>Ga0102591_1000650_pt1 | contig 61576 bp, 62 predicted proteins | sample AraplaCol_mCL_r2_2_FD_76860 | JGI IMG/M metagenome (GOLD analysis project Ga0102591, IMG submission 76860) | Arabidopsis root microbial communities from North Carolina, USA - plate scrape MF_Col_mCL_r2 (SPADES assembly) (version 2) | ecosystem: Host-associated > Plants > Roots > Endosphere... | reverse complement strand
GTACCGGCGGTATCGGTTCCGCCATCTGCCAACGTCTGGCCGACCAGGGCCATCGGGTTGCCACCAACTACCGTGACGAGGCCAAGGCCCTGGCCTGGCGCGAGAAGATGCTGGCGCGCGGCTGCGACGTGGCGATCTTCCCCGGCGACGTCTCCGATCCGGATACCGCCGAACAGATGGTGCACGCGGTGGAAGCCGCACTGGGCCCGGTCGAGATCCTGGTCAACAACGCCGGCATCACCCGCGACACCACCTTCCACCGCATGCGCGCCGACCAGTGGCACGACGTGATCAACACCAACCTCAATTCGGTGTTCAACGTCACCCGCCCGGTCATTGAAGGCATGCGCCGCCGCGGCTGGGGCCGGGTGATCCAGATCAGCTCGATCAATGGCCTGAAGGGCCAGTACGGGCAGGCCAACTATGCCGCCGCCAAGGCCGGCATGCACGGCTTCACCATCTCGCTGGCGCGCGAGAATGCCGGCTTCGGCATCACCGTCAACACCATCTCGCCCGGCTACGTCGCCACCGACATGGTGATGGCCGTGCCCGACGAAGTGCGCGCCAAGATCATCGCCGACATCCCCACCGGCCGCCTCGGCAAGCCCGAGGAAATCGCCTACGCGGTGGCCTTCCTGGTCGCCGAAGAAGCCGCCTGGATCACCGGCTCCAACCTCGACATCAACGGCGGCCACCACATGGGCTGGTAACGGTTACACCGTTACGCCACCACAGGTTCCCAATGCCGCCCCACGGCCGGCGCCACCGGCATAGCGCCAAAAAGATGCTGCACTTCACCCGCCCGCCCACGGCAAGAGGAGCCCCCTTTTGTTAAAGGGGGCGCGCCGAAGGCGCGGGGAATAGGAGGAATGCCGCGGGGGCCCACGTTTTGCGCAGCAAAACGTGGGCAGCGAAGCAGGGCCCAGCGCAGCACCGGTTGCGCAACCTCATTTATGTTGCAGTCTTTGCTGCGCAGCATGAACAATCGGTACAAGTGACCAAAGGCGGTTGCAACCGGTGCTGCGCTGCGCCATGCTTCGCGCCTACGCTGACGAGTGATTGCTTCATGGCTGCGAACCGCATCATCAAGAAGTATCCCAACCGCCGTCTCTACGACACCGAGATTTCCAGCTACATCACCATCGAGGACGTGCGCCAGCTGATCCTGGACGGCGAGGACTTCGAAGTCCGCGACGCCAAGAGCGGCGACGACCTGACCCGTTCAGTGTTGCTGCAGATCATCGCCGACCAGGAACAGGACGGTGAGCCCATGCTCTCCACCCAGCTGCTCAGCCAGCTGATCCGGTTCTATGGCGATTCGCTGCAGGGCTTCATGGGCAACTACCTGGAGCGCAGCATGCAGGTCTTCCTGGACCAGCAGCAGCAGTTCCGTCAGCAGATGGGCAACCTGCTCGGCCAGACCCCGTGGGCGATGATGAACCAGCTCACCGAACGCAACCTGGAACTTTGGCAGGACTTCCAGCGCAACATGGGCGGCGGCTTCGGCCCGCGTCCGCCGGGTACCCAGACCGGCACCGGTACGGGCACCGGCAAGCCCGAAGCCCCCACGGCCGGCAAGACCCGCCGTTGACTGCTTCGCCCGGCAGCGCCGGGCCGCATGAAAAAAGGCGCAGCCTCACGGCCGCGCCTTTTTCATTTGCGCACCGTGGAAATCAGCGCTTGGGTTTGGCGCAGCCGGTGCAGATCCGCTCCACCTGGTAGCCCTTGGCGCGCAGCTTTTCGACGACGCCATCATCGCCCAGCAGGTGCAGCGAGCCCACCACCACCAGCGTGCCGCCCTGCCCGGCCTTGAGCTGCTGCTCCAGCTTGGGTACCCACGCATTGTTGCGGTCGGTATTGATGCGCTTGTACAGCTGCGGGTACTCGCCGCGCATTTCCGCGGCCATCGAGGTCCACAGCAGCTTGTCGTCGCCACGGCGCCAGGCATCGTGCAGCTTGCGACCCATCGCATCGGCCTCGCTGGCCTGGTCCAGCGCCTCGGCCACCATCTGCTGCTGCTCCTGCGCGGACATGCCCGAGAGCACCGCCACCTGCGTATCGATGTCTTCCAGGCCGCTGGTCGGCTTGCCCGCATCGGCGGCGCGCGTCATGAAATGCCGGTCCAGCCCCAGCGCCGGGTCCAGGCCCATCTTGGCGAACTGCGACAGCGTGATGGTCAGCCCGACGAACCAGGGCTTCATGCCCTGCAGCTGTGCCAGCGGCAGGTTGTTGTCGCGCGCGTAGGCCTGCAGCTTGGTCCAGGTGGCGTCGTCCAGGTCACGCCTGAGTTCGCTGCCATCGGTGCGCATCGCCGCCTGCAGCATCTTGCGGGTCAGGTCCGGCGACTGCATGTCCTGCGGCGAGAGTTCGAACACCACGCGCTTGGACGCCGCGAAGGCCTGGTCCACGTCGGCCGCCAGCGGATAATCGTCGGCACGCAGCAGATGGAACGAGCCCAGCAGGTACACCCGGCTGTCGCCCGGGCCGGTCACCTTCCACAGCAGCGGCACCGGCGCGGTGGATTTTGCCGCGGGCGCGGCGGCCATCGTGGCTGCGCTGCCCAGCAGCAGGCTGGTAGCCAGCAGCAGCGGGGCCGCCAGTCGCTTCAGCATCGTCATGATCAAACCCCTCCCTGGGGTGTGTGGTAGGCCTGCTCACCGGCTTCGACCTTCAGGTCCAGACGGTTTTCCGGCGGGGTCAGTGGGCACGTGGCGAACGGCGTGAACGCACACGGCGGGTTGTAGGCGTGGTTGAAATCAATCACCACCTTGCCGCTCGCATCCGGTGCGGGCAGGTCCAGGTAGCGGCCAGCCGGGTAACTGCCATGGCCGCTGGTGCGGTCGCCAAAGATCACGAACAGCTCGCGCCCCGGCTCACTCAGCGCTTCCAGCCGCCAGGTCTTTCCATCGCGCTCGAATTCCAGCGCACCCGAATTCGGCATCTCCGTGGTAAGGCCGGTGATATCCACGATCGGCAGGGTCTTGCCGGCCGGGTGCGGAACAAACCGCGCGCTGATGCGCCAGTCCGGACCACCCGGCCAGTAGTTGAGGCCAGTGAAGCCGGTGCGCGAATAGGCGTCGGCATGCTTGACCCGCAGCGCGTAGCGCTCACCACGGTGGATCAGGCTGAGCTGGCCCTTGCCATCATCGAAGCCGATAAGCGTAGGCGCCGGATCGCGGTCGCTCTGGAAACGGATCGGCCCGGTGAGCGGCTTGCCGTCCACGGTCAGTGCCGTGCCGCGCTCGGGGGTGAAGGTGAGTATGTCGCCACGGTGCGCCACCATGCCCAGCTTGGCCGGGCCCACGGCCAGGCGGATGCCGCTGCCGGGGCCGCTGCCGATGTAGTGCGCCTTGTGCTCCAGCCAATGCAGGCCGACCAGGCTGGTCCAGCCATCGGGCGCGTGCAGCTCGGTGTAGCGCTGCTGTCGCCATTGCTGCTGTTCGGCGGCGAATGCCGGATCCACCGCCGCCGGCGCCGGCGCGGCTTCTTTATCGCCACACCCTGCCAGGCCCAGCGCCAGCACTGCCGCGCCAAGTCCCCATCCCCAAGTACGCATCGTGCTCCCCTTCAACGTCCGCGCAGGAACCAGCGGTCGATTTCCGCCAGTGAAAAACGGGCCCAGGTGGGCCGGCCGTGGTTGCATTGGCCGGACCGCTCGGTAATTTCCATGTCGCGCAGCAGCGCGTTCATTTCCGGCAGGGTCAGCCGCCGGTTGGCGCGCACCGCGCCGTGGCAGGCCATGGTCGACAACAGTTCGTCGCGCGCACTGGCGATGCGCCGGCTCTGGCCGTGTTCGCGCAGGTCGGTGAGCACATCGCGCAGCAGCCCTTCCGGCTCGGCGTTGGCCAGCAGCGCGGGAATGCTGCGCACATGCAGCGAACCGGGACCGGACCGGGTGATCTCGAACCCCAGCGCGGTCAGCGTATCGGCTTCGCGCTCGGCGGTATCGGCATCGCGCTCGCCCACTGCCAGGGTGATCGGCACCAGCAGCGGCTGCGCATGCAGGCCGGTGGCATCGTGCGCGGTCTTCAGCCGCTCATAGCCGATCCGCTCGTGGGCGGCATGCATGTCCACCACGATCAGGCCTTCGGCGTTCTCTGCAAGGATGTAGATGCCGTGCAGCTGCGCCACCGCATAGCCCAGCGGCGGCACGCCACTGTCGGCCGCGGTGACCGGCAGGCCCTGCTCGCTGGGCATCGGCTGCAGCGCGGCATCGCTGCCGGCCGGGCGCGCGTACAGCGCTGCATAGGCCGACGGGGCATCGGCCACGCGCAGGCCCAGCGGCGACTGCTGCGGGCGCCAGGCCGTGTTGCCCATGCCACCACCGCCACCGCCCGCCAACGCGTAGCCCGTGCCGGCCGCTGCACTGGCATAGGCAGGCGCGGCAGCCTCGGCGACGCCCTCGCTGCCCGCCCCCGTCGCGGTCATGCCCGCACGGGTTTCGGCCAGCGCTTCCTTCAACGTGCGGTAGACGAAGTCATGGATCAACCTCGAATCGCGGAAACGCACTTCATGCTTGGCCGGGTGCACATTGACGTCCACCCGGGTCGGGTCCAGCTCCAGGAACAGCACGTACGCGGGCTGGCGGCCATGGAACAGCACATCGCCGTAGGCCATCTTCACCGCATGAGCCACGCTGCGGTCGCGCACCGAACGACCGTTGACGTACAGGTACTGCTGGTCGGTGCTGGCGCGAGAATAATGCGGCTGCGCGATCCAGCCATGCAGGCGCAGCCCGGCACCGCTGTGGTCCACGCGCATGGCCTGGGTGGCGAAGTCTTCGCCCAGCGTTTCGCCCAGCCGCGCATCGGAATACAGATCACCCGGCTTGTAGCGCCGCGACGGCTTGCCGTTGTGCGACACGCGCAGCTCCACGTCCGGCCGCGCCAGCGCCAGCGAACGCAGCCATTCTTCGATATGGCCCAGTTCCGTCCGCTCGGCGCGCAGGAATTTGCGGCGAGCCGGCACGTTGTAGAACAGCTCGCGCACTTCCACCGTGGTGCCCGGTGCATGCGCGCGCGGGGTGACTTCGCCCAGCTTGCCGCCTTCGATCTGCAGCGCCGAGCCATGCTCGTCACCGCGCCGGCGCGAGGCCAGGGTAAAGCGGCTCACCGACGCGATCGACGGCAGCGCCTCACCACGGAAGCCCAGCGTGGCCACCGCTTCCAGGTCATCCAGACTGGCGATCTTGCTGGTGGCATGCCGCGACACCGCCAGCGGCAGTTCTTCCGGCGCGATGCCACCACCGTCGTCACGGATGCGGATCAACCGCACCCCACCCTCTTCCAGGTCGATATCCACGCGGGTGGCACCGGCGTCGAGCGCGTTTTCCACCAGTTCCTTGACCACCGACGCCGGGCGTTCAACGACTTCGCCCGCGGCGATCTGGTTGATGAGGATTTCGGGAAGCTGGCGGATGGTCATGCGGGAATGATATCCGGATCGTGGGGATGGATTCCGATATCGATTGGCCAATGGGCCCATGGTCGATTGATCCCGATCCCCATGGGCCCGTAAAAACTCGTAGCCCCGGCCGTTGGCCGGACACCGCGCGCAGCGCGGCCCAAGCGTCCGGAGCCGACGATTCATCGGTTGCGGCCTTCCCCCCGGCGTTTACGCGTTCCGAAGACGCCCGTCAGGCGTTCATGACGCCTGATACGCGGTTTCGTTTCGGGTTTACACCCGGATGCATGGCCGCCAGCGAGACCAGGTCGAGCTCCGGACGCTTGGGCCGCGCTGCGCGCGGTGTCCGGCCAACGGCCGGGGCTACGAACCGTTACGTAACGTCCGGATACCCGGATCAATCAACCATGGGCCCCAGTGGGTACGTTGGGGCCGGGCAGACGCCACAAAAAAACCCGCCGAAGCGGGTTTTTATTTGCTACCGCCGGCGACCGTACTGGCGGCGTCTATCTCGGCTTGGGCGCGGGCCGCGTACAGCGTACCCGGTGGCGGCTGGCGGCTGAAGAACGTATGCACGCCATCCAACACCGCACCGGCGATCTGGCGCTGGTAGGCCGGGTCCATCAGGCGGCGCTCTTCGTCCGGGTTGGAGATGAAGGCGGTTTCCACCAGCATCGCCGGCATGTCCGAGGTGCGCAGCACCGCGAAGTTGGCCCGTTCAATCGCCGGCTTGTGGTTCTTGCCGATCCGCTTCAGCCCGCCCAGCACGTGCCCGGCCGCGTCTTCGGAGGCCTTCATGTAACCGCTCTGGGCCAGGTCCAGCAGCACATTGGCCAGCGTGCCCTCGGTCTGCTGCAGGCGCACGCCACCGACCAGATCAGCCGCGTTTTCCTTGTCCGCCAGCCAACGGGCGCGCTGCGACGACGCGCCCTTGGTCGACAGCACGTAAACCGACGAACCCGTCGCCGCGCGGTTTTCCGCAGCATCGGCGTGGATCGAGATGAAGATGTCAGCCTTGGCCGAACGTGCCTTCTGCGCGCGCATCGGCAGCGGAATGAACACGTCGGTATCGCGGGTCAGGAACGCCTTCAGGCCCGGCGTCGCATTGACCTGGCGTGCCAGCTCACGCGCCACTGCCAGCGTGATGTCTTTTTCGCGCTTGCCGGTCGGCCCAACCGCGCCCGGATCCTGGCCGCCGTGGCCGGGATCGATCGCCACCACCAGCGGGCGCATGCCCGACTGCATCTTGACCCGCGACGCATCGCTGGGCATCACCGGGCGCGGCGGCTGCGCCGGCACCACGGTGGTCGGCACCGGCACGTTGGCCGGCGTCGGCTGGCCGGCCAGGATGGCAGCAGGCGACGCGGAATTGCTGGCAGCGTTGGCGGTGCCGGCCGCCGCCACGTTGACCGTGGTCGCGGTCGGCGCGGCCGGGGTCGGCACCGGCGTGGCGGCGCTGACGCTGGCCTGTTGCCGCACCGACGCGGTCAACAGCGCCGTGGCGCGGGCAGCGTCATTGCGCGCCTGCGCCGCTTCGGCCGGCGTCGGCGGCAGGGTCTGGGTGGTTGCAGGAACGGGCGTGGTGCTGGCCTGCGTCGCCATCGATGCAGTCGAAGGCACGGTGCCTGGCACCGTGCTGTTGGCTGCAGTGACCGGTGCCGGGGTAGCGGGCACGGGCGCGCGGGCCACGCTGGCCGGCGCATCACCCGGCCACTCGATCACCAGCCGCGAATCCTCGCCCTGCTTGACCAGCTGCGGCTTGAACGGCGCCACCGATTCGGCAAGGTCAAACACCACGCGGAACGTGCCGGGCACCGGCTGCCCGGTGCGCACCGCCGTGACCACGCCCTTGGGCGCAGGCAGCTTGAGGTTGCGCACCGCGCCGGAATCGGGGAAATCGACCACCAACCGGTTCGGGCCGGCCAGGGTCAGGGTCTTGTAGCCGCCGCTGCCGGACAGCGCGATCTCGGCGCGGGTGCCGGTCGAACCGGTCTCCAGGGCCACCTGGCGGACTTCGCCCGCCCACGACATCGCGCTCGCCAGACAGAGTCCGACGGCGGCGCAGATGGCAGTGAGTGGCTTCCCCATTGGCATGGGTACGGATTCAATCACTGCGCTGAATGAAAAGCAACACCTTTTCCCTTAATAATCCGTAGCCTGGGGGTGTTTCCTACTGTCAGCCGACAGAAAGGGCCTGCAAGTCGCCCCCTTGCGGGAGCCGTTCCAGCCATTCATGTCCTGCCGCACTGGCCGCGCCCAGCCGCGCGCGACGGCCCTGCCCCTCGATCTCCAGCGCCACGATCAGGTCGGTGGGCGGCAGCGCGCCGGCCCCGCGCTCGGGCCATTCCACCAGCCACAGCGAGGCACTGCCCTCGTCCAGGCCGAGGAAATCCAGTTCTTCCGCCTGCCCGATCCGGTACAGGTCCAAGTGCCACGCTTCATGACCGTCGCTCAGCGGATAGCGCTCGACCAGCGTGTAGGTGGGGCTGCGGACGTTGCCCTGCACGCCCAGCGCGCGCAGCAGCGCCCGGGCCAGGGTGGACTTGCCGGCACCCAGGTCACCTCTCAACTCAACCACCGCATGCGGGGGTCGGGTGGCCGCCAGCCATTGGCCGAGCAGGTCGGTGTCCTGCGGTTGTGCCAGGAAGAACTCAATCATGGGCGTCACGGTTCCGGGTTCACCCGCCGGCGCAGCGGCACCAGCAGGTCGGTGGGGAGCAGGCCACGCTGGCCTTCGCTGGCCGCGTCATCGCCGGCCAGGCTGTGCAGCAGCGCACCGCTGCTGGCCGCGTCGAACGCGTCCAGCCCCTGCGCGCGCAGTGCGGCAATGATGCCGGTGAGCAGGTCGCCCATGCCACCCACCGCCATGCCCGGGTTGCCGGCGGCGATCACCCGGGGGCGTTGATGCGGTGCGGCCACGATCGTGCCGGCGCCTTTGAGCACCACCACGGCATTGAAACGCGCGGCCAGTGCCGCAGCGGCGGCGAAACGGTCGGCCTGTACCTGGGCGGTGTCGGTACCCAGCAGCCGCGCCGCCTCGCCCGGGTGCGGGGTGAGAATCGCGTCGTGCAGCGTCTGCGGCGTGGCCGCCAGCAGGTTCAACGCATCGGCATCGATCACCAGCGGCTTGCCGCTGGCCAGCACCTGCCGCCACAGCTCGTGGGCCCAGTCGTCCTGGCCCAGCCCGGGGCCGATCGCGATCACTTTCGCGCGCGGCAGCAGCGCCTGCAGGTCCTGCGCCTCCTGCACCGGGTGGGCCATGGCTTCGGGCAGGCGCGCCAGCAGCGGCGCGATGTGCTGCGCCTGGGTGGCCACGCTGACCAGCCCGGCGCCAGCGCGCAGCGCCGATTCTGCGGCCAGCATCACCGCGCCCCCACTGCCGGCGTTGCCGCCCACGCACAGCACATGGCCGGATTCGCCTTTGTGCGTGTTGGCACGGCGCGGCGCCAGCTGCGTGGACAGCCGGGAAGGCAACCACAGACACGCTGCCGGCGCGATGCCTCGCTGCGAACCGTCGGGCAGCGACAGCGGTGCCAGCCGGCGGCCACCGATGTATTCCAGCGCCTCTGCGGTGTACAGCCCTTGGTGACGGACGATGAACTGCAGGGTGATCGTGGCGCGCACCGCAGCCCCGGGCACCGCGCCGGTACGCGCGTCCACGCCACTGGGCACATCCAGCGAAAGCACTGGCAGCCCGCTGTCGAAGATCGCCGCGATCAGGCGCGCCGCATCGCCGTTCGGCGCGCGGTTCAGCCCGATGCCGAACAGTGCATCGACCACGAGGTCAGCGGCAGGCAATTCCCCTGCGAAGACGGTTTCCTGCCCACCCACCGCCAGATACGCCGCGCGGGCCCGTTCAGCCAGCTCCGTCCGCGCGCCGGCATCGGCCAGCCGCAGCACCTGCACCTGCCGCCCGGCCTGCCGGGCCAGCCGCGCCAGCACGTAGCCATCGCCGCCGTTGTTGCCTGCGCCTGCCGCCACGCAAAGCCGCTGCGCCTGCGGCCAGCGCTCCAGCAGGCACTGCCAGGCGGCCGTGCCGGCCTGCTCCATCAGCCCGGCGCCGCCATCGCCCAGCAGCGCGCTGGCCTGGGCATCGAGACGGCGCGCGGCGGCGACATCGAACAGTTCATCGAGTTCGTGCATGCCGGGATTCTATACTTGCTGCATGTCCGCTGTTCCCCTGCCCGCCCCGCTCGACCTGGCCCGTGCCGCCGAACGGGTGCGCGCGCTTGCGCGGCAGCATGGCTTCCAGCGCTGCGGCGTGTCCGGCATCGACCTGGCCGACGACGAAGCGCACCTGGCCGACTGGCTGGGCCAGGGTCTGTACGGCACCATGGATTGGATGGCACGCCACGCCACGCTCCGCGCGCGCCCGGCCGAACTGCTGCCCGGCACCGTGCGGGTGATTTCAGTGGGCATGGATTACGGCCACAAGGACGACACCGAGGCCTGGAACACGCTGCATGACGGCAACCGCGCCTACGTGGCGCGGTATGCGTTGGGCCGCGATTACCACAAGCTGATGCGCAACCGCCTGCAGAAATTCGCCGATGCGCTGGCCGCGGAGATCGGCACGTTCGGGTACCGGGTGTTCGTCGATTCGGCCCCGGTGCTGGAGCGTGCGCTGGCACGCAACGCCGGGCTGGGCTGGATCGGCAAGCACACCTGCCTGATCGACCGCCAGGGCGGTTCGTGGTTCTTCCTGGGCGAGATCTACATCGACCTGCCGTTGCCGGTGGATGCGCCGGCCAGCGCGCACTGCGGCACCTGCACCCGCTGCATCGATGTCTGCCCCACCCAGGCCATCATCGGCCCGCAACGGCTGGATGCGCGGCGCTGCATTTCCTATCTCACCATCGAACACGATGGCGCCATTCCCGAAGACATGCGCCCGCTGATGGGCAACCGCATCTACGGCTGTGACGACTGCCAGCTGGTGTGCCCCTGGAACAAGTTCGCGCGGCGCACTGACGAGCCGGATTTCCGCGCCCGCAACGCGCTCGATACCGCCACGCTGGCCGAACTGTTCGCGTGGGAGGAAGACGAATTCCTGCGCCGCACCGAAGGCAGCCCGATCCGCCGCAGCGGGCATGAGCGCTGGCTGCGCAACATCGCGGTGGCACTGGGCAATGCGCCAGGCCACCCGGACACGCTGGCCGCGCTGCACGCGCGCGCCGGCCATGACTCCGCGCTGGTACGCGAACACGTGCAGTGGGCACTGCAGCAGCACGCCCGGCTCGACAACGGCGGCTGAGCGCCGCACACACGCAGCTCGCCCCGGCATGCGACCATGGGCACCCGTTCGAAACGTTTGACCGTCCATGGACCGTAGCGCGCAGATCCTCACGCCCAGCCAGCTCAACATCCTGGCCCGCGACCTGCTGGAAGGCACGTTCCCGATGGTGTGGGTGGAAGCCGAGCTGGGCAGCGTAACCCGCCCGGCCTCGGGCCATATGTACTTCACGTTGAAGGACGCGCGCGCGCAGATCCGCGCGGCGTTGTTCAAGCCCAAGAGCCAGTGGCTGAAATTCGTGCCGCGCGAAGGCATGCGCGTGCTCGCGCGCGGCCGGCTGACCCTGTACGAGGCGCGCGGTGAGTACCAGATGGTGCTCGACCACATGGAAGAAGCCGGCGAAGGCGCACTGCGCCGCGCCTACGAACAGCTCAAGGCACGGCTGGAAGCGGAAGGCCTGTTCGCCGCCGAACGCAAGCGTGCCCTGCCCGCCCATGTGCGCCGGCTGGCGGTGATCACCTCGCCCACCGGCGCAGCCGTGCGCGATGTGCTCAGCGTGCTGGAGCGCCGCTTCCCGCTGCTGGAAGTGGACCTGCTGCCCAGCCTGGTGCAGGGGGACAGTGCCGCTGCGCAGATCACCGCGCTGCTGCGCAGCGCCGACGCCAGCGGCCGTTACGACGTGATCCTGCTCACCCGCGGCGGCGGCTCGATGGAAGACCTGTGGGCCTTCAACGACGAACAACTGGCGCGTGCCATCGCGGCGAGCCATACCCCGGTGGTGTCGGCGGTGGGCCACGAAACCGACTTCAGCCTGGCCGATTTTGCCGCCGACCTGCGCGCGCCCACGCCATCGGTGGCCGCCGAACTGCTGGTACCGGACCAGCGCGACCTGCAACTGCGCCTGCGCCGGTTCGCCGCGCGGCTGGTGCAGCTGCAGCGGCATGGGTTGGGCCAGGCCATGCAGCGTGCCGACCGCGCCCTGCTGCGGCTGAACGCACAGAGCCCGCAGAACCGGCTGCAGCTGCTGCAGCGTCGGCAGCAGGATCTGGCGCGACGGTTGGCCGGCGCGTGGCAGCAGCAGCATGAGCGCCGCCTGGCGCGGCTGCGGCATGCGGCGGTGGTGCTGCGCAATGGCCACCCGCAACGCCAGCTGGATGCACTGAAACAGCGCCTGCTGCGGGTGCAGCCACGCGCGGAGGCGGCGATGGCGCGGCAGCTGCAGCGCGATACCTTGCGCCTGCGCGCGTTGGCGCGTTCGATGGAAGCGGTGAGCCCGTTGGCCACGGTCGCGCGCGGCTACGCCATCCTGACCCGTGAGCAGGATGGACGCCTGGTGCGGTCGCCGTTGGATGTTTCACCCGGCGATACATTGAAGGCCCAGGTGCAGGACGGGGTAATCGATGTGGTGGTAAAAGACACCCGAGGGTAAGCCCTGTAGGGACACGCCATGCGTGTCCAAGCAGGCCGCACACGCGTTTCGCCCACGTTATTGCGTTGCCGGGGCGCCTGCAGATTCGCAGTAGCGTTGGCGGTATTCCATGGCCTTGGGCATCAGCGCCTGCAGGTTCTGGATGCGGGTGCCCGGGTTGGGATGCGTGGACGAGAATTCCGGCGGCGCCTGGCCGCCGCTGGCCTGGCCCATGCGCTCCCACAGCGGCACCGCTTCGCGCGGGTCGAAGCACGCCGCCGCCGCCAGCATCAGGCCCACTTCATCGGCCTGGGTTTCGTGGCTGCGCGCGTACGGCAGCAGGTAGCCGTAGCCCATCGCCGACATCACCATCTGTTGCTGCTGCGGATCCATGCCGCTGGCGGCACCGGCCATCTGGCCGATCTGGGTGAGCTTCTGCTGGGCCATGCGCTGGGCGCCATGGCGGAGCAGTGCGTGGGCGATTTCATGGCCCATCACCACTGCCATCGCATCCTGGGTCTGTGCCACCGGCACCAGCCCGGTGTAGACCGCCATCTTGCCGCCCGGCAGGCAGAACGCATTGGCCTGGTCGGACTGGATCACGTTGACTTCCCATTCGAAGTCGCGCGAGAAGTGCGCCGGCTTCAGGCCGTGCTCTTCGGCCAGCGCGGTTTCCACCACGTCCACTTTGCGGATCAACCGTTCGGCGATCGCGCGCACGTCGCGCGATATCTGCGCGTTGGGATCCAGCGGGCGCTCCTCGGCCAGGATCTGCTGGTAGGCCTGCAGGCCGAGCGCCTTTTCCTGGTCGGCATCGAGCGAACTGTCGATCAGCACGTTTTCGCCGGTGTACGGGTCGACGCTGCGGTTGGAGAACCAGTAGAAGGCGGCATAGCCGGCGAACGCCAGCAGCACCCACCAGCGGATGTTGCCGAACAGCCCGGGGCGGCGTGCTCGTTGCTGCTGACCGCCATAGGGATTGCTGCTCATCGTCCTGGTTCCTGATGGGGCCGGCACGCCCTGCCGGCATTGGGGGCAATCCTAGCGCCAAGGCGACGTATCAGATACCTCGAACCAGGCGGAACCCGATCCTGGCGCTGGTCGTGTCCGAATCCTGTGATTGCCGCCAGGCCGCGCGGGTCTGTTCGGGGGCATTGGCCCAGTTGCCGCCGCGGATCACCCGCTGCCGGCAGCCCGGGTTGAACCAGGCCACGCCATCGGCCGGGGCCCGGCGGTAGCTGGCGTGCCAGCAGTCGGCCACCCATTCGCTGAGGTTGCCGGCCATGTCGTGCAGGCCCCAGGCATTGGGTTCGAAGGTGCCCACCGGGGCCGGGCCCCACCAGCCATCGCCATAGCCGACGAAGGCGTTGAACCAGCGCCGGCCGGAGGGCGATACGTCTTCGCCGCCGGTGAAGTTGCCCGACAGCGGCGGCGGCGTGCCCTCGTTGCCCCACGGGTAGCGGCCACTGGTGCCGGCACGCAGCGCGTACTCGAATTCGGCCTCGCTGGGCAGCCGGTAGGAACGCCCGGTCTGTTCGGACAGCCACATCGCGTAGTGCTCGGCATCACGCACGCTCACGTGCATCACCGGCGAATTGGCGATGGCCGGGGTGCCGTCGTAGCCCGAGCGCCAGTCCACCCCGCTGCTGCGGGTGAAGTTGCCACTGCGCTCGTCGTAGATGATCGAATGCCCACGCCGGGTGGCGCGCGGCCGGGCGTTGCTGGCCTGCACGTAGCGGCGGTAATCGGCCACGGTCACTTCGGTGATCGCCATGGCGAAGCCGCGGTCGAAGCGCACGTAGTGCGAGGGCTTTTCCGCATCGCTGGCGCCCGGTTCCGCGTCGCCGGCGCCCATCTGGAAGCCGCCATGCGGCACCACGATCATCTGCGGCCCACGCCCGCCATCGCGCAGCGCATCGCTGAACACCTGGCGCGGGCGGAAACTGCCGTAGTGGGTGGCCAGTTCGATGCGTTCGCGCAGCTGGCCCACCACCGGGTCGCCGGGCATCGCGATGCGCAGCGCGTCTTCCAGCTTCTGCCGCGCTGCCTTGAGCCCCTGCGGGCTGGTCAGGTCGCGCAGGCCGTCGTCGCGCAGGCGCACCAGCGTGGCGGCGCGGATCGCCTCGATCCGTTCGAACGCATCGGCAATGGTGGGTGCCGAATCGCGCACCTTGGCCGCTTCGGCCAGCCAGGTGCCGGCGGCAGCGAAATCGGCGCGGCGGGCAGCGGCTTCGGCGCGGCGGATCAGCGCGCTTTCGGCGGCGGCCAGGCCCTGCCGGGCCCGAGGCTCGTCCGGCTGCAGCGCCAGCGCCTCACGGAAGTTGGGAATGGCACCGTCGCCGTCTTCACCAATGCGGTCGGCGCGCAGGTCCTCCTCGCCGGCGCGGTTGTACGCCACCACCCGCTGGGCCAGCTCCACGCGCGACTGCAGCTGGCGCACCTTGGGGTCATCCGGGGCCAAGGCCAGCAGTACCAAGGCAATCTCGCCAGCCTCGGCCAGTGCCTCGCGCTGCCGAAGCGGCCGCTGCAACAGCCCGGCGGCGTCCTTCAGCAGCTGCTGGCGGGCACGGGTGAGTCCGGCCTGGGCCTGGCGGTCGTTGGCGTCGCGCTGGCGCAACGCCAGCCAGATCGGAATGGCATCGGCGGCGGTGGCGTACAACCGCCCCTCGTCGAAGGCCTTGGCCGCGTCGCGGCGCGCCTGTGCCACGCCGTCGTCGGCAATGACCACCGCCGGCGGCTGCCAGCGCTGTTCGGTCTCCGCTTCATCCTCACCGCCGATGGTCACCTGCCCGGGCAAAGGCTCGACCCGTTTGGCCGGCTCGGGCGCGCGCGCCGCCGCCGGGCGTGGTGGTGGCGCGTCGGGCGAGCAGGCGGTCGTGGCCAGCAGCAGCGCGGCCAGCAACAGCGGGACAGGGCCTGGAGTACGCAATTCGGGTTCCTTCGGCGGGACGGCCTCGACGTTAGGCTATTCTCCCTCACCTGAGCAAACCTGCAGTAGATGGAATCCCTACGTGGCCTATTGGATCAAAACCCCGGCGGAACTGGACGAGCGCTACCGCCAGCGCCCCACCCGCATCGGGCTGGACACCGAATTCATCCGTGAACGCACCTACTGGCCGCAGCTGGCGCTGGTGCAGATGGCGGTCGGCGATGAAATCCTGATCATCGACCCGTTGATTCCGGGCATGACCGAGGCGCTGGCGCCGTGGCTGGCCGATACGTCGATCCTGAAGGTGATGCACAGCGCCAGCGAAGACCTGGTCACCTTCAAGGTGGCCTGCGGCGTGCTGCCGCGGCCGCTGTTCGACACCCAGATCGGCGCGTCGCTGGCCGGCATCGGCGGCGGGATGGGCTACCAGAAGCTGGTCACCGCCATCACCGGGGTGACCCTGGCCAAGGGCGAGACCCGCTCGGACTGGATGCGCCGCCCGCTGACGGATTCGCAGCTGGAGTACGCCGCCGACGACGTGGAGTACCTGTTCGCGATCCACGATGTGGTGGATGCGAAGCTGGGCGAGCTGGACCGCCGCCAGTGGCTGCAGGACGATGCCGAGCGCCTGCTGGCCAGTGTCGAGCAGGACGAAGAGCGCTGGCCGCACGTGGCGATGCGCTCGGCGCAGTTCATGGATGCGCCCGCGCAGCGCCGTCTGTTGCGCCTGCTGCGCTGGCGTGACGTGCAGGCACGGGCCAGCGACAAGCCGCGCAGCTGGATCCTGGACAACGAACTGGCCGCGCTGCTGGCACGTACGCCACCGGCCGATGCCGGCGCACTGGGCAAGCTGATGGAAGGCTTCCCCAAAGCCCCGCGCAAGCTCGCCGCGCAGGTCTGGGAAGCCCTGGAAACGCCGCTGCACGATGAGGCCGAGGCGCCGCTGGCGCTGCCGGCCAACGATGCCAACAAGCAGGCGTTGAAGCGGCTGCAGGACGCGGTGAGCGCACGTACCGCCGAGCTCGGCCTGCCCGATGGCGTGCTGGCTTCGCGCAAGCACCTGGAAAGTTACCTGGAAAGCCGCACGTGGCCGCAGGCCCTGGCGGGATGGCGGCAGGCGGTGCTGGAACCGGTGCTGGCGCCCTTGTTGCCCGCCGCAGGCTGATACCGCAATGAAAAGGCCCCGCTTGCGCGGGGCCTTTTTTCAACCGCTTACCAGTTGAGATTCAACGAGACGCCCACAACGCGCGGTTCGTTGTACACCGCCGCCATGTAGTTCTCGATCACGCCCTTGAGGTTCTTCTCGTTGGTGATGTTGCGCGCGAACAGCGCCGCTTCCCATGCCCCGTAGTTGCCCGAGTAACCCAGCTTCAGGCCACCTTCGAAGCTGCCCTTGGAGTTGAACTCGGCCGAGTCATACAGCACGAAGCTGGTATGGCCCTGCTTGTTCCAGTCGGTGGACACGAAGAACACGTCGCTGTCGTTGACCGGGAAGTCGTAGCGCGCAGCGAAGTTCAGGTTGTACTTCGGCGCGTTCGGCAGCGGGTTGCCGTTGATCTGGGCGAACGTGTTGGCGCCCACCTTGATGGTCGGGTCATTCACGGTGCACACCACCGCGCCGTTCAGCGCGCAGACCTGCGCATACACGCGGTCATCCTGGATTTCGCTGTGCAGCAGGCTCACGCCGGCGCTCAGGCTCAGGTTCGGGATCGGGCGCAGCTCCATGTCCGCTTCCAGGCCGTAGGCCTTGGCCTTGTCGGCATTGAACAGCACGCCGTTGCCGTTGGAATCGTTGCCGTTGAGCTGGATGTCGTTGACCACGTAGGTGAACGCGGTGGCGTTCATGCGCAGGCGGTTGTCCCACAGGCTGCTCTTCACGCCCGCTTCCCAGGACAGGATGGTTTCCGAATCGGCGGTGGTGAAGTCCGCGTTGAACACCGCCGAACGGCCTTGGATGGTCGGGCCGCGGAAGCCACGCGCCACCTTGGCGTACACGCTCACCTGCGGGTTGAACGCGTACATCGCGCTCACGTCCCAGCTCGGGGTGGTGTCGGCCATTTCCACGTCGGTACGGCCACGGTAGGTGACCACGCCGGCGGCCGTATCAGCGGTCTTCAGCAGCCGGGTACGCTTCTCGTCGCGGGTCTGGCGCAGGCCGGCGGTCAGGGTGAACTTGTCGGTCACGTCATAGCTGACCTGGCCGAAGCCGGCCCACGAGGTATTGGTGTTGCGCAGGCGCACCCAGTTGTTCGGGTTACGCGCAGCGCCCTGCAGGAACCAGGCGCGCTGGTAGAAATCGGTGGTGTCGCGGCCATCGAAGTAGAACGCGCCCACCTGCCACTTCAGGCGGTTGTCATCGGCATTGGCCAGGCGCACTTCCTGGGTCCACTGGTCCAGGTCGCGGATCTGCCCCATCGACTGGCCATACCCGTTGGGCACGCCGTTGACCGGGAAGTTGGCCGCCGCGCCACCGTCGGTGTCACCGCGGCTGTAGCCGGAGGTGGTCTCGTAGGCGGTGATCGAGGTCAGCGAAATGTTGCCGAAGTCGTACACGGCCTTGACCGAGCCGCCGTAGGTCTTGTACGCCTGCGGGTTGTTGTCGGCTTCGTCGTAGGCCACCTGGTCGCGCGGCGCATCGGTGGTGTTGGAACCCTTGGTGATCGCGTTGCGCAGGAACAGGGTCGAGGTGCCTTCGTAGTCACGGGCGTGCGCCGAGGCCAGCACCGAGAACGCATCGCTGGGCTGCAGCAGCAGCTGGGCACGCACGTTGCGGTCGTCGAAGCCGCCCATGGCGTTCTTCTTCGGGGACACCGTGCCATCGGCGCTGGGGCCGGTGTAGGTGTTGTCTACGTAGTCGTCGCGGTGCTGGTACAGCGCCGACACGCGGAACGAGGCGATGTCGTTGATCGGGCCGCCGAAGCCGCCGTCCACCGACACGCTGCCGTAGCTGCCGTAGCTGGCCTGCACGCGGCCGCTGTAATCCTGGCTGGGCTTGATGCTGTCGAACTTGACGATGCCGGCGGTGGTGTTGCGGCCGAACAACGTGCCCTGCGGGCCACGCAGCACTTCGATCTGGTCCACGTCATACACCGGGTTGGACTTCAGCACCACGTGCTCAAGCACCACGTCATCCTGGATGATCGACACCGGCTGCGACGCACCCAGGTAGAAGTCGATGTTGCCCAGGCCGCGGATGTAGAAGCGCGGGAAGATGCGGCCGGTGGTGGTCTCGGCGTAGAAGCTCGGCACCCGGCCACTCAGGGCCAGCAGGGTGTCATCGCCGCCGGCGGTGTAGTCGCGCAGGCGCTCGCCCTGGACCACGCCGACCGAGACCGGCACTTCCTGCAGGTTGCGCTCGCGGTGGTCGGCGGTGACGGTGATGGCATCCAGCGAGGTCGGGCTGGCGTCCTGCGCCACGGCGGCGCCGCTCAGCCCGAGCAGCGAAATGCAGGCCAGCGCCAGCGCGTGGGGGCGCGGCTGCCGGGCGGTGCGGAAGGAAGCGGTTGCGGCCGAAGCGGTGGTGGTGCGATGGGCGGACATTCAGGGGTCTCAGGTGTTACGGATGAAGGTGGCGCACGCGGCGCGCGGATGAACACCCACGGCACCGCCGTTTGCGCGGCGATGCGGCAAGGTATTGCGTTCGTGTTGCAAAGGAGTTTCAGGGCGCTGCGGGGGACGGCCTTCCGTTCCCTACCCTGGTGTGCTGGCTGAGCCGCCGGAGTTCGTGCGGCGGATTATGCCGGATCCGTTGCAGACCCGGCCATACCTGTTCCATTTGATCCGGCGGTGGCGTCTGCGACTCCCCATCGCAGACGCCACCGCACCCGATCAGGCCGCAACGCGCTCCCTGCGCGCGGGCTGCGCGTCGGCCAGGCGGAACTGCCCGACCGATTGCTGCAGCTCGGACGACTGCGCGTTCAATGCACGCGCAGCGGCCGAAGCCTCCTCGACGAGGGCAGCGTTCTGCTGGGTCACACCATCCATCTGCACGATGCTCTGGTTGACCTGCTCGATCCCTGCCGCCTGTTCCTGGCTGGCGTTGGCGATCTCTTCGATCAGCCCGCCCAGCTCCCCAACCGATGCCACCACGCGCTGCAGGGTCTGCCCCGCCTCGCTGGCCAATGCGCTGCCGTCGGCCACCTGGGTCGCCGACGCGTCGATCAGCGCCTTGATCTCCTTGGCCGCACTGGCCGAGCGCTGCGCCAGCGCGCGCACTTCCGAGGCCACCACAGCAAACCCTCGGCCTTCCTCGCCCGCGCGCGCCGCTTCCACCGCGGCGTTGAGCGCCAGGATGTTGGTCTGGAACGCGATGCCATCAATGACGGTGGTGATGTCGGCGATGCGGCGCGACGACGCTTCGATGCCGCCCATGGTCTCCACCACCTGCGCCACCGCGTTGCCGCCCTGCACCGCCACCTCGGCCGCCTCCGCCGCGAGGCGGTCGGCGCGACGTGCGTGGTCGGCGTTCTGCTTCACGGCAGCGGTCAGCTCTTCCAGCGACGCGGCCGATTCTTCCAGGCTCGCGGCCTGCTGCTCGGTGCGCTTGGACAGGTCGTCGTTGCCGGCGGCGATTTCCGCCGACGCCGTGGCGACCGACACGGCCGCCTGCTGGATCCCACCAACGATACGGGTCAGCTGCGCCACGGTGGCATTGGCATCGTCGCGCATGGTCGCGAACACGCCCTGGAACTGACCCTCGATACGGCCGCGCAGGTCGCCTTCGGCCAGCGCACGCAGCAGCCCGGACAGCGCGCTGAGGTTGCGGTCGGCCGTGACCATCAGGGTATTGAGCCCTTCGACCATCACGCGGAAGTCGTACTGGTAGGCCTCGGCATTGCCACGCACGCTGAAGTCGCCGGCGGCGGCGGCCGCCACCAGGTGCTTGATCTCGCCATTGATCGCCTGCAGGCGGTCGCGCACGCCGTTCACCGCCTCGGTGATGCGCGCCTTTTCGCCCGGCAGCTGCTCCATCGACTGGGACAGGTCGCCATCGGCGTAGCGGCGCACCAGGTCCACCATGCGCATCTTGACCCCGATATGCGCGGCAACCAGTTCATTGGTCCCGGTCACCATGGTGCCGAACTCGCCCTCGAAGCGGCTGGCGTCGATGCGGTGGCTGATCGCCCCTTCGGCATGCCGCTGGCTCATTTCGTTCTGCGCCTGGATGATCTCGCGCAGCTTGGCCTGCATCTGTTGCAGCGCGCCCATCAGGCGGCCCACCTCATCCTGGCTGTGCACCACGATGCGCTGGTCCAGGCGGCCCGCCGCGACGTCGCGCGCGACCTGCCCGGCCTGCGCCAGGGGGGCGCTGATGACACGACGTACCACGACGATGAGCGCCACGATCACCGCGAGCAGGCCCAGGCCGGACACCACGCCGATCTGCAGCATCAACTTGTGCAGCACGGCCTGCAGCACCGAGGTCGGTTCCAGGCCGAGTACCGTCCACTGCCACGGGCCGTAGGCCTGGGCGCTGACGAAATAGGTCTGCGGCGCGGCGTCCTTGGCGGTACGCAGGTGCAGCGTTGCCTGGCTGGCCTTGCCGGCCAGCAGTGCCTCCAGCGTGGCCTGGTCGGCCGGGTCCACCAGGGAGGACAGGAGCTCGCCTTCGCCGGCGAACGACGCCATCACCGTACCGAACTGGTCGCCGGCCTTGGTGTTGACTGCCAGGAAGTGACCTTCCTTGCCCAGCTTGGATTCGCGCAGGCGCGCCTTCAGCGCCGCCAGGCCTTCGGTGTAGTTCTGGCCTACGAAGGCGATCGCGGCAACCTCACCGGCGGCATCCTTGATCGGCATGTAGTGGGTCATGTAATCCACCCCGAACAGCCGCACCGGACCGGTGTACCCCTCACCTGCGATGACCTTGGCATAGGCCGGGCTGGCGTGGTCGAGCACCGTGCCCATGGCGCGTGCGCCTTCGGCGTTGCGCACCGAGGTGGACACGCGCACGAAATCGTCGCCATCGCGCACGAACACCGTGGCCACGCCGCCGCCTGTGGCTTCGGCAAAGCGGTCCACCGTGGCCTCCTGCAGGTTGAGCACCTCGGTGCCGAACTGCAGGGTCGGGGTCTGCCGTTCGCCCACGGTCACGGTCTTGGCCGCGTCAACGCTGACATCGCCGGCGGGCAGCATGCCGCGGAAGATCCCGGCCATGCGCTGGGTGCTGTCGCTCAGGCTGCGGTCGTACAGTTCCACCGAGTCGCGCATCAACTCGGTGGATGACTGCAGGCCAGCTTCAACACGCTGCTGGTAGCTGGTTGCGGCCTGGCGGTAGATCAGCACCGCCAGCGCCACGAAGGCGACGGTGGTGATCAGGCCCATCAGCAGCGCCAGGCGCGCGCCGATGGAGGTAGAGAAAACGGTGGCGGCACGGGTCGTCATCGTCGGTACTCGAAGGTGGGGGTTGGATTGAGAGATACGTCACAGTTCTTATCGGCACCGAAGTGGTCCTCTTTACGTAAAAAAAGACAGAAACATTGGAGCTTTCGTTTTGCCTAAGCGATTGATTTCAAAGCGATGTCTCCCGAGCGCATCTTCACAAAGCCGGACATTCGTTCAGATAAGGGGTCAATTTCCTCAAGTTCAGTGGGGTGCTGCCGCCAACGGCACTCCCCTGCCGGGCCTTAGGCCGGAAACCGCCTTCCTTGAACAAGGCGCCGGGGTTGCGCAGATCGCGGCCGGCTGCACTGGGTTGAGTAATGCAGGTTCGCAGATGCAGTGCTGGGCCTTGGCAGCCCGGGGTGCGCAGCGCTACACTTGATCGCATCGCGGTTCCCAAGCCGTGTTGCAGTACACCGGGGCCATAGCTCAGCTGGGAGAGCGCGTCGTTCGCAATGACGAGGTCAGGAGTTCGATCCTCCTTGGCTCCACCAAACAACTGCCCGAACGGGCACAAAGGAGGCCGGAATTCCTGCAAAAACAGGGCTACCGGCCTTTTTCATTGGCCGGTCCGGACCGGTCCGTACCGTTGCAGCTGGTGAGACAGTGGGGGCATATTTTGGGGCACCTGCCCTCCGCCTCCAAAACCGATGCCCCCACTCTCCGATCTCGCGATTCGGCGCTCCCGTCCGCCCGGAGGGATGTAGTTGCTGCCGGCCCGTATCGCCCCGCGGCGAGGTGGTCAGGCCTAGTCGCTCGGTGGACAATCGGTGTCGGGGGCCAAGAACGCGGAAGCCCCGGCTTTTGGCCAGGGCTTCAGGGACAATTCTTGATAGTGGCAGAATCAGTCCATTTCTTGACGTCACTGTCAATCGTGCCGGCCAAACCACTCCAGCGACTTCCGATACACCGGATGGTCTCCATTGTAGATGTCGCAATAGATCACGTGCACGGAGAGGTCTTTCAGAGCTCCGCGGACCGCCTGCTGGTTCGATTTGGAAATCGTCTTGTATTCGATCAGGTCGATGGATCCACCGACGGGTACTGACCGTCCATTTAGAGATCCGACGAACCAATCCCAAGACTTGATATGGGCAGGCATGAGGTCGATAAGGGCATCTGCAACGATATCGCCGCCCTTCGAGATGCCGAGGGCCTTGATTATCAAAGGCCCAGTACCGTGATTCGCCAAGGTAACTACTTGGTGGCCTTCTAAGTCTTTGAACTTTATTTCTGGAAGCGGCCTGACGGAGAGCCTGTTGTGCTCGCGCTGCGCACGAAGCGCCAGTACAGCAATAACAAACGCCAAGACTGCGGCAATCCCCGAAAGCTTGTCGGCATCTTCCCAAAGCCACTGAAAGAACTCCATTGCTCAGCTCCTCTACGCGGCGATCCTGCCGCGCAGCAAGTCTAGGCTACGGACGAGCTCGTATCGATACTGCCGCAAAGTAAGGCTCCCGCGACACTGCTCGGCAATTCAACGCGCACTCAACCACCCCTGTTGGAATCCCCATCCGTGTTTCACCAATTCCCCTGAGCTCGCATTCTGCCACGGAGCGTAGCAATGTCTGACATCGACCAAGTTGCCCTCGACGTAGCCCGGCGCTTCACCGAAGACGGCGACGCCCTGGGCCGGGCCCAGCTGCAGGCGGCCATCGCCGACGCCATCCGCGCCGGGCAGCAGCCTTCCCGCTGGTGGACCTGATGGACATCCGCAACCAGCTGCACGTCGTGGCCACCACCGTCGCTCCCAACTTCTGCGACATGGCCGCGAGGCTGCAAGGCCAGGTGCAGGAGCTGATCGACGGCCACCGCCGCATCCATCCGGAGAAGCGGTCGTGATCAACCAGAAAGCAACGTCAGGTGCGTCGACCCAGAATGTGTTGCCGCGTTACAGATTCTTCCCATCCTGCAAGCTCAGCGAGATCGGCCAAGTCAGAAAGGCCCTTCCCCATCGAGGCGGTTGGCTGATGCAGGTCCGGCAAAGGAACCCCGACGTACTTGCAGAGAGCAGCGTGGGTTGCTGTCATCTTGCTGAAAAGTCCATCGAGCAGCCCTGAGAGCTTAACTGTCGGTGGTGGACTCTTCGGGGGCCAGTAACTCCCTTTATCAAGCAGCGCATGGAGAGTGTCTATATCGGAGATGCACTCCGCGAGGAGGTTGATCAGGCTCCTTGGCAAAACGTCGAAGTAAGGGATCAGCAGCGCAAGAGGCTTGGAATCACAATGCTCGGCGTTAATCCGAGTTGCGTTGTAGTGGCTAGCAGTTGTGATGCTCTTCGCCAGATGGCAGCTCGCCCCAAGGTGGAGTATCTGGATACCCAACCGAATCCCCGCAATTCTGGCCACAGCCTTCGCGTGGCGTCTTCGCCCGAATACTGGTTGAAGACCAAGCCACAGTGCGATCACAGCGGCGCCAATCGTTCCTACGGCTGCCCAGGCATCCCACCAAACCACGCAACCTCCTTGACCTGGCGGCCAGCAAGTGCTGAAGGCATTCCAAAAGCTCATGGCGCTGCTCCCCCCTTGAATGGAGGCAATTTTGACATGGCGGTGTCGGATGGCCAAAGGGGCGGGACTAGCGTTTAGCGACGTCGTAGAGCGCGCGGCCCACGACCTGGCCGGCATGTCGGGTCTAGATCTGGCCGAGGCAGGCCCTACCCCCGTCCGCCTCTTGGAGGCCCGGGGCCTGGCCCTCCATCACTCGCCGCCGGCGACATGGACGAAGCGCTGAAGGTCATGGCAGCCGCCCGGGGCAGTTGCCCGCGCACCCGAAAGCAGAACCCCAATCAGCCGCGCACCGCGGCGAAGGAGACCCGATGAATACACCCCCACACCGCGCCGCGTCCCCAACCTGCTGCGCCTCAAGGACGTCACCGCCCGGACGGGCCTGGCCAAGAACACCATCTACGACCGGATCCGCCGGAAGGAGTTTCCTTCGCAAATCGACCTCGGGGGCAACTGTGTCGACTGGTCTTAGGACGAAATCGACGCCTGGATTGCGGCCAAATTGGCGGCCCGGGACGGGAGTTCGGAGGAGCTGCCGAAAGCAGCTTGAGAGCGGGGGCACATGTGGGCGCATCTGCACCACAAGCACGCGTCAGCCCATTGTGCCGCAAGGCTTTCTGGCACTTCAGCGGTTCCCCTTCACCACATTCCAGCCGTCGTCCCCGGACGACAGCGCAACAAAAAAAGCCACCCGACAGGTGGCTTTTTTTGTTGCGATGGGGCGGCAGGCCCCGCCGCCAGGATTCAGATCGCCATCGCCTCGTGAACCGCGTCGGGTCGAATGGCCGCAATCCTCAACAGCGTCCTGGCCGCACCTGAAGGTTCGCGGCGGCCCTGCTCCCAATCCTGGAAGGTGCGTACCGATACGCCCAGCATCCCTGCGAACTGCGCCTGGGACAGGCCCAGTCGCTGACGTGCTTCGGCAGCGATCGATACCGGAACCATGTTCACCCTGCCGACCTTGCCCTCCTTGATGGCACGAACCGACGCCAGCAGCTCGGCACCGATGTCACGCCTCGCGTCGCGGGCTTCAAGTAGTTTGTCATTCTTCGGCATGACCGAGCTCCTCTGGCAAGGCGCAAGGGTAAATGGCGCGCAATTGAACTATACGGCATTGCCGTATATATCCAACTACCTGCCCTTCAGTTTCCCCCGTTCCTGGGGACGTCTCCTGCCCGCTCGGCAATCGGGCGTACCTGCTGTACGAGGCTGAGCAGGGTCTTGCCCGGTTCTTCGATCATTACTTCGTGCGCGGACTGCTCGAACCAGACCAGCTGCTTGGCCGGCGCCTTTACGCCCTGGAGCCACTCCGCCGCGAGCTCGGACGAGACGTTGTGGTCGTGCCGGCCTTCGAACAGGAACACCGGAACCTTCAGTTCCCGAACCGTGGTCATATCCAGGGTCAGCACCTCGCTGAGCAGGTGCTGCATCGAGAAGTCGTTGCCCTTCCACACCTCGGCCACGTCATGGTCGGTGTACTCCGGCGAAAGCCTGATCGCGGCCGCCTCGGCATCGCCGCCCCTGCGGTTGTGCACCATGCCGCCGTAGTGGTTGAGCCACTTCCGCTGCTTGAACAGCTTCTCAAGCGGCACGGGTTGGTTTCCCTGTGCGTAGGGCGCCAATGCTTCCAGCTCGGCCACCGCTTCGGCGTTGCCGTCCTCCCGCGCCTGCTGGAGGGTCCACGCAAAACCACGGCGCTCGCTTTCCGGTGCATTGGAGATCTGCCCGATGCCGATGTAGGCATGCAGCCACCCGGGCCGGCGCTGGGCCAGCTCCAGACCCAGGTAGCTTCCCCACGATTGGCCCAGCACGAAGATCCGCTCCTTGCCGAACTCGCTGCGCAGCCAGGCCACCATTTCCTCGCTGTCGGCGATCATCCGTTCGCGGGTCATGGTCGGAGCGACCACCGCAGGGTCATTGGCCGCGTAGGTCTTGCCTGCACCGCGCTGGTCCCACTGCACGACAGTGAAGTACTCCTCCCAACCACGCTGGAAATACCAGCTGGTGGGCATGGCCACCCAACCGGGCCCTCCGTGCAGCATCAGCAGCACCGGGTTGCGGCGGTCGTTGCCACGGATGGAGACCCACTGGTCGATGCCGCCGATGCGGACCTTCTGCAGCCGCTCGATGCCGTTGTCAGCCACGACCTTGCGCAGGTCGGCAATGACCTTCACTGCCTCGGCGCGGTCGTGGGGCGCGGGGCCCGGCGGTTCAGCCGCCTGTGCCGGGACGCTGAACCCTGTTACAGCAAGCCAGAACAAGCCGGCAACCCAACATTTCATCGGCGTAGACACCTTTGCAGGAGCGGAACGCCGATTGTGTCATGCGTCCGGATTGTCCTTGATCGGCGGGCGCCGGCTTTCGGACTGACGGACGCTCTCATCGGTCTGGCCCGGGCGGGCCTTGGCCGCATCTTCCTGCTTCCGGTCCTGCTTGGCTTCATCAACGCCCTGCTGCTTGCCGGGCTGCTTTTCAGTGTTCATGTGCGTGCTCGTGGTGGCCTGCCCCCTTGGGCATGGCTGCACCGTAGCGGTGGTCGCGTGATGCAGTGGTCACGAGGTGATCGCCTCCTCGACACAGCGCAGCATCGCCTCGCCGTCCACCGGCTTGACCAGGAACGCGCGACCGCCCCGCTCCATCACCCGCGCGCGCAGCGCATCGGTGGGAAACGCGGTCATGAAGATCATTGGAAACGCGCACCCGCGCGCCAGCAGTTCGGCCTGCAGCTGGTCGCCACTCATCTGCGGCATCTGCATATCGGTGAGCAGGCAGTCGGGTGCGTCGCCCTCGTCGGCCAGGAACGCCGCCGCCGAGGCATAGGTGCGCGCTTCGTGGCCCAGCGAGCGCACCAGGCTGGACAACGACTGGCGGACCCCGTCGTCGTCATCGACGATCGCAATGCGGTAACTCGGCTTCATGGGGCCTTTATGCCCGATCCGGCCGCGCGCCGGAACCATACACAGGTTTGTGCTGGCTGGTTCAGGCGGTGCCGGTGCCCACGCCCAGCGCCTCTGCGTGCCGTACCAGGTCGGCCAGCGAGCGCACGCCCATCTTGCGCATCACGTTGCCGCGATGGATCTTCACGGTGATCTCGCTCAGGTGCAGCACGCCGGCCACCTGTTTGTTCATCAACCCGGCCACTACGTGCGCCATTACCTCGCGCTCGCGCGGGGTCAGGGTGGCGTAGCGCGTTTCCAGCGAACCGCGCGCGGCCATGTCCTGGCGGCGGCGGGTGTCGCGCTCGATCGCGGCGCTGACCGCATCCAGCATGTCCTGGTCGCGGAACGGCTTGGCCAGGAAATCCACCGCCCCGGCCTTCATCGCGCGCACGGTCATGGGAATGTCGCCGTGCCCGGTCATGAACACGATGGGCAGGTGGATGCCCTGCGCGGCCAACTGGCCCTGCAGATCCAACCCGCTGATGCCCGGCAGGCGCACGTCCAGCACGATGCAGCCAGGCACGTCCGGCAGCACCGCCTGCAGCAGCTCCGAAGGCGCGCCCAGCACGCGGGTCTGCAGCCCCACCGACCGCAGCAGGCTGTCCAGCGCGTCGCGCACGGCGGCATCGTCATCGACCACCACGACCAGTGGCGGTGTGGGTAGGCTCATCAGGCGCGTGCTCCTGTGGGATGGGTGGCCAGCACCAGCCGGAAGGTGGCGCCATGGCCGGGTTCGCTCTCCACCGACAGCCGCCCACCATGGGCTTCGGCGGTGGACCGGCAGATCGCCAGGCCCATGCCCATGCCGTCCGGCTTGGTGGTGAAGAAGGGTTGGAACAGGGTGTCCAGGTGCGCGCTGTCGATGCCCGGGCCGCTGTCGGCAATGCTGATGGCCACTTCACCGGGTGCGCCGGGCTGCGCCTCCACCACCAGCTGCCGCGCGTTGGCCTGCCCGGCCATGGCCTGGCTGGCGTTGATCAGCAGGTTCACCAGCACCTGCTGAAGCTGCACCGCATCACCGTGCACGGCGGGAAGGTCGGCGGTCACTGCCACGTGCAGCTGCACTGCCTCACGGTTGAGTTCGTGCTGCACCAGCCGCACCGCGTCTTCGATCAGCAGGGAGGCATCGAGCGGTTCGCGCGGCGTGCTGCGTTTGGCCAGGAACGCGCGGACGTGTTTGACTATCTCACTGGCACGACGCGCTTCTCTCACCGTGCGGGTGATGGCGGCCTCCACTTCGTGCAGGTCCGGCGGGTCGCGGTGCAGCCAGCGCAGCCCGGCCTCGCCGTTGGTCACCACCGCCATCAGCGGCTGGTTGACCTCGTGCGCCAGTGAAGCCGTCAGCTCACCGAGCGTGGCCACGCGCGTGGCGTGCGCCAGTTCGGCCTGCGCGCGCAGCGCGGCATCCTCGGCCCGGCGGCGCTCAGTGACGTCGGTGTGGGTTTCCATCACGCCGGTTGCGCGCCCCAGGCCATCGCGCTGGATCACCCAGCGGCTTTCCAGCACGCGCCAGGCGCCGTCGCGGGTGCGCTGCTCCAGCGTGCCTTCCCAGCTGCCCAGTTGCAGCAGGGTGGCCTCCACCTCTTCGCGCGCCCGCGGGTAGCGTGTGGACAGCAGGACATCGGCCACGCGGCCGATGGATTCCTCGGCCGACCAACCGTACACCTGCGCGGCCGTGCGGTTCCAGAACGTGATCACCCCGCTGCGGTCACGCACGAAGATCATGTCGTGCGACAGATCCAGCAGCGTTGCCTGCCCGCGCAGGCGCTGCATCGCGCCCTGGTACTGCAGTGCCAGCAGCGCGGTGATGACGATCGCCGCGAGGCTGACCAGCGCGCGGAAGGTCTGCGCGCCCACATGGTTCACCCCGTGCGAATCCAGGTAGGCGATGAGGGTCAACCCGATGCCGGCCACGGCAGTGATGACGATGTCGGCGCGGCGCCCGGTGCGCGCCACCAGCAGCACCGCCACCACGTACAGCACTGCTACCGCACCTTCCAGCGTGGTGAGCACATCGACCAGGAAGATCCCCAGCGTGAGCAGCGCGGCAACGGCGCGGAACACGGTGCGGCCGCGCAACGTGGACGCCGCGGCGGCGCGCGGGCGCGTGGGAGTCGAGCTGGGCACCACGGTCTGGCCTCCTGGCGGGGCGCAGTCACCTGCGCCGGGGTGAGCCCAGTATCCCCCGCACCCGGGGGCGGCAGATCCCCCCAAAGAGGGATGCGCTGGCAGGTGGCCCAAACCAAGGTATGAGCCGGGGAAACGATGGCGCAATGTTCCCGCCGGCCCCCGCTGCCTAGTCTGGATCCATCGGCTCCCCCGCAGCACCTGCGGCCCGGGCCGCCTTCCCCCGCTACCGGAGAGCCGCCATGCACGATGTTGTCGCCCCATCCCGCCAGACCGCCCCGCTGCGCACGCCGTCCGACCTCAGCCTGCAGGCCGGCAAGGACATCGCCGGTGCCCTGACCGTACTGCTGGCCGATGTGTTCGCGCTGTACCTGAAGACCAAGAACTTCCACTGGCACCTGTCCGGCCCGCACTTCCGCGACTACCACCTGATGCTGGATGAACAGGGCGAGCAGATCTTCGCCACCACCGATGCCATTGCCGAACGGGCGCGCAAGGTCGGCGGCACCACGCTGCGCTCGATCGGGCAGATCCACCGCATCCAGCGCCTGCTCGACAACGACGCGGACTACGTGACCCCCGAGGACATGCTTGCCGAGCTGGCCGACGACAACCGCCAGCTCACCCGCTTCCTGCGGGCCACCCATGGGGTGTGCACCACCCACAACGACGTGGCTACCACCAGCCTGATCGAGAACTGGATCGACGAGGCCGAGCGCCGCAGCTGGTTCCTGTTCGAAAGCACCCGCCCCATCCGCTGATCCACGTGCTGTTTCGTTCCAGCAGGAGGCTGTCATGTCCGCTGCACCCCGCGTTTCGTTGCCCATTGGCGCGCCCGCGCCCGCGTTCCAGTTGCCCGCCACCCCGGACCAGCGCGTCAGCCTGGACGAGCTGCGCGGCCACCCGGTGATCCTGGCGTTCTACCCCGCCGACTGGAGCCCGGTCTGCGGCGACCAGCTGGCGCTGTACAACCAGCTGCTGCCCGAGTTCCACCGCAGCGGCGCGCAGCTGGTGGGCATCTCCGTGGATGGGGTGTGGTGCCACGCCGCGTTCGCCGAGCAACGCCACCTGCACTTCCCCTTGCTGGCCGATTTCGAGCCAAAAGGCGAGGTAGCCCGCCGCTACGGCGTGTACCGCGAACAGGACGGCGTCTGCGAACGCGCGCTGTTCGTGATCGATGCCGAGGGCATCGTGCGCTGGAGCTACATCTCCCCTTTGGGCATCAATCCCGGCGCCGACGGCATCCTGGAAGCGCTGTCGCAACTTCCCTCCACCGAAGGAGCAGCGTCATGAAAGGTCTGTCGATTCCCGTCAGCGCGCAGGACCACAGCCAGGGTCCGGCCGATGCGCCCATCACCCTGGTCGAGTACGGCGACTACCAATGCCCGTACTGCGGCGAGGCGTATCCCATGCTCAAAGCGGTGCAGCAGGCACTGGGCGACCGGATGCGCTTTGTGTTCCGCAACTTCCCCATTTCCGAAATCCACCCGAACGCGCTGCCGGCTGCGCGTTTTGCCGAAGCGGCCGCTGACGCGGGGTTGTTCTGGGAAGCGCATGACCTGCTCTACCAGCGCCAGGATGCATTGAGCGCGCGCGACCTGCAGGCCTACGCCAAGCAGCTTGGAGTGGACCCCGCGTTGCTGCAGGCCGCCGACAACGGCGCGTTCGATGACCGCATCGAACGCGACTTCATGGGCGGCGTGCGCAGCGGCGTCAACGGCACCCCGTGCCTTTTCATCAATGGGGTGCGCTACGACGGCGCCCGCGATGTGGACAGCCTGGTTGACGTATTGACCGAACGCGCGTGATCCGTTCCGCCGGCGCGCCGGGGTCTCCCCTCCCCCACCCCGGGCGCGCCGGCACCTGCCGGGGACCGACCGCTGCGCTCAGCCCGGTTGTCGTGCCCTTCGCCATTGCAACGGGCTCATGCCCGTCTCGACGCGGAACATGTAGTTGAACGCGGATGCCGAGGCATAGCCCAGCTCATGCGCGATCGCCGTCGGCGAACGCCCCTGCGCCAGCCACTCGATCGCGCGCAGCAGGCGCAGCCGCGTGCGCCACGTGCGCAGGCTCATGCCGGTCTCGCGCTCGAAATGCCGCGCCAGCGTGCGCGGCGACGCGCCCAACAGCCGTGCCCACTCGTCCACGCCGCGCGCATCACCGGGCTGGTCGTGCAGTGCCTGGCACCAGCGCTGCAGCCGCGCATCCTGCGGCCACGGCAGGTGGCGCACATGCTGGCGCTGGCGGCGCAGCTGCGTGGTGACCAGCGCGCTCAGATGCGCGTAGTAACCCGCATCGTCTTCCGGCCGCACCTGCCCCAGTTCCACGATCAATTCGCGCAGCAGCGGCGACACATCCAGCACCGCGCACCGGTCGGGCATGCCCAGCGCCGGATCATCGGCCACGTAGAGGTTGCGGAACGCAGCCGCACTCAAAGCACCGGTGTGATGGACCATGCCGGTAGGCACCCACAGCGCCTGCTGCGGGGTGATCACGTGCCGCGCATTGCGCGCAGTCACCTGCAGCACACCGTGGGTGGCGAACACCACCTGGTTCCAGTCATGCGCATGCGGCGGGAAACGCTCGCCGGCGGCCAGCTCCTGGCTGCGCGCCATCACCGGCCAAGGCAGCGCGCGCAGCGGCGGCACCGGGACTTCCTTCCAGGGCCCGGAAAGCGTGGAGGGCCCTTCTTGGCGGTTTATCGACATGATTCGACATTCTATCGAAAGACAGCCGCCGCGCACCTGATCGACCATGGACGCGTCCCTTTCCGGTTCCACGCATGTCCACTTCCCTCGCCCCCTCCACTGCACGGAAGCCCTGGCAGGTCATCGCCGCCGGCATCTGCGCGCTGGTGCTCACCGTCGGGCTGGCCCGCTTCGCCTACACCCCGCTGCTGCCCCTGATGCGGGTCGATGCCGGCCTCAGCGCGGCGCAGGGCGGCTGGCTGGCCACCTTCAACTACCTGGGCTACCTGCTCGGCACCCTGCTGGCGGCGCGCGTGGGCGACATGCAGCAGAAATTCCGCTTCTACCGGATTGGGCTGGTGCTGGCGGTTGCCGCCACAACGCTGATGGGGACCACTACGCAGCCCTGGCTGTGGAGCCTGCTGCGCTTCGTGGCGGGTCTGTCCAGCACCGCCGGCCTGCTGCTGGCCTCCGGGCTGGTGCTGAACTGGCTGCTGGCCAACCGGCAACGCCCGCGCCTGGGCCTGCACTTCGCGGGGCTGGGCCTGGGCATCGTGGTCTCCGGGCTGGCCACCGGCCTGCTCGCCGGGCACGCCGACTCCAGTGCGCAATGGCGCTGGCTGGGCCTGCTTGGCCTGCTCTTCCTGTTTCCCGCCTGGTGCTGGATGCCGGCACCCACCCCGACCTCCGCCGCACAGGCCGCACAAGCGCCGCCCCCGCCCAGCCGGCGCTGGCGCCAACTGCTGGTGGCGGCCTATTTCTGCGCCGGCGTCGGCTTCGTGGTCAGCGCCACCTTCATCGTGGCCATTCTCGAACAGACCCCCGCCTTCCGTGGCCACGGCAGCGCGGTGTGGGTGCTGGTGGGACTGGCGGCGGTGCCATCCACGTTCGCCTGGGACCGCATCGCCGCGCGCATCGGCCTGATCCGCGCCCTGATGCTGGCCTTCGCCCTGCAGGCCGCCTCGTTCGTACTGCCGCTGCTGAACAGCGGCCTGGCCGCCGGATTCGGCAGCGCGCTGCTGTTCGGCCTGACCTTCGCCGGCATCGTCAGCCTCACCCTCACCGTGGTCGGCCGCCACTATCCACACAACCCGGCCAAGGCGATGGCCAACCTCACCCTCAGCTATGGGGTAGCGCAGATCCTGGCGCCGGCGCTGGCCGGCACCTTGGCGCGCAGCAGTGGTTCCTACCAGGCCTCGCTGCTGCTCGCAGCCGTCTTCATGGGATTGGGCATCGTCCTGCTGGCCGTCATGCCCGATGACGCGCGCTGATGAACACCAATTCATGCGCGGCGCACACCTGCGATCAAGCATTTAACGCGCCATACCAAGGCCGCAGCAACGAATGTGAAATTTTTTTGTCGAAACGCTTGCCGAACCCCGTAGACCTCCGTATTATTCGCGTCCTCGCCAGCGGCAACGCAGCGATGAAGTGGCCGAGTAGCTCAGTTGGTAGAGCAGGGGATTGAAAATCCCCGTGTCGGCGGTTCGATTCCGTCCTCGGCCACCACAAATCCAAAAGACCTGCAGAAATGCAGGTCTTTTTTTTTGCATTGCTGTAGTGGCATTGCAGGCAGGCACATGCACAATGCGGACACCGTCATTGAACAAGGATGTCCCATGCGTGTTGCTTTGCTTCTGCCGTTCCTGCTGCTCAGCGTTGGTTGTGCGCACCAGACGGCGATGACCGCCCCCAACGCGCCGATGCCGACGGTGACGCCAGGCTGGATCACTCCCGCCGAAGCCGTGTTCGCCGCCAACGAAGATCCGCAGCGCGGCATCAGTGGCACCTTCGTGCTCACCGTCAAGAACACCGACGTCACCGAAGACCGCATCTACCTCAACAGCGAACGCGACTACCGCCATCAGCTCTCACTGAACGTGTCGCTGGATGCCGCGCAACGCGAAGCACTGCAGAAGCAGCTGGGCATGCCGCTGGAATACCTGGTCAACCGTCGCCTGCTGGTACAGGGCACGGCCCGCCGCACCACCATCACGTTCACCCACGACGGCAAGCCTTCCGGCAAGTACTACTTCCAGACCCAGCTGCAGGTAAGCGACCCGCGCCACGTTCGTTTCGCACCCTGATCAGCACCGGCTGACAAAACCTTTACACCCGCCAACGTCCTCCCCCCTAAGCTCGGGCCTCCTGCCGGGAGACACCCATGCGCCTTCGCCCTGCCCTGTTTGCTGCTGCACTGTTGTTCACCGCCGTCACCACCCACGCGGTGGAACCGGTGCGTTCAGTGCCTGCGTTGGACATGGGCCGCTACGCGGGCCAGTGGCATGAAATCGCGCACCTGCCCGTGTCGTTCCAGAAGAAATGCGTGGGCGACATCACCGCTACCTACGCGCTGCGCGCCGATGGCCGCATCAGCGTGCACAACGCCTGCCGCACCGGCGATGGCGAGCGCATCGCAGCCGAGGGCGTGGCGCGGCCGGTGGAAGGCGAACCGGGCCAGCTGCAGGTGCGCTTCGTGCCGGACTGGCTGGCCTGGGTGCCGCTGGTATGGGCCGACTACTGGGTGATCGCGCTGGACCCGGATTACCAGTGGGCGGTGGTGGGCGACCCGGACCGCAAGTATCTGTGGATCCTGTCGCGCTCGCCTACGATGGACAAGGCACTGTTCGCCAGCCTCAAGGCCCGGGCCGAGGCGATGGGGTATGACCTTGCGCCCCTGAAGGTGATGGCCCCGGTGGATTGATCGCCGGCGCGCCTGAAACCTGAATGCACCTTCGCTTGTCTTAGGATGCGTATCGACCAACGGTCGATGCCTACCGGCCTGTGTCCCACGGCCGGCAGCCGCCGCACCCCCTACACCCGCACAACTACCATACGCCGTAGTATGCTCTTACCTACGCGGCACCTGCACGAGGATTTGCGCCCATGTTCCACCGCCTCCGTACCGTCCTTACCGTTGCCCTGCTGGCCGGCACCGCCGTTGCGCTGACCGCCTGCAACACCAACGTCAAGCGCGTCTCGCCGCCGGCTGCCAGCGTGCAGCAGCTGACCGTGGGCGCCAACGGCAACTGGACCCTGGCCCTGCGCCTGCAGAACTTCAGCTCCATGCCCATGACCTTCGACAGCGTGGAGCTGCAGATGCAGGTGGGCGACCAGGATGCCGGCAAGGTGAGCGCACGCCCGGCCATCTCCATCGGCGGCGTCTCGGCCGATGTCATCAACGTGGAACTGCAGCCCTCCTCGGCCGCGCGCATCGTGGTGGCCGACGCCCTGGCCGGCAACCGCACCCTGGGTTATTCGCTCAAGGGCACCGTGGCCGCCACCCCGCAGGAAAAGAAGCAGCGCAGCTTCGAGATCGACAACCGCAGCACCCTCAACCAGGCCCCCGGCCTGCCCGGCGTGCTGCGCTGACCCCCAACACCGCTCCTACCTGATCCCCGCATCTGATCGAGACCTGACGATGAGCAGCTACACCGCCCCGCTTTCCGATATCCGCTTCGCCCTGCATGACGTGTTGAAGGTGGAGCCGCTGTTTGCCCGCCTGGGTTTCGCCGATGCCACCACCGACGTGGTCGATGCGGTGCTGGAGGAAGCCGGCCGCTTCAGCACCAGCGTGCTGGCGCCGCTCAACAGCGTGGGCGATGAAATCGGCTGCGTGCTCGACCAGGCCAGCGGCGAAGTAACCACCCCGCCCGGCTTCAAGCAGGCCTACGCGCAGTTCGTCGATGGTGGCTGGACCGGCCTCACCGCAGCCCCCGAACTGGGCGGCCAGGGCCTGCCGCACACGCTGGGCGTGCCGCTCAACGAAATGATCAACGCCGCCAACCTGGCGTGGGGCAACTTCCCGCTGCTCTCGCACGGCGCCATTGAAGCGCTCAAGCAGCACGGCGAAGCCTGGCAGCAGGATGCGTTCCTCAAGCCGCTGATCGAAGGCCGCTGGACCGGCACCATGTGCCTGACCGAACCGCATTGCGGCACCGACCTGGGCCTGCTCAAGACCAAGGCCGAACCCAATGCCGATGGCAGCTATGCCATCACCGGCACCAAGATCTTCATCACCGCCGGCGAGCACGACCTGACCGACAACATCGTGCACCTGGTGCTGGCCAAGCTGCCCGACGCGCCGGCCGGTGCGAAGGGCATTTCGCTGTTCGTCACCCCGAAGTTCAAGGTCGACCGTGACGGCAACGTCGGCGAGCGCAACGCGCTGCGCTGCGGCTCGATCGAACACAAGATGGGCATCAAGGGCTCGGTCACCTGTGTGATGAACTTCGACGGCGCCGAAGGCTATCTGGTCGGCCAGCCGCACAAGGGCCTGCAGGCGATGTTTACCATGATGAACACCGCGCGCCTGGGCGTAGGCCTGCAGGGCATCGGCCTGTCCGAGCGCGCCTACCAGAACGCACTGAAGTACGCGCGTGAACGCCTGCAGTCGCGTTCGCTGAGCGGCCCGAAGAACCCGGACAAGCCGGCCGACCCGATCCTGGTCCACCCGGACGTGCGCCGCATGCTGCTCTCGATCAAGTCGCTGGTCGAAGGCAGCCGCCTGCTCGCGCTGCACGCGGCGACCCTGATCGACGTGGCCCACCACGCCGACGATGCCGGCGAACGCGAGCGCGCCGAGACCCTGGTGAGCTTCCTCACCCCGATCTCCAAGGCGTGCCAGACCGAATGGGGCATCGAGAACACCTACAACGCCCTGCAGTGCTTCGGTGGCCACGGCTACATCCACGAGCACGGCATGGAGCAGCTGGCCCGCGATGCACGCATCACCACGCTGTATGAAGGCACCACCGGCATCCAGGCGCTGGACCTGATCGGCCGCAAGACCGCCGCCAGCCAGGGCGCCGGGCTGAAGCTGATGCTGGCCGAGATCGAGGCCTTCGCCAAGGCCAACGAAGGCAACGAAGCGCTGGCCGAATTCATCGCCCCGCTGCGCGCCAAGGCCCAGGAATGGGGCCAGTTGACCATGGCGACGCTGCAGCGCGCGGCCACCAACCCGGACGAACTGGGCGCGGCCAGCTTCGATTACCTGTTCTATTCCGGCTACGTGGTGCTGGCGTACTGGTGGGCGCGCAGCGTGGCCGCCGCGGATGCGTCCTCGCAGAGCGAGGCCTTCAAGCAGGCCAAGCGCGAAACCGCCCGCTTCTACTTCGCCCGCATGCTGCCGCGCACGCTCAGCCATGCGGCAGCAATCCAGGCCGGCGCGGAATCGCTCATGGCCATGGAAGACGCCCGTTTCGGCGACTAAGAGCCGTACCGACCAACGGTCGATACCTACCGCATCACGCGCGGCCGGCGCTGCCTCCCACAGACCAGGAGCCCCCTTTTGTTAAAGGGGGTGCGCCGACAGGCGCGGGGTATAGGAGGTATGCCCCGGGTCACGGATTGGTTACGGTTTGGGTGTAGGCGCCCGCGCCTATACACAAATCGTAACCAATCCGGTATAAGCTGTTTTCCCGATGGAGACAGACACTACAAGCTTAGGTCTGATCGATACCGGAGCCTCGTCCGCCCCGGTTGCCGAGGTATCGCCGATCGTTTCCCTGCATCGGCCCGGCAGCGTCCGGTTATTGTCCCTGGACGCCCATGGGCGCGTACTGGACTGGATCAACTGGCAGGACGCCGCCTGCCTCTACTCGCGCGATGCCGTTGCCTGGACCCTGGGCGATCCCTGCCTGCACATCCACGGTGGTATCAACCGCTTGACCGGCCTGCAGAGCGGGGTTGACCTGCACCCGATCATCGCCGCGCGCGGCCACGCCCGTTCCCGTGCCATCGATCCCACCCCGAACCTGTCCAACCAGGCGCTGTTCGCGCGCGATGCGCATCTGTGCCTGTACTGCGGCCAACAGTTCCACCGCCCCCAGCTGACCCGCGACCACGTCATGCCGCTGTCCAAGGGCGGCCTGGACGTGTGGGAAAACGTGGTCAGCGCCTGCTTCCACTGCAACTCGCGCAAGAGCGACCGCACCCCGCAGCAGGCCGGCATGCCCTTGCTGGCCGTGCCTTACCGGCCCAGCTGGATCGAACACATGATCCTCTCCAACCGCAACATCCTGGCCGACCAGATGGCCTTCCTGAAGGCGCAGCTGCCCAAACGCTCCAAGCTCGCCGCCTGAACCTGCGACACGTTGTCGCAGGAAACCCTCACCCTTTGCTCACCGGCGGAGCGGTTTGCTTGCCCCACCCCGGTTTGGGGGCGAAAATAGGCGCTTGAGAAGAAGCGCGATAAAAATGATCGATTCCGCACGCTATCCCCGCCTGTCGCGCATCCAGAACCCGGATGACCTGCGCAGGTTCGAAGAATCCGAACTGCCCGCCATCGCGGATGAACTGCGTGCCTACCTGATCGAATCGGTAGGCAAGAGTGGCGGCCATTTCGGCGCCGGCCTGGGCGTGATCGAACTCACGGTGGCCCTGCACTACCTGTACCAGACCCCGGTCGACCAGCTGGTGTGGGACGTGGGCCACCAGACCTACCCGCACAAGATCCTGACCGGCCGCCGCGACGAGATCCACACCGTCAAGCAGAAGGATGGCGTGGCGCCGTTCCCCAAGCGCGAGGAAAGCGAGTACGACACCTTCGGGGTCGGCCATTCCTCCACCTCCATCTCGGCCGCGCTGGGCATGGCCATCGCGCGCCAGCTCGAGGGCGACGACCGCAAGGTGGTGGCGGTGATCGGCGATGGCGCGATGACCGCCGGCATGGCCTATGAGGCACTCAACCATGCCGGTGGCATGGAGCAGGAACCGAACCTGCTGGTGATCCTCAACGACAACAACATGTCGATCTCCGAAGCCGTGGGCGGGCTGACCAAGATGCTCGGCCGGGCCACCGGCAGCCGCACGCTCAATGCGCTGCGCGAAGGCGGCAAGCGGATCCTGGGCGACAAGAAGAAATCTCCGTCGGCGCGCTTCGTCAAGCGCTGGGAAGAACACTGGAAAGGCATGTTCGTGCCGTCCACCTTCTTCGAGGAAATGGGCTTCCATTACACCGGCCCCATCGATGGCCACGACGTGCCCGCACTGGTGGCCACGCTGAAGACGCTCAAGGGCCTGAAGGGCCTGAAGCTGCTGCACGTGATGACCACCAAGGGCAAGGGCTACGAGCGCGCCGAGGGCGACCAGATCGGTTACCACGCGGTGGGCCCGTTCGACCCGGACAAGGGCCTGATCGCCAAGGGCGGCGCCAAGAAGCCCACCTACACCGATGTGTTCAGCGACTGGCTGTGCGATGCCGCCGCCGCCGAACCGCGCCTGCTGGGCATCACCCCGGCCATGCGCGAAGGCTCTGGCCTGGTGCGTTTCAGCAAGGAATACCCGGAGCGCTACCACGACGTGGCCATTGCCGAGCAGCACGCGGTCACGCTGGCCGCAGGCATGGCCACGCAGGGCGCCAAGCCGGTGGTGGCGATCTACTCCACCTTCCTGCAGCGCGCCTACGACCAGCTGGTGCATGACGTGGCCGTACAGAAGCTGGATGTGCTGTTCGCCATCGACCGCGCCGGCGTGGTCGGCCCGGACGGCGCCACCCATGCGGGCAACCTGGACCTGAGCTTCCTGCGCTGCGTGCCGCACATGGTGGTGATGGCCCCGGCCGACGAAGCCGAATGCCGGCAGATGCTCAGCACCGGCCTGCAGTACGACGGCCCGGCCGCCGTGCGCTACCCGCGTGGCAGCGGCACCGGCGTGGACGCCGGCAACGACCTGTCCACGCTGGAGATCGGCAAGGCCGACCTGCGCGTGCAGGGCAGCCGCATCGCGCTGCTGGCGTTTGGCAGCACTGTGCCGGCCGCCGAAGCGGTGGGCCGCGAGCTGGGCCTGAGCGTGGTCAACATGCGTTTCATCAAGCCGCTGGACCGTGCGCTGCTGCTGGAGCTGGCCAAGACCCATCAGGGCTTCGTGACCATCGAAGACAACGTGGTGGCCGGTGGCGCCGGGTCCGGCGTGGCCGAGCTGCTCAATGCAGAAGACGTGCTGCGCCCGTTCCTGCACCTGGGCCTGCCGGACAGCTTCCAGCACCATGCCAGCCGCGAAGACCTGCTGGCCGAAGCGGGGATTGATGCCGCGGGTATCCGTGCCGCCGTGTTGAAGCGTTGGCCGAATCTGGGCAGTCAGGCGCTGAGCGCCTGACCCCGAATCCCGCGCGGAAGCGTTACGCCCTTACCGGATTTCGAATTCCGCGCGGCAACCGCCGTTGACCCAGACGCCATCGCGGTTCCAGCCCCAGGTGCGGCCTTCCACGCAGGCACTGCGTGAGGTCTGGCGGATCAGCCGGGCCTCGCGGCGGATGCTGACGTTGCAACGGCGCATGCGGTTGTCGTTGGAATCGCAGCTGATCACCTGCCCTCGCCCACCATTGCCCCAGCCACCGCCGTTGTTGCCCCAGCCGTTGCCATTGCCATGCGAAGGCCGCCGGCCTTCGGCCACGAACTCCGCGCGGCAACCCCGGGTGACCCACACGCCGTTGCGTGCCTGGCCCCAGTTGTCGCCCTCGATACACTGGGTTCCCGACAGCTGGCGCACCAGCCGCGCGCGGCCATCAATCGGGCACTGCTGGGTGCGGCCCTTGATCGATTCGCAGCGCACCGGGCCATCGTTGTAGCCATCGTCACGGTAACGGTCGTACTGCTGCGCTTGGGCAGCAGCGCCTGCAGCCAGCAGCGCCGGCAGCAGCGCCCACACCCACTTGTGCGTTCCATTGGCCATCGCGTTGTTCCTCATGCCTGCCTCGATCCGTTTTGTGAATAGGCACAGGATCAGGCAAGCGAGGCCCTCCGCCTATAGGCCGAAGGTCGCTCATTTCAGGGTCGATTCAACTAGCCAACGCGCAGCTGACCGGTTCCGGCGGGCTCAGCCGTAGCGGACCACATCGACAAACGCGTCTTCCACTTCCACCCGCACGCCAACGCTGCGCCCGGTTTCCGCGTGTTGCTCACGGGCCAGGTTGTCGGCGAAATCGAAGGCCACCGCGCCTTCGGCGAAGGCGGCGGCTTCATTGCGGCTGGGGTCAAGAACGCACCAGCGGTGGTCAGCGTGCTTCACGGTAATGTTCATGGTGCACTCCGGGGGGGTTATCCCTGACCCGCACCATACGGCTGAAGCCGATACCGGACTATCGGATTAGTCTGATATTGGTATCCGCCCTATACCCGGCACCGCACTTTCCCTATACCACCGGCAAGGTCATCACAAACCGTGCACCGCCGCTGGCCGCCTCTTCGGCCACGATGCTGCCGCCGTGGCGCAGCATGATCTCGCGCGCCAAGTACAGCCCCAGCCCGCTGCCGCTGCCACTGGGGCGCAGCCGGTGGAACGGTTCGAAAATCGATTGCCGGGCCTGCTCGGGCACGCCATCGCCCTCGTCACTCACCGACAGCACCCCGCCCGCCTGCAGCTCCACCACCACCAGGCCACGGCCGCCGCCGTGGGCGATGGCGTTCTGCAGCAGCCCGCTGATCACCCGGTGCAGCGCATCGGGATCGCCCAGCACCCACACCGGCGCCTCCGGTGCCTCCACCGCGAATTCGTAGCCGGCATCGATCAGAAGTGGCGCCACATCGGCGGCCACCTCCCCGGTCAACGCGGCCAGGTCGATGCGCTGGTGCTGGCTGCGGTGGTGATCCAGCCGCTGCAGGTCCAGCAGCTGTTCGGCGATGTTGCTCAGCCGGCCCAGGTCGCGCTGCAGGCGCGAACGCACCTGCCCCGGCGGCAGGTCGGCAATGCGCGTGGCCAGGATCGCAATGGGCATGCGCAGCTCATGCGCCGCGCCCACCAGGAAGCGATCCTGCGCATCGTAGCTCTCGCCAATGCGCCGCACGGCTGCATTGAATGCATCCACCAGCGGTACGATCTCGCGCGGTACGGCGTGGGTATCCAGGCCGCGCCCGCGTTCGGTGATCTGGATCGCCGCGGCCTGCGCCGCCACCCGGTTCACCCCGCGCAGCGAGCGATGAATTGCCCAGGGCGCCACCACCAGCGTGATCACGATCAGCGGCAGGGTGATCCAGCCGCCCAGGTAGCCGATCACCACCAGCATCTGCCGCCACAGGCCGCGATGCGGAATGCCGCCCAGCATCACGTGGATGCGGCCGCCATCGGGCTCGGTCACCCACACCCGCATCGCCAGCTCCACCCCATGCGTGCGCGTGCGCACATCGGTGGGCTCCACGTGCTGCAGCTGTTGCACCAGTGGGCGGAACGCGGCCGGTACGGTGCCCTGCTCCAGCGTCCGGCCCTGCTCATCGGCAGCGGCAAACCAGAAGGTGGCCGGGCGGTCAGGTACCGCCTCGTTGACCGCATCCCAATCCACGCGCAGCGCATCGCCCTCCACATGGATCGCCTCGGCCACCGATTGGCTGGTTTTCCAGTCGATATACGCCGCGCCACGGTCGCCGTACATCAACACCATGCCGGTCAGGCCCACCGCCACCATGGTCATCTGGATCAGGCAGATCTTCCAGGCCAGGCTGAAGGACAGCGAGCCGGGTTTGAGGAATTTCATGCCGTTTCCTTGAGCAGGTAGCCAATGCCGCGCATCACGTGGATTTCCACCTGCGCATCGGCATCGGCCAGCGCGCGGCGCAGCTTGGAAACGTGTGCATCGAGCGCGTTGGACTGGATCTCATCATCGAAGCCATACACCGCTTCCTGCAGCGCCGCGCGCGCCACCGTGCGGCCTTGGCGCAGCGCCAAGGCTTCCAGCACCAGCAGCTGGCGGCGCGGCAGTGCCAGCAGCGCACCGGCCACGCTGGCCTGGCGTGCCACGAAATCAAACTGCAGCCGCCCCAGCGCCAGCACCGGCAGGGTGATCTGCGCCGGCCGCCGCGAAATCGCGCGGATCCGCGCCAGCAGCTCTTCCACCGCGAACGGTTTGGTCAGGTAATCGTCGGCGCCCACATCCAGCCCGACCACACGGTCGGCCACCGAATCGCGCGCGGTGAGCATGATCACCGGCAGGTTGGGAATGTGGCTGCGTGCCACCCGCACGAAATTGGCGCCATCGCCATCGGGCAGCTGCCGGTCCAGCAGCAGCACCTGGTGCACGCCCGATTTCAGCGCTTCGGCGGCCTGCGCCATCGACACCACCAGGTCCACCACCACGCCATGCCGGCCCAGGCTGGCCTGGATGGCGCCTGCCAGTTCGGGGTCGTCTTCGAGCAGCAGGATGCGCATGGCAATACGGGCAACAGGGGTGATGGGCGCCGATGGTACCGCGCTGGCCGGCGCAACGTTCCCACAATGTCCGGGGGACATCATGGGGGTTTGATCGTCCCCCCAGGAGCAGTACCCATGCAGATCGGTTCACGGAAGGCAGCAACGACAGGCATCGCCCTGCTGGGCCTGCTGGCCAGCGGCAGTGTGCTGGCCCAGGCCGCCCCCGGCGAAAGACCCCGCAGCAGCCTGGGATTGGCCGTGGTCGCGCAGAAATCTCCCTACGCCGGCTATGACACCGACGTGCTGCCCGTACCGGTCATCAATTACGAAGGCAGGAAGTTCCATTTCCGCGGCGGCAGCATCGGCTACACGCTGTTCGACAACGAGAAAACCGAAGTCTCGCTGCTGGCCCAGCCGCACGTGATGCGCTTCAAGCGCAAGGACACCGACGACCTGCAGCTGCGCCAGCTCGACAACCGCAACCTCTCGGCGATGGCCGGTGCCGCCGTGCGCCATACCGCACCGTGGGGCGTGCTGCAGGGCAACGTGCTGGCCGAAGTGAGCGGCCACGGCGGCGGCGTGGCGGCCGATGCCAAGTACGCCTACCCGATTCCAACCGGCAAGGTCGTGCTGATTCCCGGCGTGGGCGTGAACTATGCCAGCAGCGCGCTCAACGATTACTACTTCGGCATCAGTGCCGAGGAAGCGCAGCGCAGCGGCCTGGCCCGTTACAGGGCCGGCAGCGGCGTGGCGCCGTACATGGATGTCACCGCGCTGATGCCGCTGGGCGCGCACTGGACCGCCACCGCATCGCTGCGCCGCACCCTGCTTTCCAGCGCGGTGAAGGACAGCCCGATGACCCGGGGCGACCACATGGATACCGCGCTGCTGGCGCTCACTTACGGATTCTGACCATGCGCGAAGGCATCGTACGCCGTGTCGCCAACGTAGCACTGCAGATCGAGCCGGACCGCAACCAGGTACTGCAATGGATCCTGCATGCCCCACTGGCCGCCCTGGGCGGCCACACCACCTTCGAACTGGCCTGCAACGGCCAGGGCGAACGGGTGATTGAACTGCTGCATGGGGTGCTCGCGCAGGCGGGCACCACGCCGCCGCAACTACCGCAGGCACCCACATGAGCCGACCTTTCCCGATGCTGAGCACTGAAGACCCTGCAGATGCACCGGCGCTGGTTGCCGCGCTGGTCTCGTTCGACCAGGCCGTACAGGCGCTGATCGAACAGGATCCGGATCGCCATGGACGCTTTTCCCGCGCCTATGTCACCGCCATTTTCCGTGCGTGCCTGCTGCCGCCCGAACCGGGTGCCGGCGTGCCGCGCGGACGGCCGGATCCGGAAATCGCCCAGGCCCTGAAGCGGTGGATCCAGGAGCAGTTGCTGCGCCACCCCGGCGAAGGCGACGACCACCGCCTCACCGCCGCGCGCCGCGCCGCGCACGGCTTCTGGCTGCAGTCCATGGCGTGCCCGATCGACGATGACGGGCAGCCGCGTGCCGCCAGGTTGCTGGAAGGCCTGCTGGCGCTGACCCGCCCGGCGTAGTCCGCACGGTTGGGCAGTTTGCGACTTGTTGCGTTGAAAACCGGCGTGGGCGGGATCACTGTCCGGTTTCCCTTCCAGCGCAGCGGACGCACTGCCCATGCGAGTTCCTTCCGATATCCCACCGCCCCTCCCACCGCGCATTGAATCGCCCACCCCGCTCGCCGAGGCGGTCTGCGCCGATGCGCCGGGCTGGCAGGACGCCGCCGACGCGTTGGATGCGATGACGCCTTCGGCCGCGGACGACCGCGACAGCGCGCACGACCATGAGCATGAAGAAGGCGGCAGGCGACAGGACCTGCCGTGGTTTGATCCGGAAGAGGAAGAGCCCGCCCCGCCGTTGGACCACGAGGTGGCACGCCGGCCGGAACTGAGCAATGGTTTCTGGGTGCTGCCCGATCCGCGCACGCCCCTGCCGCGCGTGCATGTGCAGGGCCGCAGCCCATTGGTCGCCGAACCCTCACGCGTCCTGTCGGCGGACCTGCCCGGCCAGCGCCACATGCGGCAAGGCCTGGATGACAGCGATGACGATGCTCGCCGTGAGAAAGACGCAGGCCAGGATGACGGCCGCGCTACCGACTGACCGCCGCGACATCCTCACGGCGCGTTGCCGGCGCCTCGCTAGGCTGCAGCTGTTTCCCGACAGCAGGTGTGGCGATGCGTGGTGTGATGGCGGTGATGTTGCTGGCGCTGGCCGCGCCCGCGTGGGCGCAGCAGGACGATGCGGAAACACCGGCGTTCGACCGCCCGGGGTTGGGTTTCTCCGCCTCGGTGCTGCCGCGCGGCGGCGCCGCACTGGAACTGGGGTTACCCAGCTACGAACGCGACCGCGATGACGACGGCACGCGCACCACGCAATACGGCACCGACCTGCTGCTGCGCGTGGGGCTGGGCGCCAACCTGGAACTGCAGGCGTTCGGCAGCCCCTGGAACCGCCTGCGCGAAGCGCCACACAATGCGCCCTCCACCACCACGCGTGGCGCAGGCGACAGCGGCCTGGCACTGAAATTCGCCCTTCCCCTCGATTCGGACACCCATGCTGTCGCACTGCTGGCCAGCACCAGCTTCGATACCGGCTCACGCGACTTCAGCGAAGGCGGCACCCAGTACAACCTCGGCGCCAGCTACGAATACACCTTCAACGACCACTGGAGCGGCGCGCTGTATGCCAATGCCACGCGCGGCGCGGGCGAGGACGAATTCAGCTGGTCGCCCAGCCTCAGCCTGGCCGTAAGCGACACCGTGAGCACCTACATCGAGGCCGGTTTCACATACACCCATGGCGAATCCTCGACCTCGGTGGCCGGTGCAGGCGTGACGTGGATGGCGGCCCGACGCTTGCAGCTGGACGCGTCCTTCGACCTCGGTCTGGACAGCAACAGCCCCGATGTACAGGCGGGGCTGGGCGTTTCGTTCTATTTCGAGTGAACCAAAAAAGCCTGCGCATCGCTGCGCAGGCTTCTTCGGCGGTGTTACACGTTACGACCCTGGGGGTCAGGTCACCTTCTTGGCGACCGTCATGCCCAGCAGGAACAGGATGACGGCGATGATGATGCCGGCCCAGAACAGGAACTTGGCCACGCCAATGGCGGCGCCGCCGATGCCGGCAAAGCCGAGTGCGCCGGCGATGAGGCCGATGATGGCGAAGATGATGGCCCACTTGATCATGTTGTTCCTTTGCCCGAAATGCGGGTTGACTGACAGGACTCCACGCTAGCGATTGGCGCGTGCCGCAACAGTGAATGGGGCGCGTGAACGGCGTGAAATCGCTACCTCCCAGGTGAAGACGTCCGCTACGTATTCAGCTGCACTTGTAGGAATTTTCCGACGAACGGTAGAGGGCTTTTCGGACCAGCCCCGCGCAAGTTATTGATTTTTAAGCTCGCTCACGCAGGCTCTCATCACCGCACTGAATGTGTGACCGTTGCCTCAATTTCACCGGCTGGTCACAATGCTGACGTCCCACTACGTCATCCAATGCCATGCGCGCATTCGTCACCAAGCAGCATCCCGCCCTGCTCAAGGTCTACTTCGTGGCCTGCTACGTAGTGTTGATTGAAGAAGTAATCCGCGCCGTCGGCTGATTTCGCCGCGCGCCGGTATCACTGGCCCAGTGTAGGGCGATGGGGAGGCGCTTTGGCGCCGCGCTTGATTCCGCGCAACTCTTCCAACGCATCCCGCAGCGCGTTCATCCGGAACGGCTTCTGCAACCCGAAGCGATGCTGAAATGGCAGCGGAAGGCTGTGTCTGTCATAGCCGGTCAGGAACACGTACGGAATGCCCCGCGCTTCCAGCGCCTCGGCGATCGGGAACGACTGCTTCCCGCCCAGATTGATGTCCAGCAGCGCCAGGTCAAAGGGCGTCTGCTCCACGATCCGCAGCGCCGCATCGACGGTGCCCACCGGGCCCACCACTTCGTAGCCCAGCGTCTCCAGCCCGTCCTCGACAAGCATCGCGATGAGCGATTCGTCTTCGACTACCAGGACGCGCGGGCTCACAGGTGCACCTGGACCGCGTCATCGCCGTGCGGTATCGATACCCGATAACGCAGGCCTTCCGGCTCGAACGTGAGCTCCACATCGCCGCCCAGATCATGCTTGAGGCCGCGCTCGAGCAACCGCGAGCCGAACCCGCGCTGCGCCGGCGGCTGCACCGGGGGGCCATCGCGCTCCTGCCACTCCAGTTCGATCACGTCCTCCCCATCGACCTGACGCTGCCCCCACTCCACCCGCACACGGCCATCGGGCCCGGACAGCGCACCGTGCTTGACCGCGTTGGTGCCCAGCTCATGCAGCGCCATGGCCAGCGCCAGGGCACGGCGGGGATCGAGCCGGCAGGGTCCGCCCTTGATATCGAAGCGCTGCCCGCCTTCGCCGTGCAGGTCGGCCGTGGCCTGGACCAGATCGTGGATATCGGCGCTGTGCCAGTTTTCCCGGGTCAGCACATCGTGCGCTCCGGCCAAGGCCAGCAGGCGCTCTTCGATCTTCTCGCCAGCGTCGATGATGTTCTGCGCGTTGCGGAAGGTCTGGCGGGTGATGGACTGCACCATGGCCAGCGAGTTCTTGACCCGGTGGTTGAGCTCATTGATGAGCAGCTGCAGGTGCTGCTCGTGGCGCTTGCGCTCGGTCACATCGCGAGTGCTGCCGGCAATGGCCTCCACTTCGCCATCGGGACCAATCACCGGGGTGAAGATGTAGTCATAGATGCGCACGCCCTCGGTGGCGTGCGGAAACGGCACATCACCGCGGATGGGCTGCTTGGTGGCGATCACCCGATCGATTTCCGCATCGTGCATCGCCGCATGCCAAGGCTCGTAGCCGATCTCCAGGCAGGTCTTGCCCATCGCCTCATCCCAGGTCATGCCCCACATGTTCAGCAGCGCCTTGTTGGCGTAGATGAACCGGTGCTCCAGGTCAAAGACGTAGGACAGATCCGGGGTTGCCTGCAGAAGGGCTTCGTAGATCCGCCACTTTGCGCTGTTGTCTTCCTGTTCCTGCAGCACGGGAGAAAGCCCTGTTCATTTAGGGGAAGCATAGGGGCGGCCGCGTGAAAGTGGGATCACGTTAGCGTTTTGTGAGCGAAGGCGGCAGACGCGCCCGGTAGAGCGGACTGGTAGAGCGGACTGTTAGTCCGCTAGCCCCTCAGCAAGCACACATTCCATCGGCTGATAAACCAGCCCCAGATACTCCCCCACCTCCCCGGCAATCCGGAACCCAAACCGCTCATAAGCCGGCACCGAGCTCAACGAGGCCCGCACCGTAACGACCTCGCCCCGCGCGCACTCCAGCAGCGCCGCCATCAGCGCCCGCCCAACCCCCTGCCCCTGCCACCCCGGCGCCACGAACAGCGTCGCCACGTGCTGGCCGCCCATCAGCTCGGCCACCCCGACAACCCGCCCGGCGGTCTCGAAGACAAACATGTCGTTGTCATCGGACATGCGGTCGGCGAACCCGTTCATCGACACGATGCCGGTAAAGGTCTCAATCCCCAGCGGCGACAGCGACGGCGCCACCGCCTCCATGAAGGACGCCATGCACACCGCACTGGCCTGCTCCAGATCTGTGGCCCTTAGTCGTCGCACTGCCATTGGGGTGTCCTCCATGAAAATCGGTTTGAAACTGACATCTGGATGGTAGCTGGCGCGACGCAGCCAGTGCAGCGCGCCCACACAGAATGCACCCGGCGCACAAACCAAGCGCGTCCCGAGACACAGTTTGATCAAGGAAAGGATTTCTACCGCACAGTTCGTCGCCCCAGCCATTGACGGCCTGCTTGATCACACGCAGCATCCGTCCGTCGCCGCACATCCGGCGGCCGGAATTGGCGTTCCGAAGCCAAAGGCGCACCAGCGCCCATCGGCATTCCGCAGGGCGGTGGATCTCACTTCTACTGAGGAATTCCGCAATGTCCAATGACTCCCTCGCAGCCCCGACCCGCGTCACCGTCCACCTCGCTCACTACTTCGGTGATATCTCCGACTCGCTGGAATGGACCAGTTCGGCATGGGTCGACCTCGAGAAGCGCCTGGCCGCCATCACGCGACCGCTCGATTCGCTGACTATCGGCGAGATCATGCAGGCCCTCGCTGAGACCCGCTGCGGAAGCTCGCCTGCTGCGGGCAACTTCGTCAAACGCATGATCGGCCAGCACGACCCCTCTCGACACGACTTGTTTCGCGTCATACGCAAGCTGTTTCGTATCTACGATCTGCGAATCATCGAACTGCTGGAGCTGATCGATGTGCTCGAACGCTGCCCTGGCACGGTTGAGGACATGCCCATAAAGAACCTCCTCGCGCTGATCGCCATCGTGGACATCGACGAAGAACCACTCGCTCCTTTACCGATGAAAGAGAACGACTCGCCGAGCACCCACTAGCGCATTCAACGCGATGTCCGGCACGCCAGAGCATGGATGACTCCATCGTACGCATGAGAAACGACAATCATCGTCGCTTCTTCTAGCGTCAGCGTACTGATCTGTCCAATTGCCTATGCGGTCACGACCAGGCCTAGCTAGCTTAGCTAGGCTCCGGTCATCCGATCAGGAAGCACCCGGAACGCATTGTCGGGTTGCGAGTGCGGCAATCATGGAGCTGTGGTGAAGCATCCCGTATGGCACAAGGAAGTAAGACTCCAACACCCTACCAACGGTTCGGAAGTGTTCGGGATTCTTCCAGAAATGTTGGTTCACCGAGGGCCGCGTTTCCCGGCTGGTCCCGTCTACCTGAAGTACGGCGCGCACCGTGGCCCTAATCGTGGTTTCGGATTTGAACACCTGTGGAAAGCGCACTTTCACCACATCGGGGACCACGATGTCGCACTCCTTGCGGTGCGAAAGCACGTTGCGGAGTGCCTGGCGGGACCAGTCACGGTGTTCTACCAGATGGAACCGCGCTTGGAGACAGTGAGATTCAGGGTAGGCAATGTGATCCTTGAACACATCAGCCGACAGGAGAGCCACTACTCCGTTGTGTCAGGAGGCTACTGCCGCGATGGCAAAGGAATTCAAATCGGGCGCGTCAGTCCGCAACGAACGAAAAAGGCCCCGTGAGGGGCCTTGTTTCGTGTTGGACGGCAATGACGCAGCTATCTCCTTAGCAGGCCTCTCGTGTCACCACGGAGGGGGGTCGGAGCATCCCAGCCAAGCTGGGCAATCATTGCAATGCTACTTGTCGTTTAGTAGCCGGGCCCTCTGCGGATGTAGCCTTAAACATCGACCAAGCAATCACCGCCGGCTCTTTGCCCATCACCAACGTCGGGAACTCTACCTCCAATCAGGGTGGCGCGCAACGCAGGCGCATCGAATGTGTGACCCAACGCTAATGTTCATTAACACGTGCATTAAGTTGCGATGAGCAATCCTGGCCAGCGTCGTCGGGACGCGTGGGCGCCAAAAGCGCTTGCGATCTGGCGCGAGAAACCCGTTCCGTAGGGTCACTCTGTGGAGTTCAGTTCCGACTGGGCCGGATGTCGCTAAAAGCGTCGAGCGCACTTTTCATGCTGAACCCGCGGCTAGGCGCTTTGGCCAGTGCTTCGGCGATATCCTCTGCCCGCACGGCCATACTTCCCTGCTTCTTTCGGCCAACGGGTGCGTGCCTGATAGCGTCATCGGGGCACTCCTTCGGAATGATCGTAAGAGGGTCATTCTTCATGGAATTCCATCGCCCAAGAAATGTAATAGAAATTGATTTTCTAACAGCTTCTGAACGTTGACCAGAGCTGAAAGCGCATCTAAATCCAACTATAGATTGCCAGCCCGCTCGATATCGCCGTCAACGAACATCTCGTCGGTGGCGAGGCGGTCCTCAGGAGCCAGGTAACCATGCGTCGCGTCGACGGCACTGCGGCAGATCTCGATGACGCGTTCGCCCTCCTGGGGCCGCGAACGTTCAATCGTCAACTTGGTGTTCTCCCGCACAATGCAACACCGCCAAAACAAAAAAGGGTCCGCACCAGAAGTGCGAACCCTTGATCGTGTCACCAACAATGGTCGGGACGGCCGGATTTGAACCGACGACCCTCTGCCCCCCAGGCAGATGCGCTACCAGGCTGCGCTACGCCCCGATGTTGCTGGTGTTGTCCCCGCCTCTCAGCGGGCCGACGAGTATAACCGGTTTGATCGAAAAATGGTTCAGCGGCGCAGCAGCTGGAGCACTTCTTCCAGCTCCATCCGCGTCTGCTTGATGATCTGGTTGCTCAGCGCCGATTCGTCGCGCGCGCCGGCACCTTCCAGGCGCAGGCGGGCACCGCCGATGGTGTAGCCCTGTTCGTAGAGCAGGCCGCGGATCTGGCGCACCATCAGCACGTCGTGGCGCTGGTAGTAGCGGCGGTTGCCACGGCGCTTGGCCGGTTCCAGGCTGGGAAATTCGGTTTCCCAGTAGCGCAGCACGTGCGGCTTTACATCGCACAGCTCGCTGACTTCACCAATGGTGAAGTAGCGCTTGGCCGGTATCGGCGGAAGTTCGCGGTTACTGCCCGGATCCAGCATATGCCTCTACCCTTTCCTTGAGCTTCTGGCCCGGACGGAAGGTGACCACCGTACGGGCGGAAATCGGAATTTCCTCGCCGGTCTTCGGGTTGCGGCCCGGGCGCTGGTTCTTGCGCCGCAGGTCGAAGTTGCCGAAGCCGGAAAGCTTCACCTGACGTCCCTGTTCCAACGCTTCACGCAGTACATCGAAGAACGCGTCGACAAATTCCTTGGCTTCGCGCTTGTTCAGACCCACTTCGTCGAACAGCTTTTCGGCCATCTCAGCCTTGGTCAATGCCATTGCCTGCTACCCCCCATGCTGCCCGCTCAACCGCGGATCCGGGCGTGGTGTTCACGCTCCATTGCGGCCACCGCCTCGGTGACCACCGCATCCACGTCGCGGTCCGTCAGAGTGCGCGACTTGTCCTGCAAAATCAAGCCCATAGCGAGACTCTTGAAGCCCGGCTCGACCCCTTGGCCGACGTAGCGGTCGAACAGGGTCACCTGGCGCAGCAGCGGGCCCACGGCCCGGCGCAGGGTGGCTTCCAGGTCGGTCCAGGCGGCCGCTTCGGGCACCAGGAAGGCCAGGTCGCGGCGCACGGAGGGGAAACGGGACAGCTCGGTGGCGCGCGGCAGGCTGCGGGCGGCCAGCGGGGCCAGGTCCAGCTCCAGGCCGAACACGTCCACGTCGATGTCCATGGCCTTGGCCAGGCGCGGGTGGATCTGGCCGATCCAGCCGATGCTGGCGCCATCGCGCAGCACCTCGGCCGAACGCGCCGGGTGGCCGTACGGGCGGGTGGAGGGCACGAAGCTGAGTGCGGCGCCGGAAGCGGCGGCCAGCGATTCCAGGTCGCCCTTGAGGTCATGGAAATCGACCTTGCGGGTGGCCAGGCCCCATTGCTGCGGGGTGGCATCGCCACACACGGCCACGGCCACGCGCTGGGTTTCCAGCGGGGCGGCGCCCTGCCCGGCCTGCGGGTGGAACACGCGGCCCAGTTCGAACAGGCGCACCGTGCCCTGCTGGCGCGCGGCATTGCGGCCCAGGGTAGCGACCAGGCCCGGCAGCAGCGCCGGGCGCATCACCGCCAGCTCGGCCGACAGCGGGTTGGCCAGGGCCACCACGTTGTCCTGCAGCTGCCACTGGGCCAGCAGGCCGGCGTCGACGAAGGCGTAGTTGATGGTTTCCTGCAGGTCGCGGGCCACCAGCTGGCGGCGCGTGCTCAGGTCGTCCAGGCGGGTTTCGCTGGGCATGGCGATCCGCGCGGCACCGCCCGGCAGGGTGGTGGGAATGCGCTCGTAGCCGTGGATGCGGGCCAGCTCTTCAATGAGGTCTTCTTCGATGGCGATGTCGAAGCGGCGGCTGGGCGCGGTAACCTGCCAGCCATCGGCGGCGGCGGCCACGTCCATGCCCAGCGCGCGCAGGATGCGCTCCACGTCGGCATCGGCAATCTGGATACCCAGCACGCGGGCGATGCGCGCGCGGCGCAGGCCGATGGTCGCGGTGGACGGCAGGTCGCTTTCGCGCACGGCTTCGGTCACCGGCGCCGGGGTGCCGCCGGCCAGGTCCAGCACCAGGCGGGTGGCGTATTCAATGGCGGTGCGCGGCAGCGCCGGGTCCACGCCACGCTCGAAGCGGTGGCCGGCGTCGGTGTGCAGGCCCAGCTTGCGGCCACGGCCCATGATGGCGGCCGGCGCGAAGTGCGCGGCCTCCAGGAACACGGCGGTGGTGTCGTCGGTGACGCGGGTGTCATGGCCGCCCATGATGCCGGCCAGGCCCACCGGGCGGTCGGCGTCGGTGATGACCAGGAAGCCGTCATCCAGCGCGGCGTCGCGGCCATCCAGCAGCTTGAGGGTTTCGCCGGCGCGCGAACGGCGCACGGCGATGCTGCCCTGCAGGGTGCCCAGGTCGTAAGCGTGCATCGGCTGACCCAGTTCCAGCATCACGTACTGGGTGATGTCGACCAGCAGCGACACCGGGCGCACGCCGCTGCGGCGCAGGCGCTCGGCCATCCACAGCGGGGTGGCGGCGCGCGGGTTCACGCCTTCGATCACACGGCCCAGGTAACGCGGCGCTTCGGCGCCGGCGTCGAGGGCGATGGTCAGTTCGCGGGTGCCCACGGCGGCGATCGGCGCGGGATTGAACGGCACCACTTCACTGGCGCACGCGGCGGCCACGTCGAAGGCGATGCCGCGCACGCTGAAGCAGTCGGCGCGGTTGGGGGTGAGCTTGATCTCGATGCTGGCGTCGGGCAGCCCCAGGTACTCCACCAGCGACTGGCCCACCGGGGCGTCATCGGGCAGCTCGAACAGGCCCGAGGCGTCGCTGTCCAGGCCCAGTTCCTTGGCCGAGCACAGCATGCCGTTGGAATCCACGCCGCGCAGCTTGGCCGCCTTGATGTTGAAGTCGCCGATCTTCGCGCCGATCATCGCCAGCGGCGCAACCAGGCCCGGGCGCGCGTTGGGCGCGCCGCACACGATCTGCAGGTGTTCGCCCTGCCCGGCATCGACCTGGCAGATCTGCAGGCGGTCGGCTTCGGGGTGGCGCTCGGCGGTGACGATGCGCGCCACCACCACGTGGTCCAGGCTGGCGCCGAGGTCGGCGACCTCTTCAACTTCCAGGCCGATGGCGGTCAGCACCGCGCTCAGCTCGTCGCGCGAGGCGGTGGTGGGAACGTGGCTGCGCAGCCAGTTTTCAGAGAATTTCATGGTGTGACCCTGGTGGGCCCGGCGCATGCGCCTGGGCCGTGATGAATGTCGTTCGGCGTTACGCGAATTGCTTGAGGAACCGCACGTCGTTCTCGAAGAACGCGCGCAGGTCGTTCACGCCGTAACGCAGCATGGCAAAGCGCTCCACGCCCAGGCCGAAGGCGAAACCGGTGTAGCGCTCCGGGTCGATGCCCACGTTGCGCAGCACGTTGGGGTGGACCATGCCGCAGCCGAGCACTTCCAGCCAGCGGGTGCTGCCGTCAGGCTGCTGCCAGGCGATATCCACTTCCGCGCCGGGTTCGACGAACGGGAAGTAGCTGGGGCGGAAACGCATCTCGAAATCGCGTTCGAAGAACGCACGCACGAACTCGGACAGGGTGCCCTTGAGGTCGGCGAAGGTCGAATGCTCGTCCACCAGCAGGCCTTCCACCTGGTGGAACATCGGCGAATGGGTCTGGTCGCTGTCGCTGCGGTACACCTTGCCAGCCGCGATCATGCGCAGCGGCGGCGCGTGGTCGCCCATGTAGCGCACCTGCACACCCGAGGTATGCGTGCGCAGCAGGCGGCCATCGCCGAAGTAGAAGGTGTCGTGCATGGCACGCGCCGGGTGGTGCGGCGGGAAGTTCAGGGCTTCGAAGTTGTGCCAGTCGTCTTCGATTTCCGGGCCTTCGGAGAGCTCGTAGCCGAGGCGGCCGAAGATTTCGGTGATGCGCTCCAGGGTACGGGTCACCGGATGCAGGCCACCGCGTTCAGCGCGGCGCCCCGGCAGGGTGATGTCGATCGCTTCGGCGGCCAGGCGCGCGTCGAGCGCGGCGTTCTCCAGCACGGCCTTGCGTTCGCCCAGCGCGCGGGTCAGCGCGTCACGGGCCTGGTTGATGGCTTCGCCGGCGGCCTTGCGCTCATCGGCCGGCAGTGCACCCAGCTGCTTGAGCTGTGCGGTGATGCTGCCGCTCTTGCCGAGCAGCGCCACGCGCAGGGCTTCCAGCGCATCGGGGCTCTGGGCGGCGGCCACGTCGGCCAGCGCCTGGGTGGTCAGGGATTGGATGTCACTCATGGATAGCCTGGACCTCGCGTCGGTATGCCTTCGCGATGCGCGCCGGGCCGACCCCCGTCGCCACCGCTGTCGGGACGGCACCCGGTTGGGCTGCCGCCGCCACAAAAAAGAATGGGGAAGGACTTGCGCCCTTCCCCATGCATTGCCTTACCCGCAGCCGTTGCGTTTGCACGGCAACGGCGGGGAGAGGACTTATGCCGCCAGCGCGCCCTTGGCCTTTTCGGCCAGTGCTGCAAAACCAGCTGCGTCGTGCACGGCGATATCGGCCAGGACCTTACGGTCCAGGGTGATACCCGCCTTGAGCAGGCCGTTCATGAAACGGCTGTAGCTCAGACCATTGATGCGGGCAGCCGCGTTGATGCGGGTGATCCACAGCGAACGGAAATTACGCTTCTTCTGCTTACGACCGATGTAGGCGTACTGCTGGGCCTTGATGACGGCCTGCTTGGCAACGCGGAACACCTTGCGGCGGGCGTTGTAGTAGCCCTTGGCCAGGGTCAGAATTTTCTTGTGGCGGCGACGCGCCTGTACGCCACGCTTTACTCGTGCCATGGGTCAGTCCTCAGAGGTAGGGAAGCATACGGTTCAAACGGCCTGCGTCTTCTGCACGAACATGGTTCGTCTGACGCAGATTGCGCTTCCGCTTGGTCGACTTCTTCGTGAGGATGTGGCTACGGTTGGCGTGGCCAGCCTTGAACTTACCGGAGGCGGTCTTGCGGAAACGCTTGGCCGCCGCCCGGTTGGTCTTGATCTTGGGCATTGCAATGTCCTTGATGATGTTTTGTCACTGACCAGGGCGGTGGCATTGCCACACTTTCCGTCCGTGCCCTTGCCTGCTTGTAAGCCCGGGATCCCCGCTGGGAACCAGGCCGGTCCTGTTGCCGTTGAAAAGCGTGAAACCGTTCAAAACAGCAGCCCCGCGAAAAAACGGGGTCGCCCATTATGCATGGGTTGGGGAACGGGTGCAAGCTGTTGATCAGGCGGGATTTGCCGGGTCTTGGGCCCGGAACCTGAACGGAACGGACGGCGTTGCCGTCACAGCGACTGGGTGTCGCCGGCTGGGTGTCGCCCGACTGGGTCTCGCCCGACTGGGTGTCGCCGGCTCGGTCTCGCCGGCTGGGTGTCGCCGGCTCGGTCTCGCCGGCTCGGTCTCGCCGGCTGGGTAGAGCCGACTGTTAGTCGGCTGCCCTTGGCGGCATGGCGGGAAAGCAGCCGACTAACAATCGGCTCTACCCCGTCGTACACCGTCGTACCCCGTCGTACCCCGTCGTACCCCGTCGCCACCCCGCCGTCGCCTGCCCGGGAGCCGACGAACCGGGGGTTCCGCGCGGCCACGTTCGACGTGGCGCGCGTCGCGTCAGAGCGCGGTTACTTCTTCTTCGGCGCGATCATCATGACCATCTGCCGGCCTTCCAGGCGCGGGCGGGACTCGATCACGATGTCCTCGCCCAGATCGGCTTCGATCCGGTTGGCCATTTCGCGACCCAGTTCCTGATGGCTCATTTCACGACCACGGAAGCGGATGTTCACCTTGATCTTGTCACCCTCTTCCAGGAAACCGCGCATCTTGCGCAGCTTGATCTGGTAGTCGCCTTCATCGGTGACCGGGCGGAACTTCACTTCCTTGATCTCGACCTGCTTGGTCTTCTTCTTGGCCTCGTTGGCCTTCTTCTGCGCTTCGAACTTGAACTTGCCGAAGTCCATGATCTTGCACACCGGCGGATCAGCCTGCGGCTGAATCTCGACCAGGTCCAGACCTTCGTCTTCGGCCATCGACAGCGCTTCGTCACGCGTCAACACGCCAATCATTTCACCGTCACTGCCGATCACGCGTACGCGCGGCACCCGGATTTCCTGATTCTTGCGGTTCTGTTTGTTGTCAGGGGTACTGATATTGCAATCTCCCAGAGGAATCAAACCGGCCCTCGCGGATCATCCGCAGGGCCGGGACTTTCTTACACAGACTGTTCTGCCTGCAACCGCTCGACGAACGCCTGGACGGACATGCTGCCCAGATCCTCGCCCGAGCGCGTACGCACGGCTACGGCGCCATTTTCCTTCTCACGGTCGCCCACCACCAGCAGGTACGGGACCCGCTGCAGCGTATGCTCGCGAATCTTATAACCGATCTTCTCATTGCGCAAATCCGACGTTACCCGGAAGCCTTGATCTGCAAGGGTTTTCGTTACTTCCTGCACGTATTCAGCCTGGGCGTCGGTGATATTGGCCACCACCGCCTGGGTCGGGGCCAGCCAGGCCGGGAACTGGCCGGCGTGGTGCTCGATCAGGATGCCGATGAAACGCTCCATCGAGCCCACGATGGCCCGGTGCAGCATGACCGGGTGCTTCTTCTGGCTGTTTTCGTCCACGTACTCGGCGCCGAGGCGGCCGGGCATCATGAAATCGACCTGCATGGTGCCCAGCTGCCAGGTCCGGCCGATGGCGTCCTTGAGGTGGTATTCGATCTTCGGGCCGTAGAAGGCGCCCTCGCCCGGCAGCTCCTGCCATTCCACGCCACAGCTGGACAGCGCCGAGCGCAGCGCGGCCTCGGCCTTGTCCCAGGTGGCATCGTCGCCCAGGCGCGATTCGGGGCGCAGGGCGATCTTGATCTGGATCTCCTCGAAGCCGAAGTGCTGGTACACCGCCAGCGCCTGCTGGTGGAAGGCGGTCACCTCCGATTCGATCTGCGATTCGGTGCAGAACACGTGGCCGTCGTCCTGGGTGAAGCCGCGCACGCGCAGGATGCCGTGCAGCGCACCGGAGGGCTCGTTGCGGTGGCACGAGCCGAACTCACCGTAGCGGATCGGCAGGTCGCGGTAGCTGTGCAGGCCCTGGTTGAACACCTGCACATGGCCCGGGCAGTTCATCGGCTTGACCGCGTAGGTGCGCTTCTCCGATTCGGTGAAGAACATGTTGTCCTGGTAGTTGTCCCAATGGCCGGACTTCTTCCACAGGCTCACGTCCAGGATCTGCGGGCAGCGCACTTCGCCGTAGCCGCTCTTCTGGTAGACCTTGCGCATGTACTGTTCCACCACCTGCCACAGGGCCCAGCCCTTGGGGTGCCAGAACACCAGGCCCGGGGCCTCTTCCTGCAGGTGGAACAGGTCCTGCTGCTTGCCGATGCGGCGGTGGTCGCGCATTTCGGCTTCTTCGATGCGCTTGATGTAGGCCTCAAGCTGCTTCTTGTCGGCCCAGGCGGTGCCGTAGATGCGCTGCAGCTGCTCGTTCTGCGCATCGCCACGCCAGTAGGCGCCGGAAATGCGGGTCAGCTTGAAGGCCTTCAGGAAGCGCGTGTTGGGCACGTGCGGGCCGCGGCACATGTCCACGTATTCCTGGTGGTAGTACATGCCCATGGCCTGGATGTCCGGCGACATGTCTTCGATCAGGCGCAGCTTGTAGTCCTCGCCACGGGCCTTGAAGATTTCGATCACTTCCGCGCGCGGGGTCATCTTCTTGACCACGTCGTAGTCCTGCGCGATCAGCTCGCCCATGCGCTTTTCGATGGCGGCCATGTCGTCCGGGGTGAACGGGCGCTCGGAGTGGATGTCGTAATAGAAGCCTTCGGCGATCACCGGGCCGATCACCATCTTGGCGTCCGGGTACAGCTGCTTGACCGCATGGCCAACCAGGTGCGCGGCCGAGTGGCGGATGATCTCCACGCCTTCCTCGTCCTTGGCGGTGATGATGCGCAGGCTCGCGTCGTGGTCGATGACGTCACTGGCGTCAACCAGCCTGCCGTCCACCGAACCGGCGATGGTGGCCTTGGCCAGGCCGGCGCCGATCGACTGGGCGACGTCCATGACACTGACGGGGTTTTCGAACTCACGGCGGCTGCCGTCGGGAAGCGTGATCGCAATCATGGCTGGGGCTTTGTGCTGGTGGGCCTGCGGCGCAGGCCAGGGAAACGGGGTCGAGGGTGTCCGGGGCGCGCGGCCGGATAAAAGAAAAGCGCCATGAAGGCGCCTGGGCAAGGGGCCGTCATGACGTTCAGCGCTGGGCGGTGGTAGTGCTCATGTCGCACGCTGGACCGGCGCTGGGCGCGGGTCACCTTGTTGCCTCGAGGTGGATGCCCCGATCTTAAACCAAACGGCCGGGGAAGCCCAATCCCGACGGCATTCGCCCGGTGGCCAGCACTACTGAACAGGCCGCTGTGGCGGTTGAAAACGGCAATGATTACCATGCGCAGGTTGCCGCACCGCCCGGCCCGTCTTCGTTTCCAAGGATTTCCATGCCCTGCGCCGCCCCTTCGGCCCGCACGCCCCTGCCCCGCGCGGCGCGCCCATGCTGAGCGCCGATGCCCTGGCCCTGCTGTATTGCGCGCTGGCCGGCGCCGCTTCGGCCTTTTCGGCGCTGGCCTTCTATGCCGCCTCCCCGCACTGCCGCTGGCCGCGCCTGCGCCGCGCCGGGCGGCTGGGCCGCCAGCTCGGGCTGGTGGCGGCGGCCACCTCGCTGTGGCTGTGGATGGGCCAGCTCGGCTTTGCCACCGGCTTCTGCGTCACCCTGGGCGGCTGGATGCTCACGGCGATGGTGTTGCCCTATGTTGCTGCCTGGACGCGGCCGGATGCGGAGGCGCGGCGCTGATGTGGGCACGTGCACTGGCCGGCCTGCTGGCGGGCTTCTTCGTGGCTGCGGCCGTCACCGGGTTGATCACCTGGCTGCCGCCGGGTCCGTGGCAGTCGGTGATCGTGCCCGGCATGATCGCCTTCATTCCATTGTGGATGCTGGCCGCGCTGTGGGCCTTCGCATTCCGCACCGGCCCGCGCGCGTGGGGGTGGCTGAGTGCCAGCGCCGCGTTCGGGTTCGGCCTGCTGTGGCTGCTGCGCCACTTCCATTGGGTGCAGTGAGGCCTATTCGATGAAATTCAGTTCGCTCACCCTGCGCACCTTCACCACCGTGCACACCTGGGTTGGCCTGGTGGCCGGCTTTGCGCTGTTCGTGGCGTTCTATGCCGGCGCCATCACGGTGTTCCACCACGATCTGCCGCTGTGGCAGTCGCCGCAGGGCATGGACCAGCCAGCGCAGACCCTGGACGATGCACAGCGGCTGCTTGATGGCGTGCTGGCCAAACACCCCGAGGCGCGAAAGCACGTGGGCATGACCTTCCCCGGCGCGGAAACGCCACAGTCCATCGCGTACTGGCAGGATGCCAAGGGCACCTGGCTGTTTGCCTGGGCCGACCACGTGGATGGCAGCCCCACCCCGCCACAGGCCGGCCTGGCCGAGCTGGTCAACGAACTGCACTACACGCTGGGCCTGCCGGTGGCCGGCATCTACCTGATGGGCGTGGTCAGCCTGCTGTACGGGTTGGCGCTGCTATCCGGGCTGGTGATCCACCTGCCCAAGCTGGTGGGCGACCTGTTCGCGCTGCGTCCGGGCCGCAACTTCAAGCAGATGTGGCAGGACGCGCACAACGTGATCGGCGTGCTCAGCCTGCCCTTCCACCTGCTGTTCGCGGTCACCGGTGCGCTGCTGTGCCTGATGTTCCTGCAGATGGCCGCGCTGAACCCGCTGATCTACGACGGCAAGCTGCTGGCTGCGCTGCCGGGGGCAACCGATACCGCGCCGATCCGCGCGCCCGCCAACGAACCGGTGCGTGCCGGCAGCCTGGCGATGCTGCATGCGCGGGCGATCGCGGTGGCCAATGACAAGGGCCAGGCGGTGTTCGAACCGGCCTACCTGAAGCTGGCCAATGCCGGTGACCGCAACGCCGTGATCGAAATCACCGGCGATGGCGGCGTGTCGCTGGGCCCGCTGGGCGCGGTGGCGATGGATGCCAATACCGGCGATGTGCTGCACACCCAGCTACCGGGGCATCGCGATGCCAACCACGCCACGTTGGCGGCGGCGTATGCGCTGCACTTCGGCGAATTCGGCAACGGGCTGGTGCCGTGGCTGTACTTCGTGCTCGGCCTGGGCGGGGCGTTCCTGTTCTATTCGGGCAACCTGCTGTGGATCGAGTCGCGCCGCAAGCGCCGCCAGGCCACCCAGGGACGCGCGCAGGTGAACATGGCGCGGGCCACGGCAGGCGTGTGCATCGGGCTGTGCGTGGCGGTGTCGGCGGCGTTCGTGAGCGTGCAGCTGCTGGAGCACCTGGCCCCGGCGCATGCGGATGCGGGCATGCGCTGGACCTGCTTCCTGGTCTGGGGCGGCTGCGCCCTGTGGGCGGCGCTGCGCGCGCCGTCCAGGGCGGCGGTGGAGCTGCTGTGGGCTGCGGCGGCGGTGACCGCGCTGATCCCGGTGGTGCACGGTGCGATGAGCGGGTTGTGGCTGTGGACCAGCGCCGCGCGCGGCTACTGGCCGCTGTTCTGGGTGGACGGCGTGGCGCTGGCGATGGCGCTGGGCTTTGCCGCCATGGCGCGCGCAACGCAGCGCCGGGCGGTAAACGGCGACCCCAACAGCGTGTGGGCGCACACGCGGGCGTAACGGACAAAGCGCGTGGCCCGCTTTGCATCGCCAGATGCAGGCCGGGTGCCGCTTTCAGAATTCTTCAGGCGTTCTTCCAGCACTTCAGACGCGGTGCTGGCGTAGTGGCACCTCACTTCCGAGGAGCGCCACCA
>Ga0102591_1000644_pt1 | contig 61969 bp, 58 predicted proteins | sample AraplaCol_mCL_r2_2_FD_76860 | JGI IMG/M metagenome (GOLD analysis project Ga0102591, IMG submission 76860) | Arabidopsis root microbial communities from North Carolina, USA - plate scrape MF_Col_mCL_r2 (SPADES assembly) (version 2) | ecosystem: Host-associated > Plants > Roots > Endosphere... | reverse complement strand
GATCGCGCATGATGTCGCTTTCGGTGACTTCCAGCTTCAGGGCCCCGCGAGGCAGGTCGTGCGCCTTGAGCACCTGGCGCACGTCGTGCACCAGGCCCGGGCGGTCGATCTCGCCGGTCGACAGGTTGACGCTGACGGTCAGGGCGCCGACGGCCGGGTGCGAGGCGCGCCAGGCGGCCAGTTGGGCCGCCGAGGTGCGCATCATGTGCTCGCCCAGCTCGCTCATCAGGCCCATCTCCTCGACCAGCGGGAGAAACTCGTCGGGCGGCAACATGCCCCGGCGCGGATGGATCCAGCGAGCCAGGGCCTCGAAGCCCGACAGGGCGCCGGTCGACAGCCGCACCACGGGCTGGAAGAAGGGGGTGATCTCGCCGCGGCCGATGGCGCCGCGGAGATCCGCTTCGAGCGCCAGGCGCGACAGGCCGTCGGTCTCCATCGAGCGGCCGTAGGCGGCGGCCCCGCCGCGACCGGCCGAGGCGGCGGCCTCGACGGCCAGTTCGGCGCGCCGCAGCAGTTCGGCCGCCTCGGGGGCGTCCTCGCCCCCTTCCGCCGAAACGGCCCCGATCGACAGGGTGGGATGGATGTCGAAGCCGGCCACGCGCAGGGGCTGCTCCAGGGCGGTGCGCAGCAGGTCGGCGGGCTCGAAGCCGGCCGGGTCGCACAGCACCGCGAACTCGTCCTCGCCGATCCGGCCCAGCAGGGCCTCGGACGGGAAGGCGGCGGCCAGGCGCGAGCCCAGGGCTGCCAGGACGAGGTCGGCGCGCTCGTGGCCCAGGGCCTCGTTCAGACGGCGCAGGCGGTCGACGTCGGCCACGACCAGCTCATGCACGCCGCTGCGCGACAGGCGCTCGCGGGCCTGGGCGATGAAGCTCCTGCGGTCCAGCAGGCCCGTCAGGCTGTCGCGCTCGGAGGCGGCGAACTTGACCTCGGGGGCGATGACGCCGGCGGCGCGCACGCCGTCCTCCAGCCAGGTCCCGCGCCAGATGCAGGTCTCGCCGTTGCGCATGCGCAGGCGGGCGACGATCTCGCTGCCCGGCGGGCGAACCTTCAGGATGTCCTCGGCCTGGGCGCGGTCCTGCGGCAGGGTCAGGGCGCGGAAGGCGGCGGAGGAGCAATCGGGGGCCAGCGGACCCAGGCCCAGGGCCCGCGCCGCGCCGTTGACGCGCAGGCGGTCGGCCTCGGGCTCCCAGAGCCAAAGCGCGACTTCGGCGGCGCCCAGGGCCTCTAGCGTGGCCGTGGCGTCCCATACGCGTCGCTGACTGATCTTGAACGACATGCCCTACCCCACGCCCAAGGGCGCAACGTTCGGGCGAGCGGCCTAACTGGGCGCGACCATCCCGAACAGACGATGATCTCGCCACTCGCCGTTAATTTTCAGATAAGCGGGCGCATATCCCTCTTCCGAGAAGCCCGATTTCAGCAAAACGGCGGCCGAAGCGCGGTTTTCCGGCATGCAGGCGGCCTCCAGCCGGTGGAGGCCCAGCTCGCCGAACGCGAAGGCGATCGCCGCCCGCACCCCGTCTTTCATGTAGCCCTGGGCCGCGTAGGGCTCGCCGATCCAGTAGCCGATCACCCCGGTCTGGGCGACGCCGCGCCGGACGTGGAACAGCCGCACCCCGCCGATCAGCGCCCCGTCGTCGCGGCGGAACATGAAGAACGGGAACGCCTCGCCTGTCTCCAGCTCGCGGGCGTAGGCGGCCAGACGGGCGCGGAAGGCGTGGCGGGTCAGGTCGTCCTCGGGCCAGCTGGGCTCCCAGGGCCGCAGGAACGCCGCCGACCGCGCGCGCAGCTCTGCCCACGGCTTGTAGTCGTGCTGGCGCGGCAGCCGCAGGAACACCTTGTCGCCTTCGAGGCGGGGGCCGGGATCGGGCTGGAAGAGGCGCAGGAAGGCGGTCAAGGCAAGCAGGGTCTCGTTGAAGGCCGCAGCTTCGGCGGCGGCGCGGTCCGGCGCAAGGGGGTGAAGTTATCCACAGGGAGTCGGTCGAGGACATGCCCTTGCGGCGTGTCCCCAACTTCATCCCGGAAGGTCCAGGACGAGAACGCCGCGACCGACCTTGTGGACACGCCGCAAGGGCGTGTCCCCGGCCGCGAAAACGACCTACATCCCCGCCAACTCCAAACCCGACCTCAACGAATTCAACGCGCTACACAAAAACGCACGTTTCCGATCCCCACCTTCCGGGACGGGCGGATACTAGGGGCATGAACCAGACCCACACCCCCGCTTCGCCCCTGCCCCCGGCCACCAGCTGGCGCCAGGCCCTGCAACTCAAGCTCATGGCCGCGCTGGACGCCGCTTGGGCGATGATCGAGGACAACACCGACCCCGCCCTGATCCGCGCCGCCCGCGAACGGGCCAAGGCCATCGGCGACATCGCCGCCATGGCCCGCAAGGTGGTGATGCTGGAACCGCCGCCGAAGCCCGCTCCCAGCGCCGACGTCACCGCCCAGGCCGAGCGCCTGGCCCGCGTGATGGCGCCGGGCCTGGCGGCCGAAGCGCTGACGTCGGTGATGAAGGCGGAGTCGGCCCCCGTGGGGGCGCAGGCGGAGCACACGCGGCGAGCGCTGGAGAAGCTGAAAGGCGGCGGTCGAGCGCGGATGTAGGCTCTTCCACCCCAACACCCGTCATCCTCGGACTTGTTCCGAGGACCCCTCGTCCAGCCGAGAAGAACGAAAACGCGTGAAGCGGTGAGGCCGACACCGACCCCAACCGGCAAACCAGCGGACACAGGGGTCCTCGGAACAAGTCCGAGGATGACGGGCGTGGGTTGGCGTTGAAACTCCCCCCGCAGCGGCGGCGCCTCGCCTTAAAGCCTTGATGGCGAGCCTGCTCTGGCGTCCGGCCGTGTCAAGGACCGCCCCTGGCGGCCGCGTCGCGGCGACGCGACGCGTCGTCCTTGACACGGCCGGACGCCAGAGCTCCGATCCACCAAGGGTTTAAGGTGAGGCTTCATCCGCCGGGCGGATGAAGGGATCGGGGCGGACGTTGGAAGCGTCTGTGAAGGGTGGATTGCAGACCCCACCTCGCTAAGCCAAGCTCGCCAGATGAAACGACACTCCGAACACGCGATCACAGGCTGGAAAGCGATCCTACTAGCTCCAATACTCATGCCAATCGGGCTCATTGCGCAGCTTTGGTCCAACGGGAAGAAGGTGGATCGAACCCCGGAAGAAGTGGCCAAGTTTCTCCGCGACTTCCTGGCCGGCGCGGGTGGCGAATGGGATTGGGACGGCTTTGAAACCACGCCGATCAAGGACCCTGAGCTAGATTGGGTGCGGAAGCGCGCCGCGATGGCAGCGCCGCCCAATCCAGATCTAGAGGTGCTTCGCGGACTGCTAACCGAGACAGAACAGATCATTGAGCGACGGGTAGGTAATGCGCCGATGGGACTAGTCCAGCTATTCAGAGATTCCGCCGCTGGTGCATCCTATCTGACTCTGCCCCACCACCCTGGAAGGGGGACATGGGGATGCGTGACGAACACCATTCCACTCGATCAACTCATTGACGGCTACGAAGGGCCAGACATCAATCTCGACTTTGACGCCAAGGGCCGGCTGATCGGCATTGAAGTGCTCGCCGCATAAGCCGCAGCTAATGTCCGCTCAGGGTCGTAAGCCGCCCTAGCCGCCCCTACCCCAGCCCCCCCTCGAACCGCTCGCCCGCCTTCAGCGCCGCCTTCGCCCCCAGCACCGCGCTGGCCGCTCTCCCAGGTCCCAGGATCATCCGCCCCAGGCGCTGGAGGTCATCGACCGTCACGGCATCGACCGCCTCGGCCAGTTCCGCCGGCGTATACAACCGGTCGAACATCAGGGCCTGGCCCGCCGCCTGTTCGGCGCGGGACAGGGGCTGTTCTCGGGCCATGAACATGTGGGCCTTCAACTGGGCCTTGGCGCGGGCCAGTTCGGCGTCGTCGATGCGGGCGGCCAGCAGGGCGATCTGCTCGGCGCAGACCTTGGCGGTCTCGGCCGCGTCGCCCGCCGCGCAGCCGGCATAGATCCCCAGCGCCCCGGCGTCGGCATAGGTGTCGGCATAGGCGTCGATGTTGTAGGCCAGCCCCCGCTTCTCGCGCGCCTCCTGGAACAGTCGCGACGACATGCCCCCGCCCAGGGCCTCGGCGAAGATGCGCAGGGCGAAATAGTCGTCCTCGCGGGCGCTGACGGCCGGCAGCATGAAGACGAGATGCGCCTGCTCCAGCTTGCGGGCCTCAGCCTTGCGGCCGCCCACGAAGCCGGCGGGATCGCTGGCCAGGGCGCCGGGCGCGGCGGGCATCGACCCGAACTCGCGGCGGGCCAGGTCCAGCACCTCGTCCAGCGCGACCGCGCCCGAGGCGCTGACGATCAGCCGGTCGGCGGCGTAGAGCTGGCCGCGCCAGTGCGACAGGCCCTCGGGGGTTGCGGAATTGACGCTGTCGACCGTGCCCAGGATCGGACGGGCCAGCGGGTGGTCGCCCCAGGCGGCGGCCTGGACCAGGTCGAAGACGTAGTCGTCGGGCGCGTCGGCGGCCTCGGCGATCTCCTGGGCCACGACCTGCTTCTCGCGGGCCAGGTCGCCGGCGTCGAGCGTCGGGCGCAGGACGAGGTCGCTGAGCACCGACATGCCGAGGTCGAGGCCGCCCTTCAAGGCGCGGACCTGGAAGCTGGTGCGCTCGTAGCCGGTGGCGGCGTTGATCTGGCCGCCTTCCGCCTCGATCACCTCGACGATGTCGCGCGAGGAGCGCTTGCCGGCGCCCTTGAACACCATGTGCTCCAGCAGGTGCGACCAGCCCGACCGCGTGGGGTTCTCATAGGCCGCGCCGCGCCCGGCGACGACGGACAGGGCGATGGTCTCTAGGCCCGGCATCGGGTCATGGACGACGCGGACGCCGTTTTCGAGGGTGTGGAGGGTGGTGGCGGTGTTCATCTGCCCACGCACATAGCGGGGCGGGGGGCCGGGCGCCAGTGCGGCCAAGCGCGCCGGGTCCCTCTCCCCTTGCGGGAGAGGGTGGCCCGAAGGGCCGGGTGAGGGGTCGCGCGGGCCTTTCCGAGAGGTCTGTCGACCCCTCATCCGTCGGCTTCGCCGACACCTTCTCCCGCAAGGGGAGAAGGACTCTAATTCCCCGCGAACACCCGGACAAAGGCCTTCACCGTCTCCGCGTCGGCCGGGAGGCGGTCGAACTTCTCGGGCTTCTTGGAAAGGTCCGGCGTGGCGCGCGGGGTGGCGGGAATGACGCCCGCCGCCGCCGAAACGGCTTCGGGGAACTTGGCCGGGTGGGCGGTGGAGAGCACCACGACCGGGGTCGTGGGGTCGGCCAGGCGCAGGCCCGTGGCGGCGGCGACGCCGACGGCGGTGTGCGGGTCGATGACCTCGCCGGTCTCGTTCAGGGTCGACAGGATGGTCTTGGCGGTGTCGGGCTCGCTGACCGACGCGCCCTGGAACAGCTCGCGCATCTTGGCGTGGGCGCTGGGCGGGATGTCCAGCACGCCCGTGCCGGCGAAGGCGCGGAAAGCGCGGCCGGTCTCGACGCCGTCACGGCCCACGGCTTCGAAGTACAGGCGCTCGAAGTTGGAGGCCACCTGGATGTCCATGGCCGGGCTCTGGGTGGCGGCCACGGCGCCACGCGCGTAGCGGCCGTCCTCGAAGGCGCGGGCCAGGATGTCGTTGCTGTTGGTGGCGGCCACGACGCGGGCCACAGGCAGGCCCATGCGGGTGGCGACATAGGCGGCGTAGGCGTCGCCGAAATTGCCCGTCGGCACCACGAAGGCGACCTTGCGGGCCGGCGCGCCCAGGGCGACGGCGGCGGTGAAGAAATAGACGCTCTGGGCGGCGATCCGCGCCCAGTTGATCGAGTTGACGCCCGATAGGTCGACCGCGTGGCGGAACTGGTCGTCCTGGAAGGCCTGCTTGACGATGGCCTGGCAGTCGTCGAATGAGCCCTGGATCGAGACGCAGGCGACGTTGGCGTCGGTCGCCGTGGTCATGAACCGGCGCTGGACCTCGCTGATCCGCCCTTCGGGGAAGAGCGCCACGATGCGGGCGTTGCTGCGGCCGCGGAACGCCTCGACGGCCGCGCCGCCGGTGTCGCCCGAGGTGGCGCAGATGATGGTCATGGTCCGCGATTGGCGCGACAGCACGTAGTCGTAGAGCCGGCCCAGCAGCTGCATGGCCACGTCCTTGAACGCCAGGGTCGGGCCGTGGAACAGCTCCAGCAGGTAGCGCCCGGGGGCCAGTTGCTTCAGCGGCACGACGGCGGCGTGGGCGAACGAGGCGTAGGCCTCGTCGCACATCTCCTGCAGGTCTTCGGCCGGGATGTCGTCGCCGACGAACTTGCCGATCACCGTGGCGGCGACGGTGGCGTAGGGCTGGCCGGCGAAGGCGGCGATCTCTTCGGGCGTGAAGGTCGGCCAGCGCTCGGGCACGTACAGGCCGCCGTCGGGGGCCAGGCCCGCCAGGACCGCGTCCAGGAAACCGATCGAGGGGGACTCGCCCCGGGTCGAAACGTAGCGCATCAGGATCTCATCTTCCGCCAGAGCATGGCGGCATAGATAAACAGCAGGGTTACGGCAAGACCGAACCACGTAAGCGCGTATTCAAGGTGCCGATTGGAAATTTCTGCCGGCAGCGGCGCGGGGGTCACGCCGGGGACGGCGGGGGTCGAGGACTCGACCATCAGGATGTAGGGCGCGGGCCTGTCGGCGGCGAAGCGGGCGATGCTGGCGGCGCGGTCTCCGCCCAGTTGCTTGGGGGCCATCAGCACGCCCGTGACCTGCGCCGGGGCCGCGACGGCGCGGTCGGGGACCATCGGCTGGCCCGTCAGCGCGGGGACGACGCCCAGGTCCAGCAGGACCATGCCGTGCGGGCCGGCGATGCGGCAGGGGGCGGTGGCCCGCCAGACGATGTCGCCGTCGCGCACGCCGTATACCAGCGGCAGGCTGACGGCCGGGGCCGGGGCGCAGGTCGTGCTCACCCGGGTCCAGGTGGCGTCCTCGCCTTGGTCGGCGCGCGCCAGGACGGCGGCCAGCGGCTGGGCCGGCGCGGTCTTGAGCACCTCGATCCGCTTGAGCAGGTCTTCCTTCCAGTGCAGGCGCTGCATCTGCCAGCCGCCCAGCACGCACAGGATGGCCAAGGCGACCAGGGTGGCGATCGTCAGGCCGATGGGAAAGCGGCGGGAAGCGTCAGACATCGTGGCGGCCGGCCTCGGAGGCGTGGTTGGCGATATGGGCGGCGACCATCAGGCCCTTGGCGGGCCGCATCATGACCAGGCACGCGATCAGGGTCACCGGCAGCCAGACCACCAGCAGCAGCCAGACCGGCCAGTTGAAGGCGAACATCGAGAACAGCGCCCCGAAGGCGCACAGGAAGCCGGCGATCAGGATCACGAAGGTCGCCGCCCCGTCGCCGGTCTCGTGGGCGCCCAGGTCGAAGCCGCAGGCCTCGCACTGGCGGCTCACCTTCAGGAACCCGTCGAACAGCATCCCCTCGCCGCAGTTCGGGCAATGGCCGGTGGCGCCGGCGAGGTAGGGGTTGGTGGAGGTCATGGGACCATCCTTAGAGGGTGTTTGATCGACATTGAAGCAACCGCTCCAAACTCCGTTTTCCCGGCGAAGGCCGGGACCCAGATTCATCCAGAGCGCTCGTGGGCTTCACCTGGGCCCCGGCCTTCGCCGGGGAAACGGGAAATGGAGGGTCCAAAACGAAAAAGGCCCGGAACGCTGGTCGGCGTTCCGGGCCCTTCGGGATGGTTCGATCTAATGCGGCGAGCCGCCGAAGATCACGTAGATGAAGGCGAACAGGAACAGCCAGACCACGTCCACGAAGTGCCAGTACCAGGCGGCGGCTTCGAAGCCGAAGTGCTGCTTGGGGGTGAAGGCGCCGTTCATCAGGCGGATCAGGCAGACGATCAGGAACAGGGTGCCGACGAACACGTGGAAGCCGTGGAAGCCAGTGGCCAGGAAGAAGGTCGAGCCATACAGGCCCGAATTGGCGGCGGCTTCGTTGTAGAACAGCTGCTCGTGGTTGATGTGGGCGTATTCATAGACCTGGATGCAGGTGAACAGCGCGCCGAGCAGGATGGTCAGGATCAGGCCCCACTTGGCGCCCTTGCGGTCGCCTTGCTGCAGGGCGTGGTGCGACCAGGTGATGGTCGTGCCCGACAGCAGCAGGGTCAGGGTGTTGACCAGCGGCAGGTGCCAGGGCGAGACGGTCTCGACGCCGGCCGGCGGCCAGGTGGCCCAGGCGGCGCGGACTTCCTCGATGCCCGACAGGGTGCGGTGATGGTGGAACAGGGCCATCTCGAAGAAGATCCAGAACCACGCCACGAAGAACATCACTTCCGAAGCGATGAACAGCACCATGCCGTAGCGCAGGCCGATCGAGACGACGGGGGTGTGGTCGCCGGCGTTGGCTTCCTTCACCACGTCGCGCCACCAGCCGAACATCGTGTAGAGCACGCCGGCCAGGCCGGTCGCGAACAGCCACCACTGGCCCTTCTCGATGCCGAAGACGCCGCCCTTGATCCAGGCGATCAGGCCGATGGCCATCAGCGTGGCCGAGGCCGAGCCGACGAACGGCCACGGGCTGGGGGGCAGGATGTGATAGTCGTGTTTGACGGCGCCGTGGGCCATGTGCGTGCTAACCCTTTAATCCCTCGGAATGCCCCGGCCAGTTCCCCCGCCCGACGCACTCATGTGTGAAACGCTATAGCGCCCTCGGCGGCTTGCCGCCAAGGGGTTCGACGATACGGGGCGGCGAGGCCGCGTCTTTCTTCCCAGGTGCGTCCGGAACGGCCGGGAAGAAGGTGTAGGACAGGGTGATCGTCTGCTTGTCCTTGGTGTCGGCGTCGGTGACGAAGCCGGGATCGACGAAGTAGACGACCGGGAACTCGACCGTCTGGCCGGGCTCGATGGTCTGGTTCGAGAAGCAGAAGCATTCCAGCTTCTGGAAGTAGGCGCCGGCCTGCTCGGGCACGACGTTGTACAGCGCCCGACCGGTCAGCGGTTTGTCGCCGTGGTTGGTCACCTTATAGAAGGCCAGGCCGGTGTCGCCGATGCGGATCTGCTGGCTGGTCTGCATGGGCTGGAAATCCCACGGCAGGGTCCGGACGTTGGCGTCGAAGCGGACCTCGACCTTGCGGTCCAGCACCTTGGTCGGCTTGGCCACCGCCTTGCGCACCGTGCCGTCGAAGCCGGTGGCCTGGCAGAACAGCTTGTACAGCGGCACCGCCGCGTAGGCCGCGCCGACCATGCCGAAGAAGGCCAGGCCGCACAGCAGGGCGACCTTGCCGTGGCCGCGCTTGGCCGGACGGTCGGGCGTGCCGACCTTGTTGTCGGCCTCGATCTTGGCCAGGTCCTCGGGCGACAGGCGGTCCTTAGAAGTGGGGGCCAACATTGCCTCCCAGCTTCACGACGGTGACCACGAACACCAGGATGACGAACGCCGCCAGGCCCAGGCCCAGGGCGATGTTGCGGCCGCCGCGCGCCTTGGCGGCGGGATCGAGGTCCTTACGGCTCATAGCGGCAGCTCCAAGGTGGGCAGGCCCAGCACCGCCTCGGCCAGCAGGGCGGCGAACAGGGCGAACAGGTAGAGGATCGAGAAGGCGAACAGGTTGCGGGCGTTCTTGGCGCCGCCGGCCAGGGCCTTCTTGTCGTTGGCGTCGCTCTTGGCGGCGGGCGCCTCGTCCTTGACCTCGTAGAGGTCGCGGTCGGCGGGGCGCGGGTCGGCCGCGTCGCCGGCGTTGCTGGCGAACACCCGCCAGGCCAGGACCAGGAACACCAGACCGCCCAGGCCCGAGACGGCCAGATAGAGCCAGCCGCCCAGGCCGGTGAACACCGGGGCCACGCAGATCGGGATCAGGATCAGGCTGTAGAGCAGGACCTGCTTGCGGGTCTCCTTGGCGCCCTTGACCACCGGCAGCATCGGCACGCCGGCCTTGGCGTAGTCGGTCGAGATGTACAGCGACAGGGCCCAGAAGTGCGGCGGGGTCCACAGGAAGATGATCAGCACCATCAGCCAGGCGTTCAGCGGCGCGTGGCCCGTGGCCGCGGCCCAGCCGATGGCGGGCGGCAGGGCGCCGGCCAGGCCGCCGATGACGATGTTCTGGGCCGTCCAGCGCTTGAGCCACATGGTGTAGACCACGGCGTAGAACACGATGGTGAAGGCCAGCAGGCCCGCGGCCAGCCAGTTGATCGCCACGCCCATCAGCATGACCGACAGGATGGACAGCACCACGCCCAGGGTGGCGGCTTCCTCGCCCTTGACCAGGCCGGCGGGCACCGGACGGCCGCGCGTGCGGCGCATCTTGGCGTCGATGTCGGCGTCGTACCACATGTTCAGCGCGCCCGAGGCCCCGGCCCCGACGGCGATGCAGAACACCGCCACCGCGCCCAGCAGCGGATGGATCGGGGTGCGGGCGGCCAGCAGGCCCGTGAGCGCGGTGAAGACGACGAGCGACATCACCCGCGGCTTCATCAGCTGGAAATAGTCCTGCCAACGGGCGTGGCGGACCGTTTCGGTCGCCTCGGCGTCGGGGTTCAGGACATGCCCAGAGAGGACGGGGGTACGGGCCATAATACTTAAGGGTCTTCAGGTCTTGATGGGCGAAGGGCGCGGGCTGGATTTTCATCCGGCCCGCGCCCCCGCGTTTAGGCGTGTCTTAGTCTACCAGGTTCAGTGGCTGTCGGCCTTGATGACCGGCGGATCGCTGAACTGGTGGAACGGCGGCGGCGAGGACAGGGTCCATTCCAGGGTGGTGGCGCCTTCGCCCCACGGATTGGCCTCGGCCTTGCGGCGACGGACGGCGGCTTCCAGCAGGATCACCAGGAACACCACCACGCCCACGGCCGTGATCGCGTAGCCGACCGACGAGATGTAGTTCCAGTGCGCGAAGGCGGCCGGGTAGTCGACGTAGCGACGCGGCATGCCCTGCAGGCCCAGGAAGTGCTGCGGGAAGAAGATCAGGTTGACGCCGACGAACATGATCCAGAACTGCACGCAGCCCAGGAACTCGTTGTACTTCACGCCCCACATCTTCTCGAACCAGTAGAAGAAGCCGGCGAAGATGGCGAACACCGCGCCCAGCGACAGCACGTAGTGGAAGTGGGCGACGACGTAGTAGGTGTCGTGCAGGCTGTAGTCGATGCCGGCGTTCGACAGGACCACGCCGGTCACGCCGCCGACGGTGAACAGGAAGATGAAGCCGATCGCCCACAGCATGGGCGTCTTGAAGCTGATCGAGCCGCCCCACATCGTGGCGATCCACGAGAAGATCTTCACGCCGGTCGGAACCGCGATGACCATCGTCGCGGCCACGAAGTAGGCGCGCAGGTTGATGCTCATGCCGACGGTGTACATGTGGTGGGCCCACACGATGAAGCCGACGAAGCCGATGGCGACCATGGCGTAGGCCATCGCCAGGTAGCCGAAGATCGGCTTCTTGGAGAAGGTCGAGACGATGTGGCTGATGATGCCGAAGCCCGGCAGGATCAGGATGTACACTTCCGGGTGGCCGAAGAACCAGAACAGGTGCTGGAACATGACGGGGTCGCCGCCGGCGGCCGGGTCGAAGAAGTGGGTGCCGAAGTTACGGTCGGTCAGCAGCATGGTGATGGCGCCGGCCAGGACGGGCAGCGACAGCAGCAGCAGGAAGGCGGTGATCAGCACCGACCAGGCGAACAGCGGCATGCGGTGCAGGGTCATGCCCGGCGCGCGCATGTTGAAGATCGTGGTGATGAAGTTGATCGCGCCCAGGATCGACGAAGCGCCGGCCAGGTGGAGGGCCAGGATCGCCAGGTCCATCGACGGACCGGTGTGGCCGGTGGTCGAGAGCGGCGGATAGATCGTCCAGCCGCCGCCGAAGCCCTTGCCCGGGCCGCCGTCGACGAACATCGAGGTCAGCAGCAGCACCCAGGCGGCGACCAGCAGCCAGAACGAGATGTTGTTCATCCGCGGGAAGGCCATGTCCGGCGCGCCGATCATGATCGGGACGAACCAGTTGCCGAACCCGCCGATCATCGCCGGCATGACCATGAAGAAGATCATGATCAGGGCGTGGGCGGTGACCACGGCGTTGTAGCCGTGCTTGGACTGCTCGATCAGGCCCAGCAGGCTGACCGACGAGTTGGGGCCGAAGATCTGGATGCCCGGCTCGGCCAGTTCCCAGCGGATCAGGCCCGACAGGGCGCCGCCGACCAGGCCCGCCATGATGGCGAACAGGATGTAGAGGGTGCCGATGTCCTTGTGGTTGGTCGAGAAGAACCAACGCGCGAAGAAGGGCGGTTTTTCGTCGGCGCCGTGGGCGTCGTGGTGATCGATGTCAGCGGCGTGAGCCATCGGACTTAATCCTGCAATCGTATCTTAGGCCGCCGGCGCGGCGGGAGCCGCGGCCGGAGCGGAAGCGGGGGCGGCGGCCGGGGTCGCGGCGGCGGGAGCGCCGGCGGCGGGGGCCGGAGCGGCGGCGGCGACCGGAGCGGCCGGCGGCGCGGTCTTGGTCTTCACCCAGGCGTCGAAGTCGGCCTGGCTGACGACGTGGATCTCGATCGGCATGTTCGAGTGGTCGACGCCGCAGAGTTCCGAGCACTGGCCGTAGTAGACGCCGATCTTGTCGGCCTTGAACCAGGTTTCGTTCAGGCGGCCCGGGATGGCGTCGGTCTTCAGGCCGAAGGCCGGCAGGGCGAAGGCGTGGATGACGTCGGCGCCGGTGACCTGCACGCGGATCACCTGGTTCACCGGGACGACCATCGGCTTGTCGGCGGCCAGCAGGTACGGCACGCCCTTGGCGTCGGCCTCTTCCTTCTTTAGCGGCACCGAGGTGATCTCGCCGATCTTCTGGTCGGGATATTCGTAGCCCCAGTACCACTGGTAGCCCGTGGCCTTCACCGTCAGGTACGGCTTGGGCATGTCGTTGTAGGCGAACAGCAGCCGGAACGAGAAGATGGCGATGATCATCAGGATCAGCACCGGACCGACGGTCCAGATGATCTCGACGGTGGTGTTGTGGCTGAACTTGGCCGGGACCGGGTTGGCCTTCGCGTTGTAACGGATCACGATCCAGATCAGCAGGCCCAGGACCAGCAGGGTGATGGCCGTGATGATGGGCATCAGGATGTGGTTGTGGAAGGCGATCGCCTCGTACTTCAGCGGCGAGGCCGCCTGCTGAAGGTCATAGGCGCCGGGGGTCGGCTGACCCAGCAGTTCGGCGCCCTTGGCGAGGGCTTCCCCCGCGAACACGCCCGAAAGGGCCATCGTCGTGGCGGCGACGGCGGCTACGCCCGTCAACTTCCGCCGCATCCCCTGAATTTGCGCCTTCATATCCCTCACGGCCCGTTTCGGCGGCGATTTGGCGTCGCGATCAACCCCACGCCGCGCCGACATGCACAATACGACCAGCGACACGGGACTTAGGCAATCGACTTCGTCAGGCGACGGGGAATCGAAGGCTTCTCGTCCCGGCGTCTCTGGCCGGTCGCTGGCGTGCATACGCGCTCCAATCCCGGTTGCCAAGCACCAGAGGCGTTCCCTCGGACGCCTTGCGCTGGGTCAAGGCTTTCCACCTGAGAACCACTCTCAACAACCCCTCCTTCAGGGCGATTTCGAGCTACGTACCATTACTAACTTGTAACGCCAGCTACCTTGCAATCAACACTACCTTGCGTCACAAGAGTGACCAGCAACGGGAACCTAGCGCCGTGACGGAAGCCATCGAAGTCCAATTGAAGAAGGGGGTGCTGGGACTGTGCGTCCTGGCCCTGCTGTCGAAGGCCGACAGCTACGCCTACGAGATCGCCAGCAAGCTGGCCAAGGCCATCGATATGGGGGAAGGCACCATCTACCCCCTGATGCGCCGCATGCAGTCGGACGGCCAGGTCGAGACCTATCTGGTCGAGTCCCAGGCCGGTCCGCCGCGCAAATACTACCGCCTGACCGAAGCCGGTCGGAGCAGCTTCACGGCCCAGAAGGCCGAATGGGCGGCCTTCAGCTCGGCCGTCGAAAACATCCTGGGAGCCGCCGCATGACGCGCGCCGAATTCCTCGCCCGCCTCAAGCGCGGGCTGGCGGGCATGCCCGCCGCCCAGATCGCCGACATCGTCGCCGACTACGAGGCCCACTTCAACGACGCCCAGGAGGCCGGCCGCAGCGAGAGCGAAGTCGCCGCCGCGCTGGGCGAACCCGAAAGGCTTGCCCGCGAGCAGCGCGCCGAGCAGGGGGTCAAGCGCTGGGAGGAGACCAAGAACCCCTCGGCCGCCGCCGGGGCGATCTTCGCCATCCTCGGCCTGGGGGCGCTGGACATCTTCATCCTGGCCCCCGTGCTGATGGGGATTCTGGGGACGCTGTTCGCCTTCTTCATGGCCGCCATCGCCATCTTCATCGCCGGCGGCGCGGTGGCCACGATCGGTCCGTTCGCCAGCCAGCCCGGCGGTCCCGCCGTGGCCTTCCTGCTGGGCATCGGCCTGATGGCCGGGGCCACCGCCTGGGCGTCGGTCACCGGCCTGCTGAGCATCTGGCTGGTCAACGGCCTGGTCTGGTTCGGCCGCCTCCACTACCGGCTGCTGAAGCCGGCCATCGAAACCCAGGTCTGAGGGGACCGCCATGATCCGCAACCTGACCATCGTCGCCGTCGCCAGCTTCGTGCTCGCCGTCGGCTGCTTCGCCGGGGCCGCCGCCCTGGGCGGGCCGGAACTGCTCAAGCACGGCTGGAACTTCCCCGCCGACTGGAACATCGACATCAGCGACGACCATGACCACGTCCGCGTGGGCCACGGCTCGGACGACGGCGACGGCGGCGACGCCACGACCCGCGACCTCGCCTGGAGCGGCGCCGACTCCCTGCAGATCGACGTGCCGGCCGAGGTGACCTTCACCCAGGCCGCCGCCGGGGCGGGCGGCAGCGTCAAGGTGACCGGGCCCAAGGACCTGGTCGACCGGGTGACGATGGAGAACGGGCGCCTGGGCCTTCGCGACGGCGACGGCGACATCGCCTTCCACGCCCGCCGCGACAGCGACCAGCTGTCGATCGAGGTGATCGCCCCCGGCGTGCGCAGCTTCACCGTCAACGGCAGCGGCGACCTGCACCTGAAGGCCTACGACCAGCCCGACCTGGCCCTGGAGATCAACGGCAGCGGCAATGTCGAGGCCGAGGGCAAGGCCAGGAAGATCGACCTGCGGGTCTCGGGCTCGGGCGAGGCGGACCTGCGCAGCCTCGACACCGGCGACGCCAAGATCGCCCTGGCCGGCAGCGGCGAGGCCCACGTCGCCCCGCACGGCGCGACCGAGATCGACGTGGCCGGCAGCGGCGACGTCTACCTGACCAGCAAGCCGACCGTGCTCAGCTCGAACGTCGCGGGCTCGGGGGAAGTGCACCAGGACTGGTGATAAAGGAGGGGACACACACTCGCCCAAACCACTTCGCCAGTCCGGCATGGGCATTTGAGCGAGTGTGTGTCCCCCGTTTCGTCTCCCATCCCCGCGCCGAATCGTCGCCGGGGTGATGACGTCGGCGGATGAAACGCTTACCTGTGACGCCATGAACGCTCCCATCACCGCCCCCTCCCTGCTCGCCTCGGCCGACGTCGATCCCGAGCGCGCCCGCGCCATCCTGGGCGAGGCCCTGGCCGGGGCCGACGACGGCGAGCTGTTCGTCGAGCGTTCCGAGAGCGAGGCCTTCGTGTTCGACGACGGCCGGCTGAAGAGCGCCTCCTACGATTCCGGCGAGGGCTTCGGCCTGCGCGTGGTGGCCGGCGAAACGGCGGGCTACGCCCACTCCGCCGAGATTTCCGAAGCCGCCCTGGGCCGCGCCGCCGATTCGGCCAAGCTGGCCCGCCGCGGCTATGCCGGCGTCAGCGCCGAGGCCCCGCGCGCCACCAACGAAAAGCTGTACGGCGAGGACGATCCGGTCTCGTCCCCCGCCTTCTCCGACAAGGTCTCGCTGCTGCAGGAGATCGACGCCTTCGCCCGGGCCCGCGATCCGCGCGTGGTCCAGGTGATGGCCTCGATGGCCGGCGAGCGCCGCGTGGTCGAGATCCTGCGCGCCGACGGCAAGCTGCTGCGCGACGTGCGCCCGCTGGTGCGGGTCAATGTCCAGGTCACCGTCGAGAAGGACGGCCGCCGCGAGGCCGGCTCGTCGGGCGCCGGCGGCCGCGCCGGCTTCTCGGCCTGGATTTCTCCGGACAAGTGGCAGGCCCAGGTCGACGAGGCCCTGCGCATGGCCCTGGTGAACCTGGACGCCGTGGCCTGCCCGGCCGGCGAGATGGACGTGGTGCTGGGCCCGGGCTGGAACGGCGTGCTGCTGCACGAGGCCGTCGGCCACGGCCTGGAGGGCGACTTCAACCGCAAGGGCATCAGCGCCTTCTCCGGCCGCATCGGCGAGCGCGTGGCCGCCAAGGGCGTGACCGTGTTCGACGACGGCTCGATCCCCGGCCGCCGCGGGTCTCTGACGATCGACGACGAGGGCACCCCGACCGAGCGCACCGTGCTGATCGAGGACGGCATCCTGGTCGGCTACATGCACGACCGCATGTCGGCCCGGCTGATGGGCATGAAGGCCACCGGCAACGGCCGCCGCCAGTCCTACGCCCACATGCCCATGCCGCGCATGACCAACACCGGCATGCTGGCGGGCAATGACGATCCGGCCGAGATGATCGCTTCGATGAAGAAGGGTCTCTACTGCGCCAATTTCGGCGGCGGCCAGGTCGACATCACCAACGGCAAGTTCGTCTTCCAGTGCACCGAGGCCTACCTGGTCGAGGACGGCAAGATCACCGCCCCGGTCAAGGGCGCCACCCTGATCGGCGACGGCCCCTCGGCCCTCACCCGCGTGACCATGATCGGCAACGATTTCGACTTCGACCCCGGCATCGGCGTCTGCGGCAAGCAAGGCCAGGGCGTGCCGGTGGGCGTGGGCCAGCCGTCGCTGAAGATCACCGGCCTGACCGTGGGCGGGACGGCGGTCTGACCAAAAACCCTCTCTCTTTGAGAGAGGGAGGGGCCCATGGCGAAGCCATGGGAGGGTGAGAGGTTACACCCTCACCGAACGAAACGCGGCCGTTCAGCCGATCTTCGGAGATCGGTTCGATCCACGGCGGCGCCCCTCGTGTGCTTCCCTGAAGTCGAAGCGCGGTTGAACGGGTTGGACCTTTCCGGCCGGCGGTGAAACCTCTCACCCTCCCACCGCCTGCGGCGGCGGGCCCCTCCCTCTCTCTATGAGAGAGGGATTTTGGGTGGCGTAACCCTCTGAATCCCAAAACAAAACCACCCACCGCCAAGGTGATCGGCGAAAACATTTCACAAATGTAATCTACCTTTCGGTTTTGTAACTAGGCCGGAAGCGTCCGCACGCACAGGTTCGCGGCCAACAAAGCGGGGGCGCTTTGGGGGTGAACGCGTCATGAGTCTGGCTTCCGTCATTTTCGCTCTGGGCCTGGCCGCGCCGGAAGCCCAGGCCGCGGCCCAAACGACGCCCGAGGTCCCCGCGCCCGCGGCCGACGCCCAGCGCGGCGTGATCAGCTATCCGCCCAGCTTCTTCGCCGAGCAGCATCCCAGCACCGCCCTGGACATGGTCAACCGCCTGCCCGGCTTCCGGCTCGAGAGCGGCGACAGCGCCCGCGGCTTCGCCGGCACGGCCGGCAACGTGCTGATCAACGGCGAGCGCCCCACCACCAAGAGCGAGACCCTGCAGGACATCCTGACGCGCATCTCGGCCACGGCCGTCGAGCGCGTCGAGCTGATCCGCGGCGGCGCGCCGGGCATCGACATGCAGGGCCAGACGATCCTGGCCAATGTGGTGATCAAGTCGACGGTCCAGGTCGAGAAGGTCGCCAACCTGCAGACCTACCTCTATCCCGACGGCCTGTTCGGCCCGCTGCTGGAGTTCCAGGCCTCGCGCCGGGACGGGATCAACGAGATCGAGGGCTCGCTGAAGGGCACGGTCGACCGCACCGACCAGACCTTCGACGGCGGCGCGCGGGTGACCAGCTTCCCCGACGGCCGCCCGACCATCAAGGAAGCCCTCAAGGGCTACGACCAGATCCAGAACTACGTGGCGCGCGGCGCGATCCAGCGCGCGGCCCCGGGCGGCAAGATCCGCGTCAACGGCAAGATCGAGTACTTCTCGTTCGACCGCGACGTCGTCTACACCCAGTACGAGCCGGGCCCCGGCCGCCAGGACAGCGGCGAGACCGACAAGAACTGGACCGGCGAATTCGGCGCCCGCTACGACGCCAAGCTGTCGGGCCGCACCGACCTGCAGCTGGTGTTCCTGCAGAACCTGGGCGACGAGCGCTACGGCTCGACCTTCGTCGCGCCCGGCCGCGACGAGGTCTATCGCGAGCGCGACAAGACCGGCGAGAGCATCCTGCGCGGCGAGCTCAAGCAGCGCCGCTCGGCCGCCCTGTCGCTGGAGGGCAGCCTGGAGGGCGCCTACAACTTCCTGGACGGCGAGATCGGCTACACCGCCAACGGCGCGCCGGTCGACATCGGCCCGCCCCACGTGAAGGTCGAGGAGCTGCGCGGCGAAGCGGCCGGCAAGGCGGTCTGGCGCGCCAATCCCAAGCTGAACGTCGAGGCCGGCGCGCGACTGGAGGTCTCGCGCATCACCCAGAGCGGCGGCGTGGACCTGGAGCGCAGCTTCTTCTACCCCAAGCCCCGGGTGGTGGTGACCTGGAACCCCACCGGCGTCGACCAGCTGCGGATGCGGATCGAGCGCGAGGTCGGCCAGCTGGACTTCGGCGACTTCATCGCCTCGGCCGACCTGACGGCCGGCAGCCAGGACGGCGCCGACGCCAACCTCGAGCCCCAGCGCTCGTGGGTCGGCGAGGTGGCGTGGGAGCGGCGGTTCTGGGGCGCGGGCTCGCTCTCGGCCACCCTGACCCACTCGGAGATCCAGGACGTCGTCGACTACAAGCCCCTGCCCGGCGGCGGCGACGCGCCCAGCAACATCGGCGACGGCCGCTCCGACCAGTTCGTGATCGCCGCGACCGTGCCCACCCAGAGGCTGGGGATCTCCGGCGGCCAGGTGAAGGCGCGCTTTTCCTGGTTCGACAGCGAGGTCACCGACCCGGTCACCTTCGAGAAGCGCCGCATCACCAACGCCACGCCCTTCGTCTGCAGCGTCAGCTTCGTCCGCGACATGCCCGGCGGCAAATGGAGCTGGGGTGTCTCGACCAGCTGCGCCAACGAGTACAGCCGCTTCCGCTTCAACGAGGTCCGCACCCAGCGAGCCGAGCAGTATTTCGAGGGCTTCGTCGAGTGGAAGCCCCGCCCGGACCTGACCGTGCGCACCACCCTGTCCAACTGGACCTCGCGCAACGTCACCCGCGAACGGACGATCTACCAGGGCTCGCGGGCCGACAACGTGGTCGACAAGATCGAATACCGCAGCCTGCCGTTCGAGCCCTACCTGTTCATCCAGGTGCGCAAGCGGCTGGGCTAGGCGCGCCCCGCCGAAGGGAACTGCGCGTTTCGCATCGGGGTTAGTCCTCTGGCGGACCCGGGCTTGAGGTCCGAGTCGCGGAACGCCTCCCAATGCCCCGCACGTCCCCCAAGCCCCGCCTCGTGATCGCGCTGGCCGTCGTGGTCCTGGCCGGCCTGGCGGCGGGCGGATGGTGGTGGGCCTCCCGGCCCGATCCGGCGGCGATGAACGTCTATCCCGGCGTCAGCGGACCCCGGCCCGTCACCCGGATGGTCGCCCCGCCCCGCGCCGAGATCGCCCAGTTCGACCGGGGCGGCGACCATCGGCTGGCGATCCTGGTGACCGACCCGAACTCGGGCTGGCTGGGCCTGGTCCGCGGCCTGCGCGCCCAGGGCGTGCCGATCACCGTCACCCAGGACGTCGCCAAGGCGCTGAGGCACAAGGTGGTGCTGGTCTATCCGATCATCTCGGGCCGGGTGCTGACCGCGCCGGACCTGCGGGGCCTGGCCGGCCACGTCCGCGACGGCGGGACGGTGCTGGCGTTCAACCTGGCGGGCGGCGGGCTGGACGAGCTGTTCGGCGTCGGTCCGGGGCGCGAGGGCAGCGAGCGCACGCGCCTGACCTGGACCACCGCCGGCGCGACGCCCGAGGAGACGCAGATCGTGATCTCCGGCCATGGCGAGGCCAAGGTCGAGAGCGTCGGCTACGCGCCCGGCACGGCCCAGGTGGCGGCCCGCTTCGACGACGGCTCGGTCGCCGCCAGCTGCCGCACGGTGGTGGGCCAGGCCTGCGTCCTGGGCGTGGACCTGGGCAACCTGGCGCAGCGCGCCATGAACGGCCGCGCCGAGTCCATGGCCCGCAGCTACGTCAACGCCTACGAGCCCTCGCTCGACACGCTGTTCTGGTGGATCAAGGACCTCTATGTCGCCGGCGAGCCCATGCCCTGGCTGGTGTCCAACGCGCCGGCGGGCAAGACGGTGTCGATCCTGCTGACCCACGACGTCGACTACGGACCGTCGGTCGGCAACGCCCTGGCCTATGCCGCCATGCTGCGCCAGCGCGGCCTGAAGGGGACGTTCTTCGTCCAGACCAAGTACATGAAGGACTTCAACGACCGGCCGTTCTTCGACGCCGCCGCGATCCGCGACGTCCACGCCCTGGTCGAGCAGGGCATGGAGGTCGGCAGCCACACCGTGGCCCACGCCGGGGCCTTCGAGGCCATGCCGCTGGGCACGGGCCGCGAGCGCTATCCCGGCTACCGTCCGTTCGTCCAGGACGTCGCCACGGTGCGCAAGGGCTCGGTGCTGGGCGAGTTGCGGGTGTCGAAGTTCCTGCTGGAGCGGCTGGCGGGGGCGCGCGTGGTGTCGTTCCGGCCCGGCCGGCTGTCCTATCCGTTCACCTTGCCCCAGGCCCTGACCGCGACCGGCTATCGCTACTCCTCGTCGATCACGGCCAACACCGTCCTGACCCACCTGCCGTTCCAGCTAACCCAGGACCGGGCCGACGGCGCCCTGACGCCGATCTTCGAATTCCCCGTCACCATCGAGGACGAGGCCAAGCCGCCGCTGGACCAGAGGCTGGACGCGGCGGACGCGGTGATCGCCCGGATCGCCCGCCGCCAGGGCGTGGCGACGATCCTGATCCACCCCAACGTCACGGGCGGCAAGCTGGATTTCGAAGCCCGGCTGACCGACCGCTGGCGCGATCGCGCCTGGATGGGGACGGTCGAGGCGTTCGGCGACTGGTGGTCGGCCCGCGACGGGCTGGAGGCCGACGTCTCGCCGCGCGGCGACGGCTGGGTCCTGGACGTCGCCGCGCCGCGCGGGGCCTCGGGCGTCGAGATCGTGCTGCCCAAGGCCGGGGGGCGGAAGGTGGCGCTGGCCCTGCCGGCCGGGGGGCGAACCTCGGTGGCGATCCCATGAGACGCGGGCGCCTGGCGATCCTGGCCGGCGGCCTCGCGGCCCTGCCCGCCACGGCCGGCGCCCAGACCCTGATCTGGTCGGACGAGTTCGACGGCGCGCGCCTGGACCCCGCCAAGTGGACGCCCAGCCAGGACTGCTGGGGCGGCGGCAACGACGAGCGCCAGTGCTATGTCGACGACGCCCAGGCCCTGCGGGTCGCCGACGGGATGCTGAGGATCACCGCCCGTCGCCGGGCCGTGACCGGTCGCGCCAAGCCCCTGGGCGATCCCTCGGCCGAGCAGGTCGGCCGGCGCTACGCCTCGGGACGGGTCCAGACCCGGGGCCTGGCCTCGTTCCGCTACGGCCGCATCGCCGTGCGGGCCCGGCTGCCGGCGGGCCAGGGCCTGTGGCCGGCGATCTGGATGCTGCCCGAGCACGACAACTACGGCCCCTATCCCCGATCGGGCGAGATCGACATCGCCGAGGCCGTGAACCTGGGCGTGCGCTGCCCGGGCTGCCGCGACCGGGTGCAGGGGGCGGTGCATCACGGCCCCAGCCTGGCGGCCAACCGCATGTGGAACGGCTCCGCCCGCCTGGCCCCCGTCGACGGCTTCCACGTCTTCGCCCTGGACTGGACGCCCGAGCGCATGACCTGGTCGCTGGACGGCAAGCCCTATTTCAGCCAGCCCGCCCGCAAGCCGTTCGACCAGCGCTTCCACCTGATCCTCAACCTGGCGGTCGGCGGCCGGTGGCCGGAGATCACCGGCCGGAAGGGCGTCGACGACAAGGCCCTGCCCGCCACGCTTGAGGTGGACTGGGTGCGGGTCTACGACCGGCCCTGACGGGCGGCCCTACTTGTTGACGATCTTGATGATCCGCTTGGACGACGGGCGGCCCGACAGGCCCTTGCCGGGGGCGTAGGTCACCGTCAGGTCGCCGCCCTTCAGGCTGGCGCCGGGCTTGTGGCCCTCGGCCAGCAGGACCCGGGTGACGCGGGCCAGCAGGTTGCGGTCGCCGTCGCGGGCCATGCGCTCGAAGGCCTCGGCGGTGACGGTGGCGGTGTCGGCGACCAGGACCGAGGTGGCGGGGGTAGCGTCGTCGACGGTCTCGAACGCCACCCGGTGCTGAGCCGCGCGGCTGGCGCGGGCGCTGGCCTGGACCAGGCGCTGGAACAGGGCGTTGACCGAGATGAACGGCGGCGGCTGGATCGAGCTGGCCTTGCCCATCAGGGCGGCGGCGTCGCCGGCCGGGCGCTCGGTGGTGAACAGGGTCATGCCGCCCAGCTTGCTGGCCCGCAGGACCGGCTCGCCCAGCTCGTTCTTGTAGATGGTGTCGCCGCGCGGCGCGGGCTGGGGCGACAGCACCCAGATCTCTGAGCTGTTCTCGAACTTCAGCAGCGGCTGGGGCGCGGCGCGGTCCAGGATGAAGGCGTCGCCGGTCTCGGCGGCCACGTAGCGGGCGACGGGCGGGGCGGGCGACTTGCGGGTCTCGCTGCCGCGGTGGCCCAGGAAGGCGTCGCGCAGGCTCGACTGCGCGTGGGCCGCGCCAAGGGGAACCGCACCGACGATGGCCGCGAGGGCGAACGCCAGCAGGATCGCCCAGCGTCCTGGCCCCGTCGTCACCGCCGATTGACTCTTCATACCCAGGGTCATGCCCCGCGAGTGGGGCGAATCTTGGACCCAGAAGACCTTGTTGCCGCCACGCAATTTCCCGAAGGACACTCTGAAATGCTTGGAAGAATTTCCCCGCCGGCCGGAATCTTCAAACCGGCGGGGAGTCTTCGTCAAGTCGTCATGTCTTTTTGACGCGGCGTGTGGCGTTTAGGTCGCGTCTGGAGGGGAAGGTTCGCGGCTCCATCGAGGCCGTGAATTCAGATTGTCATCCCGGAAACGCGAAGCGTTGTCCGGGACCCAGGGCAACCGCACAGCCTTCGCCCAGCCCCCTGGATCCCGGACAGCCCCTGCGGGGCTTCCGGGATGACAACGGGATGAGGGGCTTCAGGCCGCCCCTAAGCCGCCATGTACTGGCCGCCGTTGATGGTCAGGGTGGCGCCCGTCACGAAGCCCGCGCGCTCTCCGGCCAGGAACGAGACCACGTCGGCGATCTCCTCGCCCTTGCCCAGGCGGCCGACCGGGATCCCGGCGATGATGCTGGCCAGCACGGCCTCGGGCACGGCCGCGACCATCTCGGTGTCGATATAGCCGGGGCAGATCACGTTGACCGTCACGCCCTTCTTGGCGTTCTCCTGGGCCAGGGCCTTGGTGAAGCCGATCAGCCCGGCCTTGGCGGCCGAGTAGTTGGTCTGGCCCATCTGGCCCTTCTGGCCGTTGATCGAGCTGATGTTGATGATCCGGCCCCAGCCGCGCTCGCGCATGCCCTCGATGACCGGACGGGTCATGTTGAAGGCCGAGTCCATGTTCACGCGGATGACCTCGGACCACTGGTCGTAGGTCATCTTGTGCAGCATGCCGTCGCGGGTGATGCCGGCGTTGTTGACCAGCACCTCGACGGGCCCGAGCTCGGCCTCGACCTGCTTCACGGCGGCGGCGCAGTCGTCGAACGAGCCGACATTGCCCTTGACCACCATCACGCCCAGGCTCTTGGCGCAGGCGGCCGCGGCCTCCTCGTTGCCGGAATAGCCGGCCGCCACCTTCAGACCATCGGCGACGAGCCGCTCGCAGATCGCTCGACCGATGCCCCGGGTGCCGCCGGTCACGAATGCAACTCTCGCCATGATGATCTCCGCTGTGTTCCCCGATGGTTGCACGCGGGGGACGCCATGGGACAAGCCCTCATGGCGTCCGTCATGAAAAATTTGCCGAAACAGCCAATCAAAACAGACGTCTGATCGGCGTGGTCGTCAAACCGCCTCGACGCACATGGCCACGCCCATGCCCCCGCCGATGCACAACGTGGCCAGGCCCTTCTTGGCTCCCGAGCGCTTCATCTCGTGGACCAGGGTGGTCAGGATGCGCGCGCCCGAGGCGCCGATCGGGTGGCCGATGGCGATGGCCCCGCCGTTGACGTTGACCTTGGCCGGGTCGAGGCCCAGCTCGCCCACCACGCACAGGGCCTGGGCGGCGAAGGCCTCGTTGCTCTCGATCAGGTCGAGGTCCGAGGCCTTCCAGCCGGCCTTCTCCAGCGCCTTCTTGGAGGCGGGGATCGGGCCGGTGCCCATGATCTCGGGCTCGACGCCGGCGTTGGCCCACGAGGCGATGCGGACCAGCGGGGTCAGGCCGCGCTTCTTGGCCTCGTCGGCGCTCATCAGCACCAGGGCCGCGGCGCCGTCGTTCAGGCCCGAGGCGTTGGCGGCGGTGACCGTGCCGTCCTTGGTGAAGGCGGGCTTCAGGCCCGAAACGGCGTCGATCGTCACCCCGTGGCGGATGAACTCGTCCTTATCGACGACCGTGTCGCCCTTGCGGCCCTTGATGGTGACCGGGACGATCTCGGCGTCGAACTTGCCGGCCTTCTGGGCGGCCTCGGCGCGGTTCTGGCTGGTGACGGCGAACTTGTCCTGGGCCTCGCGGGTGATCTGCCAGCGGGCGGCGATGTTCTCGGCGGTCTGGCCCATGTGGTAGCCGTGGAAGGCGTCCCACAGGCCGTCCTTGATCATGGTGTCGACGAAGCTGAGGTCGCCCATCTTCTGGCCGTTGCGCAGGGCCTGGGCGTGCGGGGCCTGGCTCATGCTCTCCTGGCCGCCCACCACCACGATGTCGGCGTCGCCGGCGGCGATCTGCTGGGCGCCCAGGGCCACGGCGCGCAGGCCCGAGCCGCACAGCTGGTTCAGGCTCCAGGCCGGGCTCTGCACCGGGATGCCGGCGTTGACCGAGGCCTGGCGGGCCGGGCCCTGGCCGGCGGCGGCCTGCAGCACCTGGCCCAGGATCACCTCGTCGACGTCGGCCGGCGCGATGCCCGCCCGCTCGACGGCGGCCTGGATGGCCAGCTTGCCCAGCTCGTGGGCCGGCAGGCTGGAAAGGGCGCCGAGGAACGATCCGACCGGCGTGCGGGCGGCGGAAACGATGACGATGTCGCTCATGGCGAAATAGCTCCCGTGACGTGTTTCCGGGCGCTTCTCGCATCTGCGGCGCCCATGATTTTGCAGTGCGGCATAAACTTGCACAAAGCCGTGGCGTTCGTCACGCGCACATTTTCACGGGATGTTGCGAGCTCCAAGCGCCGCCGGTACTGGCGCCTCGCCTTTGCATTCGCGATAGTGCGATGCGAAAAGGCGGAGACAACGCTGTCCTAGGGAACGAAATGTCCGAGAACAACGAAAACGGCGAAACGCCCTCGGCCAAGGCCGGTGAGAAGGGCGCGGGCCAGAAGGTCGTCATCAAGAAGTACGCCAACCGTCGTCTCTACAACACCGCGTCTTCTTCCTACGTCACCCTCGAGCACCTGTCGGACATGGTGAAGGAGGGGATCGACTTCGTCGTGTATGACGCCAAGACCAACGACGACATCACCCGCTCGGTCCTGACCCAGATCATCTTCGAGGAAGAGAATCGCGGCGGCGGCCAGAACCTGCTGCCGATCCAGTTCCTCCGCCAACTGATCGGCTTCTACGGCAATTCCATGCAGGCCTTCCTGCCCAGCTATCTGGAAATGTCGCTGGAGAGCTTCACCAAGCAGCAGGAGCGCATGCGCAGCCAGTTCGCGGGCCTGACCCCCGGGGCCCTGGGCGCCAAGGGCATGCCGGGCATGGGGGTCTACGAGGAGCAGATCCGCCAGAACATGGCGCTGTTCGACCGGGCCATGAAGATGTTCTCGCCGTTCGCCTACGCCCGGCCCGAGGACGCCGCCGCCCCGCCGCCGCCCGCCGAGCCGCCGCCCGCCGCCCCGGCCCCGCCGCCCAGCGAGGACTCCCTGGCCGACCTCAAGCGCCAGCTCGAGGCCATGCAGCAGCAGATCGAGAAGCTGGCGACCAAGCCGTAGGGCCGCGCCCGCGATCTATTTCAAAAACGAACCGTCATCCCGGGCCTCGTGCCCGGGATGACGGCCAAAGGGTGGGTGCTAACGCCCCTTAACCAAGCAAACCCACCCGTCCTTAACCGTCGTGGACCACAACTCTTCACCATGAACGGTCCGATCGACCCCATCCGACGCGCGCAAGCCGCGCGCCGGGCGCTGCCCGCGCCCCGCGACGCCGACCGCCCCGAGGCGGACGGCGAGGAAGACGTGACGTTCGTGCGCGACGAGCAGCCGGCTCCGCCGCCGCCCCGTCGCGGCGCCTTCGCGACCTTCGCCGCCCACCTGATGGGCCAGAGCGGCCAGAAGCGCGGCCTGCGCGGTGGGCAGGAAGTGCTCGACGCGGCGCGTTCGACCTATCTCGGCACGGAATATTCCGGCCCGGCCGACCGCCGTCCCAAGGCGGGCCTGATCAAGAAGACCGAGATCTAGGCTTTCAGGCGGGCGATCTCCGCCTCCAGCGCGGCCACCCGCGCCTCCAGCGAAGCCACCTTCTGCTCCAGGGAAACCGCCTCCTTCGGCAGGGCCGCCACGTGCGCCCCCACGCCCGCCCGGCGCGCGGCCTCGGCCAGCGGAACGCCCAGCAGCTCGGCGAAAGCGGCGATCTGGGCCGCCGTCAGCTCGCGCTGGTCCTTGTAGGCCAGGGTCAGTTCGTCGGTGGTCATGCCGGCCACGGCGGCCAGCACCGCCCGCGTCAGCCCCCGCTCGGCGAGCCGCGCGTCGTACCAGAGCTGGTCGAAGAACAACGCCATGGGACCAAGGCTAACGCAGGAGGCGGCGTTGGCGCCAGTCTTGCTTGGTCGCGAGGGACTTCAAGCCTCGAGACCCATCATGCTGCTGACCGCCGTGACCCGCTTCTTCGACATCGCCGTCGTGACCCTGATCTTCACGGCCCTGACCTGATCCGACCGGGGACATGCCCTTGGGCGTGTCCCCATCAGCATGCACCGAGCCAGGACTTGGGGACACGCCGCGAGGGCATGTCCCCGGCCGCGCCTAGACGTTCTCCAGCAGCATCATCGTCCCCTGGCCGCCGTCGGCGCAGATGCTGACGATGGCCTTCTCGCCCTTCGGCCGGGTGGCCAGTTCCTTGACCGCCTGGCTCAGGATCCGCGCCCCGGTCGCCCCGAACGGGTGGCCGACCGCCAGGCTGCCGCCGGTGGGGTTCATGCGCTCGCGCGGGAACTTGCCGAGGTCGGTCTCGACCCCCGCCTTGGTTCGCCGGAACGCCTCGTCCTCCCAGGCGGCGATGTGCGACAGCACCTGGGCGGCGAAGGCCTCGTGGATCTCCCACAGGCCGATGTCGGCGTAGGTCAGGCCGTTGCGGGCCAGGAGGCGCGGCACGCCGTAGGCCGGAGCCATCAGCAGGCCCTCGTGGCGCAGGTCGATCGAGGTGACCTCGTAGTCGACCACCTTCACCCGCGGGGTCTTGGCCGGCAGGCGCGCCAGCCCGGCCTTGGACGCCACCCAGATCGCCGCCGCCCCGTCGGTCAGGGGCGAGGAATTGCCGGCCGTCAGGGTGCCCTGGCCGCTGGTCTTGTCGAAGGCCGGCGCCAGCTTGGCCAGCTTCTCCAGCGTCGAATCCTTGCGCGGGATGGTGTCGCGCTTCAGGTCGCCGATCGGGATCACCAGGTCGTCGAAGAAGCCGGCCTCCCAGGCCGCCACCGCGTGCTGGTGGCTCTCGAAGGCGATCTGGTCCTGGTCGGCGCGCGAGAGCTTCCATTCCTTGGCGGTGATCTCGGTGTGCTCGCCCATCGACAGGCCCGTGGTGCGGTTGGCGACCTTGGGAATCCAGAGCTTCAGGTCGCTGGGCTTCAGCCGGCCCAGCTGGGCCAGGCGCGCGCCCGGGGTCTTGGCCGACTGGAAGCCCTTGAGCCAGTCGGAGAAGCCGATGCTGGCCCCGATCTGCACCTTGCTCATGCTCTCGACCCCGCCCACCAGGGCCAGGTCGCGGCCGCGCCCGTCGATCATGCCGGCGGCCTCGATCACCCCGATCATGCTGGTCGAGCAGGCCATGATCGTCGAGAAGGCCGGAATGGTCGGGTCGGCCCCGGCGTCCAGCAGCACCTCGCGGGCGATGTTGCTCCAGGTCAGGTTGGGGATCACCGTGCCCCAGATGGCGAAGTCGGGCCGGGTGCCTTGGGCCAGCATGGCCTGCACCACCGGGACCGACAGGGCGATGGCGTCATAGCCCTTCAGCGGCCCGTCGACCTTGGCGAAGGGGGTGCGGACCCCGGCCGCCAGCCAGATGTCGGGTTTGGACGCCATGATCGTGATCCTCGCAAAGCCAGGATGTCAGCATGGCGAGGCTGGGCCGCAAGGTCTTGTTGAAATTCGTAGCGGGGACATGCCCTTGCGGCGTGTCCCCAAGTCCTGGCTCCGTGGATGCTGATGGGGACACGCCCAAGGGCATGTCCCCGGCCGGCCCTAGTGCGCGTCGCTGAAGTCGATGTCGCGGCGGGCCGAGACGATGGTCACGATGAAGCCGGCCAGCACGTCCAGCAGCACCATCACCGTCAGCAGGAAGAACACCGAGGTGCCGAAGGCCGGGGCCAGCAGGAACTCGACCAGGCAGACAATGAACAGCACCATCGACAGCGAGTGGTTGATGATCGCGATCTTGCGGCTGGTGGTCGACTTCAAGAGCTCGACGAACAGCACCACCAGCGAGGCGGCCAGCAAGAGGTCGCCCAGGCTGACGGCCCAGTCGGCCTTGGAGGTCATGTGGATCGTGAACAGCTGCTCGGCCAGCCGCGCCTGGGCGGTGGTGGCGTTGAAGCCGCCGGCCAGGGTCAGGACGATCAGGTTGTAGACCAGCACCGGCAGGGCCAGCAGCGGAAACGCGGCGAACATCTCTGGCTCTCCCCCGAAGGCCGATTGAGGAACGATGGTTAACCGGTTTTGCGGATTCCCGAAAGCCGGCGCCGCTCAGCGCGCGAGCCGGTCCCGCAATACCCGCGCTGAACCGGGGACATGCCCTCGCGGCGTGTCCCCATCAGCATCCGCCGAGCCAGGACTTGGGGACACGCCCAAGGGCATGTCCCCGGCTCAGGCCTCGTCCACGCCTTGCGGGTTGCGGGCCCGGGTCTGCAGCCACATCACGCCCAGCAGATCGGACACCGAGGCCTTGAGGCGGCCGAAGTTGGTGTATTTCGACACCCCGCTCTCGCGGTGCCGGTGGTTCACCGGCTGGAACGCCACCTCATAGCCCTCGCGCAGCATCAGGGCCGGGATGTAGCGGTGGATGTGATCGAAGTAAGGCAGGCGCAGGAAGGCCTCGCGGCGGAAGGCCTTCAGCCCGCAGCCGGTGTCGTTGGCGGTGTCCTTCAGCAGGCGCTTGCGCACCCCGTTGCCGAACTTGGAGGCGAAGCGCTTGGCGTTGCTGTCCTGGCGCTTGACCCGCTCGCCGCCCACCAGGGCCAGCTCCGGCGGGCCGGCCTTCAGGGCCTTGGCCAGGCGCGGCGCGTCGGCCGGGTCGTTCTGGCCATCGCCGTCCAGGGTGACGACGATCGGGGCGCGGGCGGCCAGCACGCCGCTGCGCACGGCGCGGCTCTGGCCCGAATTCTTGCGGTGGGACAGCACCCGCAGCTGCGGGATCTCGGCCTTCAGCGCCACCAGCAGGGCCTTGGTGTCGTCGCGGCTGGCGTCGTCGATGAAGATGATCTCGTGGTTCTCGCCGGCGAAGGCGGCGGCGATTTCGCGCGCCAGGGCGGGCGCGGCGCCCCCTTCGTCGAAGACCGGCACGACGACGGAATAGTCAGGAGCTTCCGAGGAGATGGGGGAGGCTTGAGCGTTCATCGGCCTCTAATACCCGAAAAATAGCCAGAAAGAAGGATCGTGCTATTCCAGTATGATGACGCTTGAATCTCGCCTGGATGACTGGAGCCGCGGTTGGCGCGGCCCGCTGTTCGCCGCCCTGGTGGCGCTGATCGCCGGACTGCCCGGCCTGTTCGCCATGCCGCCGCTGGACCGCGACGAATCGCGCTTCGCCCAGGCCACCGCCCAGATGCTGGAAACCGACGACATGGTCGTCATCAAGTTCCAGGACCAGCCGCGCTTCAAGAAGCCGGTCGGCATCCACTGGCTGCAGGCGGCCAGCGTCACCGCCTTCTCGGCGGCCGAGGACCGGGGGATCTGGGCCTATCGCATCCCGTCGCTGCTGGGCGCCATGCTGGCGGCGGCGGCCTGCGCCTGGGGCGCGGCGGCGCTGCTGAGCCCCAAGACCGGGCTGCTGGCCGGCGGCATACTGGGCGCGACCATCCTGCTGTCGACCGAGGCCTTCATCGCCAAGACCGACGCGGCCCTGTGCGGCTTCACCACCCTGGCCATGGCCGCCCTGGCGCGGATCTACGCGGCGCACCTCGCTGGCGAAAAGGTCCCGCGCTGGACCAAGCTGGCCTTCTGGATCGGCCTGGCCATGGGCGTGCTGATCAAGGGTCCGGTCGGGCTGATGGTGGTGGCGCTCAGCGTGGTCGCCCTGTGGATCTGGGACCGCAAGGCCCCGTGGATCAAGGACCTGGGCTGGGGCTGGGGCGTCACCGTGCTGGCGGCCATCGTCCTGCCCTGGGCGATGGCGATCACCGTGGCCACCGACGGCGCCTTCTGGTCCTCGGCCGTCGGCGGCGACCTGGCCCCCAAGCTGGCCGGCGGCCAGGAAAGCCACGGCGCCCCGTTCGGCAGCTACGCCCTGGCGGCGTTCCTGCTGGTGTTCCCGGCCACCCTGCTGCTGCCCGCCGGCCTGGTCCAGGGCTGGACCGGGCGCAAGGAGGCGGGCGTGCGCTTCGCCCTGTGCTGGCTGATCCCGACCTGGCTGGTGTTCGAGCTCCTGCCGACCAAGCTGGTCCACTACACCCTGCCGGCCTTCCCGGCCCTGGCCATGCTGATGGCCGCGTCGCTGCGCGCGCCGCTGGGCCGGATCGCGCGGGGGATCGGCGCGGTGCTGTCGGCCCTGGCCGGCGTGCTGTTCGCGGGCCTGATCGGCTATCTCTACAAGGAACACGGCGACCCCGGCGACCTGCCGGTCGCGATCCTGACCGCCCTGCTGTTCCTGGCCGCCGGGGTGGTTGGCGCGGTGCTGGTGATGCGCAAGACCGCCGCCACCGCCCTGGTCGCGGCGGGCGTGCTGGGCGTGCTGGCCCACGGCGCCCTGGTGGGCCTGTTCGTGCCGCGCCTGGAGCCGCTGCTGCTGTCGCCCCGCCTGGAGACGGCGCTGGAGACGGCCGATCTGGCCCCGCGCGGCGGCGCGCCCGGACCGGTGGCCGTCACCGGCTACGCCGAGCCCAGCATGATCTTCCTCCTGGGCACCACCACCCAGCTGACCGATCCGGCGGGCGCGGCCAAGGCCGTGGCCCAGGGCCGCCCGGCCGTGGTCGAGGGCCGCCAGGAGAAGGCCTTCCAGGCCGCCCTGACCGCCCTGGGCCAGACCGCTCGGCCGGCCGGCGTCGTCGAGGGCTTCGACTATTCCGACGGCGACAAGGAGCGCCTGACGCTCTATCGCGGCGCGCCGATCCGCCCTGACGACGAGGCCGGCGACGAGGACGCGCCCGAGCAGGAGACCCGCCCATGAGCCGCTTCATCCAGATCGTCGAGGTCGGCCCGCGCGACGGGTTGCAGAACGAGAAGCTGTCCCTGACCGTGGCCGAGAAGCTGGACATGATCCGGCGGCTCGAGGCGGCCGGCGCCAGGCGCATCGAGACCGTCTCGTTCGTCAATCCCAACCGCGTGCCCCAGATGGCGGGGGCCGAGGAGATCCAGGCGGCCCTGACGCCCGACCTGGACCACTCGCGCATCGGCTTGGTGCTGAACATGCGCGGCTGGGAGCGCTGCGTGTCGGCGGGCTGCGACGAGGCCAATGTCGTGGTCTGCGCCACCGACGGCTTCGGCCTGGCCAACCAGGGCGCGACGGCCAGGCAGCAGCTGGACGCGCTGGGCGCGATCTGCGAGCGCCGGGCGCTGGAGGGCGGCCCGCCGATCACCGCCACGATCTCGGTGGCCTTCGGCTGCCCGTTCGACGGCGAGGTCTCGGAAGATCAGGTCGTGACCATCGCCCGGGCCGCGGCCCTGTTCGGCGTGGCCGAGATCGCCATCGCCGACACCATCGGGGTCGCCGATCCCTGGACCGTCCGCCGGCGGGTGGAGGCGGTGCGCGAGGCCGCGCCGGACACCCGCCTGCGCCTGCATTTCCACGACACGCGCAACACCGGCCTGGCCAACGCCTATGCCGGGGTCGAGGCCGGGATCGACGTGCTGGACGCCTCGGTCGGCGGCCTGGGCGGCTGCCCGTTCGCCCCGAACGCCACCGGCAACATCGGCACAGAGGACCTGGTCTACATGCTGGAGCGCGGCGGCTACGAGACCGGCTACGACCTGGACGCCCTGATCCAGATCGGCCGCGACGTCAGCGAACGCCTGGGCAAGGCCCCCGCCTCGTCCCTGGGAAAGGCCGGCAAGTTCCCCGCCTGACGTCGCTACTTGTAGTGACAGGGCGAAGTTGACTCATCTCCTGGGTGATCTTCTAGTCCGCCGCGCCGCGACCGCCAGGAAAGGGGGCGCGATGAACGGGGGACCGCCATGACCACCACCATCACCTTCCACGACGACTTCCCGGCCGGCTGCCCGTCGGCGGCGGGCCCCTACCGCAACGGGGGCCTGGTGTTCACCAATTCGGTGGGCAACGGCTGGTGCAGCCCGTTCGTCAACGACTTCGTCGGCACCTACGGCTCGCCCAGCCAGCTGTTCGTCAGCCGCGACGACGGCGGGACCTTCGACTTCGCCTCGCTGCAGGTGTGCAACCCCAACACGGCGATCCCGCCGCAGGTCACGACCTTCGTCGGGACCCGCGCCGACGGCTCCACGGTCAGCGCCCAGTTCAGCACGCCGAACGGCGACACCACGCCCCAGACCTTCGCGCCGACGGGCTTCGACGCCCTGACCAGCCTGGTGGTCAGCCTGGGCTTCGTGGCCTTCGACAACTTCGTCTTCGAGGGCGTGTCGGCCAAGACCGTGCTGTTCGACCAGGACTTCCCGCCCGGCTGCCCGTCGGCCTCGACCGCCTACGCCTCCCAGGGCCTGACCTTCACCAACTCGGCCGACAACACCTGGTGCAGCGGCTTCATCAACGGCTTCGTCGGCAGCTACCAGGCGCCCTGCACGGTGAGCGTCGCGCCGGCCGCGGGCCAGACGTTCGACTTCCTCTCGCTGCAGGTCTGCAACCCCAATCCGGCCATCACCGCCCAGCCGGTCAACTTCACCGGGACGCGTCCGGACGGCTCGACGGTCAGCGCCACCTTCTCGACGCCGTCGAACAACACCGCGCCCCAGACCTTCGCGCCCGAGGGTTTCGGCGGCCTGGCCTCGCTGACGATCGCCCTGGGCTTCGTGGCCTTCGACAACTTCGTGTTCGCCGACTAGGCGGCGGCGCGGGCCTAGATCGGCCGCCCGGTGATCTTCCAGAGCAGCGGGCGGGTGATGCTCATCAGCAGGATGGCCGGGGCCAGGAGGACGGCGATCACGTAGCGTTGGACCGTGTCGGCCCGCTTGATGAAGTAGCGCGACAGGCCCACGCCCTTGTGGAACTCGACCTTCACCGGGTGCTCCAGGCTGGTGTGGCCCAGGTGGACCACCTGGGCCACCGGCTGGAACAGCACCTCGCCGCCGGACTGGCGCGCGCGCCAGCACAGGTCGATGTCCTCGACGTGCAGGAAGTAGCCCTCGTCGAAGCCGCCCAGCGCTTCGAAGTCCTGGCGGCGCAGGGCGAAGCAGGCGCCGGAGATGGTCGGCATCGGGACCGGCCCGTCGGGCGTGGGCTCGTGCTCGCGGTGAATCTCGAATTTCTGCAGGCCCGGGAACCGCGAGGTCAGGTGGCCGAAGCTGAGCAGGGTGGTGACCGGTGTCACCTCGCCCCGCCGGCCGCCGCGCTGTTCGGTGCCGTCGGTGTTCATCACCCGCGCCCCGACCACGGTCGGGACCGGCCGGTCCTCGAAGGCCGCGACCAGCGCCTCGACGCAGCCGTCCTGCAGGTTGGCGTCCGGATTGAGGAAGACGATGTATTCGCCCCGCGCGATCTCGGCGCCCATGTTGGCGCCGCGCGCGAAGCCGACATTGCCGTGGCCCTGCCGCAGCACGACGCGCGGCTCGGCCATGCCCAGCTTGCGCAGCCGCTCGGCCTCGTTCTCGGGCGAGCCGTTGTCGATGATGACGAACTCGTCGACCTGGGGCTCGTCCAGGACGTGCCGGATGCTGTCGACCAGCGCTTCTCCCGTCTTGTAGACGACCATAACGACCGAGATGCGCGGCCGGATCGGCCGCGCACCCGTAACGAAGGTCGAAGGAGAGGGAAGAATGCTGTTCATCAGGCCTGCGCCAACTCCGCGGGCGCCGCCGCCGTGCGAGCCCGGGCGAGGTCGGGCGGCGTCGCTTCCTCGGTCAACGCGCGGACGGCGTCTTCCAGCGACAGCACCCTCTGCCCTTCGCCGCCGAGGCGACGCAGGGCGACTTCTCCGTTCTCGGCTTCCTTACGCCCGACCACTGCGATCACCGGTACTTTCGCGAGGCTGTGTTCGCGAATCTTGTAGTTGATCTTCTCGTTCCTGAGGTCGACCTCTGCGCGAATGCCGGCCGAAGTCAACCGATCGGCCACGCGCTGGGCGTAGTCGTCGGCGTCCGACGTGATCGTGGCCACCACGACCTGGGTCGGCGCCAGCCACAGCGGCAGGGCGCCGGCGTAGTTCTCCAGCAGGATGCCGATGAAGCGCTCGAACGATCCCAGGATCGCGCGGTGCAGCATCACGGGCCGATGCTTGGCGCCGTCCTCGCCGATGTACTCGGCGCCCAGCCGCTCGGGCAGGACGTAGTCCAGCTGCAGCGTGCCGCAGGTCCATTCCCGACCGATGGCGTCCTGGACGATGAAGTCCAGCTTCGGCGCGTAGAAGGCGCCGTCGCCCTCGGCGATCACCGGCTCGACGCCGGCCAGGCGGGCGGCCTCGGCCAGCATGCCCTCGGCCTTGTCCCAGAACTCGTCAGAACCGGCCCGCAGCTCCGGACGCGTGGCCAGGGCGATGTACTTGGTCGTCATGCCCAGGTCGCCGTGGATCATCCGCGTCAGGCGGATGAAGCGCTCGGTCTCCTCGACGATCTGGTCCTCGCGGCAGAAGATGTGGGCGTCGTCCTGGGTGAAGGCGCGCACCCGCATCAGGCCGTGCAGGGCGCCCGACGGCTCGTAGCGGTGGCAGGCGCCGAACTCGGCCATGCGCATCGGCAGCTCGCGGTACGACCGCTGGCCGACGTTCCAGATCTGCACGTGGCCCGGGCAGTTCATCGGCTTCAGCGACAGGACCTCGCCCTCGACCGTCTCGCAGACGAACATGTTGGCGCGGTACTTGTCCCAGTGGCCGGACTTCTCCCAGAAGTTCTTGTCCAGCACCTGGGGCGTCTTGACCTCGATGTAGCCGGCCTTGTCCAACCGGCGGCGCATATAGGCCTCCAGCGTCTGCCACAGCTTCCAGCCCTTGGGATGCCAGAAGACCATGCCCCGGCCTTCTTCCTGCATGTGGAAGAGGCCCAGCGCCTTGCCCAGCTTGCGGTGGTCGCGCTTCTCGGCTTCCTCGATGCGCGTCAGATAGGCCTCGAGGTCGGCCTCGCTGGCCCACGACGTGCCGTAGATGCGCTGGAGCTGGGCGTTGTTCTGGTCGCCGCGCCAGTAGGCGCCGGCCAGCTTCGTCAGCTTGAAGGCCTTGCCCACGTGCTTGGTCGACGGCAGGTGGGGACCGCGGCACAGGTCCTTCCAGTTCCCTTGGCGATAGACCGTGATCGTGTCCGTCGGCGGCAGGTCGCGGATGATCTGCGCCTTGTACTGCTCGCCGATGTCGTCGAAGTGCTTGATGGCCTCTTCGCGGTCCCAGACCTCGCGCGAGATCTTCTCGTCGCGATCGACGATCTCCTTCATGCGCTTTTCGATCGTCGCCAGATCGTCCAGGCTGAACGGCTCGTCGCGGGCGAAGTCGTAGTAGAAGCCGTCCTCGACGTTCGGACCGATCGTGACCTGGGTGCCGGGGAACAGCTCCTGCACGGCCTCGGCCAGCACGTGGGCCGTGTCGTGGCGGATGGTGTCCAGCGCGTCCGGCGACTCGCGCGTGATGATCTCGAACTTGTTTCCGCCGCCCAGCAGGTCGGGCGTCAGCGGGCGGTCCAGGTCCAGCAGTTGGCCGTCCAGCTTGATCAGCAGGGCCTTCTTCTCGAGCGACTTGGAGATCGAGGCGGCCACGTCTCGGCCCGTCGAACCGTCAGCGTACTGGCGGGCCGAGCCGTCGGGGAAAATCAGGTCGATCATTCTTCACAGTTCCACTTGCGCGGCGCGCGGGGCGGGGGCGGAGGGTCGTACCCGTGTCCGCCTAACGGATTGCAGCGGCAAATCCGTCCCACCGCGAGCCAGGACCCCTTCAGGGGCCCATGATCCTTGAGCGCCTGGGCCGCGTATTCCGAGCAGGTCGGCAGATACCGGCATTGGCGCCCGATGAAGGGCGACAGCGTCGTCTTGTAGGCCTTCAGGCCCAGATCGACGGTGCGTTCGTAGAGTGTCATGCCGGCGCTTTCGCGGACGGAGTCGGGACCTTATCGACTAGCGAAAAGACCCGATCAAGCGGCGCCGACGCGGCTAGTTCGGGTTTGGGCCCCGCCTGTGGCCTGGCGGACAGCTTCGACCGCGGCCTCGAACGCCAAAAGCGTCGAGGCGTGACGGGCGGGATAGTCCTTGACCGGCTCCAGCACGGCGAGCTCCGAAAATCGACCCGTGGGAGCGGGACCGTTCGACTTGAGCATAGCGCGCAAGGCGTCGCGGGCCAACTCGATCTCGGAAAGATCGGCCCCGATCACCTGGGCGCCGAGGATCGCCGCCGAGGCCTGGCCCAGGGCGCAGGCCGTCACGTCCTGGGCGAAGTCGGCGACCTTGCCGTCCGCCACCGTCACGTCGACGACGATCCGGCTGCCGCACAGCTTGGCCGTCTTCTCGGCGCTGGCGTCCGGCGCGGCCAGGCGTCCGGCCCGGGGCATGTTGGCCACCAGCCCCAGGATGCGGGCCGAATAGAGGTCGTCGATCATGCCGCTTATGTGGGGCTGCTCTGGCGTTCCGACCAGAGGGCCTCGGCCCGCGCCTTGACCGCCTCGCCCATGCGGGTGAAGGCCGCCTTCAGGCGACGCCGCTCGTCGCGGGGGACGAAGCGGACCAGCGGGCCCATGAACAGCTCGCCGTTCGAGAAGGTCGAGCCGACGTCGCTCATCTTCTCGATCTCGAGATAGCGGATCGCCGTGACGAAGCCCTTCAGCCGCTTGGTGCGCCAGTGCAGCTGCTCGTAGGGCACCCAGTCCTGGACCACCGCCTCGACCGCCACGGGCGCGCCGTTCTCGACGACGACCAGGTCGAACCGCAGGGGCGTGCCGATGCGCATCTCGCCCTCCATGCGCGGATGGACGGGGTTCCAGTCCTTCCACGAGGCGAAGTCGGAGACCACCTCCCAGACGATCTCGGCGGGGGCCTGCACCCCGGTTCGGAATTCTACGGCGCGTTGCATGGGTGTCCGTCTAGCACTGTCAATCGATGAAGCCCAAGCCGCTGGCCTTCTGGAAGACCGGCAGGTCGAGGGAGGGCGGGTCCTGTCCGGCCTGGCTGAGCAGGCCGTGGACCTGGCCGCGGTGGTGGGTCTGGTGGTTGAAGATGTGGGCCAGGGCCGCCCACAGCGGCTGGGTCACGGTCGCGCCGTCGGCCTTGCGGGTCCAGCGGAAGACGCCGGCCAGCGCCTCGTCGGTCAGGCCGGCGACGTGGTCCGACAGGGCCGCGTCCTCGTGGGTCCGCGCCGCGCGCAGCGTGGTCAGGTCGTGGAAGACCACCGCGTCCAGGGCGTCCGGCGGCAGGGGCTCGCCCCGCAGCCGCGCCAGCCACATGCGGTCGGTGACGATCAGGTGGTTCAGCGCGCCGTGGATCGAGCCGAAGAACGCCCCGCGATCGGCCAGGTAGTCGGCCTCGTCCAGCAGGGCGCAGGCCGCGTGGATGCGGTGGTTGGCCCAGGCGTTGTAGCCGGCGAACATCTGGAAGTAGGCGCGCATTCACAAACCCCGCTCATCCGGGCAAACAGATTATGCCTGTAATCTGATCGCGAACCAAGCCGCCATCGTTCAGGTCGTGGTCGAGGCGGCTGGAATTTCAGTTGTCATCCCGGAAGCCGCGCGGAGGCCGTCCGGGACCCAGGGGACTGGGCTCATGCGGTGCGGTTCACCTGGGTCCCGGACAAGCGCTGCGCGCTTTCCGGGATGACAACGGATGAGATGGGCCGCAACCGCGGAAAGCCTAGTCCTTCATCCGCCAGGTCGCCCCGGCCGGACCGTCCATGACCACCACGCCCAGGCCGTCCAGCTCGGCGCGGATGGCGTCGGCGGCGGGCCAATCCTTGGCGGCGCGGGCCTCGAACCGGCGCTTGAGCAGGTCCTCGACCTTGGCCTTCAGGTCGTCGTCGGCGTCGCCCTCGAACCAGGCGTCCGGATCGGCCTGCAGGAAGCCCAGCAGGCCGGCGGTGGCCAGCAGCCGGCCCTTGTTGGCCGCGATCGCCGCCTCGTCGCCGGCCGTCACCGCACGCTCGATGGCGCTGGACAGCTCGAAGAAGCCCGACACCGCCAGCGGGGTGTTCAGGTCGTCCGACAGGGCGGCCAGCACGTCGTCCGAGGGCTCGGACTCGCCGGCTTCGACCGTCTTGGCGCGGCGCAGGGCGCCGTACAGGCGGTCCAGCGCCTTCTTGCTCTGCTCGACCAGCTCCGGCGTCCAGTCCAGCGGCTGGCGGTAGTGGCCCGACAGCAGCGCCCAGCGGATCACCTCGCCCGGGGTGGTCTTCAGGAGCTCGTGCGGGATGATCACATTGCCCAGGCTCTTGGACATCTTCTCCCCGGACATATCCAGGAAGCCGTTGTGCAGCCAGTAGTTGGCCAGGACCGGCGCGCCGTGGGCGCAGCGGCTCTGGGCCAGCTCGTTCTCGTGGTGCGGGAAGGTCAGGTCGATGCCGCCGCCGTGGATGTCGATCGTCTTGCCCAGCTGCTTGTCGATCATGGCCGAGCACTCGATGTGCCAGCCCGGACGGCCCGCGCCCCAGGGGCTGTCCCACTCGGGCTCGTTCTCCTTGGACGGCTTCCACAGCACGAAGTCGGCGGGGTGGCGCTTGTAGGGCGCGACCTCGACGCGGGCGCCGGCGATCATGTCGTCCAGGTCGCGACCCGACAGCGCGCCGTAGTCGGCGAACGACTGGGTGTCGAACAGCACGTGGCCCTCGGCGGCGTAGGCCTTGCCGTTGTCGACCAGCCTGCCGATCATCTCGACGATCGGGCCCATGTGCTCGGTGGCCTTGGGCTCCAGGCTCGGGCGCAGGGCCAGCAGGGCGTCCGCGTCCTCGTGATAGGCGGCCAGGTAGCGGTCGGTGATGACCTTGATCGCCACGCCCTCGTCGAAGGCCTTCTTGTTGATCTTGTCGTCCACGTCCGTGACGTTGCGGGCATAGACCACCGCGTCGGCGCCGTAGACGTGGCGCAGCAGGCGGAACAGCACGTCGAACACCACCACCGGCCGGAAGTTGCCGATGTGGGCGTGGTTGTAGACCGTCGGCCCGCAGACATACATCGTCACCCGGCTGGGATCAGCGGGAACGAAGTCGCGCTTCTCGCGCGCCATGGTGTCGTGAAGCTTGATGGTCATGGGGAAGCAGCGGCCTGACGTCGCGGGAGTGTTGCGGGGATACGGATCGGCCCCATATAACGAGAGCACGCGCGCACGACCATTCTTAGTTGGTCCTAATGCGCGCGACGGGTGGCACGCGTAATTCCAGGACGAAAGGCGTCCTGGCGCAACTCAGCCCGTGGAAAGACCCTTCCCGCACATGGACGCACTGACCCGCGAGCGAACCCTGATCGGTCTCGATACTGACACCGGTCTTGATCTTGAACCCGCCCAGCGCCCCACCCGAGACGAGGCCATGGCCGCCGTCCGGACCCTGCTGGCCTGGGCCGGCGACAACCCCGACCGCGAAGGCCTGCTCGACACGCCCCAGCGCGTGGTCGACGCCTACGGCGAGTGGTTCGCCGGCTATCACGGCGATCCGGCCACGGAGCTGTCGCGCACCTTCGAGGACGTGCAGGGCTATGACGACATGGTCATGCTGCGCGGCATCGACGTGCAGAGCCACTGCGAGCACCACATGGCGCCGTTCCTGGGCAAGGCCTGGGTGGCCTACATGCCGACCGGCAAGGTCGTGGGCCTTTCGAAGCTGGCGCGCCTGGTCGAGATCTTCGCCAAGCGTCTCCAGACCCAGGAGACCATGACCATGCAGATCGCCGACGCCATCGAGGACCACCTCAGCGCCGCCGGCGTGGCCGTGCTGATCGACGCCGAGCACCAGTGCATGTCGACGCGCGGCGTGCACCACCACGACGTCTCGACGATCACCACCCAGTTCCGCGGCGCGTTCAAGACCGACAAGGTCCTGCAGCAGCGCTTCATGGACCTGGTGACGCGGAAATAGTACGCCGCTCCGGCCGGGGACATGCGCTCGCGCGTGTCCCCATCAAGCCCAGACCGCGTTTGGGGACACGCCGCAAGGGCATGTCCCCGGCTGGGAGCCGGAGAGCGCTTACGATGTTGAAGACAGGGCTGGCGGCTCTGGCCGTCGCGATGATGGCGGGCACGACCATGGCGGAAACCCCGAAGGCTCCCTGGGACTCGGATATCCTTCCCCCGACGCTCGCCTGGCATGGCGCCAGCGAGAAGCTGGTCGCCAAGCCCTCCGATCCCTGGATCACGCCGTCCGAGCTGACCGGCCTGACGGCTTCGCCCAACTATGAAGAGACCCGCGCCTGGCTCGAGAAGCTGGCCGCCGCCTCGCCCCTGATCCGCATGGAGGTCTTCGGCAAGTCGCCCGAGGGCCGCGACCTGCTGGTGCTGTACGTCTCCAAGGACGGCGACAAGTTCGATCCCAAGAAGCCCGTGCTGCTGGTCCAGGCCGGCATCCATCCGGGCGAGATCGACGGCAAGGACGCCGGCATGATGCTGCTGCGGGACATGGCGTTCCACGGCAAGGACGCCCTGCTCGACAAGGTGAACCTGGTCTTCGTGCCGATCTTCAGCGTCGACGGCCACGAGCGCGCCTCGCCCTACAGCCGCCCCAACCAGCGCGGCCCGGTGATCCAGGGCTGGCGGCACACGGCCCAGAACCTCAACCTGAACCGCGACTACGGCAAGCTGGACGCGCCGGAGATGCGGGCGATGATCGGCCTGATCAACAAGGTCCAGCCCGACCTCTACATGGACATCCACGTCACCGACGGCGAGGACTACCAGTACGACGTCACCTATGGCTGGGCCGGCTATCTGGGCGACTTCGCGCGCTCGAAGGCCACCAGCGCCTGGCTGGACAACACCTACCTGCCGGCCACTCAGGCCGGGCTGAAGGCGGCGGGGCACGTGCCCGGCCAGCTGGTCTTCGCCCTGGACGACCGCGACCCGAAGAAGGGCCTGGGCTCCTCGCCGGCCTCGCTGCGCTATTCCAACGGCTATGGCGACGCGGTGGGCATGGCCACGGTGCTGGTCGAGAACCACTCCCTCAAGCCCTATCGCCAGCGGGTGCTGGGCGCCTATGTACTGCTGGAAGAGAGCCTGAAGGTCCTGGCCAGGGACGGCGCGGCCCTGCGCGCCGCCGAGACGGCCGACCGCGCCCAGCGCCCGACCGTGGTCGAGGCCAATTTCGGGACCGGCTTCGGCAAGGGCGGCGGCGACAAGCCGCTGCGCACCGTGTCGTTCCTGGGCGTGCAGTACGAGACCTACGACTCCCCCGCCACGGGCGGCAAGGAGGTGCGCTGGCTGGGCAAGCCCGATCCCAAGCCCTGGTCCCTGCCGCTGTTCGCCGCCGAGCCGTCGCTTCAGCTGACCCCGCCCAAGGCCTATTGGATCTCCTCGGCCAAGCCCGACGTGATCGAGCGCCTGCGCGTCCACGGCGTCCAGATGGAGACCCTGGCGGCGCCGAAGACGGTGTCGGTCGACATGATCCGCTTCACGTCGCCCAAGATCGCCCCCCGCGCCAGCGAAGGCCATGTCGAGATCGACGCCGGCCCGGTCACCCACGAGACCCGCTCGGTCACCTGGCCCGCCGGCTCGGTCCGCGTCAGCACCGACCAGCCGCTGGGCGAACTGGTCACCCTGCTGCTGGAGCCGGAAAGCGACGAGAGCTTCTTCGCCTGGGGCATGTTCCCCGAGGTGCTGCAGCGGGTGGAATATATCGAGGGCTACGCCCTGGCCCCGCTGGCCGAGAAGATGCTGGCCGCCGATCCCAAGCTGAAGGCCGAGTTCGAGGCCAAGCTGGCCGCCGACCCCAAGTTCGCCGCCGATCCCGACGCGCGCCTGGGCTGGTTCTATGCGCGCACGCCCTACTACGACGACCACTACAAGCTCTACCCGATCGGGCGGGAGCTTTAGGCGTGGGTCGCCGGTTCACGCGCCTGGCCATCGTCGCGGCGGCCTTGGCGTCGATGGGCTGCAACTCCGCGCGCGCAGCCGGCCCGAAGGGCTTCCCTCTGGAGTATAGCGGCGAGACCCGGTTCTCCTGGCGCTATCCGAAAGCCGAGGGCGACGCCCTTACGGTGAACGAGGACGTTCGCCGGCGGGGCGGAGTCGACTGGGAACAGTTGTCGCTCGTCTGCCAGCCCGACGGCGCGCTGAGGGTCGAGGTGCGGCGCATGTTGCTGTCGTCGGACGTGCCGCTGATGATCGATGCGGCCGACTACACCCGATTGGCCGTGTCGTCGGGGACGTTCCGCCTCGAGACGACGCTGACGCCGCGCGGCAACGGTTTCGAACGCTGGTCGCATGGCGTCTTCCCGGGCGGAGCCCGGTCCGTGTCGCAGCTCCTGTCCGGACCGCCGCTGGTCTTCACCGGCGTGAACCGCAAGCCGCGCGCGGCGCGCACGGCGCGCGACGAGGATCTTGTCGAGACCTTCCCCGCCCCCGATTGGAACCGGACCGCGGCCTTCCGCGCGGGCTGCGCCAAGGTTTCCCCCGCTCGGGACGCCCGGTAGCGCCCGTTCAACCCAGTCGCCTCCCCGACGAGCCATCTTGCCAGCTTGGCCGAACGCTGAGCCTTATTCGGCGACATTCGATCCCGTTTCACGAGTACCCCGATGGACACCATCGCTTCCGGACACGCCGCCGCCCTCTGGGTGGGGCTGCACGTCCTGCTCCTGCTGACCCTGTCGCTGCTGGTCGTGCGCCTGCGGCAGAAGCACAAGGTCGCCCTGGGCGACGAGGGCATCCCCGAGCTGGCCCGCGCCATCCGCGCCTTCGGCAACGCCAGCGAGTACATCCCCGTCGGCCTGGCGGCGATCATCGTCCTGGCCCTGGTCGGCGCCCCGCCGCTGGCGATCCACGTGGTCGGCCTGGTGCTGTTCGCCGGCCGCCTGATCCACGCCGTGGGCCTGTCCAACAGCGGCGGCGCCTCGATCCCGCGCGCCCTGGGCATGATCTGCACCTGGGTGGCCTACATCTTCGGCGCGGTGGCCCTGCTGTTCTACGCGATTGGCTAGGCGGTTTTCGCGCGAAGTGGACCTCTACCCGCGCTGAGAAAGCGCGCAGGGATGTCTCGAGCCCACACCCTGGAGGTCGAGGATCCCAGATGCGCGCCTTCCGCCCCCTCCGCGCGAGCCCGTTGCTGCTGGGCCTGGCGCTTGTCCTGATCCCCGCCGCCGGGTTCGCCCAGATCGCGCCCCCCGCCGTGGCCGCGCCGGCGCCGCGCCCCGACGGCCAGCACGATTTCGACTTCGAGTTCGGCGACTGGACCACCCATATCCGGCGCCTGGAGCATCCCCTGACCGGTTCGACCAGTTGGGTCGAGTACGACGGCAGCTCGATCGTCCGGAAGGTCTGGGGCGGCCAGGCCAATCTCGGCGAGATCGACGTCAGCGGCCCGGCCGGCCGCATCCAGGGCCTGAGCCTGCGGCTCTACGATCCGGCGACCCGCCAGTGGTCCATCCGCTTCGCCAACGGCCGGGACGGCGACCTGGGCGCGCCGATGATCGGCGGCTTCCGGAACGGCCGCGGCGAGTTCTACGACCAGGAGACCCTGGGCGGCCGGTCGATCTTCGTCCGCTTCATCTTCTCCGGCGTGACCGACAGGACCTTCGCCCTGGAGCAGGCGTTCTCGGCCGACGGCGGCAAGACGTGGGAAGCGAACTGGATCGCGACGTTCGAAAGGGTCCGGTCGGCGGCCTGATCCTGGGTCGCGGGCGGCGTCGGTCAAACCCGCCTTGCCCCGGCCCTCCCCCCTCGTCCATAAGACCGCATGGACGAAAACCTGTTGCATGACGTGCTCGCCGCCGCGCGGACCGCCGGCGCCGACGCCGCCGAGGCCGTGTTCGCGCAGCGCCAATCCCTTTCCGTCAGCGTCCGCCTGGGCGAGCTGGAGGAGGTCGAGCGCGAGGAGTCCCGCGACATCGGCCTGCGCGTCTTCATCGGCAAGCAGAGCGCGACGGTGTCGGGTTCGGACATCTCAGCCGAGGGCCGCGCCAAGCTGATCGACCGGGCCGTGGCCATGGCCCGCCTGGCGCCGGAAGACCCCTACGCCGCCCTGGCCCCCGCCGACCGCCTGGCCCGCGCGCCGTTCCGCGACCTCGACCTTTACGATCCCACCGAGCCCTTGGCCGAGACGCTGGAAGCCCAGGCCCGCGAGGCCGAGGCGGCCGCCCGCGCCATCGACGGGGTGACCAATTCCGACGGCGGCAGCTCGTCCTGGAGCGCCTCGACCTGGCGGCTGGTCACCAGCGAGGGCTTCAATGGCCTGCACCAGGCCAGCGGCTTCGGCCTCTCGGCCTCGGCCATCGCCGGCGAGGGCGCGGGCATGGAGCGCGGCGGCGAAGGCCGCTCGACCCGCCACGCCGCGGATCTGCCGTCAGCTCAGAGCATCGGCGCCAAGGCCGGCGAGCAGGCCGTGGCCAAGCTGAACCCGCGCAAGATCGCCTCGACCACCGCCCCGGTGATCTTCGAGAACCGCCTGGCCATGTCGCTGCTGAGCCCGCTGATCGGCGCGATCTCGGGCCCTTCGATCGCCCGGGGGACCTCGTTCCTGAAGGACAAGCTGGGCCAGGCGATCTTCGCCAAGGGCGTGAACCTGCTGGACGACCCGTTCCGGGTGCGCGGCCTGGGCTCGGCCCCGTTCGACGACGAGGGCGTGGCCTGCGAGGCCCGCGCCCTGATCGACGACGGCGTGCTGACCACCTGGCTGATGAACATCAGCTCGGCCAAGCAGCTGGGCCTGGAGAGCACCGGCCACGCCTCGCGGGGCCTGGCTGGCCCCTCGGGCGTGTCGACCCATAACCTGACGCTGCAGCCGGGCGACAAGGACCTGGCCGGCCTGATGGCCGACGCCGGAACGGGCCTCTTGGTCACCTCGATGTTCGGCCCCTCGCTGAACGGCAACACCGGCGACTGGTCGGTGGGCTGCTCGGGCTTCTGGTTCGAGAACGGCGTGTCGACCGGTCCGGTCACCGAGATCACCGTGGCCGGCAACCTGATCGACATCTACGCCCGCCTGGTTCCCGGCTCGGACCTGGAGATCCGCGGGGCCAGCAACAGCCCGTCCCTGCTGGTGGACGCCCTGGCGATCGCCGGAAAATGACGAACGACCTGGACCTGATCCTCTCCGCCGCGCGCGACGCCGGGCTCCTGGCGCTCTCGGCCCGCGCCGAGGGCTTGAAGATCTGGTCCAAGGACGGCGGCTCGCCGGTCACCGACGCCGACCTGGCGGTGGACGCCCTGCTGAAGACGACCCTGGGCGCGGCCCGGCCGGACTACGGCTGGCTGTCAGAGGAGACCGCCGACGATCCCGCCCGCCTTTCCACCCCACGCCAGTTCGTGGTCGACCCGATCGACGGCACCCAGTCGTTCATGAAGGGCAAGCCGTGGTTCGCCGTCTCGATCGCGGTGGTCGAGGCCGGCCGCCCGGTCGCCGGCGTGGTCCACGCCCCGGCCCTGGACGAGACCTATGTCGCCACCCTGGGCGGCGGGGCCTATCTGAACGGGACGGCCATCAGCCCCAGCGACACCGACGACCTGGAAGACGCCGCCATGCTGGGCGACGCCAAGATGTTCGTGCACCCGGCCTGGCCCACGCCCTGGCCGGCCATGCGGGTGGAGAGCCGAAACTCGATCGCCTACCGCTTGTGCCTGGTGGCCGCCGGAGCCTTCGACGCGGCCGTCGCCCTGTCGCCCAAGAACGAGTGGGACCTGGCTGCCGCCGACCTGATCTGCGCCGAGGCCGGCGCCGCCCTGACCGACCACAAGGGCCGGGCCTTCACCTACAATCGGTCAAATCCGCTGCTTCCGAGCGTGGTTTGCGCCAATAAGTCGCTTCACCCGTTGATCCTGTCACGCGTCGGGCATATCGACCTGCCCCAACGATAACTTCCGCGCAGGAAATTCCACGCCATGAGCGACAAGCAGCTTCTTCACCTCGTGATCGGCGGTGAACTGAAGAACGTTTCCGATATCGAGTTCCGCGACCTGAGCCAGGTCGAGTTCGTCGGCGCCTACGCCAACTACGGCGACGCCCACAAGGCCTGGAAGGCCAAGGCCCAGGCCACCGTCGACAACGCCCATGCGCGGTACTTCATCATCCACGCGCACAAGCTGCTGGACCCGAGCCTGGATTAAAAGGACGGCGAAAGACCCCTCAGTCGCTACGCGACAGCTCCCCCAGAGGGGGAGCATCTTGGGCTCTAGATCCTCGCCCTCTGGGGGAGGTGGCCCGAAGGGCCGGAGGGGGTTCGCCGGGCCTACTCCCTCCGCAAAATCCCTTCCGTCACGATCCCGCCGATCATCCCGGCCCGAAAGTCGGCCTTGATCTTCACGGGGTCGTAGTCGGGGCTCTCCACCCACTGGGTGAAGGTCAGCCCCTTGGGGGCGGCGTCCTTCAGGTAGCGTTCGAAGGTGTAGTCCAGGACGCCGGTCTTGCCCTGCTTGATGTGCAGGTACTTGAACGACAGCTGCTCCAGGGCCTCCTCGATCGGCAGGCCCAGGCGGTAGTGGGCGTAGAGCACGCTCATGATGCCCGCCCGGTCCGCGCCGGACTTGCAGTGCATCAGGGCCGGATACTCGATGCTCTCGAACAGGTCGCGCGCGCCCAGCACCCGCTCCTTGATCGGGACCTCGCGCGAGGTGATCACGAAGTCGACCATCTTCAGGCCCAGCTGGTCGCAGGCGTACTTTTCCAGGGCGTAGAAGCTGCCGTCGAACCCGCCGCGCAGGTTGATGACGGTCTTGATCCCCTTCTTCTTCCACTCGGCCAGCTGGTGCGGCCACGGCTGGTTGGTGCGCACCAGTTCGGGGCTGACCCAGTGGTCGTTCTTGAAGCCCAGGCGCAGATAGGCGTGGTCGTTCCAGAGGTAGGCGAGGTAGGTCTTGAACCGCCCCCAGCGGGTGGTCGTGTCGTAGCCGGGCAAGCGGACGTTCCTTCGGTGATAGGCGTCTAATTAGGCGCCACAGCCCTGTAATGCAAAAGCCACAGCGCCGCACCCCCGCCACGATGACACGCCACAGGGGCGTTGACACCCAACGCGCGAAATCCGACCCCTGGCTCCATGACCGACCCCGCCGCGCCTCCCCTCACCAACCGCGTCCTGGCCGCGCGGATCTGGCGCGACTACCTCAAGCCGCGGTGGAAGGGCCTGGCCGTGTCGCTCGTCAGCGCCGCCATCATCGCGGCCCTGAGCGCGGCGCTCACCAAGATCATCCAACCGGCCATCGACCAGCTGATCACCCATCCACAGGCCGGCGCCCTGCTGCGCATCCCGCTGCTGATCGTCGTCATGGCCGGGGCCCGGGCCCTGTTCCAGGTGGCGCAGGCCACCGCCATCAACCGGATCGGCAACGGCGTGGTCGGCGACGTGCAGGTGCGGCTGTTCGGCAGGCTGGTGCGCTCGGACCTGGCCCGGCTGCGCGGCGCCCATTCCGGCTCCTACGTCTCGTCGGTGCTGTATGACGCGACCCTGATCCGTGAGGCGGCGACCAGCGGGGTGGTCAACTACACCCGCGAGTTCCTGACCGTGATCGGCGCTCTGATCGTGATGTTCCAGCTGGACCCCATCCTGGCGACCGGCGTGCTGGTCATCGCCCCGCTGTCCAGCCTGATCATCCGCCGCTTCTCGAGGAAAACCACCAAGGCCGCCAAGGGCGCCATGGGCGAGACCTCCAACCTGTCGACCGCGATCATGGAGAGCCTGGACGGCATCAAGATCGTCAAGATGGAAAACCGCGAGGCCTATGAGGAAGCCCGCGTCGCCAAGGTGGTCGAGCGCCGCCAGCGCCACCTGATCAAGGGCTCGAACGCCAGGGCCATGGCCGCGCCGTCCACCGAGCTGTTCACCACCCTGATCATCGCCGCCGTCTTCGTCTACGCCGGCTGGCGAGCGACCAGCGGAGCCGGCGTGCTGGGCGGGACGCTGACGGCGGGCGCCTTCTTCGCCTTCCTCAGCGCGCTGATCATGGCCGCCCAGTCGCTGCGCCAGGTGGCCAACCTGCAGACGGTGTTCACCGAGGGCTTCACCGCCGCCCGCCGGCTGTTCGCGGCCCTGGACGTCGAGCCGGCCATCACCGATCCCGCCGACGCCAAGACCCTTCCCCACGGCGAGGCGACGATCGCGCTGGACCACGTCAGCTTCGCCTATGGCGAGGGCGCCCCGGCCCTGTCGGATGTCAGCCTGACCGCCAGCCGGGGCGAGACGATCGCCCTGGTCGGCCCATCGGGCGGCGGCAAGAGCTCGATCCTGAACCTGATCCCGCGCTTCTACGACGTGACCGGAGGGGCGGTGACCATCGATGGCCACGACGTGCGGTCGGTGACCCTGGCGTCCCTGCGCGACCGCATCGCCCTGGTCACCCAGGAGCCGTTCCTGTTCGACGACACCGTGCGCGCCAACATCGCCTACGCCCGGCCCGGCGCCGCCGAGGACGAGATCGAGGCCGCGGCCCGCCAGGCGGCGGCGCACGACTTCATCAGCGACCTGCCCCTGGGCTACGACACCCTGGTCGGCGAGGCCGGGACCCGGCTGTCGGGCGGCCAGCGCCAGCGCATCGCCATCGCCCGCGCCTTCCTCAAGGACGCCCCGATCCTGCTGCTGGACGAGGCGACCAGCGCGCTCGACACCGAGAGCGAGGCCCAGGTCCAGGCGGCCCTGGAGCGGCTGATGGCCGGCCGCACCACCATCCTGATCGCCCACCGCCTGTCGACCGTGAAGGGCGCCGACCGCATCTATGTCATCGACAAGGGCCGGGTGGTCGAGACCGGGACCCACGCCTCGCTGGTGCGCGCCAAGGGGCTTTACGCCCGCCTGGCCAAGGCCCAGGACCTGGACCAGCTGCCGGAGACGAGTGTTTGAAGCCCCTGCGTTCCCCCTGGGTCATGGCCCTGGCCGTCAACCTGATGGCCGGCTACCTGCGCCTGGTCTACGCCACCCTGCGCTGGACCCGCGAGGGTCAGGAGCACGCCCAGGGGGTGTGGACCCAGGCGTTGCGCGACAAGAGCGGCGCGATCCTGGCCCTGTGGCACTCGCGCGTGCCCGTCGGCCCGACCACCTGGCCGCAGGGACCCGACAAGCCCGAGATCCGCGTACTGGTCTCGCAGTCGCGCGACGGCGAGTTCATCGCCCGCACGATCGCCAAGCTGGGCCTGCCCTCGATCCGCGGCTCGTCGGTCAAGAAGACCGACACCGCCAAGAACAAGGGCGGCGAACAGGCCTTCCGCGACATGGTCAAGTGGGTGCGCGAGGGCGGGGCCATGGCCATCACCCCCGACGGCCCGCGGGGCCCGGCCGAGCAGATGCAGAAGGGCGCCCTGGCCCTGGCGCGCATGACCGGCGCGCCCGTGCTGTTCGTCGGCGTGGCGATGAAGCCGTGCCTGCGCCTCAAGACCTGGGACCGCACCATCATCCCCCTGCCCTTCGCCAGGGCCGCCATGGTCTGGGACGGCCCCACGACCATGGGCAGGGACGACGATCCCGACGCGCTGATGGCGACCTGGGCGGCGCGGCTGTCGGCGGTGTCGCGACGGGCCGAGGCGTTGGTGGGAGAGACCCCGCCGGCCTAGGGACCGCACTCCCACTGGCCGGGGATCGTCCGACTGGCGCCGTCCGCCCGCTGATAGGTCAGGGTGGCGGGGCGTAGAGGCGACTCGCCCCCGCCGACGGCGGGTCCGGTCAGCGCGATGCGGATCGTCTTGCCCGCGCCGTTGAACACCGCGCCTTTCAGCATGCCGTCGAACCCGCCAGGCGCGGCGACCCGCTCGACATAGTCGCCGACCTTGACCACGCCCTGGGCGGCGTCTTTCGACGCGACGTTCCCCTTGGCCACCAGCAGGGGCCCGGCGGCGGCGGCGAAGCTGCAGCCCAGCTCGCCCTGCAAGGGTTCGGCCGCGAGATCGGCGGCCGCGAGGGGCGAAAGTTGGATCGCCGAGCCGTCGCCGCCGACCGTCGGGCTTTCCGGTTGCGCGCTGGGCGCGGCCGGCGCGGACGAGGCCACCGCCGGCGTTTTGACCTCCGTCGGGCCCGGCGCGGGAGCCGGAGCGGGGTCGGGATCCGGCGCGACGGGCTCGGAACAGGCCGTCAGGGCGCAGGCGGCGAGCAGGGCCGCCCAAGCCGCGGGGCGGTCGTGAGGTCGGATCATGTCGTGCGTTCTCCCATCGCCAGGCACTACGTACCGTCTTTGCGGCGGTTCCACGACGTAGAGCGCCGCGCCCAAGGCTGGGAAGTTGATCCGCCCCGCCCTTGGTGGGAGAAGACGCCATGCCGCACGACCACCATCACGATCACGACCACCATGATCACGACCACGATCATGACCACGCGCACGACCATCACCACGGTCACGGCCACCATCATCACCACGGCCCCGGCGGCCACAGCCACGCGCCCAAGGACTTCGGCCGGGCCTTCGCCATCGGCGCGACGCTGAACATCGGCTTCGTGATCGCCGAGGCCGTCGCCGGCCTGATGACCCATTCGCTGGCCCTGCTGGCCGACGCCGGTCACAATCTGTCCGACGTGCTGGGCCTGTTCATGGCCTGGGGCGCGGTGATCCTGGCCAAGAAGGCGCCCGCCGGCCGCCGCACCTACGGCCTGCGCAAGGGCACGATCCTGGCCTCGCTGGCCAACGCCGTCGTGCTGCTGGTGGCGGTGGGCGCCATCGCCTGGGAGGCCGTGCGCCGCTTCGCCGATCCCCAGCCGATCCAGACCGGACCCGTGATGATCGTCGCGGCCATCGGCATCGCCATCAACACCGCCACGGCCCTGATGTTCATGAAGGGCTCCAAGGACGACCTGAACATCCGCGGGGCCTTCCTGCACATGGCCGCCGACGCCGCCATCTCGGCGGGCGTGGTGGTGGCCGCCCTCGCGATGTGGGCCACGGGCTGGCTGTGGCTGGATCCGGTGGTCAGCCTGGGCATCGTGGTGGTCATCGTGCTGGGCACCTGGGGCCTGCTGAGCGACAGCCTGGACCTGGCCCTGGACGCCGCCCCGCGCGGCATCGACCCCAAGGCGGTCAAGACCTGGCTGGCCGAACGGCCCGGCGTGACCGAGGTCCACGACCTGCACATCTGGGCGATGAGCACGACCGAAACGGCCATGACCGCCCACCTGGTCCGCCCCGTGAACCCCGACAACGACCGCTTCCTGCACGACATCTGCGGCGAGATGGCCAAGCGCTTCAAGATCGGGCACGTCACCATCCAGGTCGAGAGCGGCGGGGTCGCCACCTGCCACCTGGCCGGCGCGGACGCGGTGTGAGCCTGCCGCTCTCCCTGGCCCTGTACCGCGCGGCGACCACCGCGCTGGAGCCGTTCGCGCCCGTGCTGCTGGACCGCCGCGCCAAGGCCGGCAAGGAAGACCGCGCGCGGCTGGACGAGCGACTGGCGCGGCCCACGACGGCGCGTCCTGGCGGTCGCCTCGTCTGGCTGCACGGCGCCAGCGTCGGCGAGAGCCTGTCGATCCTGCCCCTGGTCGAGCGCCTGCGGGCCGAACGGCCGGACGTCGCCGTGCTGGTCACCTCGGGCACCGTCACCTCGGCCGAGCTCCTGGCTCGCCGCCTGCCGCAGGGCGCGATCCACCAGTTCGCGCCGGTCGACACGCCTGGCGGCGCCCGACGGTTCCTGGACCACTGGCGGCCCGACCTGGCGGTGTTCGTCGAAAGCGAGCTGTGGCCCAACCTGCTGCTGACCGCCAAGGCGCGCGGCGTGAAGCTGGCCCTGGTGTCGGCCAAACTGTCGGACAAGAGCTACGCCCGCTGGCAAGCCCGGCCGTTCGCGGCCCATAAGCTGTTCAGCGGCTTCGACCTGATCCTGGCCCAGGACGGCCGCGCGACTGAGCGGCTGGAGAGCCTGGGCGGGACCGTGGCCGGCGAGGCTGACCTGAAGTTCGGCTCGGCGCCGTTGCCGGTCGACGAGGCGGCCCTGGCCAGCCTGCGCGTGCGCCTGAGCGACCGGCCGCTGCTGCTGGTCGCCAGCACCCATCCGGGCGAGGACGAGATCGTGCTGGAGGCCTGGCGCGGACTTCAGGACCGCCCGCGCCTGGTGATCGTGCCTCGCCATCCCGATCGCGGTCCTGTCATCGCCGACCTGGCCCTGACGACCGGCGCGACGGTCGCCCTGCGCAGCCGCGAGCCCGACGACAGCGCCGACGTTGTCGTCGCCGACACCTTGGGGGAGCTGGGCCTCTGGTACCGCCTGGCGGACCTGGTCCTGGTGGCCGGCAGCCTGGTCGCCGGGATCGGCGGCCACAATCCGCTGGAGCCGGCGCGGCTGGACTGTCCAATCGTCTCCGGCCCCCATGTCGAGAACTGGCTGACCGCCTATGCCGACCTGCGCGACGCCGACGGCGCGGCCTTCGCCGACGCCTCGGTGCTGGGCGCGCGCCTGGCCGACCTGCTGGCGGGACCGGAAGGCCTGAGGCTGCAGGCCGACCGCGCCCGGGCCTTCGTCAACCGCCGCGACGCCGAGGCCCGGACGGCGCTCACGCGCATCATCGCCCTGCTGGACGCGGAGACGCCCATGGAGACTGGCGCATGAAGCTGGCCACGCCCCGCTGGTGGTACCGCCGCGACGGCGCGCCCAGCCCCGTCACGCGCGCCCTGCTGACGCCGTTGTCGTGGATCTGGGCCGCCCAGACCGCCCGCCGCATCGCCCGCACCCAGCCGCGCGGCGCCGACTGCGCGGTGATCTGCGTGGGCAACTTCACGGTCGGCGGCGTGGGCAAGACCCCGATCGTCCGCGAGCTGCTGCTGACCCTGACCCAGCGCGGCCGCCGCGCCCACGGCCTGTCGCGCGGCTATGGCGGCAAGCTCAAGGGCCCGGTGCGGGTGGACGCCACGCGCCACACCGCCAAGGACGTCGGCGACGAGCCGCTGATGCTGGCCCAGGACTTCCCGATCTGGGTGTCGCGCGACCGGGTGCTGGGCGCGCGCAAGGCCTGCGCGACGGGCGCCGAGGTGGTGGTCATGGACGACGGCCACCAGAACCCCGACCTGCGCAAGACCCTGTCGCTGGTGGTGGTCGACGGCGAGACCCGCGAGGACGAGTGGCCGTTCGGCGACGGCAAGGTGTTCCCGGCCGGGCCGATGCGCGAGCCCTTGGCCGTCAGCCTGGCCCGCACCGACGCGGTGATCGTCCTGCTGCCCGACGACCTGCCGGAGGCCGATCCGGAACTGCTGGCCCTGTTCGGCGACACCCCGGTCCTGATCGCCCGGCTTGAGCCCGCCGTGCCGCCGCCCAAGGGCCGGCAGGTCGGCTTCGCGGGCATCGGCAAGCCGTGGAAGGTGGAACGAGCGCTGAAGGCGGCCGGCTGCCACCTGGTGGACTTCGCGCCCTATCCCGATCACGGCGACTATGACGAGGCCACGCTGAAGTTCCTGGCCGACCGAGCGGCGACCTACAGCGCCGGGCTGGTGACGACCGAGAAGGACTGGGTGCGGTTGCCGCGGGAATGGCGCGACCGGGTGACGCCGTGGCCGGTCAGGGCGCGGTTCGAGGACGAGGGGGCGCTGGGGAAGTTGCTGGAAGAGGTCGGACTCTAGCGCCCAAGATCCTCCCCCTGTGGGGGAGGTGTCGGCGAAGCCGACGGAGGGGGGAGTGATCGGCAGGCGGCCGGGGTCTACGATCCTCGCCCCTGAAACTCCCCCCACTGATCGCTACGCGATCACCTCCCCCACAGGGGGAGGGACTGTTCCTAGGCCCCGGCCTTTTTTGCGAACTCCCAAGCCCCTCGCGCCAGCACCGGCACCCGAGCCTCCATCAGCTCCGCGTGCGCGCTGGCCGCGGTCCCGTCGCGCACCCGCCCGACGATCCCCTGGCAGATGCCCGCCAGCCGGAACAGGTTGTAGCTGAAGTACCAGTCCAGGTTCGGCAGACCGTCGCGGCCGGTCAGCTGGCAATATTGCGCCACCGCCTCCTCGATCGTGGGCACGCCGTAGGCGGTCAGGTCCTTGATCTCGGCCAGGCCGCCGCGCTGGTCCGACGGCATCACCCAGTTCATCAGGAAGTAGCTGAAGTCGGCCAGCGGATTGCCCAGCGTCGACAGCTCCCAGTCCAGCACCGCCACCACGCGCGGCTCGGTGGCGTGCAGGATCATGTTGTCCAGGCGGTAGTCGCCGTGGACGATCGAGGTCTGGTCGTCTGGCGGACAACTGGCCGGCAGCCATTCCATCAACCGGTCCATGTCCTCCAGGGTCCGGGTCTCGGACGCCTTGTACTGCTTGGTCCAGCGGTCGATCTGGCGGGCGAAGTAGTTGCCGGGCTTGCCATAGTCGGCCAGGCCCACGGCGGCGTAGTCCACGTTGTGCAGGGCCGCCAGGGTGGCGATCTCGGCCTCGTAGATCGCCCGGCGCTCGGCCGGCTGGTAGTCGGGCAGGGTCCCGTCCCAAAGGATCCGGCCTTCGACATTGTCCATCACGTAGAAGATCGTGCCGATCACGTCCTCGGCCATGCACAGAGCGTAGGCCTTGGCGACGGGGAAGTGGGCCTTGTTCAGGCCCGAGATCACCTTGAACTCGCGGTCGACGGCGTGGGCGCTGGGCAGCAGCTTGCCCGGCGGCTTGCGGCGCAGGACGTACTTCTTCGACGGCGTGACCAGCTGGTAGGTGGGGTTCGACTGGCCGCCCTTGAACTGGCGCACCTCCAGCGGGCCTTGGTAGCCCTCGACATTGGCCTGAAGCCAGGCCGCCAGCTTGACCTCGTCGATCGCGTGGCGCGGGTCGACGGGCTTGGTCCCGGAGTTCAGGTCCTGGGCGGACTGTTCGGCCACGGCCATGCGCTTTCTCCCCAACGCTTGTTTGAAAGGGAGTTTAGAGGTGTGGGCGCGCTAAGCAAGCGGCCGTTGGGTCAACGCAATCCGATGATGGAGCACAGCGACGCGGCCCTCGTTGATGTTGGCGTGCAGTTGCCAAAGGTCCGTTGTCGAAAACTCTAAATCGGCCATCAGGCTGATTGCGCGTGCGCACAGATCGACGCCGGTTTGCTGGATCGAGAAGACCGACCTGTAAAGCTGCTCAGGCAAAGAGGTAGCGTGCGTCCCCATCAACTCCTGCTCAAGCGCCAGGAGATCGCTCACGAGGCGAGCTTTTGCCGCCTCATGGGGTTTCGCGCCGGATACCGGACGGGCAACCAGAGCGTCGCCCGCTCTTGCGACCAAGGCGTCCAAACATTCCACGAGCAGAATGACCGCGCGCTTCTCCGACCGTGTAACGGCGCGCTTTCTCAAGACGGACTGGAAAAGAGCCCCACCCGGTTTAACAAAGACGGCCGTCCACGCTGCTATTGCAGCCGCCAAGCTTATGACTGCTTGGTCTAACATTCGCATGGCTTAGCCGTTCTGGCTCAGCGCCCGCCAGCCGATGTCGCTGCGATAGAACCCGCCTTCCAGCGAGATCGTGCCCAGCGCCGCATAGGCCACGTCGCGCGCCTCGTGCAGGGTCGCGCCCAGGGCGCAGACGTTCAGCACGCGGCCGCCCGAGGCGACCAGGCGGCCCTCGGCGTCGCGGGCGGTGCCGGCGTGGAAGATCTCGGCCTCGTGGCCGTAGTCGGACTCCGCGCCCTGGATGACGCCGCCGGTCACCGGCTTGTCCGGATAGCCCTCGGCCGCCAGCACCACGCAGATCGCCGCCTCGTCGCGCCAGACCGGGGCCGGCGCCGAGGCCAGGTCGCCCTTGGCCGCCGCCAGCAGGATCGGGACGATGTCGCTTTCCAGCCGCAGCATCAGGGTCTGGCATTCGGGATCGCCGAAGCGGGCGTTGTACTCGACCAGTTTGGGACCGGTCGGGGTCAGCATCAGGCCGGCATAGAGCACGCCCACATAGGGATGGCCCTCGGCGGCCATGCCCTCGACGGTGGGGACGATCAGCTCGCGCCAGGCCTGGTCGATCAGCGCCGGGGTCAGCACGGGCGGCGGCGAATAGGTGCCCATGCCGCCGGTGTTGGGGCCCTCGTCGCCGTCATAGGCGCGCTTGTGGTCCTGGGCCGCGCCGAACAGCACGGCGGTCTTGCCGTCGCAGATCGCGAAGAGGGAGGCCTCCTCGCCGTGCAGGAACTCCTCGATCACCACCCGCGCCCCGGCCGAGCCGAAGCGGCCGCCCAGCATGTCCAGCACGGCGGCGTCGGCTTGCGCCCGGTCGGCGGCGATCACCACGCCCTTGCCGGCGGCCAGGCCGTCGGCCTTGATCACGAACGGGGCGGTCAGGGTGTCGAGGAAGGTCCCGGCCGAGGCCGCGTCGGTGAACACGCCATAGGCCGCCGTCGGCAGGCCGTGACGCTGGCAGAAGTCCTTGGTGAAGGCCTTCGACGTTTCGAGCTGAGCCGCCTTCTGGCTGCCGCCGAAGCAGGGGACGCCGATCTTGCCCAACGCGTCGGCCAGGCCGACCTCCAGCGCCGATTCCGGACCCACCACGACGAGGTCGGCGGCGATCTCCTGGGCCAGGGCCACCAGCCCCGCGACGTCGGTGACCTTCACGGCGCGCAGCTCGGCGACCTGGCCGATGCCTGGATTGCCCGGCGCGGCCACAAGACGACCGCATAGCGGCGACTGGGCGATCTTCCAGGCCAGGGCGTGCTCGCGCCCGCCGGACCCGACGAGGAGGATGTTCAGCTTTTCCATGAGGCCGGGGTGTCGCGTGACGGGGCCGCGCGGTCAAGGCGAATGACGGGCGACCCCAGTCGGAACCAAAAACCCTCATAAGTTGAAGATTGACATATTTCTTCCTTGAAGAGCATCCTCGCGCCGCCACCTCGAACCGCGAGACCATCATGTCGCTCGACAAGATCGATCACATCGTCGTCCTGATGCTTGAGAACCGCACTTTCGACAGCCTGTTGGGGTGGCTCTACGAACATGAGACGCCCGAAGCCTTCATTCCGGCGAGCTCGGGTCCGCCCTATCGCGGCCTCCAGTCGATCAACCTGAACAACTTCGTCAACACGGCGCTGAACGGGTCGCTGAGCGTCAAGCCGATCCGGGGCGCGGAAGGCTTCACCGTCCCGACCATCGCCCCGGGCGAGGAGTTCGCTCAGGTCCTGACCCAGTTCTATGGCAAGAACCCGGGGCCCAACGCGCCGATCACGATGAAGGGCGTGCTGGAGGACTTCGTCCAGGTCCTGCAGAAGCGCGGCCTCAAGGATCCTGATATCCGGCGCAACGCCCCGATGGTGATGGAAAGCTTCACGCGAGGCCAGGCTCCGGTCCTGAACCAGCTGGCCCGGCACTACGCGGTCAGCGACGCCTGGTACGCCTCGGTGCCGTCCCAGACCAATCCCAACCGCTCGTTCCTGATGTGCGGCACGTCGAACGGGATGATCAACAACGGCGACCTGGAGACCAATCCCCAGGCCAAGGCGCTGGAGAAGATCCTGGGCATGGCGATCGGCGACGACCGGGTCGACGCCCCGACGATCTTCAACGCCCTGCACCAGGCCAAGGTCGACTGGAACGTCTTCTTCCAGACCAGCTACCTGCCGCAGAAGATCTCGGCCCTGATCGAGAACCAGGGCGCCCTGCTGGCGCTGCTGGCGACGGTGCCGGTCGTCGGTCCCGGCATCGCCGCGGCCCTGGCCGTCCTGCTGACGGCGTTCAAGCCCTACACCAATTACCTGAAGGAGCTGGCGTCGGGCGAGCTGGGCTCCTGCTACACCTGGCGCCTCTTCCCGCAGATCAAGGACAAGATCCCCAAGGCCGCCGACCACTTCCACAAGCTGGACGAGTTCCACCGCAAGGCCCGCGCCGGCAAGCTGCCCAAGTTCAGCTATATCGAGCCGTACTGGACGATCGCCCACAGCACGACCGACAACCCGGTCTACCAGAATCTCTTCAGCGCTCTTGGCAACGATTACCACCCGCCGGGCAGCATCCTGGCCGGCGAGCAGTTCGTCAAAGAGGTCTATACCAGCCTGATCTCGAACAAGGCGGCGTGGGAGAAGACCCTGCTGCTGATCACCTTCGACGAGTTCGTGGGGTCGTTCGATCACCAGACCGCCGACCTGAAACCGGGAAGCGTCCAGCCGCCGTGGGCCCCGAACGGCAAGCCGCCCTATCAGAACAAGGCCGGCTTCAAGTTCGACCGCCCGGGGGCGCGCGTGCCGACCATCCTGGTCTCGCCCTATGTCCGGAAAGGCACGGTGTTCCGGTCGGCGACCCAGACGCCCTACGACCACGCCTCGGTGATCGCCACCACGCTGAAGGGGCTGCGCCGGCCGGATCTGGTGGAGCAGTTCGGAGCCCGAGCGAAGGCCGCGCCCACCTTCGAGGACGTGCTGACGCTGCAGCAGCCCCGCACCGACGCCAAGTCGCTGCCGTTCCTGGACACCGCCCGCAAGAACGGCGACCTGGTCCACTACGGCGACACCTTCGTGCTGAAGAACCAGAACGGCAAATATCTGAGCCCGGCCTACGGCACCATGAAGGTGGCGGGCGGCGGATCGGTGATCCCGAAGGCCCTGCTGAACATCTGCGTCGACCTGGGGGTGGCCGCCTACTTCCCCACCCTGGGCCGCGACGGGCGCGCCCCGCTGGCCTTCGTCACTCAGTCGCCGGACCCGCCGAACGCCATCATCAACGGCGTGCCGATCCTGCTGGTGTCGCGCGAGCCCGGCCCGGGCGCGCGCAACATCCTGGGCGCCTGGGCCGACTCCCACGACTGCTACTATTACGACGAGTATCTGGAAGGCGATAACCGGGCCAAGCAGACCTGGTTCATCGAGATCCAGCACCCCCGTCCGAACCCGTCCCTGCAGTACGGCGACAAGATCCGGCTGGCCAACAAGTTCTACAAGGGCCAGCACCTGTCCAAGGACGGCCGCCCCTTCCAGGGCGAGTGGCTGACGACGTCGGCCAACGGCGACTGGTGGACCGTCGAGCCGGGGCCGGCCCAGGTCTGAGGTCGACGCGCTCAGGACACGGGCGCGGGCGCGCCGCGGCGCAGGACCTGTCCCAGGACCAGATAGGCGATCGCCGCCGTCGCGAAGGCTGGCAGGGTGGAGCCGACCTCCGGCGCCCATCGGGCCAGGCCGTGGTAGGCGCCGACGCCCGCGGCCCACGCGGCCAGGCCGACCAGGTTCAGCGCACCAGGGGCCTGGGTCGGCCGTCGACGGCGGCGCACGATGAAGTGGTCGGCCAGCAACACCCCGAACAGCGGCGCGAACACCGAGCCGATCAGCAGCAGGAAGGTCTCGTAGCGGGCCATCGGGGCCAGCAGGGCGACGACCGTGCAGACCGCGCCGAACACCAGGGCCAGCCGGGCGGGCCGCACCGGCGCCAGGGTGGCGGTCGAGACGGCGGCCGAATGGATGTCGGCGAAGGTGTTGTCGGTCTCGTCGATGACGATCAGCAGCAGGGCGATCCCGCCGCTGGCCGCCAGGGCCGACAGCAGCAGCCCCTCCCCGCCACCCGCGACCAGGGCGTAGGCCGCGCCCAGTCCCATGAACCAGACATTGGCCAGCAGGTAGCCGAGGAAGGCGCCCCGGAACATGCCGCGCGGCGTGCGGCCGAAGCGCGTGTAGTCGGCGATCAGCGGCAGCCACGACAGCGGCATGGCCACCACCAGGTCGACCCCGCCGGCGAAGCTCATCTCGCCCGTGCCGGCCTTCGCCATCAGGGCGGGGAGGTCGTGGTCGGCCAGCAGCCGCCAGGTCAGCCAGCCGGCGCCCGCCAGCAGAAGCCACAGGCCCCAGGCCCGCAGGACCCTTCGCACGAACGACACCGGCCCCATCACCGCCAGGCCCGTGGCCAGGGCGCCGAAGGCCAGGGTCCACAGCAGGGGGGTGGAAACGCCGAAGGTCTGCCTGACCAGGGCGTCGGCGGAGTCGCGCATGGCGATGATCTCGAACGCGCCCCAGCCGGTCAGCTGCACGGCGTTGAGCACGGCCGGGATCACCGCCCCGCGCGCGCCCAGGGCCAGGCGCAGCGACCCCATCGCCGAAAGCCCAGTGTCGGCGCCGACCACGCCGGCGGCGGCCAGCAGCAGGGCGCCCAGCACCGACCCGGTGACAATCGCCGCCAGCGCCGCGCCCAGGCTGAGGCCGGGAACGAGGAACGCGCCGGCCTGCAGGACCAGCAGGCCGATGCCCAGGCTGAACCACAGGGAGAAGGCGTCGAGCCCGCCCAGAACGCGGCGGTCGGCGGGGACGGGGGTCAGGGGGTCGTAGGCGTCGGGGGACGTGTCGAGCTGGGCCATGGGGGTTGGCTTAGCAGTTGGGCGCGTTTGCGCAAAAGGCGAGGCGGAGCGACGAGCGGGGACATGCCCTCGCGTGTCCCCAAGATCGGGCTCGGCGCCAGCGGATGGGACAGGCTGCAAGGGCCTGTCCCCGGCCCGAACTCCGCCCCAACGCAGCCCACCGCCCGTCATCCTCGGACTTGTTCCGAGGGCCCCTGTTTCAGCCGAGAAGAAGGAAGACGTTTGGAGCGGTGGGGTCGCGGGCATCCTCCCAACCGGCAAACCCGCCGACAGAGGGGTCCTCGGAACAAGTCCGAGGATGACGGTTGAAAGGTGGAGCTCTTCCCTCGTCAGCCTTCGCCAGCAGCGGCGAGGCCTCGCCTTAGACCCTTGGAGGCGAGGCTTCACCCGCGCGGGCGGATGAAGGGATCAGCAGCAGACGCTTTAAGGGGCCGCTAGGGGTGGGGGGCGGAAGTAAACCCCCCCCCTCTGGGGGAGGTGGCCCGGAGGGCCGGAGGGGGTAGCTCGGCCTACGCCCAAAACCCCCTCAGTCGCTTCGCGACAGCTCCCCCAGAGGGGGAGCATTTAACGTCCGCAACGGGTCGTAAGCGGAAACTGGCGCCCCCGAAACGCCGACAGCCCCGACCTCTCGGCCGGGGCTGTCATGTCAGTTCAACTGAAGCCGCCTACGCCGCGTCCAAATCCAGCGAGTACCCCGCCGAACGCACCGTCCGGATCGGATCCCCGTCCACGCCGCCGTTCAGCGCCTTGCGCAGGCGGCCGATGTGGACGTCCACGGTCCGCGCCTCGACATAGACGTCCGAGCCCCAGACGGCGTCCAGCAGTTGCTCGCGGCTGAACACCCGGCCCGGGTGCTGCATCAGGTAGTCGAGCAGGCGGAATTCGGTGGGCCCGAGGTGCACTTCCTTGCCCTGGCGCTTCACGCGGTGGGCGACGCGGTCGATGACGATGTCG
>Ga0102591_1000643_pt1 | contig 61979 bp, 66 predicted proteins | sample AraplaCol_mCL_r2_2_FD_76860 | JGI IMG/M metagenome (GOLD analysis project Ga0102591, IMG submission 76860) | Arabidopsis root microbial communities from North Carolina, USA - plate scrape MF_Col_mCL_r2 (SPADES assembly) (version 2) | ecosystem: Host-associated > Plants > Roots > Endosphere... | reverse complement strand
ATAGCCATGTCGGACAGAACCTTGCGGTCGACTTCGATGCCAGCCTTGTTCAGGCCGTCGATGAAGCGGCCGTAGGTCAGGCCGAATTCGCGGACGGCAGCGTTGATACGCTGGATCCAGAGAGCGCGGAAGTTGCGCTTGTTGACCTTGCGGTCGCGGTAAGCGAACTGCTTCGAACGGTCAACCGCTGCCTTGGCGGCGCGGATGGTGTTCTTGCGACGGCCATAGAAGCCCTTGGCTGCCTTGAGCGTCTTCTTGTGCTTGGCGTGAGCGGTTACGCCGCGTTTTACACGTGCCATGTCATGATCTCCTTAACGTGTCCAATATGCCTGAAAGTCTTAGAGACCGTTGGGCAGGTAGTTCTTGATGACCTTCTTGCCATCGGGCTCCGCGAGAACCATGGTTCCACGTGCGTCGCGGATGAACTTGTTGGAACGCTTGATCATGCCGTGGCGCTTGCCAGCAGCTGCTGCACGAACCTTGCCGGTCGCGGTGATCTTGAACCGCTTCTTGGCAGACGATTTCGTCTTCATCTTGGGCATTTTGCTACTCCATTGTTCTTAAGAATCGAAACGGACAGACGAGGTCCATTTCCAGCGTTAAGAACGGCCACGGCATGCCCTGCCGGACCGTTCGGACGGGGGCTTATAACCGCACATCCCGAAAAGCGCAACTGGGGAATCGAAAGAGCGGGCTGCAAGCGGCGATCCAGTGCCTTCGGCGCCTGCGCATGCCGCCTTTTTTTGCGACGACGCATTGCGCCTCAGGTCGGATCGCGCGGGCGCCGGCTGCCGCCGCCGACGTCGAAGATCAGTGCGACCTCGAGACCGCCCAGGGCCGACTGCCCGAGCGACATGGTCGCGCCATAGGCCTCCGCTATATCGGCGCTGATCGCCAGCCCCAGGCCATTGCCGGAGGCGTGGCCCGGCGCTGCATTGGCACTATGCCCCCCGCGGCGCATCGCCTGCTCGCGGTCGCCCTCGGCAACCCCCGGCCCATCGTCACCGACCGTGATCCGCACGCGCCCGTCGACCACCTCGGCCGATAGGCGGATCCGTGCCCGCGCCCATTTGGCGGCATTGTCGAGCAGATTGCCGAGACATTCGGCAAGGTCGGCCGGATCGACGTCGAGTGAAATCGACGGATCGATGTCGACCTCCCAGACGACGTCGCGCTCCGCGGTCACGGGACGCAGGACGCTGACCAGCTTGTTGCCGAGATCGGCGAGTAAGGTTGTTGCCATGCGCTCGACGCCCATGCGGGCCGCCTGAAGCTGGCGGTCGGCGCGCTGGCGTACGAGGTCGACCTGTTCGAGCGCGATGTCGCGCTGGTGTTTCGGCAGGCCTTCGGCGAGTTGCGCCAGCACCGTCAGCGGCGTCTTCAGCCCGTGGGCGAGGTCGCTGGCGCGCGCCCGGGCCTGCGCCAGCGCCGTCGCGCGCTCCGCAAGCAGAAGATTGATTTCGCTGACGAGCGGCTGCACCTCGCTCGGCCCGGCCAGGCCAAAATCCTTCTCCTCGCCCGACCGGACGCGGGCGGCACGCTCCCGCAGCCGCACCAGCGGCAGAAGGCCGAGGGCACCCTGCAGGAATGCGGCGCCGGCAAGCACGACGGCCGTCGCCAGCAGCATCAGCCGGATACGGCCGTGAAAGGCGGAGAGAGCGTCATCAAGTTCGCTGCGCGCAAAGCCGGCAGTAACCGCGAACTGCCTGGCATCCGCGCCTTCGCCAAGCGTCAGGGCCTGGCGGTAGACAAGGATCGGCGCGCCATCCGGCCCCTCCGCTTCGAGGAAGCCCAGGTGGTGCGGCGCCGACGGTCGATCGGCATCGATCACCGTGTCCCACAGGGAGCGCGAACGCAAAGGAGTGCCGCCGTCGCGGTCGAGCTGCCAGTAGCGGCCGCCGGCCGGCAGGCTCAGGCGCGGATCGGCCGGCGCGCGCGGCAGCACCAATTCACCGTTGCGCACCCGCACCTGGGCGGCAACCGTATCGACGAGCGTTGCCATTTCGGCGCGGTAGCGCCCGGCAACGTAGTCGGTAAAAAGCCGGCTCAAGGAGAGCCAGACCACCAGCAGAACCAGGCAGATGGCGACCGATGCGCCGATTGCCAGCCTCAGCCGCAACGAGCGGATCATGCGCCACCGTCCGGCAGGACATAGCCAAATCCACGCCGCGTTTCGATCGCACCGCTCTCCGTCTTCTTGCGCAGACGGGCAATCATCGCTTCCACTGCGTTCTTGGCGGCATCATCGTCGCGGCCCTGAACGTGGCTTGCCAGCTCGAGCGGCGTGACAACCTGCCCCTTGCGCTCCACGAACAGTGCAAGCATGCGGTATTCGAGCGGGCTGAGGTCGAGCGGCAGCCCGTCGAAGGTCACCCGGCGCCCCGCCTCGTCGAGGGTGAAGCGTCCGGCAGCACGCACCGACGCAACACGCGGACCGGCGCGCCGCAGAAGGGCGCGCAGCCGCGCCAGAAGCTCCTCGGCCCGAAAGGGTTTCGGCAGATAGTCGTCCGCCCCGGCATCGAAACCGTCGACGCGCTCCATCCAAGAGCCGCGCGCCGTCAGAACCAGAACCGGCGTCTCCAGCCCCGCCTGCCGCCAACGCTTCAGGATCGACAGCCCGTCCATGCCCGGCAGGCCGAGATCGAGGATGACCAGGGCGTAGTTACCGCTCTCCCCTTGCTCCCAGACATCCGGGCCATGGGTGAGCGTATCGACGCCGTAGCCTTCCGCCTCCAGCCGGCTTGCCACATGGGCCGCGATGTTGGGATCGTCCTCCGCCAGAAGAATCCGCATGTCGTTCCTCTAGAACCCGAAAATGTTCACGAACTTGCCGGTTCGAGCATTGATGCGCAGGTTGCGGATCGTGCCCTGCTCGTCGCGGGTGCGGAGCCGGTAAATCTCGCTGCCACCCGATCGCTTGAGATCGACCGCAATGACCTGGCCGTATCTGTCTTCGTCGACCAGCCGGAGAACCTCCTTCAGCGGCAGGATGTCGCCCTTTTCGACGCCGTCACGCGCCCGCTCCTGATCGCTCCGACGGATACCGCCGACACCATCCGGCCCTAGGTCTTCGTCGTCATCATCATCGTCTTCGTCGTCATCGTCGTCATCGTCGTTGCCGTGCCCGCCGCCGCCATGCGAGCCACCGTCATCATCGTCGTCGTCATCCTTGGCGAGAGCCGCCATGCCGCCGGGCTGCGGCGCGAGCGAAAGCAGGAGCGAGCAGCAGAAGAGCGCGATCAGGTCTCGTCGTGTCATCGCCATGGCTTCATCCTGTCGCAACTGCTCCTCAGCGTCGGGTCCTTCCAAATGCGCTTGCGCAAGCATCCGCCAGGTGCTTCGTCTGCGGCGACGCCGCAGGCATCGTTCGGGGCGAGCCTATGCCAGCCTTGGCGAGAACGCCAGCGACGCGCATGCCCCCGGCGCCGTTTCGGGCACAGGGGGCATGCGCTTGCCGGGTCGGGCCGCCGGGCGGGCTGGTGACGGCCGACCATCGCTCCGGCGCATGGTGTGGGGCGAATGCGCCGGGCAAATTGTGACCTGATCAGAATGCCGGCCGGATGGAGACGCTGCCGACCGGTCCCGGATTGCGGCGGATATCGCTGTCGTGCGGCTCGACCGTCACGACGCGAACGCCATGTTCGTATTCCACCTCGACCTCGAGCACCCGGCCGAGATTGTCGACGGCAACCAGCGAACCATTGCGCAGGCCCCGGAGATTTTCGTCGGTCACCCGCAGTTCAATCTCATGATCATCTCGGGCATCATCGAAGTCGTCGTCGATGTCGTCGAAGCGGTCATCATCATCGTCGTCGCGATGGCCGGGGCCACGATTATCGTCATCGTCTCGATCGTTGTGACGATCGTCGTCGCGGTCGTCATTGCCGCCACCACGACCGCCGTTATCGTCGCCGTCATCGTCATCGTCGGCGAGCGCCGTGGTCGAGAAGGGATTCGACGCTCCGGTGGCAACGAGGGAAGCGCCAATCGGCGCCGAAACGAGGCCGCAGACGGCGACCGTAGAAACGAGCAAGGCCTTGCGCAGTACTGAAGTCATGATCTCGGCTCCTTCTCCCGATGCGATGCGGAGAGAATGGCACGGGACGCCTGACAGCTCGCTGAGGGCGATTGTCAGCATTCTGTCAGCAAAGCCCGAAGGATCCCGCAAACGAAAAAAGCCGCCCGGAGGCGGCTTTCGTCATCTCGACGGATGGGCGGCACGCGCTTAGCGCGGCGCGAGAACCATCATCATCTGGCGGCCTTCGAGCTTCGGCTCGGCTTCCACCTTGGCAATCGCCTGGGTGTCGTCCTTGACCTGCAGCAGAAGCTTCATGCCGAGTTCCTGGTGGGCCATTTCGCGACCGCGGAACTTCAGCGTGACCTTGACCTTGTCGCCGTCCTCGAAAAACCGGTTCATCGCCCGCATCTTCACGTCATAATCGTGCGTGTCGATGTTGGGACGCATCTTGATTTCTTTGATTTCGACGATCTTCTGCTTCTTGCGCGCTTCGGCCGCCTTCTTCTGGTTGGCGAACTTCAGCTTGCCAAGATCGAGGATCTTGCACACCGGCGGTTCGGAGTTCGGCGCGATTTCCACCAGATCAAGACCGGCTTCCTCCGCCATACGGAGCGCCTGGTCGATCGGGACGGCGCCGATGTTCTGGCCTTCGGCGTCGATAAGCTGAACCCGGGGCACCCGGATTTCCTTGTTTGAGCGCGGCCCCTCCTTGACGGGGGCGTCCGCTTTGAACGGTCTGCGAATGGTCGTACTCTCCTCGAGCTATTTCGAAAAATGTTGTTTAATTCGTTCGCCGGCGCGATCCCAAACGAAGCGCCTGAATCTGTCACCGACGGCAATGTGTGAATTGCGACGGGAGAGTCAATAGCACGGCTTGCAAGGAAAATCACCACCTGTCGATAGCAAGACGAATCTGTTTTAGAAAGAAAATCGCCAGCGAAACGGGCCTTTGGAGAGAATTTGCATGCAGGATACGCCAGCCGAGACGGAAATCAGCTTCATCGAGGTCGGCGCAGCGGAGGCCGCGCGCAAGATCGCGATGCGCGTGCGGCACGCCGCCAAGCCGACGGATGGGCAGCCGACACTGGTCTGGCTCGGCGGCTACCGCTCGGACATGACCGGCACCAAGGCGGTCGAAGTCGAGCGCTATGCCATGGAACGGGGGGCTGGCTGCGTGCGCTTCGATTATTCCGGCCATGGCTCCTCCGGCGGCGCCTTCACCGACGGCACGATCTCGCGCTGGCTGGAAGAAAGCCTCGCCGTCATCGATCAGGCGGCACCGGGGCGCGTGGTGCTGATCGGTTCGTCGATGGGCGGCTGGATTGCCTTGCGGGTCATCCAGGAGCTCAGGCGCCGGGGCGACGGAAACCGGCTCGCCGGTCTCGTCCTGATCGCGCCGGCACCCGACTTTACCGCCGAACTGATCGAGCCCAACCTGACGGGTGCCGAGCGGGCCTCGCTTTTAGAACGCGGCTATTTCGAGGAGCCTTCCGAATACAGCCCCGAGCCGAACATCTTTACCCGCGCGCTCATCGAGGACGGGCGGGCCAACCGGGTGCTCGACGGCACGATCTCCACCGGCTGCCCGGTGCACATCCTGCAGGGCATGCGCGACCCGGATGTCCCCTACTCCCACGCCCTGCGGCTGATGGAGCACCTACCCGCCGACGACGTCGTCATGACGCTCATTCGCGATGGCGACCATCGCCTCTCGCGTGAAGAAGACATTGCTAAAATGAAACAGGCGATCGGCACGATGCTCGCCTGAGCCCATGCCGGAATAGCCCTTCCTTTTCGACCGAACCTCAAGGACAAAACCCGTCCTGTGCCGCAGATCCCCTGCGGCGCAACGGTTCGCGTGCACCCCGCTCCGGTTTTAACCATAAAGTCCGATGCCCCGATTCCGGAGATTGACTCCGCAGCCCCGACGTTATTAACTCTTTATTAACGATTAGAGCAGCGCCGGGGACGAACCTAAACAAGCTGCCTTCAACTCAGGATTGCGCGAATGGGTCCGGACAAAGAGCGTCCGGCATACCGCGCCGCAGGGGACTTGTATGGCGTCTTGGACTGGGGTTAAGGGAAGTATCGCGGCGTTCTGCGCACTTTTCATTTCAGCAAACACGGCAATCCCCGCACAGGCGGGATCGCCTCCCTGGATGCAGACCGGCTCCGCGACCTCGCAGCCGATCGGCCACTACGAATTCTGCCAGAAGTACAAGAGCGAGTGCAACGTACGCTCCAAGGGAACCGTCGCTGCGCGTGTGACCGAACGAGGCTGGGCAACGATCCGGCAGGTGAACGCGGCGGTCAACCGCGAGATCACGCCGATGACCGACCTGGAACTGCACGGCCGGGACGAAGTCTGGTCCTATCCGGACGGCGCCGGCGACTGCGAAGACTTCGTGCTCGAAAAGCGCAAGCGCCTGATGAGCAGGGGCTTCTCGGCAAGCGACCTGTTGATCACCGTGGTGCGCAAGCCTGACGGCGAAGGCCATGCGGTTCTGACCGTTCGCACCTCGCAGGGCGACTTCATCCTCGATAACCTCGAAAACGGCGTCAAGCTCTGGACCAACACGCCCTACCGCTACCTGAAGCGCCAGGCGTCGAACCACAGCGGCCGCTGGGTCACCATCCAGAACGGCGCGGAAGTCCTCGTCGGCTCGGTCGGCAACTGACCTCAAGGCGACAGAAGAGTTTCAAAAAAGGGCCGGTCGAACCGGCCCTTTTTCGTATCTCCCGCTCGCCCGTCAAGCGTTGCCGATCAAGATGCCGGCCGCGAGCACCAGACCGCCGCCGAGCACCACCTGGAAAGCGGCCCTGAGGAACGGCGTTTCCATGTAGCGGTTCTGGATGAAGGCGATCGCCCAAAGCTCGACGAAGACGATTACCGCTGCAGTCGCGGTCGCCGTCCAGAAATGCGGGATCAGATAGGGCAGCGCATGGCCGAGACCGCCGAGCGCGGTCATGATGCCGGAGGCAAGGCCGCGCTTGATCGGTGAGCCGCGACCGGAAAGCTTGCCGTCATCATGGGCGGCTTCGGTGAAGCCCATGGAGATGCCGGCGCCGACGGAGGCCGAGAGACCGACAAGGAAGGTCTGCCAGGTATCCTGGGTGGCGAAGGCAGCGGCGAAGATCGGGGCCAGCGTCGAGACCGAGCCGTCCATCAGGCCGGCGAGACCGGGCTGAACGTAAGTGAGGATGAACTGGCGGCGCGCGGTCTGGTCCTCCTCGGCGCGCACGTCCTCAGGCGTATGCTCTTCGCCAAGCCGACGGGCGAGCGATTCATGCGACTTTTCGGCGATCGCGAGATCGCCGAGCAGTTTGCGGGTGGCGGCATCCTGGGTTCTGGTGGCGGCCTCGACATAGAAGCGGTGCGCCGCCTCCTCCATCGCTTCGGCCTCCTCGCGCGCCTTTTCGATCGGCATTTCGGCAATCAGCCAGTCAGGCTTGCGCTCGGGGAAGTCGCGCACATGTTCGCGCCGGATCAGCGGGATGCGGTTGCCGAAGCGCTGGACGTGCAGATCGATCAACCACTGCCTGTGGTGGCTTTCCTCCTCCGCCATCTCCTCGAACACTTTTGCCGAGTGGGGATACTGTGCCCGAAGCGCATCGGCATAGGCGAGATAGATGCGCCCGTCGTCCTCCTCGGAGGAGATGGCGAGCGCCAGGATTTCCTGTTCGCTGAGAGACAAAAACGGGCGTTTGGAACGGGAGAAGAGACGGGAAAACATTGGGAGGAAACCTTCTTTAGAATAATTCTAAAATAGAAATGCAGGATCGCACCGTCAAGCCCAAAGCTATGCAATCATGTAACAATCGCTCGACAGAGTGTCGCGGCTCGGCCACCATGCCCGCCAGTTTCGAATCCCTATCCCCTCCCCGGAGCGATCGCCTCGATGAGGACCATCTATCCACTTTCCGAAAGCAAGGACACGCTGCTCGATCGTGTCGGCGCCAGGCTCGCCGCCCGCCTGCAGGCGCAGACGTCGGGCTACGAGCCCTACACGCCATCCGATCAGGAAACGCTGGCGCGCACGCTGCGCCCGGGCGACATTCTCCTGATCGAAGGCAACCAGAAGGTTTCGGCAGCGATCAAGTATCTGACGCAATCGACCTGGTCGCATGCCGCCTTCTTTGCCGGTGACCAGATGCCGCTGACGCTCGATCAGGCGACACTGCCCGTCATCGAGCGGCCGCAACTGATCGAGGTAAACATCGGCGAGGGCTGCGTTGCCGTGCCGTTGAAGAAATACGCCTCGTTCAACACCCGCATCTGCCGGCCTATCGCGCTGACGCCGGATGATCGCACAGCACTCGTCGGCTTCATGATCTCGAGGCTCGGGATGAAATACGACCTGAAGAACATTTTGGACATGCTGCGCTATTTCATGCCGACGCCGCCGGTTCCGGTGCGCTGGCGGCGGCGCCTGCTTGCCTTCGGTTCCGGCGACCCGACGCGCGCGATCTGTTCGACGCTGATTGCGGCCGCCTTCGAGCAGATCCGCTATCCGATCCTGCCCGAGGTTACCCGCGCGCCCGGACGGGCGTCCGCGACCTCGACCTATTCACGCGAGGAGATCCTGCATATCCGCCATCATTCGCTCTACACGCCCAGGGATTTCGACCTCTCGCCGTTCTTCGCGATCGTCAAGCCGACGCTGGAGTTCGGCTTCGACTACAAGCGATTACGCTGGCAAGGTGACGGAGAACACCCGTTCAAAGGTTGAGAGCGAGCGCCTGTTCGCGGGCCATGTAATCGCGCTGGCGGTCGGTGATGTAGTCGCGAACGATCGGCGCCGCATCACGCGAGCGCGACAGCTGCATGTGGAAGACAAGCTGGCTGCCGGTGCGGAACATCATCTCGGCACTGATCAGATAGAACTCCCACATGCGGGCAAAGCGCTCGTCGTATAGCGCGATCACATTGTCGCGGTTCGCGTCGAAGCGCGCGCCCCAATGGGCAAGCGTCGTCGCGTAGTGCACCCGCAGGAATTCGAGATCGCTGACCCAGAGGCTGTTGCGCTCGACGACCTCGAAGACCTCCGACAGTGCCGGCGAATAGGCGCCCGGGAAGATGTACTTGCGAAGCCACGAGCTCGCCATGCCGGGCGGGCTCATGTGGCCGATCGAATGCAGCACCGCCAGGCCGTCGTCCGGCATCAGCGCGTTCAGCTTCTTGAAGAACTCGTCATAGTGATGGACGCCGACATGTTCGAACATCCCGACCGAGACGATGCGGTCGAACGGCCCCTGCACATCGCGATAGTCCTTGAGCTCGAAGCGCACCCGGTCCGACAGGCCCGCCTTGCGCGCCCGTTCGGTGGCAAGCGCCTGCTGCTCCTTGGAAAGCGTGACGCCGAGCACCTGAACATCCGCCAGCTGCGCCAAGTACATCGCGAGATCGCCCCAGCCGCAGCCAATATCCAGCACCTTCATGCCGGGCTCCAGGCAAAGCTTGGAGGCAAGCAACCTCAGCTTGTTGCGCTGCGCCGTCTCGAGCGTCTCGTTGGGCTCGCGGAAGTAGGCGCAGGAGTAGAGCATGTTCTCGTCGAGGAACAGCTTGTAGAACTCGTTGCCGAGATCGTAGTGATGCGCGACGTTCTGCTGGGCCTTGCCCTTGGGGTTGGCCTGCTGACGCTTGCGGAAGCGCATTTTTACCGCGCGCAGCAACTTCTGGATCGGGTAGGAGCCGAGCGACAGGCGGTTGACCGAAAATAGCGTCAGGAAATCGCGGAGGGTGGAGCCCTCCTCGAAGCGCATGGTGCCGTCCATATAGGCTTCGCCGGCGGCCAGTTCGGCATTGAAGACGAGGCTGCGATAAAGCTTCTTGTCGGTGAGACGCATCGTCACTTCCGGTCCTGGCGTCCCGGAATAAACGTGCCTCTTGCCATCGGCATCGATCACCGTCAGGCGACCCTTGCGAATGAACGACTTCATCATATGCGACAATGGGAACATGCAGGCCCTCTCGTGACACGTCGTATCGGCGCCGCATCCTAGCACCCGTTTTTCGAAATGCGCCCCTTAAATTTCTGGTTGCTCATGCGGCCTGCCCGAAACGAAAACGGGGACGGCAACCTTCGCTGCCGTCCCCGTCCAAATTGACCTGGTCGATGCCTCAGTCCTTGGCGCGCTCGACGTAGGAGCCGTCTTCCGTCGCGATGATGACGCGGGTGCCGGCCTGGATATGCGGCGGAACCAGCGTGCGGACGCCGTTCGACAGAATGGCCGGCTTGTAGGACGACGAAGCCGTCTGGCCCTTGACGACCGGCTCGGTCTCGGTGATTTCGAGCGTCACGTGGCGCGGCAGGTCGATGGCGATCGCCAGGCCTTCGTGGATCGAAAGAATGACGGCCATGCCTTCCTGCAGGTAGGCCTTGAGGTCGCCAATGTCCTCGGTGGTCATGACCAGCTGGTCATAGCTTTCCGGGTTCATGAAGTGGAAGCCTTCGGCGTCTTCATAAAGGAAGGTGTGCTCGCGGTCTTCGACGAAGGCGCGCTCGACCTGTTCGGTCGTGCGGTAGCGTTCGGAGACCTTCACGCCGTCGGAAATGCGGCGCATGTCGACCTGGGTGACCGGCGTGCCCTTGCCCGGGTGGAAGTTCTGGGCGGTAAGCACGACATAGAGCTTGCCGTCGACGTCGAGAACGTTGCCCTTACGGACAGATGAAGCGATGACCTTGACCATTAGTCTTCCTTGTAACAGAGGTATGCGCGACACCGCGGGCCGGAAACACGGGCCCTGAAGGACGCGGAAAGAAGGATTTCGCGCCGCCACTACCCTAATTTCGCGCAAATAGCCAGCCTGAGCCGGTATCTGCACGAAGAAAGCCTGGACTGAACCGATCATGTCGCATGCCTCACCCTGGTGGACACCCGATGTCCATGCCGACCGGCGCCCGTTTCTTCTCGGCCGCAACCGGATCCAATCGGTATTGCGCCGGTTCTTCGAGACGCGCGACTTCATCGAGGTCGACACCGCGACCCTGCAGGTCTCGCCCGGCAACGAGGCGCACCTGCATGCCTTCGCGACCGAGGCGCTCAACCACGACGGAACCGGCCATCCGCTCTATCTGCACACCTCGCCGGAATTTGCCTGCAAGAAGCTGCTGGCCGCCGGCGAAGAGCGCATCGCCTGCTTTGCCCATGTCTACCGCAACCGCGAGCGCGGGCCGCTTCATCACCCCGAGTTCACCATGCTCGAATGGTACCGCGCCGGCGAAAGCTACGAGGCGTTGATGCGCGACTGCGCCGAGATCCTGGCGCTTGCGGCGGAAACCACCGGCACCAAGCAGTTCATTTTCCAGGGGCAGGCCTGCGATCCCTTCGCCGCTCCGGAGCGCCTCAGCGTGGCGGACGCCTTCGAGCGCTTTGCCGGCATCGACCTGCTGGCCTCGATCGCCGCCAATGGCGAAACCGACCGCGACCATCTGGCTGCCACGATGGCCGCAGCCGGCCTTCGGGTCGCCCATGACGACACCTGGGCCGATCTTTTCAGCCGGGTGCTCGTCGAAAAGGTCGAGCCGCACCTCGGCTTCGGCCGCGCGACGATCCTCGACGAATATCCGACGGCCGAGGCGGCACTGGCGCGTCCTGCCGCACGCGACCCTCGCGTTGCCGAACGCTTCGAGCTCTATGCCTGCGGCGTTGAGCTTGCCAATGCCTTCGGCGAGCTGACGGATGCGCCGGAACAACGGCGTCGCTTCGAGATGGAGATGGCGGAGAAGGCCCGCGTCTACGGCGAGACCTATCCACTCGACGAGGATTTTCTTGCAGCGCTCGCGATCATGCCCGAGGCAAGCGGCATCGCGCTCGGCTTCGACCGGCTGGTGATGCTCGCAACCGGAGCCTCACGCATCGACCAGGTGCTCTGGGCGCCGGTGGCGGAGACACGAGCATGAACGTCCACCGCCCGATCAAGACCGCACGCGAGCTGGTCGAAACTGGCCTCATCGACAGCGCCAAGGAGGCGGCGGTTGCCGCCGTTGCCGAGCGTTATGCCGTTGCGATCAGCCCCGCCATCGCCGGTCTCATCGATCCCAACGACCCCAATGACCCGATTGCACGGCAGTTCGTGCCGGATGCCGCCGAGTTGACCCTGCTGCCCGAAGAGCGCGAGGACCCGATCGGCGACAAGCCGCACAGTCCCGTGACCGGCATCGTCCACCGTTATCCCGACCGAGTGCTCCTGAAGGCCGTGCATGTCTGCCCGGTCTATTGCCGCTTCTGCTTCCGCCGCGAAATGGTCGGACCCCAGGGGCTCGGCACGCTGACACCAGCCGAACTCGATGCGGCGATCGCCTACATCGCCGAACACAAGGAAATCTGGGAGGTGATCCTCACCGGCGGCGATCCGCTGGTACTGTCCCCGCGGCGGCTCGCCGAACTCATGGAACGGCTGAAGCCGATCCCCCATGTGAAGATCGTCCGCCTCCACACCCGCGTGCCCGTGGTCGAGCCGGCACGCATCGACGCCGACCTGATCGCGGCACTCAAAGCCAGCGGCAAGGCGACCTATGTGGCGCTGCATGCCAACCACCCGCGCGAGCTGACGGACGAGGCACGTGCCGCCTCTGCTCGTCTGATCGATGCCGGCATCGTCATGATCAGCCAATCGGTGCTCTTGAGGGGCGTCAACGACGATGCCGAGGTGCTTGCCAGCCTGATGCGCGCCTTCGTCGAAACGCGGATCAAGCCCTACTACCTGCACCACCCGGATCTCGCCCCCGGCACCAGCCATTTTCGCCTGACGATCGAGGAAGGCCAGGCGCTGGTTGCCGCCCTGCGCGGCCGCGTCTCCGGCCTCTGCCAGCCGACCTATATCCTCGACATTCCTGGCGGGCACGGCAAGGCGGTGATCAGCGCTGCCTCGATCGCGGACGAGGGCGGCGGCTGCTACACCGTCACGGATTTTCGCGGCGGCGAGCACAGCTATCCACCGAAAGCCTGATGCACGGCGAGAAATCGCGACTCTCCAAATTATTGAAACTTCTTCAAAATAATCAGCTCATGCATTTTTCTTCGCGTCCTGCGAGAAAAATCATCGAGCCCGCGTCACAGCTGTCCGGCGTCGATCGTCAATTGGTCATAAGCAACACGACAACGATGGAGTTGAGACCATGACCGATACCAAGGCCGTCCGCTACGAACAGGAAATCTCCGACGTGCTCGGCGCGCTCGCCGACGTGCACAAGACCATGGACCTGCACGGGCTCGACCGCACGATCCACAATCTCGTGCAGCTGCGCGCCTCGCAGATCAACCGCTGCGGCTTCTGCGTGAAGATGCACACCAAGGAATCCCGCACCGAGGGCGAGAGCAACGAGCGGCTCGACCGCATCATCGTCTGGGACCAGGTCAATGATTTCACGCCGCGCGAGAAGGCAGCGCTTGCCTGGACCGAAGCTCTGACCGAACTCGAGCCGCGCACCGACTTTGCGCCGCTTCGCGCCGAGCTGCGCCAGCATTTCAGCGAAAAGGAGATCAGCGTCATCACCGCGACGGTGGCGATGATCAACCTTTGGAACCGCATCCAGATCTCGAGGCACTGACATGAACGACCGGCAGCACATGCAGATCTTCGAGGAGGCGCGCCCGCGCCTTCTCGGCCTTGCCTACCGCATCCTCGGCTCGCGTGCCGATGCGGAAGATGCGGTGCAGGATACGTTCCTGAAATGGCAGGAGGTCGACCGGACAACGATCGAAACGCCGGCGGCGTGGCTGACGACCGCCTGCACGCGGCGCTGCCTCGACCTCCTGAAGGCGGCGCACCGCAAGCGCATCGATTATGTCGGCGCATGGCTACCGGAGCCGATCCATACGGCGAGCGATGACAATGCCGAGGAGAAGCTGGCGCTGACATCCTCACTGACGACGGCCTTCCTGCTGATGCTCGAACGGCTCACACCGAAGGAGCGCGCCGCCTATCTGCTGCACGAGATCTTCGGCCAGCCCTATGAGGAAGTGGCCGAAACGCTCGACATGCAGGAAACCGCCGCCCGCAAGCTGGTGTCGCGCGCCAAGACCAATATCGGGCTCGAAAAAGCCCGGCACCAGACGCCGCGTGAGCGACAGGACGAACTGCTTTCGGCCTTCCACCAGGCAATCCACGGCGGCAATGTCGCTAGCCTCTCGGCCCTGCTTTCGGCCGATGTGAAGCTGACAGCCGACGGCGGCGGCAAGGTGGCGACCGTGCTCGGAGTGCTCTCGGGCAAGGAGACGGTGCTCGCCTTTATCATCGATCGGCTTACCGAATACTGGTCGCATTACGTCTGGGAAATCGGCGACATCAACGGCGGCCGCGGCATCGTGCTTCGAGACGAAGCGAAAAACGAGATCGCGGCAACCGTCGCCTTCGGCTATGACGGCGACGGAAACGTCAACGACATCTTCATCATGCGCAACCCGGACAAGCTCACGCATTTCGGCGAGGCTGCGCTCCACTGATAATGGCGGCATCGCCCTTGCAAACGTGATCCTCCCCACCGGCCAGGCCGGTCGCACGTTTTCGGCAATACCGCTGCATGAGGTACTGACATGCTCGAAAAAACATCCGCAGCCCACCAGGAAACCGGCTGGCGCGCGCTTTTGACCGGCGGGAACGCCGTGCATTCGCTGGTGCTCAGCGGCGGCGTCGCGCTGCACGCGCTCAACATCTACGTCGTGACGACGATCATGCCGTCGATCGTGCGCGAGATCGGCGGGCTCGAATATTACGCCTGGAGCACGACCGTCTTCGTCGCCGCCTCGATCCTCGGCGCGGCCCTGTCGGCCCGGCTGCTTGGTGCCGTCGGCGCCGGCGGCGCTTATGCGATCGGTGCGCTGGTCTTCGGGCTGGGCACACTCCTCTGCGCTGCGGCCCCCTCGATGGCGATGCTGCTCGCCGGCCGCGCGATCCAGGGTTTCGGCGGCGGGCTGCTCTATGCGCTTGCCTATGGCGTGATCCGTGAGGTCTTCCGGCCAGAGCTCTGGACCCGCGCCATCGGCCTGATTTCGGCCACCTGGGGTACGGCGACGCTGGTCGGTCCGGCGATCGGCGGTATGTTCGCGGAGTTTTCCACCTGGCGCGTCGCCTTCTGGTCGCTCTTGCCGCTGACGGCGCTGCTGGCAACCCTCGCCTTCTCGACCTTGCCGCGCAAGGCTGCCGGCGAAGGCGCACGCACGCCGCTTCCCTTGGTGCAACTGGCACTGCTCGTCGCCATCGTGCTTGCGCTTTCCATCGCCAGCACGCTAACCACGGCGGTGGAGCAGGTAGGCTGCGTCGGCGCGGCGATCCTCATGTTCCTGGCACTGCTCGTCGTCGAGAAACGGGCGACAGGCAAGCTGCTCCCCCCCGGCAGTTTCACCCCGACCTCCCCGCTGGCAGCCCTTTATGCTACGATCACCCTGCTGATGGTCGGCCTGCAGCCGGAAATCTATGTGCCGTACCTCCTGCAGGAGCTGCACGGATTGTCGCCGCTGGTAGCCGGCTACATTGCGGCGCTGATGTCGATCGGCTGGACCGCCGGGTCGATGACAAGCGCCCACTGGCATGGGGAAAGGGCAAAGCAGACGATCTTTGCCGGCCCGGCCTTCGGCTTTGTCGGCCTGGCACTGATTGCGCTGTTCATGCCGATGGCAGGATCGGAATTCATGGTGATCGCCGCGCCGCTCAGCGTCGGCATCATGGCGGTCGGCTTCGGCATGGGCTTTGCCTGGCCGCACATTGTGACGGCCGTCTATGAATTTGCGCCGGAAGGCGAAGCGGAGAAGGCGTCGAGCTCGATTACCACGGTCCAGCTCTTCGCCGCAGCACTCGGCGCGGCGCTGGCCGGGCTTACCGCCAATCTCGCCGGCATCGAAACGCCGTCGACGGAAGGCGTGGCGATGGCGACACGTTGGCTCTTCTGGCTGTTTGCGCTGATGCCGGCGCTGGCCGTTCTGACAGCCGGACGTGTCTGGCGGGCGCGCCGAACGGCGAAATAGGCGCCTTTGCGGGCCTTCCCCGGGGTGGAGGGCCTGCAAAATGCAAGCTGTGCGGCGGGGTGCATCACGCCCTTGGGAGGAGAGGATGGAAGCCGAGGAGATCGGCCTTCACGGCGTACGGGAGACCTTGCTGGTCACGCTCCAGGCCAAAGCCGCAGAGAGCGCGTTCCCGGATTCCCTGCTCAACGATCACTTTGCCGCCGATCTCATGCGGCGGCTCGCCGGCAGGCCGAAACCGCCCGATGCCGGCCACGACATGACCATCGGCATTGCCGTGCGCGCCCATATGCTCGACCGCTGGGCGCGCGCCTTTATCGGGCGCCACCCGGACGCAATCGTGCTCAACCTCGGCTGCGGTCTCGACACACGTATATTGCGGCTCGATCCGCAGGCGTCCATCGGCTGGTTCGATGTCGACTTTCCCGATGTGATCGCCTTGCGGCGACAGCTTTTCCCGGCGCGCGCCGGCTACACGACGATCGCCTCCTCGATAACGGAGCGTGCGTGGATCGACCTCGTTCCGGCGGACCGCCCGGCGATCGTCGTCGCCGAGGGCGTGTTTCCCTATCTCTCAGAACACGAGGTCCGCGACGTCTTGCGACGGCTGACCTCCTGTCTTGCCGGCGGGGAAATCGTCTTCGACGCCTACAGCCATCTCGGTATCGAGCTTTTGCGGCTGAGCCCATCGCTGCGGGCAACGGGGGCGGAGCTTCGCTGGGGGCTGGAAAACGCGCAAACGCTGGAACGCGACGTGCCCGGGCTGACGTTGCTCGACGAGATCAGCGAGTATGATTCAGGCCAGGTCGCACGCCTGTCGCCGGTGGCGCGGATAGCGGCGCATGTCGTCAGCGCCCTGCCGATGCTGCGCCGGATGGGCCGCCTGTTGCGCTACCGTTTCTAGCCCGGCAAGGCATGAAAAGGGGCCGCGCCTTGCGGCGCAGCCCCTTCGATTGCAAGCGGTCGCTTTCGGCCGATCAGGCCTTGATCGGCGCGATCGAGATTTCGACGCGGCGGTTCTGCGCGCGGCCGGCTTCGCTTCCGTTGGACGCGATCGGACGCTCCTTGCCGTAGCCCATGGCCGACATACGGCGCTGGTCGACGCCCTGGCCCGCCAGGTAGTTGGCGACCGAAGCGGCGCGGCGCTCGGAGAGGCCCTGGTTGTAGGAGGCGCTGCCGGTCGCGTCGGTGTGGCCATCGACGTCGATCATCGTCTTGTTGAACTTGCGCAGCACGATCGCCACCGAGTTCAGCGTGTCGTAGAAGGCCGGGATCACCTGGTCGCGGTCGGTCGCGAACGTGATGTTGGACGGCATGTTGAGAATGATGCGGTCGCCGGCGCGGGTGACCGATACGCCGGTGCCCTGCAACTGGGCGCGCAGTTCGGCTTCCTGGTTGTCCATGTAGTTGCCGATCAGGCCGCCGCCGAGACCGCCGATTGCGGCGCCGACGAGTGCGGAGTCACGCCGTCCTGCGGCACTGCCGCCAACCAGCAGACCGGTTGCCGCGCCGAGGCCTGCGCCGATCAGCGCGCCACCGGCCGTGTTCGACATCTTCTGCTCGCCCGTATAGGGATCAGTGGTGGTGCATCCCGAAAGATAGATGGCCGCGACAGCCAGAATGGCGCATTTCTTGATCATGGAATCAGTTGTCCCCATTGGTGCTCGAAGTTGCTTCATACTAGCGATTGCGGCAGGAAGATGAAGAGGCGTCCCATTCACGCCAAGGTTTACCGGCAAATCCAGCTTCGCCAGCGGCTGGCGTGGCCATCAGGGCACACAATAACCGATCCTTCACACGCTCTTGATAGGACGGGCACCAAAGAAAAGAGAGGCAAGCTCCAATGGCAATCGAGTTCGGCGACACGCAACGCAGTCTCAGCGACACGCTCAACGGCATGATTGCCTCGATCCGCGGCGAGACGATCACGCTACGCGAGCTGATGACGGAAATCGGCGAACAGGGCTTCCTGCTGCTGTGCGCCCTGCTGACGCTGCCGTTCCTGTTGCCGGTGTCGATCCCCGGCGTCAGCACCGTCTTCGGCGCAGCGATCATCCTGATTTCCGTATCGGTCACGCTCAATCGCTTGCCGTGGATGCCGCAGCGCATTCTCGATCGCCGGATCGAAACCGAGAAGCTGGTGCCGACGCTGCAGAAAGGCGCGGATCTCGTTTCCAAGCTGGATCGTTACGTCCGTCCGCGTCTCGGCTTCCTGACGAAGGGCGCGCTGATGAACCGCTTCAACGGCCTGATGATCATGGCCGGCGGCATTCTCCTGATGTTCCCGCTCGGCCTGATCCCGCTGTCGAACACGCTGCCGGGGATCGCGATCCTCTTACTCTCGCTCGGTATCATCCAGCGCGACGGACTGATGGTGGCCGGGGGCTATCTCTTCCTGATCGCGACCACGGTCTACTTCACCGTGCTTGCCTATATGGCCTTTGCCGCCGGTCAGGGCCTGTCGTCGTTCTTCGTCTCCTGACACCTCATCAGGCGTGTGGATCGGCCCGGCCAACTGCCGGGCCTTTTCGTTCTGACCATCTGTGGCACGCAATTCCGGACCGAAACCGCTGTACACGTTTCCTGGAATTGCTCTAGGCAGCCAGACCGCCGAAAGCCCGGTAGCTGGCAAAGTCGGTGCGGATGCCGAGCATCTTCATCAGCGCCTCGCGATCGAGGCCGAGCTGGCGGTCGAACTCGACAAGCGCGGCTGCGACCTTCGGCGCGACGTCGGCATCAGCGAATTCGATCATGGTGATGAAGTCAAACTGGCCAGGACCGGCGTGCTGCTCCAGGAACAGATCCTTCACATATCCGTCCTGCTTGCGGATGACGGCCAGCGTCTTGTCGACCAGCTCGACGAACTGCGGCCGCGCTTCCGCCGGCACGGTGTATTTGTTGATGCGGTAAAGCGGCGCCACGCTATTTGATTGACTGCTCATAGCTCTTTTCCTCTCATCTCTTTTTGAACGAGAGCAGTCGTACGACCTCAAGTATAGTTGAGGTCAATAGTGGCAAAACGCTTTTCCGATGACGGAATCCTAGCCGGAAATACCTCTCAGCACGTTGGCGACGTTGAGGCCGATTTCCGGCACGCCGTAGCCCCCCTCCATGCAGACGACGACCGGCAGGCCGGTGCGCCGCAACGCCTCGCCCATGCGCAGATAGTCTTCGGACTTCAGCTGGAAGAACGAGATCGGGTCGCGCTCGAAGGTATCGACGCCGAGCGAGACGACCAGGGCTTCGGCACCGAAGGCCTCGATGCGCGAGAGGGCGTCGGCCATGGCGCCCGACCAGGCATCAAACAGGGTGCCCCGCGGCAGCGGATAGTTTTTCGTCGTGCCGAGCCCGGCACCAGCACCCTCCTCGTCGGCAAAGCCGAGGAAATGCGGGAAGGCCTCGACCGGGTCGCCATGCAGCGAGGCGAAGTAAACGTCGCCGCGTTCGTAGAAAATATCCTGGGTGCCGTTGCCATGGTGGAAATCGACATCGAGCACGGCGACCTTCTGGGCACCATAGTCCCTTAGGCGCTGGGCGGCGCAGGCAGCATTGTTGATGAAGGAATAGCCGCCATAGAGATCGATCGCCGCATGATGGCCGGGCGGGCGGCAGAGCGCGAAGGCGGCACGGCTCCCGGTGTGGATGTGGTCGGCCGCCGAGATGGCGCAATCCATCGCCGCGCGGGCGGCGGCGTAGGTACCCTCGGTGATCGCTGTTTCCGCGGCGAAGGAATAGTAACCGAGCGCGCCGTCGATATCCCTCGGCGGATGCTGGCGCATGCGCCGCGCCGGGAAGCAGGCCGGGATCGCCTCCCCCCTGTAGCCATCGGCGACCCAGCGCGACCAGGCGGTTTCGAGGAAGTCGAGGTAATCGGGCGCGTGCAGCTTGAGAGCGACATCGAGACCGTGACGCGCGGGTGCCACGACATCAAGGAAACCCGCTTCCTTCACCGCCGCCAGGATCCATTCGGCGCGGAACGGCGCCTCGAAAGGCGGAACAAGTTCGCCGCCGAAAAGTTCGGTCTTGGCGTCGCGGAGCTTGTGGTCTTCGGAGTAGTAGATGCGCATGGGGGTATCCTGTTCGGGTGCGACTGGCGGGCGCGGGCAACCTACGACAGGAGTCGGGCTGCTGGCCATCTCGGCGTGCGCCCTCATCCGGCCTGCCGACCACCTTCTCCCTGCAAGCGGGGCGACGGAGACGCGCGGCACCCGCTCGCTTCAACAACAGCACTGTTGAAGGGCGATGGCTTCGCCCGACAGCTTTGCGAACTGGCACGTCCCCTCTCCCCGCCTGCGGGGAGAGGGCTAGTCCTCGGTTTCAACCCGAGGAGAGGGGCAATCGCGAGACACAATAAATGCCGCTAAGCCGCAATCCGCTTGTAGAAGAATGTCGTGGCGCAGAGGCCGCCTTCCGGCCACATCGCATAGTCGGGGATGACGCCGACGCGCTCCCAGCCCAGGCGCGGATAGATCGCCTCGGCATCGCTGCCAGTCGCGGTGTCGAGCACCAGTAGCGTCTTGCCACGGGTGGCGGCTTCGCGTTCGACCGCGTCCATCAGCCGGCGTGCCAGCCCTTTGCCGCGGGCGTCGCGATGCACCAGCAGCTTCTTCAGATCGCCGCGGTGCGGCTGGTTCGGCATCTGCGCGACACCGACCTGCACGGTGCCGAGGATGCGGCCTGCAACCTCGGCCACCATCAGTAACGTCTCGCCGCCCGCAACCGCCTCGGCGACGCCGCGCCAGTAGGCAAGCGCGCTCTCGGGCGGATAGGGCTGCATGAAACCGACCGAGGCGCCACCCTCGACGCAATCGGACAGCACCTCGGCGAGCGCAGGGATGGCGGCCAGCGCTTCATTCGCAGACAGCAGGCGGATCTGAATATCGGACATGGTCAAACCTTGGTGCGGCAGAGGATGACGGCGTAGTGAGCCGGCTCATCATGAGGGTTGTGAAAGATGTGTCCCGCCTCCAGCCCCATGAACAGGCAATCGCCTGGCTCGAGCGAATGGAAGCCGGATTCGGTCGTCATTTCGAGCCGCCCGGAAAAGAGCCAGAGGTGCTGGGTAATGCCGCGATCGGAGGGTTGCCTCTCGAAGACGACACGGGCACCGGGCGGAAACTCGACCTCGACGATATCGATCGGCGAGCCAAGACCATCCGGCGAGACGGTGCGGCGCAGATAGCCGGATTCCGGATCGCGCCAGAGCCGCTGGTCGGCGCGCTTGGCAAGCGGTGACGCCTCCTCGGCATCAAAGGCAAAGAGTGCTGAAAGCGTGGTTGAGAGCGCGCTGCAGAGCTTGGCAAGAAGCTGGGCGGTCGGGCTCGCCTCGCCGCGCTCGATGCGCGAGATCATCGCCCGGCTGACACCGGAACTAGCGGCAAGCTCGTCGAGCGTCAGGTTCTGTTGCGTCCGCAGCGTGCGAATGCGCTCGCCGATGGCATGTTCGAGGGGATCGGTGACGTTTTCCATTATTTGAGATTGCATTTCTCATATAGTGGAGTCAAGACTGCGAAAGACCGAAAATACAGGCATGCGATGCCGCTTTGGCGACAGCGCAACAAGGGTATTTCGGCTAAGGTGGCAGCTTCGGACGCAGAAACGAGAAAAGCTTTCACTTCAATACTTTAGACAGCCCCATCCATCACGCCAGCGCACCCACACGGGCGGCCTCATCGACAGGTTGGACATGACAAAGCAGCCCTCCTCGCTGACCTCGATCGCCAGTATCGTCGCCTCGATGACGGCGGTGGCGATCGGCAACGGCATGATGCTCGCCTATGTGCCCTTCGCGCTGACGCGCTCGGACGCGCCGGACTGGGTGCCGGGTGCTGCGGTCACGATGATCGCCTTCGGCGGGCTGATCGGCTGCGTCATCGCCGGACCGATGATCCGTCGTGTCGGCCATGCGCGCGCCTTCTCCTGCTCGATGGCGCTCGTCATCCTCTCGGCGCTGACGATCGCGCTCGGCATGCATCCGCTCTTGTGGGTACTGGCCCGCGGGCTTTATGGCGCGTCCGGCAACACCAATTTCATCATCGCCCAAAGCTGGCTCAACCATGCGAGCGAAAACCACTGGCGCGGCAAGGCGATGGCGCTGTTCTACATGGCCTATGTCATCGGGCTCGGCACCGGCGCCTGGCTGTTCGGACAGATCCCGGCCGACGGCAACCTGCCGCCGCTCGTCACCATCTTCTTCACAGCGCTCGCGCTCTTGCCGATCGGGCTGACGCGGCTGCCGACGCCACCGCCGCCGGCCAAAGTGAGCATCGACATCCCGATGGTCTGGCGCAATTCCCCCGTCGCCTTCATCGGCGTGCTTGCCGCCGGCGGCCTTTCGATGGTGGTGCAGGGCTTCACGCCGATCTATGCGGCCGCCAACAATGTCAGTCAGAGCGACGTCGCCAATCTGATGTTCGTCATGCAATTCGGCCTCATCGCCATCCAGTATCCTATGGGAACATTGTCGGACCGGATCGACCGGCGCCTGGTGTTGATCGGCACGTGCCTGTTGATCCTTGCTGCCGGCTTCTTCGCGCTTTCGGCGTCGTTCAGCAATCTGCTCCTTCTGATGCTGGTCTTCGCGCTCTTTGCCGGCGCGGTCGAGACCGTCTATTCGATCGCCAATGCGCATGCCAACGACCGCACGGATCCCGCCGATTTCGTGCCGCTTGCCAGCACCATGCTGGTCGCCTGGTCGATTGCTGCGACCGTCGTGCCGATGCTGGTGACGCTGCTGACACCGGTGTTCGGGCAGCGCACGTTCATCTATGCGGCGATGGCCGTTGCCGCGCTTTATGCCTTCTTCGTGCTGCTCAGGTTGCGCAAACGTGATGAGGTGCCGGCGGCCGAGCGCGAGAGCTTCGAGATCAGGAGCGCGCAGGTGCCCAATGCCGGCGCGCTCGTCGATGCGGAAGCGGGGGCCGAATAGGCCGATTTATAGTGAACGAAGCCTTCATTTCCCGCTTTGCGGCGGTTGAAGGCACTGCTATATGCGGCCCATGAGCACAACATCTTCGAAGACGCCCCTTTCGCATATCCGCAACTTCTCGATCGTGGCCCACATCGACCACGGCAAGTCGACGCTTGCTGACCGGCTGATCCAGTCCACCGGTGGCCTCGCCGAGCGCGAGATGTCCGAGCAGGTGCTCGACAGCATGGATATCGAGCGTGAGCGCGGCATCACCATCAAGGCCCAGACGGTGCGCCTGCACTACAAGGCCAATGATGGCGAAACCTATGTGCTGAACCTGATCGACACCCCCGGCCACGTCGACTTCGCCTACGAAGTCTCGCGCTCGCTTTCGGCCTGCGAAGGCTCGCTGCTTGTCGTCGACGCGTCGCAGGGCGTGGAAGCCCAGACGCTCGCCAACGTCTACCAGGCGATCGACAACAACCACGAGCTCGTCACCGTGCTCAACAAGATCGACCTGCCGGCGGCCGAACCGGACCGCATCAAGGAGCAGATCGAGGAAGTGATCGGCATCGACGCTTCGGACGCGGTGCTGATCTCGGCGAAGACCGGCCTCGGTATTCCTGATGTCCTCGAAGCCATCGTCACCAAGCTGCCGGCGCCGAAGAGCGACGGCGGCGATGCGGCGCCCTTGAAGGCGCTGCTCGTCGACAGCTGGTACGACACCTATCTCGGCGTCATGGTTCTCGTGCGTATCATCGACGGCACGCTCAAGAAGGGCATGACCATCCGCATGATGGGCACCGACGCCAAGTACACGATCGAACGTGTCGGCGTGCTGACCCCGAAGATGGTGGCGATGGATGCGCTCGGCCCCGGCGAGATCGGTTTCATCACCGCCTCGATCAAGGAAGTGGCCGACACCCGCGTCGGCGATACTATCACCGAGGACAAGCGCCCGACCGCAACCGCGCTGCCGGGCTTCAAGCCGGCACAGCCGGTGGTCTTCTGCGGCCTGTTCCCGGTCGATGCTGCCGACTTCGAGGACCTGCGCTCGGCGATGGGCAAGCTGCGCCTCAACGACGCCTCGTTCTCGTTCGAGATGGAATCCTCGGCAGCACTCGGCTTCGGCTTCCGTTGCGGCTTCCTCGGTCTGCTGCACCTCGAAATCATCCAGGAGCGTCTCGAGCGCGAGTTCGACCTCGACCTGATCGCGACGGCCCCGTCGGTCGTCTACAAGCTGTTCATGACGGACGGCTCGGAACGCGAGTTGCACAACCCGGCCGATATGCCCGACGTCGTCAAGATCGCAGAAATCCACGAGCCGTGGATCCGCGCGACGATCCTGACGCCCGACGACTATCTCGGCGGCATCCTCAAACTCTGTCAGGACCGCCGCGGCATCCAGATCGAGCTGACCTATGTCGGCACCCGCGCGATGCTGACCTACGACCTGCCGCTCAACGAAGTCGTGTTCGATTTCTACGACCGCCTGAAGTCGATCTCCAAGGGTTATGCCTCGTTCGACTACCAGATCACCGAGCACAAGGAAGGCAACCTTGTGAAGATGTCGATCCTCGTCAACGGCGAGCCGGTCGATGCGCTGTCGATGATGGTGCACCGGATGGCAGCCGAAAAGCGCGGCCGCGAAATGTGCGAAAAGCTCAAGGAGCTGATCCCGAAGCACATGTTCAAGATCCCGATCCAGGCGGCCATCGGCGGCAACGTGATTGCCCGCGAAACCATCTCGGCGCTGCGCAAGGACGTGACCGCCAAGTGCTACGGCGGCGACGCCACCCGCAAGCGCAAGCTGCTCGAAAAGCAGAAGGCCGGCAAGAAGCGCATGCGCCAGTTCGGCAAGGTCGAGATCCCGCAGGAAGCCTTCATCGCCGCCCTCAAGATGGGCGACGAGTAAGCGGCAGCGCCGCATGTTTCAACGTTTGAAAGGGCGGCCCTCGGGTCGCCCTTTTTGGTTTGTGAAGGTGAGGCGATGCTGGAGCAGCAGGATTGGTCGCACGCAGGCGTGGTTTCCCGGACTAGCTACTCCGTTATTCTGGGCCACGGCGTCTCACAGTGACCTCTCACGACGGTTACTCCGGCAGCTTCTTCGGCAGCCAGAGCCAGGCGATGATGCCCAATGCGAGCAGCGACAGGGCGCCGACGCCGGTCGCGATGTGAAGACCGGTGAGGAAGGCTTCCTTGGCCTGCAGCACCGTTTCAGAAGCAAGGCCCGGCTGATCGAGGGTTTCGTTCAGCGTGCCGGCCACGCCGGGGCCGAGCAGCCGGAAGCTGAGTGCCGCCAGTGAACCCAGAAGCGTGATACCGAGCGCATTTCCGAGTTCGTTGCTGGTCTCGGCGATCGAGCCCGCGGCACCGGCGCGTTCGGCAGGCACCGCCGACACGGCGATCTCGGCGACGAGGCTGAAGGAGAGGCCGTAGCCGATGCCCGCAACCACAGTCGAGGCGATGAGCGCTGCCACGCCCGCCTCGGTGCTCGTGAGGAGCAGCAGAAAGAGGCCGGCTGCGATCAGGAAATGCGTCGCAACAAGCGCCGTCTTGCGGCCGACCACATCGACGATGCGCGCTGTCCCGACACAAGTCGCCATCAGCACGACGGCGCCGGGCAAGGTCAAAAGTGCTGCGGTAAAAACATCGAAGCCCAGGACCGATTGCAGATAGATGCCCGAGAGGTAACCGACGGCGGACCAGACGACCAGCGGCAGGAGGCCGGTGAGAATGGCGATGGAAAAGATGCGGTCCCGGAACAGGCCGAGGTCGAGCAGCGGATAGGCGATCCGCGTTTGCCTGCGAATAAGCAACGCGATGGCGAGGACGCCGACGATCCCGGAGAGCGTCTGCAGCGGCGTGAAGCCGTAGGCGGCCGCGGTCTTCAGCGAATAGGTGGTGAGCAGGATACCGGCAAAGGACAGGACAAGGCTTGGCAGGTCAATGCGGCCATAGGTCGTGGAGCGCACCTCGCGAAGCAGAATGGGTGCAGCGACCAGGAAGCCAAGCACGACGGGAACGTTGATCAGGAACACCACGCCCCACTCGAGCCGCTGCAACAGGATGCCGCCGATAACCGGACCGATGGCGAAGCCGGCTGCAAAGGTGGCGGCGAAGATGCCGATCGCCTGCGCCCGCAGTCGCGGATCCGGAAACAGTGCGCTGACAATTGCCAGCCCCGAGGGCAGCAATGTCGCGCCGCCGAGCCCCATCAGCGCCCGGGAAGCAATCAACGCCATGGGCGACTGCGCATAGGCCGCACCGAGCGATCCTGCACCGAAGATCACCGCGCCGATCATGATCAGCTTCAACCGCCCGTAGCGATCGCCGATATTGCCGAAGGCAATCAGCAGCGAACCGACGACGAAACCGTAGATATCGAGGATCCAGAGCGCCTGGTCGGCGGTGGGCAAGAGAGCCGAAGTCACGCGCGGCATGGCGAGATAGAGGATGGAGCCGTCCATGGCCACGATGAGGACCAGTGGCAGCACGGCGATGAGGCCGAGCCATGCGCTTCGGCCTTGGGAGTGAGGGAGTGAGACGTCAGTCATTGGGCACGGATCCTTTGCAAACGGCATGCGTCGGCATGCCGCTTCGGCCGCCGGCCGTCAGGCAGGCGGGTGGTTGCGGTTGGGTGATATCTTCTATATACTTAAGGTAAGTTACTTTTGGTATATAGTGATGTCAAGCACCATGGAAAGAGATACGGTCACCGCAAAACGCGTTCGCCTCACCCGCGAGCAGCGGCTACGCCAGCTGCTGGACGTCGCATGGAGGCTCGTTCGCGAGGAAGGGACCGATGTGCTGACGCTGCCGCGCCTGGCCGAGGAAGCGGCCGTCGCCAAGCCGGTCGTCTATGATCATTTCGGAACACGCAACGGACTGCTCGCCGCGCTCTACCAGGATTTTGATGTGCGCCAGACGGTGGTGATGGACGCTGCCATCGCCGCGAGCGACCCAACGCTGGAAGCGACAGTCAGGACGATTGCCGCCTCCTATGTCGACTGCGTGCTCACGCAGGGTCGCGAGATGCCCGGCGTGCTGGCGGCTCTCGCCGGCTCGCCCGAGCTTGCGGCCGTCAAACGGGACTATCAGCTGGTCTATATCGAAAAGTGCCGAAAGGTGCTGGGCCCGTTCATCGGGCAGAGGGGCATCGCACAGGCCGGTTTCTGGGCAATGCTCGGCGCAGCCGATGGCTTGTCCCACGCTGCAGCGACGGGCGAAATCACCGCCGACGAGGCTCAGGACGAGCTTTACGAGACGATCATTGCCATGGTGAACAGAAGCGGCCGTTAGAGCGGCACGCTTTCAAGAGATGCCCTTTGCGAGCGTCGGCGCTCTTTTATCGCCGACGCCTCTCGCCAAGGCGTGGGGCCGATCTCCGCAAGACCGATCCAGCCTATGGTGTCAGCTGCCTCCCGGGACTGAACTTCGGGCCCGGGGATGAAGACCGGGAGGGTGGCGCTGCCAGAGCGGCAGTGCTCGCCTCATCCGTCCTCAAGCACGTACCGCTTCGAAATGCGATCCACCAACTGCCCGTCCTTCAGCGGCACCGCCTTGTCGACCTTGTAGTCGACGAAACCCATCTTGCCGTAATAGCTGAGCCCGCTGACATTGTCCGCACGGATGGTGGCGTTGAGGGCTTTCAGGCCGATCGAGCGGGCGAAGTCGCAAGTGGCCTTAAAGAGCGCCGTGCCGGCGCCGGGCACCTTGTTGTCGGGGCGCGAGAACGTGCCGATGTCGGCCCAATCCTGCGGTATGCCGTCCCACTGGTCGAGCGCCTGGAAGGCGCAAGGCTCACCCGCATCGTCCTCGGCGACGAAGCAGCTGACGAAGCCCGGGCCGGCGAGATAGTGCGCCACGAAGCTCTCAGGCGTGAACGGCGTCTGATGGGCCGTGGTGCCACCGATCGCGATGATCTCGTTGAGGAAAGCGCACAACGCAGGTGCATCTTCTGGCCGCGCCGGGCGCACGTGGATCGTCTTCATCTCAATCGTCATCAAAAATCGTCCTTCTCCAATCGTCTTACGTCGACGCGCGGCGGAGCGGCCGCGCCGGGTTGCCGGCGACCACGGCGCCGGCCGCCACGTCCTTCGTCACCACCGAGCCCGCACCGACGATCGCGCCATCCCCGATCGTGACACCGCCGAGAATGATCGCGCCGCCGCCGATCCAGACATCGGCACCAATCGTCACCGGCTTGGCGACTTCGAGGCCTTGGCCGCGAAGCACGGCATCCCTGTGGTGCTCGGCGCAATAGATCTGCACGTTCGGCCCCAGCATCGTCCCCGCCCCGATCGCCACGCGGCCGCTGTCGAGGATCGTGCAGCTGGCATTGAGATAGACGCGGGCGCCAAGGTGGATGTTGATGCCGTAGGAGCAATGGAACGGCGCCTCGATGAAGACGTCGTCAGCGACCGCACCGAACAGCACCCGCAGCGCCGACGCCATGTTTCCACGCTCGATCGGCGCCATGGTGTTGTGCTGATGGACAGCAACGCGTGCCGTCATCCGAAGTGCCTCGAGTTCGTCGACGAGGCAGGAGTACCATTCTCCGGCTGCCATCTTGTCGCGTTCGCTGGCTGTCACGCTTTTGCTTTCGCTTCCGCGGCTTCGCGCCGTGCCAGGCTTTCCGGCGGCCACATCGTCTTCATGTCGTAATAAATCTCGAAAGCCGGTGCGCCGCCCTCGAGCGACAGCCAAGCAACCTTGGAGCGGGTGAAGATATGCGCATCCGGCGGGAAGTCCGACGGGCGGTCAAGGCTTGCGATCCGGATGAAGGAAAGCCAGCCGCGCCGGCCGTAGTCGCTCCAGAGGGCGGTCTGGCATTCGGCACAGCGGTAGACATCATGCGGACGGCCGCTATCCGTCGGAAGCGTCACGACGACCGGCTCGCCCTCAATGAGTTCGATATTGTCGCGCTCGATCACGCCGTTGACGACGAAGGCGCTACCGACCTGGCGCTGGCAATCGCTGCAATGGCAGCAGTTGACGAACATCGGCGCCGCCTTCAGCCGATAGCGGATCCGGCCGCAGAAGCAGCCGCCGTTTAGTGCCTCGCTCATCCGGTAACCTCCTCCAACGCCGGTTCCTCATTCACCGCGCCGCCCTGCTGGCGAACGATCGTCGCGACCCAGGCGCGAGCAAGAGACAGGCCCGCGGCATCCGCCTGGCGGCCGTGGCGCGCGGCGTGTTCACGATAGCGCGCAAGCCAGGTCGGATCGAGCCGCTTGATGGTGTCCGGGAAAGCGCGGTTCCAGTCTTCGACCAGGTGTGTGTCGGCCTCGAAGTGGAATTGGGTGCCGTAGGCGGCGCGGCCGACGCGGAAGGCCTGATGTCGGGTGACGGCGTTTTCGGCGAGATGGACAGCCCCCTCGGGCAGCGTGAAAGTATCTCCGTGCCACTGGAAGATCGGGAAGCTCTCACCGACGCTGGAAAGGACCGGGTCCTCGGCGCCTTCGCCGCGCACCTGCACGTCGCACCAACCGAACTCCTTGGCCTCGCCCAGCAGGTTCCGGCCCCCATAGGCGCGGGCGAGAAGCTGGCTGCCGAGGCAGATGCCGAGCACGGAACGGCCGCTGTCACCGAAGCGGCGCATCAGCGCGGCAAGATCAGGCAGATAGGGATAGGCGGCATCGTCGAGCGCGCTCTGCTCGCCGCCAAGCACCACCAGTGCGTCGTATCCTTCCGGTGTTTCAGGAACGGCCTCGCCGAGATAGGCGCGGCGGATCTCGATCTCGGCCTTTGCCTCGCGAAGCGCCGTGCCGACCTGGCCGAGCTCGGTCTTCGCCATGTTTTCAACCACCAGCACCCGCATCATCGCATTCCCTTCGCATCGACCGTGGAGATTGACCACGAGCGCGGCCACTGTTCAAGAGGTCACATAGCGATGCGATGATGCGGACGGGTTCATGCGGGCCTTGACTTCGTGAGCGAACTTTCCGACCCTTGGGGCATGATGATGCCGACGATTTCTTCTCATTGCTGCTTCCGGGTGTGCCCGATCGCAGGAACCTGACCCCAGCCCGGACGCTTGCGCTCTCCGGGTCAGGGGAGCCTTTCGCGTCGGCAGAAGAAATTTCCGAGCGCGGCTGAACGAGCGCCTAATCTCCAGAAAACCTATTCGATTGCGCCCTGTCGTGCGCTTCGATTGAACGTGTCAGGTCCCATCATGGCGGCAACCCGCAAGAAACTTCCCCCGATCATCATCAATGCCGAAGACCACAAGCGGCTGACGGCGCTCGCCTCCTCCGCGCTCGAGCGCGTGCCTGATGTGGCCGAGGCACTGCTCTTTGAACTCGACCGCGCCCGGGTCGGCGCGCCCGACGCGCTACCCGCCGACAGCGTGCAGATGGGCTCCACCGTCGCCTTCGAGGCGGACAATGGTTTTGCCAAGCAGGTGACGCTCGTCTATCCCGGCGAGGCCGATATCGAGGCCGGCCGCATCTCTGTGCTGACCCCTGTCGGCGCGGCGCTGATCGGGCTCTCCGTCGGCCAGTCGATCGACTGGCAGGACCGGTCGGGCAAGGTCCACCGGATGACCATTCGCAGCGTGACGGCGAAGGAAAGCGCCTGAGAGGTCGCGACGGCGAAAGCCTCACCAGCTGCAAGACGAAAACGGGGAGGCCGGTTTTCACCGCCTCCCCGTTTTTCTAAGCGTCGTTCGTTCGATCAGAACTGCTTGCCGAGCTTGGCGTCGACAGACTGGCTGTTGGCGCCGCGGATGGCGAAGAAGAACAGGATCGCTGCCCAGAGGATCGACTTCTCTGCGCCGAAGAGGCCCTCACCCTGCACGATGCCATGGAAGTAGACGGTGACGAGCAGAACGATCATGCCGGCAAAGGCGGCCGGGCGCGTCAACAAACCGATCGCGATCAAAATGCCGCCGAAGAATTCGGTCGCGGCGAGCAGCGGCGACCAGAAGACGCCCGGATAGAAGCCGAGGCCCTCGACCATGCCAATCGCGCCGAAGGGATTGGTGATCTTGCCAAAACCGTGAACCGCAAGCAGAGCGCCGGCGAGCACACGCAACAGCGTTTCGGCGGATGTATTGAGCGGCAGATAGATCTTTTCCAGCGCCGGCAGGATGGCGCGCGGGCGGGAACTGGAAACGGTGACGTCGGTCATTAAGGGGCCTCTCCGGCGGTTGGGTGCGACAATTTGTGCAATGCCGCATTGTCTCGCCGCGACGACCGCGCAAAGCAAGCTATCCGCCGATAAAAACATGACTAAATTGGTTGACAATCGTGTGAGCGCAGCGTGAGCATGAGCCCCGGAACGCAGTTGTTTCCAACTGAGGCGACCGCTATGGTCGCCGCCCGAAGCACATCCGAGACACCCGATGGACCAGAAGCCGCGCATCACCATCCTTTACTGCACCCAGTGCAACTGGCTGCTTCGCGCCGGCTGGATGGCGCAGGAACTGCTGCAGACGTTCGGGCAGTCGCTCGGCGAAGTGGCGCTCATTCCCGGCACCGGCGGCAATTTCGAGATCCGCGTCGATGACGCGCTCATCTGGGAGCGCAAGCGGGACGGCGGTTTCCCCGGGCCGAAGGAACTGAAGCAGCGCATCCGCGACATCATCGAGCCGGAGCGCGATCTCGGTCATACGGACAGGAGCTGATCCTGGATTTCGGAATTCTTGCCGGCGTCTTTTCCGCGGCCTTCCTGTCGGCGACGTTGCTTTTCGGCATGTCGGAAGCTGCGATCGTGGCCGCCGCCCTGCACGGCGAAACGAGCCGCCCTGCCCTCTTCATCGCCGCGACATCAGGCAACGTGCTCGGCGCCGTCGTCAATTTTGCGCTCGGGCGTTTTCTGATCCGCTTCGAGGGGCGCCGGTGGTTTCCGGTTTCGCCCACCAATCGGCAAAAGGCAGAGGCGCTCTTTGCCCGCTACGGCCAGCCGGTGCTGCTTCTTTCCTGGCTGCCGGTCATCGGCGACCCACTGACGCTGGTCGCCGGATTGCTGCGCATGAAGCTGCCGCTGTTCCTGCTGTTCGTCACCATCGGCAAGGCCGCACGTTATGCGGTCGTCCTTTACCTGACGCCATAACAGCCCCGCACAACTCAGCTGTGCGCGAAGATATCCGTCTCGTCCCAGCCAAGCAGGTCAAGCTTGGAGCGCGTCGGCAGGAAGGCGAAGCAGGCTTCGGCATGCTCGATGCGACCATCGCGGATGAGGCGCGCCGTCAGCTTGTCGCGCAGCGCATGCAGGTGCAGCACGTCGGAGGCGGCATATTCGAGCTGCGCCTGCGACAGGGTCTCTGCTGCCCAGTCGGACGACTGCTGCTGCTTGGAAATGTCGACGTCGAGCATTTCCTTGAGGTTGTCCTTGAGGCCGTGGCGATCGGTGTAAGTGCGGGTCAGCCGCGAGGCGATCTTGGTGCAGAAGACCGGCGTCGTCGTCACCCCGAAGGTATGGAAGAGGACGGCGATATCGAAGCGGCCGAAATGGAAGATCTTCTGGCGGGCCGGATCGGCAAGCATGGCGACGAGGTTCGGCGCTTGCTTCTGGCCGGCTGCGATGCGGATCACGTCGGCCGTACCGTCGCCCGGAGACAGCTGCACCACGCAAAGGCGATCGCGGCGGGGGATGAGGCCGAGCGTTTCCGTGTCGATCGCGATTGCGCCTCGATAACGATCGGCGTCGGCTGCGGAGATATCGCCTTCATGGAACCGTATTGCATTCGCCATCGAAAATCCCCAGATCAAACGAAGTGGTGTGGCCTATAGCGCAAGTTTGGCGTCGGCGATACCGTTGTCACGTTCCGCCCGCCGGCTGCCCTTTGAAAGTCCTGACGATGACGTCTTTTCAACCCGCCCTCGCTCTCTCCACGCTCGCGCTGGCGATCGGGCTGACGGCCATGCCGGCACCGGCGCAGACCTATCGGGACCTGCCGGGCGTGCGCCAGATGGATCCGTTGAACGGTGGTGGCGACCAAACCGTATGCGAGCAGACCTTTGTCGACCGAAACTATCCGTTCGAATCGTCGGCCCGCGGCGGTCCCATCTACGACACGATCTACAACTGCCGCCGTGGCGACGGGCCTGTCTTCCAGGGCAGCGACCTGCCGCCTTCGCTCTATCGGCAGAAGCGTGGTCTCGGCTACTAAGCAAAAACACGACAAGCAATCCTCGTGCGAAGACAGCATCGGGACCGCCACGCCGCTTGGCAAGCGGCGGAACTGTTCCTAGCCTCACGGCCAGAGCATGGGCGTCCTCCGTCTCAGCGCCGCGCAAAGGTCACGGTAGCGCTTTGAGGTGCTGCATGTTTTTATCCTTCGATCGACCCGATCAAAGGAAACCTGCAGTGGGAGGAACCATGCCCGACAACCGGCCGCTTGCCATCAGTGCACCCGCACCACGCACGCTCGATCTCATCTTCACACCGGAAACCCTCAAGGACCTGCATCGCCGCTACCGCATCGTCGAAGCGGACCCGGAGGATATCGCCGGCCTTGGCGACGACGTGCTCGGCAACGCCCACTACATCATCGGCCAGCCCCCGCTCGACCACGCCACCCTCAGGCGCATGAGCCAGCTGAAGGCGATCCTCAACGTCGAAAGCAACCTGATCAACAACATGCCCTATGAGGTGCTGTTCGAGCGCGGCATCCATGTGGTGACCACCGGGCAGGTCTTTGCCGAGCCGGTGGCGGAACTCGGCCTCGCCATGGCGCTCAACATCGCCCGCGGCGTCGTCGACGCCGACCTTGCCTTCCGTGAAGGCCGCGAACTCTGGGGTGGCGACGGCAACCGTTCGGCGCGCCTGCTTTCCGGCTCCGAGATCGGCATCATCGGCTTCGGCGATCTCGGCAAGGCCCTGAACCGCGTGCTCTCCGGCTTCCGGGCGAGAATCCGCGTCTTCGACCCCTGGATGCCGGCCTCGATCCTGCGGGACAATGGCGTTGAACCGGCATCGCTCGAGACCGTGCTGGGCGAAAGCGACTTCGTCTTCGTGGTTGCTTCCGTTACCAGCGAGAACGAAGGCTTCCTTGGCGAGAAGGCGTTTGCCCGCATGCGTCCGGGTGCCGCCTTCATTCTCCTCAGTCGCGCCGGCGTCGTCGATTTCGAGGCGCTGATGGCCGCGGTCGCAAGCGGCCATATCGTGGCGGCGAGCGACGTCTTTCCGGAGGAGCCCCTGCCGCTCGACCATCCCGTTCGCCGCCTGCCGGGCTTCCTGCGTTCGGCGCACCGCGCCGGCGCGCTCGACAGCGCCTTCAAGAAAATGGGCGATATGGTGCTTGAAGACATGGACCTGATGGATCGCGGCTTGCCACCGATGCGCTGCAAGCGTGCCGAACGCGAAACCGTCGCGCGCATGCGCTCGAAGCCGGTAACGGTGAACTGAGACATTTTTCGCTGCGGATCTCGGCGGGATCGTGCATCCCGCCGATTAACGTGTTTTATGGGATTCGCATTTAACTTTTCTTGCACATGCGATCAACCTTGCACGTTAAGGTCGTCGCCGAGGCATCGTTACGGAATCAGAGAAACGCGATGGTAGACACGGCGCCCGGCGCTCGACAAGGCAAAGCACGCGATGGCTGGAACAGTTCGCTGCGATCGCTGTTCAGCCTCGTCATGGTCGCCATGCTGATCGTCGTTTCCGCGACGCTTGTCGGGCTCGACTACCATCGCTCGCGCAACGCCGCGATCGCTGATGCCGAGGCCAACATGCGCGGCTTCATGAACCGCCTTGTCGACCGGCTGGGCGTGCTCTCGGGCGACACTTCCGCCCTCGTCAATCTCGTCTCCTCCGTCGCCAATTCCTTCCTCGTGCCCCCGCCTGAACGCATGAACGACAAGGTGGCGGTGCTTCGTGAAGGCATCACCCGCTCGCCGCACATCGATGGGGTGTATGTCGGCTATCCCAACGGCGCCTTCTTTCAGGTCGTCGACCTCAAGCAGGTTGCCTGGCGCATGGCGCTCGACGCGCCCCGTGGCGCCGCCATTGCGGTGCGCTCGATGGAAAGGGATTCAAACGGCAAGCCGCTCCAGCGCGTTCTCTTCGTCGACAAGGACGGCACGCAATTCTCCGAACGGCGGCTACCGCCATCGAGCTTCGACCCGCGCACGCGGCCCTGGTATCGCGCGGCCGTCAACGGCAAGGCCGCGGTCTCGACCGGCCCTTATGAAAGCGCCACCACCGAAACACTGGGCATGACCATCTCGCAGGCGCATCGCGGCAATCCGCAGATCGTCATCGGCGCCGATGTCGTGCTCGATACGATCACCGACTTCCTCGCCCGCGAACGGCTGACTGCTGGTTCGGTGTCCTTCATCCTCGATGCCGTCGGCCGGCCGATCATCCATTCCGACCGGGTGATGATGCGACGCATCATGGCTGCCAAGGATAAGGACGCCCCGATCGTGCAGGCCGACAGCGACCCGCTGATCCAGAGCATCCGCCAACATCCACCAGCGCCCGGCAAGGCCGACTTCGTCCAGGTCGGGGACCGCACCTACCTCGTCATGGTAACGCCGCTCGAATCCGCGCTGCTTCTCTCCGGCAACCGCGCCGTGGTGGCCGCACCGCTCGACGAATTGATGGCGGACGCCAACAAGACGCTCGTTCAGGGGCTGGCGATTTCCGGGGCCGTGGTAGCCTTGGCGGTACTTGCCTCGCTGGTGCTGGCGCATCTGATTACCAAGGGGCTCAACCAGCTAACCGCCAGCGCCAACCGGCTGCAGGACCTCGACTTCACCACCCCGATCGATGTTTCCTCGCATGTCAGCGAAATCTCGACCCTCGGCGGCGCCATGAACCGGGCCCGCGATGCAATCTTCACCTTTGCGCTCTATGTGCCGAAGGAACTGGTGCGCAAGGGCATCGAATCCGGCCATTTCAGCGGCCGCTCCGCCTGGCGTCAGGAAGTCACCGCGCTCTTCACCGACATCTACGATTTCACCACGCTCAGCGAACGGCATTCGCCCGAGGAGGTGGTGGCGATGCTGTCGGAGTATTTCGATATCTTCAGCGAGACGGTCGGCGAGCACGACGGCACGATCATCCAGTTCCTCGGCGATTCGGTCTTTGCCATGTGGAACGCTCCGGCGCCGGACGACAAACACGCCGAGAATGCCTGTCGGTGCGCGCTCGCGGTCCAGCAGCGCCTCAGCATCTTCAACGAAGCACAGCGCAAGAAAGGACTGCCGGAGTTCCGCACACGCTTCGGCATTCACACCGGCACCGCCGTCGTCGGCAATGTCGGCGCCAAGGAGCGGCTGCAATACACCGCCATGGGCGACACGGTGAACGTCGCCTCGCGCCTCGAGGGCATGAACAAGAACTACGGCACGATGATCATGGCGAGCGGCGCGGTCGTTGCCCATACGGGTGGCACGATCCACTTCCGGCCGCTCGGCACAGCGCAGGCCAAGGGCCGAGCCTCGGCCCTGGAGATTTACGAAGTGCTGGGCGCGGAGCCGAAAGAGCCGGAAGCCCTCGATGACGGCCCGAAGACACACGACAACTTGTCGGCCGGCTCCGAAAGCCGCGAATAGACGTCAGGAGCCGAGGCGGCGGTTCTGCCGGGTGACCCAGCGAATGCCGCCGACCACGGCGAAGGCGAGCAGTGGCCAGACGGCCCAGAAGACGCCGCGCCAGGTCAAGAGATTGATGGTGAGAAGCACCAATCCCGAGAGCACCAGTATGCCGATGCTGCGGTCCACCCACGGGTTGGTCTTGATCCAGGCAAGGCCGGCAAGGATGGCGAGGCCAAGCAGCGGCCAGACGGACCAGAAGGTTCCGTTCCAGGTCAACAGGTTGAGAGCGACCAAGCCAGCGGCAACGATGTAGAGAACCGGGAGCGATCCGCTCCTGATTGCCGCAATCACGCCCACCGGCTCCGGACGCGGCTTGGCCGCCTCGGCAGCGGCTGCTTCAGCACGGCGGCCGAAGGTCTCTGCGGCAAAGGTCGGACGGGGATCGTCCGCGCCGATGCGCACAGCATAGCTCGGCACACCGCCATCGATGTTCTTGACCTCAAGAGGCCCCAGAAAATCGAAACCGACGGCGACCTTGTTGCGCACCTGGTCGTACACGGTATTGGAGATGACGATGCCGCCAGCCGGCGCGGACGCCTGCAGCCTGGCTGCAACATTGACGCCGTCGCCGTAGAGATCGTCGCCCTCGGCGATCACGTCGCCGAGATTGATGCCGATGCGAAACAGCATCTGCTCGTCGGCCGCGCATTTCTCGTTGCAGCCGGCGAGTTCGTTCTGCACGTCGATCGCGGTGCGCAGCGCTTCCACGACGCTCGGAAACTCGGCGATCAGTCCATCACCCCAGGTGTTGACGACACGGCCCTCATGCGCCTCGATGAGCCTTCCCATGGCATCGCGATGGCGCTTCAACGTGGCGAGCGTGCCCTCCTCGTCGGCGCGCATCAGCCGCGTGTAGTCCTGGACGTCCGCGGAGAATATGGTCGTCAGCTTGCGACGTGTCTCAGACATCGCTTCGTCCTTCTCAAAGCCGCCGCCCCGGCGGACGATAACATGGGACCGCCCTCACGCGGAAAGCCTGCCCTTCATAGCCGATAGAATATCAATGCTGCCGGCCCAAGCTTCAAGGCGCACCACGCGAAAATATCCTGGGCATGCAACCATCCTGGTCGAAGAGCGAGGCTCGGAAGGCAGGAAATCGCCACGGAATCCGGCCAAACGCCAGAAACGAAAAAACCCCGGCGAACCGGGGTTTTTCAGAACCAAATCAAAGATTTGGTTTGGGAATTTGGTGCCCAGAAGAGGACTCGAACCTCCACACCCTTTCGAGTACCAGCACCTGAAGCTGGCGCGTCTACCAATTCCGCCATCTGGGCGACGAGCGGGTGTGTAAAAGGCTCGAGTCGAAGTGTCAACAGGCTTTTTGAAGTTTTCGTGTCGGAGGACAAAAAACTCAGTTCGAGGCGGTTTTTGCCCAATGCCGGATTGTGGATAGACCGCTCGACAGCAGTCCCTCGGCCGCCTCGGCCGTGTCCGCCTCGACATAGCAACGCATCTCCGGTGCATTTCCGGAGGGGCGGAAGTGAACGATGCGACCGTCGTCAAGCGTCACCCGCAGCCCGTCGATGTCACTGACGGTGACCGGCCGGCCGATCGGCGCCAGGAATGCCGCGAGATTTTCGTCGCCGCCGCGCAAATAGGCCATCAGGCGGGCGCTGGTTTCGACCGGGAAGTTTTCGAGCCGGTCGCTGAGCGCCACGGGAAGCCGATAGGAGGCGGCCAGCACCGACAGCGAGAGTTTGGCCTCTGCCGCCGCAGCCAGTGCGGCGACGATCGGCAGGACGCAGTCGCGAGTGGGCAGCGGCTGGAGGGTTGCGCCGTTGACGACGAAGGGGCTGGCCGTCAGCGTGCCGCCATTGGCCTCGAAGCCGGCGACCTTGGTCGACCCCTCGTCCAGGGCCTGCTGCATTCCGGCGATGACGAAGGGCGACCCGACGCGGGTGCGCAGCACGGAGAGCCCTTCCCTGCGCTCCAGGCCCGAATTCGAGGTGACCGGCGTGACGACAAGCGTCGCACCGAGGAAGCCGCAGGCAATCAGCCCGAGGAGATCGCCGCGCAGCGGCAAGCCGTTCTCGTCCGCGACCAGCGGCCGGTCGCCGTCGCCGTCCGCCGATACAATCGCATCGAGCCGGTGTTCGCGGGCCCATTCCTGAAGGCGTTCGATCGTGTCGGTGGACACCGCTTCGGTATCGACGGGGATAAAGTGTTCCGAACGTCCAAGGGCGACGACCTCGGCGCCAAAGAAGGCGATCAGATCGGCGAGAAGATCCCGCGCGACGGTGCTGTGCTGGTAGACGCCGACCTTGAGGCCGGCGAGCGCGCCGGCGGGCAACAACTGCCGGTTTCGCTCGATGAAGAGCGAGGATGCGCGGGACGCATGGTCGTCACCAATCCCCTGATTGGCGACCGGCTCGATCTGCCCGGCGATTTCATCGGCAATCCGGCTGATGGCGACTTCATCTTCCTTGTCGATTTCGCCATCCGGCCGATAAAACTTGATGCCGTTCCGATCAGCCGGGATATGGGAGCCGGTGATCATCAGACCGGCCGCTCCGCATTCGCGGCCATAAAGCGCAAGCGCCGGCGTCGGCACCGTGCCGCAATCGAAGACGCGCAGTCCTTCGCGCGCGAGTGCCGAGGCACAGACTGCCGCGATTTCCGGGCTCGAATCGCGAAAGTCGCGGGCGATCACGATCGGGTCACCCGGCTGGCTGCGCCCGGACGTCAGAAGATAGCGCGCAAACGCGGTCGCGTAGCGGGCCGAAGGCTCACCCTTCAGTTCCTCTGAAAGGCCACGCAGGCCGCTGGTACCAAACTTCAACTGCATCGCATTCTCCGCTGCCCGTTGCCGGGCGAAAAAGGGACAAAAACAAAACGGCGCGCACGCGGGACAAGCGCTTTCCGGGCAAGTTGGCCAAAGGCCGGAGCTCCGAGGCTCCCTTCTGCACGCTCCCTGCCCATTGCCATGAATAAACCAAGAAAAGAAAACGTAATACAGACAGGGACACAACCGGAAGGCAGTGCTTTCCGAAAGCGAGGACAAAATGACGGGATTTCGCAATTTCGTTATCGGCTGCAGCTTGGCCGCCGCCTCCCTGATCACCCCCGTCGGACCTGCGCAGGCGATGCCGCTTCAGGCGCCCGACCTTCAGATCAAGGCACAAGGCGACGTCCAGAATGTGCAGTATTACCACCGCCGTTACGGCGGATATGGCGGATACGGCTGGCGAGGCGGTTGGGGAGGCCCCTATTACAGACGCGGATGGGGTAGCCCCTACTATGGCGGCTCCGGCCTGACCCTCTACTTCGGCTCGGGCGGATACTACGGCGGCGGTTACTATGGCGGTGGATACTACCCCCGCTACGGCTACTATCCCCGCTACGGCTACAATCGCGGCTATTATCCCCGCCGTTACTACGGCGGCAACTACTACTATCGCGATCGGTATGTCGGTGGCGGCAACGCCCATGTCAGCTGGTGCCTGTCGCGCTACCGTTCCTACAATCCGGCAACCAACCGGTTCTTGAGCTACGGCGGCGCTTACAAGGTCTGCTATTCGCCCTATCGCTAGAGCGCGGCGCGTCCGCATGAACGCACGAGAAACGCTCTAGCGCCCTGATTGGGGCGCGGCCTGGCCGTACCGCCTGCGCACCTTCTCTCCGACCCGCATTAGCGGGAGCTGGAAGTTTTGCGCGCCATCACCGGCGCTTGCGTGCCCCAACATCTCGGCAGCGCCAGTTAAACGGGCATTAACTGCAAGAGCCTACCGTTTCAAAACGATCCACTGTGCTGCCAGGATGAATCATGCTGCTTCCGACCCAGCAATCTGCCGCCACCGCGACGACCAATCTGGTCGGCTCGATCCTCAAGGACATCGAAAAACGGCAGACGGAGGAAGAAGAAAAGGCCAAGGGTACAAAGGACGACCGGCTCCTGAGGGCGCAGGTCGAGCCCGATGGCGCTCAAAAGGCCGCCAACGAGAAGATCAACGGCTACTTCTTCGATCATGCTCGCAACGACGCCAACAACAACCGCGCCGTGCTCATCCGTGAGGTCGGAAAATTTTTCGACATCGAGCGCGAAACATTCAAGTCCGATTCCGCCTTTGCAAGGGAAATCGAGAACCAGCTGAAGCAGCTGGAATCGCCCGCAATTGCGAAAATCGAGGAAGAACTGGGGCTCGACAAGCTCGGACTATCGCTTACGGAGCTGGTCGAGGCGCTCAAAAACCCCGGCGGCCCGGAAAACGACGCACTGAAGGTTGCGCTCGGCGAAACGAGTGACAAGGGACCTCAAAGCGCTGCACAAGCCGCAAATGCCGTCGACCGCCTGAAGAGCGCGACGGAGCCTGCGTCGACCGAGGAAGCCCAGCTCAACAGCCTGCGCGGTGACCCGACGCGCAGAGCCGACAAGCTGTCGCTCGACGAAGAGGAGCAGCATCTGCGGGCGCTCCACCTCAAGGACGAGATGGAAGATATCGCCGACCAACGCACGGCAGCCGGCCCCTTTCTGCGCTTCGACGACAACGGCCTCTATAGGCTCGCTGCGCTAAGCCTCTGACGGCTTTCGGCGCACGATGCCGAGCCGCGCCATGACCTCCTTGGGTATGCCATAGCGGCGAACCACATCGCGGCTGTCACGCAGGCCGCAAATCTCCCGCTGAATGAGGAAGGCCCATACGGCATCGGCCGCCTCGTCGAGCACCCGCTCGCGTAGATCCCTCGCCACATCTCCCTTCAATGCCGCAAGCGCGGCAAGCGCCTTTTCGACCTTGAGGCCATGCCGGCCAAGCGCATCGGCGCGCTCGGACATCAATTCGTATTCGAGCACGTTGAAGGCGCCGGCCGTCGAGAAGTTCGGGCTTAGGGCTTTTGGGGGACGGACTGTCATCCGAAACTCCTGGCACAGACACCATTCGAGCCTGCAGAGCGGCTCCCTTGAAGATAGGCCCTGCCGACCCGTCCGCAAGCTGGGTCGCGACATGCCGGAAGCCGACATGGTTAAGAATTCATAAACCTCTTTGCCCTAACCTCAAACCATCATGCCGATTCTCCTATCCGCGGCCGAGCCGCGGCTGTCTGGCCATTCGCCACGACGCGCATGAGGCGCCAACCCGCAAGTGATGAACAGAAAGTCGCGCGCAAGCCGAAAAATCGGACCGCGCCCGAGCGCGTTTCGTCGTTCCACGACGAATGGTCAAACCGAGGTCAAGCGAGATGGAGACCAGAATGCTGATACCCATCCAGGCGGCTCGAACCGCGGCCGCCACGGAAGAGACGAGCGCAAGGACGCTGCAGCCTGCAGCACCATTGACCGCCAGCCAGCGTGGCGAAGCCATACAGAAGATCCTCGATGCGCTGACGCGGCATCTTTCCGGTCGTGAGATCCTTTCGAAGGACGCGCTGGTGCGGCTGATGGAGGATCTCGCGCGCATCCTGAAGTTCCCGCCACTCCCGCAGGAGGGGGGGCGCGATTTCGTCCGGCGGTTGGTGGCCTTCCTCGAATCGATGCCGACGTCCGACCGGCTGCTTCTGGAGCGTCAGCTTGGCGGGCGCAATCTCGCAATCCGCGTCGGCCTGCTAGCGGACCTGCCGGCGATCCGCAACGGCACGAGCGCGCCGGACGGCACAGCGACACCCATGCCGGCGCAGGCGCGCGACATCATCCTGCGCAACCCCTCGCTCCAGCCGGCGCTGCCGTTCAGCCAGGCCGCGGCACGAACGCCGCTCGGTGGTGAAGTTGCACTTCTACAGGCTGTGCTGCGCAAGACCTTTAGCGTCGGCAACGATGTGACCGAGCCGCAGGGCGAGGATCTGGAACAGGTCGGAACCGAAGCACCATCAAAGAGCCGAAGCGAAAAGCCCACGGAGCGGGGCGACGCGCGCGCGAACGCCGCGAAGAGCGCTCCATTGGGCGACAGGCCGATCGGAAGCGCTGCCTCTCTGCTTGCGGGCGAAGGCGAGGTCGCGGAAGCGGCATCGCTTGCCGGCCCCATCGCCGAGGCCGAGCAGGCCCTGCAATCCGGCGAAGTCGGACACGGCGAGACGGAAGCGCCCGCCGAAGACAGTGCCGCAACACCGCTTGAAGCGCATGGCGCCGATGAAATGGAGGCTGCCGACACGATCGAAGGCGAGGATCCCGACGGCACCTACGGCCCGCTGCCCGATGCCGACGAAGAAGACGGCCACAGGACCACCGCTGCCGGTCGCAACGATCCGGAGGTGCGCTCGGCACGGGTGCTCTCCGAGGCCATCAAGACGCTCATCCGCGACAGCGTGGCCTTGCCTGCCGGCGCGGCCGATGGCGATCCGGGATCGGCGGCGCAGCAGACGGACGAGCCGGCTACGCAGCCCCAGCCCACCGCCAAGGAAGCTGGAATGCGCGTCGCTGATGCCGCCGCCCGCCAGCGCGCCGTAACGGACGCCGGCACGACCTTGCCGTCGCTGCTCGACGATCGCTCCGATGAGACCGCTGCACCACCGCGCGGACCCACGGACATTCGCCCGCAACGCGCCACGGACGAGCAGACGGTGCAGCAGATGATCGCCAGGCTGGTGGAAAACGGCCTGCCACGCGAGGCCATCCCCTTCGCGATGATCCCCTATCCAGTGACCGCCGGCGAGGTGGAAGGCGAAGACCATTCGCGCGGCATGCCCGGAGGCGCGGGCGAAGATGCAGCGGGTGAGGAAGAAACGGCACAAGAGGGAGGCGACGGAAATCCGGACGATGGAGAGCCGACCGGCGAAGCCATGCCGGAGGGCGAGGCACCGGAAACGCCCGACGCCTACGATCTTTACCGCAGGCTCGGCGGTCTCGGCTAAGACGCCGGTTCAGCCTTAAGCTCGGGCTAGCCCCATCCATGGCTGGGGGCCGATTTCACAATTCGGACTTGGTTGGAAAGAAAAACCCGCGGAGATCGCTCTCCGCGGGTTTTCCAATTCAAACGTCAGGCAACGATTACTCGTTGTTCTGGCGGTTCTTCAGAGCAGCGCCGAGGATGTCGCCGAGCGAAGCGCCCGAGTCGGACGAACCGAACTGAGCAACGGCTTCCTTCTCTTCAGCGATTTCCAGAGCCTTGATCGACAGCTGGATCTTGCGGTCCTTCTTGGAGAAGTTGGTGACGCGAGCGTCGACAACCTGACCAACCGAGAAACGCTCCGGACGCTGTTCGTCACGATCACGCGACAGGTCAGCGCGGCGGATGAACGAGGTGATGTCTTCGTGGTTGACGAGCTTCACTTCGATGCCGCCATCGTTGATCGCGATGATCTCGGCCGAAACAACGGCGTTCTTGCGCAGTTCGCCCGAAGCAGCGGCGTCGCCGACTGCATCCTTGCCGAGCTGCTTGATGCCGAGCGAGATGCGCTCCTTCTCGACGTCGACGTCGAGAACAACAGCGCGAACGACGTCGCCCTTGTTGAACTCTTCGATGACCTGCTCGCCCGGACGGTTCCAGTCGAGGTCGGAAAGGTGAACCATGCCGTCAACGTCGCCGTCGAGGCCGATGAACAGGCCGAATTCGGTCTTGTTCTTGACTTCGCCTTCGACTTCGGTGCCAGCCGGATGGCTATGCGCGAATGCCTGCCACGGGTTCTCGAGCGTCTGCTTGAGGCCGAGCGAGATACGACGCTTGGTCGGATCGACTTCGAGAACGACAACGTCGACTTCCTGGCTCGTGGACAGGATCTTGCCGGGGTGTACGTTCTTCTTGGTCCAGGACATTTCGGAGATGTGGATCAGGCCTTCGATGCCCGGCTCCAGCTCGACGAACGCACCGTAGTCGGTGATGTTCGTGACGGTACCGGAGATCTTCTTGCCGACCGGGTACTTCGCACCGATGCCATCCCACGGATCCGACTCGAGTTGCTTCATGCCGAGCGAGATGCGGTGGGTTTCCTGGTTGATGCGGATGATCTGAACCTTGACCTGCTGGCCGATGTTCAGGATCTCCGACGGATGGTTCACGCGGCGCCATGCCATGTCGGTGACATGGAGCAGACCGTCGATGCCGCCGAGGTCGACGAACGCACCGTAGTCGGTGATGTTCTTGACGACGCCTTCGACAACCTGGCCTTCTTCAAGGTTCTGAACGATTTCAGAACGCTGCTCGGCGCGGGACTCTTCGAGAACCGTACGACGCGATACGACGATGTTGCCGCGGCGCTTGTCCATCTTGAGGATTTCGAATGGCTGCGGGTTGTGCATCAGCGGGGTGACGTCGCGGATCGGACGGATGTCGACCTGCGAGCGCGGAAGGAAGGCAACGGCGCCGTCGAGATCGACGGTGAAGCCACCCTTGACCTGGTTGAAGATGATGCCTTCGACGCGTTCGCCGGCTTCGAACTTCACTTCCAGGCGCATCCAGCTTTCTTCGCGGCGAGCCTTTTCGCGCGACAGAACAGCTTCGCCGAGCGCGTTTTCGATGCGCTCAACGTAGACTTCGACTTCGTCGCCGACCTTGAGCGAGCCGTCCTTCGCCTTCGCGCCGAATTCCTTCAGAGCGATGCGGCCTTCGACCTTCAGACCGACGTCGACAACGGCGACGTCCTTTTCGATGGCCGTGACAATGCCCTTGGCAACATAGCCTTCGGCGAGATCGGTCTTCGCGAAGGATTCTTCGAGAAGCGCTGCGAAATCGTCACGGGTTGGGTTGGTAGCAGACATGGAATCTCCTGCATGCATCTCACGGGGGAGACGCATATGCGCCGGGGGCTGGTGTTGAACAGGCCTGAACCCAGTCCGCCCCATCGAAGGGACAATCCGGCGCGTGGACGGAATTTCAGGCTTATGCAAGAAGAGCGATCCTGACAGTGTCGGGGATGGGCTCTTCTTCAGATCTTCTTGATCAGGGCCGCATCGATCAAAGACTTCGCGGCCTGAAACGCCGCCTCTATACTCATTTCAGACGTATCAAGCAAGTGCGCGTCGTCGGCCGGGCGCAAAGGACTGTCGGCGCGGCCCATATCACGCTCGTCGCGCTTCTTCACATCTTCGAAAATGGCCCCAAAATCGGCCGGCTGGCCGTTGCCGATGATCTCGTCATAGCGACGTTTCGCCCGGACTTCCGGTGACGCCGTGACGTAGAGTTTCACCGGCGCATCCGGGCAGACGACCGTGCCGATGTCGCGGCCGTCGAGCACCGTGCCGGGCTCGCGCAGCGAAAAAGCCCGCTGCGCCTCGACCAGCGCCCGGCGCACGGCCGGCATGACCGCAATCTTCGATGCGGCCTCGCCGATCGCGTGGGCGGAAAGCACCGAGCGATCGAGCCCGGCCAGTTCAACCTCGCGCGCCACCTTCTCGGCGACCGCCTCGTCGTCGAGCGGCAAGCCGCCATCGAGCAGCGCCTTGGCGGTGGCGCGGTAGGTGAGGCCGGTATCGAGATGATGGAAGCCGTATTCCTCGGCGATGCGGCGCGAGAGCGTGCCCTTGCCGGCTGCGGCCGGTCCGTCGATAGCGATGGTGAACGTCATTTTCCAACCTGCATATGTATGTGGTCGTCGTGCCTGGCGGCCCGGCAACCCTGAAACCGAATGGACCCCGCTTCGACGCCAAGTCTCTGCGCCAGATGCGGCTCCACGAAAATCTTCTCGATGCCGAAACCGCTCCCCTCGGCCGAGAGCCAGCGGAGCGCCTCTGCGGTCCGGCCTTCTTCCAGCGGCAAGGGCCGCCACAGCGATTGCAAGAAGTCCAAGTCCCAGCGCAAGGTCAAGAGGTCTTCGCGATCCCGGCATGGGAGAATGCTGTCCGGTCGCGGCTGCTCGAAGGCAAAATAGCCGATCGGCGAGCGGGTCGCCTTATCCTTATAATCGGCCTCGGCATCCTGATAGAAGAACGCGACATCGAGCTTCCGACCGTCCGAATGGGACAAATGCGGGAAGAGCGGAAAACCGTCGAAGAACGGAAAGTTGGCGTCGAGCGCCAAGGTGGTCGTTCCGGGGAATACCTGATCCACATGGCGTGACAGGGCAGCGGCCGCTTCCTTCAGTTCCGGAACGACATATTGGCGGTTCAGGACACAGAAGAGCGGCGACTGCATTTTCAGCCGCGACGTGCCGTCGTCGAAACAGGGCAGAGGAACGCGGCCGAAGATCGGCGCAATGGCATAGCTGAGCGCGGTCCCTGCCGCATAGAGGCCGAGAAAGAGCGCCAGAAATACGGCAACGCCGGCTCTCCTTCGACGCAGGAGCCCAAGAGTGACGATCCAGACGGCGCCGCCGACCTGCGTCAGCAACGTCAGAAGAACCACGACCGCGAGTGTCAGCAGCCATCTCATTGTTACCGCCGGAATCGTGGGTCTCACGCGATCCTCGCGCCGAGGCTGGTCATGAGGTGCATGAATTCAGGAAAGCTTGTCGCGACCATCGACACGTCGTCGACGGTGACCGGATGTTCGGATGCAAGCCCGAAAATAAGGAAGCTCATGGCGATGCGGTGATCGAGATGGGTGTTTACGGTCGCGCCGGCAGCGCTTCCGAGCCCCTTACCGTCGCGACGGCCGCGCACGACCAGCGACGAGGCGCCCTCCTCGCAATCGACGCCATTGCGCTTCAGGCCCGCGGCGATGGCGGCGAGGCGATCGGACTCCTTCACACGCAGTTCGTCGAGCCCGGCCATGACGGTATTCCCCTCGGCGAAGGCAGCGGCGATGGCGAGAGCCGGGTACTCGTCGATCATCGAGGCGGCGCGCTCTTCGGGAACGGTGACACCGCTGAGTTCCGAGTGCCGTACGCGCAGATCCGCCACGTCCTCCCCGCCAACCTGTCTGCTGCCGATCACCTCGATATCCCCTCCCATCTCCTTAAGCGTCAGGATCAGGCCCGTGCGCGTCGGGTTCATCTGCACGTTGGTGATCGTGATGTCGGAGCCTGGGACGATCAGGGCTGCGACCAGCGGGAAAGCCGCAGACGAGGGATCGCCGGGCACGTCGATCTCCTGGCCGGTAAGCTTGCCGCGACCGTCAAGGCGGATCGTACGGACGCCGCTGACGTCGGTCTCGACAGAAAGTGCGGCGCCAAATGCCTCCAGCATCCGTTCCGTATGATCGCGCGTCATGACCGGTTCGATGACAGTGGTGATGCCGGGCGCGTTGAGACCGGCAAGCAGGACCGCCGACTTCACCTGTGCGGAGGCGACGGGCACGCGATAGGTGATCGGGGCAGGCGTCTTCGGTCCGCGTAGGGTCACCGGCAGGCGATCGCCTGCGGCGGCCCTCACCTGCGTGCCCATTTCACGCAAGGGCTCGAGAACCCGCGCCATCGGCCGGCGGCTGAGCGAAGCATCGCCAAGGAATGTCGTTTCGAAGTCGTAGACGCCCGCCAACCCCATCGCCAGACGGCAGCCTGTGCCAGCATTGCCGAAATCGAGCGGCGCTTCCGGCGCAAGCAGCGCACCGTTGCCGACGCCATCGACGATAAAGGTATCGGCCTCCTTACGAATGCGGGCCCCCATCGCCTGCATCGCGCGGCCGGTGGCCATCACGTCCGCGCCTTGTAGCAGGCCGGTAATGCGCGTCTCGCCGCTAGCAAGCCCGCCCAGCATCAGCGCCCGGTGCGAGATCGACTTGTCGCCGGGGATGCGGATCGAGCCGCGCAGATCGGCGGACTTTCGGGCAGTGGCGGGTCTCGGGCCCGATCCATGAGACATGCGGCATCCTCTGGCCCGAAAGGGCGTTCTTACCGAAGGGCACAACCGCGCCCGCACCGCGGCACTCCTATCACACCCTCGCTGCGTGTTTCCATAAATTGCGGCCGCTCGAGGAGCGCCACAAGGGGCGGGCAAGAGCCGGAAAGCCAGCAACGCCGGGGCTTTGGCGATTTGTCTTTGACAGATGCGGCCAAGACGATTATGGGGACCGGCTAATCATCATAAGCTTGATACCCTTTCCACCCGCCGGCTTTCCGGCAAGCGCCGGCTCGGCCGGCCATTCAAGAGGCTTTGACTGTGGCAAAACCGGAACTTGGAACAAAGCGCATCGACCCGGAAACGGGGCGCAAATTCTACGATCTGAACAGTGATCCGATCGTTTCGCCTTACACCGGCAAGTCCTATCCGCTGTCCTTCTTCGAAGAAACCTCGGTCGCCAAGGTGCTCGAGAAGGAAGAAGAAGAAGAGGTAACGGAAGTCGACGCAGAGAACACCGAAGTCGAACTCGTTTCGCTCGAGGATGCCGATGATGAGGCAGCGGGCGGCGACGACCTGCCGGATCTCGGCGACGACGACGTCGAAATCGACGGCGACGACGATGACGACACCTTCCTGCAGACCGACGACGAAGACGATGACGACGACATGAGCGACCTCATCGGCGTGTCGGACGACGAAGAAGACGTCTAAGCGCTTCAAATGACAAAGAAATGCTCCCGTCCTCGGCCAAAGTGGCCCGGACGGGAGAAAAACGGCCCGGACAATAAATAAATCCACAGGCCACGCATTTTTCGGCTTGCCATCCTCAAAAAGGGGAAGTAATAAGCCGCCACTCGCCGAGCACAACAGCTCGACGAACTTCCCGGACCGGCCTAGCCGGAACCCGATATGGGGCTATAGCTCAGCTGGGAGAGCGCTTGCATGGCATGCAAGAGGTCAGCGGTTCGATCCCGCTTAGCTCCACCAAAACCTTCCTTCGATTGATCAGTACCCAGTCCTCAGGGACCTTCGTTCGCGGCCATTTCGTCCAGCGAATCCAGGATCATCGTCAGCAACCGGATGATGTCGGCGGATTCGAGCAGAGCATTGCGGATTTCGCGCTCGGACCGTTTGGGTATGGAACCGGCAATATCCAGAAGGATGTTGGTCACGTCCGGCGCTTCGGTGTTCGGTTCCATGCCCGTCTGCTCGCGCATGCAGCGGATCAGCGCCACTGCGCCTTCAAGCAAACGCTGTGCCTGCACCGGGGTGAGGTCATGGACCTCGTTGGCGGCACGAAACAGCTGCGATCGGAAGCCGGCTATCGTGGTCATCTCGCGGATGATACTCCTTTCGGCTTCAAATGAAAGTGGTGGCCGGGGCCGCCCACGCAACGTTCGGATGAACATGATGCATGCGTTACCTTGCGCGAACGCGAACAGCCGTTTCGCGCGCAACATCCGGCCGCGCGCCATGCATTCATGATTTGTTAAGCAGCGGAACGCAGAAGCTGGTGCCATGTTTCTGATCTCGAAAATCTTCTGGCTCATTGTGCAGCCGCTGTCGTTCTCGCTGCTCGCCGTCATCGCCGGGCTGCTTGCGACGGCCATCGGCTGGCGACGCATCGGCGCCGTTCTCGGCAGCCTGGGCGCGCTGGTTCTTTTCGTCAACCTGTTCACCACCGTTGGCCCCTATGCCCTGCAAGCGCTTGAGGATCGATTTGTGCGCCCGACGCCGCCGACAGCGCTTTCCTGCATCATTGTGCTCGGCGGGGCCTTCGAAAACGAAGTCATGGCAAGCCGCGGCGGCACGGAGCTCAACCAGGCAGCAGACCGCTTCATCGAGACAGCGAGCCTCGCCAAGCGCTATCCCGAAGCACGAATCCTCGTCTCCGGCGGCGATGGCTCGATCAGCGGCGCCTACGAGGGCGATGCGCTGGCCTCGAAGGCGTTCTTCGACATCTTCGGCATTGCGGCCGATCGGGTGATCCGCGAGGAAGATTCGCGCACCACCTTCGAGAACGCGCGCTACACCAAGGATCTTCTGGCGGCAAACGGGCTGACGCAATGTGCGCTCGTCACCTCGGCGTATCACATGCCGCGCTCCGTCGGGCTGTTCCGCGCCAACGACATCGACGTCCAGCCCTGGCCGACCGACTACCGCACCAGCGGCAAGGTGCGGCTTGGCTTCGATTTCACCCAGCCCTCACTGAACGCGCAGCTGACAACGACGGCCGCCAAGGAATGGACCGGGCTCGTCGCCTATTACCTGCTCGGCCGCACCCAGACGGTGCTGCCGCGCTAGACGACCATGACACGCCCCAGTGCAGCAAATGGCAGCGCGCCTCCTGACTTCATCCCGACGGTGCGCTAATGATCTGCGGGAGCCAATCGGGCTGAAACGGAGCGCCCATGCCGATCCTCGAAATCCTCGACTATGCCGGTGTGGCCGTGTTTGCCGCAACCGGGGCGCTGTCGGCCTCGCGCAAGCAACTCGACATCATCGGCTATCTGTTCCTGGCCTCGGTCACCGGCATCGGCGGCGGCACGATGCGTGACGTCGTGCTCGGCGCAACGCCCGTTTTCTGGGTCACCAATCCGACCTATCTTCTGGTCTGCGCGACGGTCGCCGTTCTCCTGTTCTTCACCGCCCATCTCTTCGATTCCCGCTACCGGGTCCTCGTCTGGCTCGATGCGATCGGGCTGTCGGCCTATTGCGTGATGGGTGCGGCGAAAGGCTATGCAGCGACGGGGTCGCCGAGCGTCGCGCTCGTTACCGGCATGCTGACGGCGACGTTCGGCGGCGTGCTTCGCGATCTGCTGGCCGGAGAACCCTCGGTGCTGCTGCGGCCGGAAGTCTATGTGACGGCAGCACTGATCGGTGCCAGTGCCTACGTGCTGGCGACGATGGTGGGACTACCACTTGTGGCCGCCTCAACGCTCGGCGTGGCCTCGGCCTTTGCCGTGCGTGCCGGTGCGCTCAAGTTCGGATGGACGCTGCCGACCGGCAAGGCGCTGCCGGGCCGCGATCCGGACGACGTGATGTGAGCCTTTCGCACGTGCGTGCCTATGACAGGCGGCGGACAGCGCCGATATCGTAGTTGATGCGATGTCGGCCGCCACCCGGGCGGCTTCAGCGAAAGGGATACCGCATGCGTTTCTTCAGCAACAAGCTTGCCGCACTTGCCCTTCTTTGCATGGCCTCGCCGGCATTTGCCGCCACGACCGTCAAGGTCGTCGAAGGTGGTGAAGCGGGCGGCCCGATGACACTGACACTCGACCAGTCGACGATAAAGGCCGGAGAGACTGTCTTCCTGGTGCACAACGACGCCATGACGGAAGAGCACGAGATGGTGCTGGTGAAGCTGAAATCAGCCGACCAGAAGATCAATCTCATCGCGGCCAAGCATCGGGTCGACGAAAAGCAGCTCAAGAGCCTCGGCGAGGTTTCCGAGCTGAAGCCCGGAGCCGACGGCCAGCTGAAAGCCAAGCTCGCGCCGGGCAGCTACGTGCTCCTTTGCAACATCAAAGGACACTACGAGGCCGGCATGCGCGCCAATCTGACGGTGACGGAATAGCGGCGATCGATCGCCATCGCGGCCACCATGACGGTGGCCGCCGGATCAGCGGTCGTTTTTACGGCGCAGACGAATGACCACGTCGACATGGGCGATCTCCATGCCTTCGGGCGGTTCCGGCAGATTGTCGATGTGGATGTTGCTGACCGGAATATCGAGAACCTCGTTCTGGCCCTCGACGAAGAAGTGATGATGGTCCGACACGTTGGTGTCGAAATAGGTCTTGGCGCTTTCCACCGCCAGCACGCGGATCATGCCGGCTTCGGTAAACTGGTGCAGCGTGTTGTAGACGGTCGCCAGCGACACTGGCACGCCGGCCATGACGGCCTCTTCGTGCAGTTCTTCGACGGTCAGGTGGCGATCACCCTTGGCAAATATCAGATCGGCGAGGGCAACGCGTTGACGGGTCGGACGCAGGCCTGAGTGGCGTAGCCTTTCTTCCGAACTCACTTCTGTTGCTTTCGTCATCAAGGGTCGTTCCATGTATCCCGGCGAAATTCACAATACTTCCTCCGCGATATAACTTTTACGTCCTCGCCTTTCAATAGATTCCAGCCCTGACAGGCGTTGCAAAGCCCGAAAAACCGGTCAAACTCGGGGAATGCTGGCAATTAACTCTGGTCGCGCCCACATTGATCCTGTAAGCGACGGCGGAGTGAAATCGCCATCAGGAGCGATGGAGACCGGACGGAAAACCGCAAGATCCGGGTCGCCACGCTTCATTTCAAGCCGAACTTGCTCTAAAGCAGGTCGGACAACACAATTTGTTACGCGGGGAAACATCTATTCATGACGACCAGACAATCCAGCTTCAGCTATGAGGAAATCCTGGCCTGCGGCCGTGGTGAGTTGTTTGGCCCCGGCAATGCCCAGCTGCCGCTGCCGCCGATGCTGATGGTCCACCGCATCACCGAAATCTCCGAAACCGGCGGCGCCTTCGACAAGGGTTACCTGCGCGCCGAGTACGACGTGCGGCCGGACGACTGGTATTTTCCCTGCCACTTCCAGGGTAACCCGATCATGCCCGGCTGCCTCGGCCTCGATGGCATGTGGCAGCTGACCGGTTTTTACCTCGGCTGGCTTGGCGAGCCCGGCCGCGGCATGGCGCTTTCCACCGGCGAAGTGAAGTTCAAGGGCATGGTGCGTCCCCATACCAAGCTTCTCGAGTACGGCATCGACTTCAAGCGCGTCATGCGCGGCCGGCTCGTGCTCGGCACGGCCGACGGCTGGTTGAAAGCCGATGGCGAGACTATCTATCAGGCAACCGACCTCCGCGTCGGCCTGTCGAAGGATAAGGCCGAGTAAAATCCAGGCCTTTCCGCAGCCAACGAAATAAAGAAAAGGTCAGTACCATGAGACGGGTTGTTGTCACGGGCCTCGGCATCGTTTCCTCGATCGGGAACAATGCAGACGAAGTTACGGCGTCGTTGCGCGATGCCAAGTCGGGCATCACGTTTTCTCCCGATTTCGCCGAGAATGGCTTCAAGTGCCAGGTCTGGGGCGCGCCGTCGCTCGATCCGACCGAACTCGTCGATCGCCGTGCCATGCGCTTCCTGTCTCAGGGCGGCGCCTGGAACCACGTGGCGATGAAGCAGGCGATCGCCGACTCCGGTCTGGAAGAAGCCGTCATCGCCCGCAACGAGCGTACCGGCATCATCATGGGCTCGGGCGGACCGTCCACCCGCACCATCGTTGAAGCGGCCGACATCACCCGCAAGAACGTCAGCCCGAAGCGCATCGGCCCGTTCGCCGTTCCCAAGGCGATGTCTTCGACGGCGTCGGCGACGCTTGCCACCTGGTTCCAGATCCACGGCGTCAACTATTCGATCTCGTCGGCCTGCTCGACCTCGGCCCATTGCATCGGCAACGCCGCCGAGATGATCCAGTGGGGCAAACAGGACGTGATGTTTGCCGGCGGTCACGAAGACCTCGACTGGACCATGTCCAACCTGTTCGACGCCATGGGCGCCATGTCGTCGAAGTACAACGAAACGCCGGCGACGGCTTCGCGCGCCTATGACGCCAACCGCGACGGCTTCGTCATTGCCGGTGGCGCAGGCGTTCTCGTTCTCGAAGAACTGGAGCACGCCAAGGCCCGCGGCGCGAAGATCTACGCCGAAATCGTCGGCTATGGCGCCACCTCCGACGGCTACGACATGGTGGCTCCGTCGGGCGAAGGCGCGATCCGCTGCATGCGCCAGGCGCTCTCGACCGTGAAGGGCGAGGTCGACTACATCAACACCCACGGCACCTCCACCCCGGTTGGCGACAGCAAGGAAATCGGCGCGATCCGCGAAGTGTTCGGCAGCAAGATGCCGCACATCCAGTCGACCAAGTCGCTCACGGGTCACTCGCTCGGTGCGGCCGGCGTGCAGGAATCGATCTACGGCCTGTTGATGATGCAGGCGGGCTTCATCGGCGAAAGCGCGCATATCAGCGAGCTCGACCCGGAATTCGATGGCGTTCCGATCGTTCGCAAGCGCATCGACAATGCCAAGATCGATACGGTTCTTTCGAACTCCTTCGGCTTCGGCGGCACCAACGCAACGCTCGTCTTCCAGCGCTACAACGGATAACACCATGACGGGACTGATGACTGGAAAGCGTGGCCTCATCATGGGTGTGGCCAACAACCATTCTATTGCCTGGGGCATCTCCAAGGCGCTTGCAGCGCAAGGCGCGGAACTGGCCTTCACCTTTCAGGGCGAGGCGCTGGGTAAGCGCGTCAAGCCGCTGGCGGCCGAGCTCGGTTCCGACTTCCTGCTTCCTTGCGATGTCGAAGACATTGCGTCTGTCGATGCGGTCATCGATGCGATCAAGGAACGCTGGGGCAAGCTCGACTTCATCGTTCATGCCATCGGCTTTTCGGACAAGAACGAGCTGAAGGGCCTCTACGCCGACACCTCGCGCGACAACTTCAGCCGCACGATGGTGATCTCCTGCTTCTCCTTCACCGAGATCGCCAAGCGGGCTGCCGAACTGATGGATGAGGGCGGCTCGATGCTGACGCTCACCTATGGCGGCTCGATGCGCGTCATGCCGAACTACAACGTCATGGGTGTCGCCAAGGCAGCGCTCGAGGCGTCGGTGCGCTATCTCGCCGCCGACTATGGCGTTCGCGGCATTCGCGTCAACGCGATCTCGGCGGGCCCGATCCGCACGCTTGCCGGCGCCGGCATTTCCGACGCCCGGGCGATGCTGTCCTGGCAGCAGAAGAATTCGCCGCTGCGCCGCACCGTCACGATCGACGACGTCGGCAGCTCGGCCCTCTACCTTCTTTCGGACCTTTCGCGCGGCGTGACCGGCGAAATCCACTATGTCGATTCCGGCTACAACATTACGTCGATGCCGGCACTCGATGCGCTCAGGACCGCCGACGCAGAGTGACGGCAGCGGCAAAGCCGCTGACTGACGACCCAGCTTCTATAGAAAACCCCGGCGAGACACCTCGCCGGGGTTTCTTTTTTGAGGTCGACAGGGCCCGACGGCCCGAGACAACATCAGTCCGGAAGGCCGGCCTTGTGGAATCCGTCCACGAAGTGCGCGAGCGTCGCTGCGTCACGAAACGGCTCGGTCGTCGCCCAGAAACCGGTCGTGAAATGCGGGTTGGCGACGAGGAACAGGTCGACCTCGGCGCGTGCCTCGTCGAACCGCCCCAATTGCGCGAGGCTCGCCGCCAGGAAGCGACGCGAGCTGGTGCGGTAGGTCTCGTCCTTGCGCAGCGTCTCGACCGCGGCTTCGTAGTCTCCGGCCGCATACTGCGCCTGGCCGAGAGTCAGATAGTACCAGCTTGCCGGATAGGGGTTCAGCCGGAACGCCTTGCGAATGTGCTCCAGCCCTTCCTCGACCCGGCCTGCCAGGATCGTGATGTCGGACAATGTCGCCCAGGTGTCGGCTTCGTTCGGGTCAAGCTCGATGGCCCTGGCAAATTCCGCGTCGGCCTCGGCGAAGTTGCGCTCATAGGCAAGCAGATTGGCCAGCACCCAGCGGCAACCGGCGTCGTTGGGATCGATCGCGACGGCTTTGCGCGCCAGATCCAGGGCGATGCCGCGGGTCGGTACGATCGGCTCGCCCCAGTGCACCCACCCCATCCAGTGGTTCATGGCGAGCCAGCGATAGGCCTCGGCATAATCAGGGTCGAGCGAAACGGCGCGAGTGAGCATCAGATGCGCTTCCCGGGCGGTCTGCGGCGAATCGTCGATCAGCTTGCGCGCCCGAACGCAGAGATCATAGGCCTCGAGGCTCCTGGGGCGATTGCGTGACGGCGGGGTGCGCAGCCGACCGAGCAACGCCTCGACGATCTTGGCCGTCACCTCGTCCTGAACGGCAAAGATGTCTTCCAGGTTGCGGTCGAAGCGTTCTGCCCAGAGGTGCTCTCCGCTCAGCGCATCGACCAGCTGGGCGTTGATGCGTACGCGTCCGGAGGCGCGCCTTGCGCTTCCTTCCAGGAGGTAGCGCACGCCGAGGTCTTCGGCGATCGCGCGTACATCCATCGCCCTGCCCTTGTAGGCAAAGGTGGAATTGCGGGCGATGACGAACAGACCACCGCTCCGGGAGAGATCGGTGATCAGATCCTCCGTCAGCCCGTCCGCGAAGGAATCCTGATCGGGATCGTTGCTGAGATTGACGAAGGGCAGCACCGCGATCGAAGGCCGGCCCGGCAACGGCAGCGGCTTTCGCCCGCCTGCCAGCCGCTCGATACTGCCCATGAAACGGTAGCCGATGCGCGGAACCGTTGAAATCCACTCGCCGCCGTCGGCAGCCCGGCCGAGCAGCTTCCTGAGCTGTGCGATCTGTACGGTGAGATTGCCTTCCTCGACGGCCGTACCAGGCCAGGCCGCGTCCATCAGCTCGGTCTTGGCGAGGATTTCGCCCGGCCTTTCCACGAGCGCCGCAAGCAGCTTCACGCCGCGATGCCCGACCGCAACCGGATCATCGTTCCGCAGGAGCGTTCCCGCACCCGGATCAAGCACGAACGGACCAAAGGCAAACCGTGTATCCTGCATGCGGCGATCTATAGCCCGTTTGGAAGTTTTTGAGAACTTTTTGGAAGGGCTTAAGTACGGCACCGATCCTATTCCGCAGAATCCAACCTCCTTCAGATCGAGGGTCCCCCCGACCCTCAAAGCCGATAGCGAGGTTGTCATGAACAACGCCCCCTTTTCTCCCATTGCATCGCCTCAGGCCGCGGCGCCTGAAACGCCGAGGAGCCCGACGCTTTCGCATTCCCCTGTCGAGACGCTGAAACGGATGGTCGCCGCCTGGCGTGAACGGAACCAATTTCACCTAGAACTCGATCGAAAGCTCAAGGGCGATCCGCATCTGATCGACGATATCGGCCTGACGCGACGTCAAGTCGAGGAGGAGCTCGCCAGGCCCTTCTGGCAAGTGCTTTGAGGTGAGCCGCGCAATGACATCGGACCAGCGACCGCCACCGGCGCCGACCCTTGGCGAGGTGATCACGACGTTCCGCGAGGATCAAGCCCCCTGGGCGGCGATGGCGGGTATCATCGCCACCGTTACCGTCTTTGCCGTGGCGCAGGGGCTCACCTATCCGCTGCTCAGCTTCATCCTGGAGCGGCAGCGGACGGCACCCGCCCTGATCGGCCTGTCGGCGGCCATGACGCCGCTGGGGTTCATCCTGTCGGCGCCTCTGATCCCGATGCTTTCGCGGCGGCTGGGCGGTGCCCGGCTCGCGATCCTCTGTTCGGTGCTGGCCGCCAGCACGCTTGCCGCCATTGCGTGGACTGAGGACGTCTGGGCCTGGATGCCGCTTCGCTTTCTGCTGGGCGTCTTCGCCAATCCGCTATCCGTGATCAGCGAGACCTGGCTGGTGGCCATTGCGCCCGCGTCCCGCCGGGGCCGCATCATGGGTCTCTATTCCTCGGTCGTTTCAGCCGGTTTCGCCATAGGGCCGCTGTCGCTCGGGATGGTCGGAACGGCGGGCTGGTCGCCGTTCCTGATCGGCATCGTGGCCTTTGTCGCCTGCGGCCTGATCTTGCTTGCCCTCGTGTCGCGCCTGCCGGCGGTGCCGCAGGATGGGGAAGCAACGTCCGTCGCCGGGTTTTTCGCGCTGGCGCCTTTGCTGCTGTTTGCGGTCGCAACGGCTGCGGCCTTCGAGCAGACCCTGCTTTCGCTGCTTGCGGTCTATGGCGCAGCGCTTGGCAGCAATGAGGAGCGCGTCGCGCCGCTCATGACCTGCTTCATTGCCGGCAACGCGTCGTTGCAGATCCTGCTCGGGCGCCTCTCCGAACGCAGGGGATCGACGCAGACGATGCTGTTCTGCGTGCTTTCCTCCCTGGCCGGCTGCCTGCTGCTGCCATGGCTGTTCGAAAGCTGGCTCATCTGGCCGCTTGTTTTCGTCTGGGGCGGGGTGACGTTCGGGATCTATACTCTGTCGCTGATCCAGCTCGGCGAGCGGTTCAGCGGCCTGACCCTGATCGCCGGCAACGCCGCCTTTGCCTTCGCCTGGGGCCTTGGCGGCATGGTTGGCTCGCCAGCAACGGGACTTGTCATGCAAGTGACGGGACACCACGGGTTGCCGTTGTCACTCGGCCTGCTCTGCGCCGTCCTTGCGGGGCTATTGGTCGTCGCGAGAAGGCGCGGCTGAGGCGCGCGCCGGTCCGCCTGCCTTTTGCCGGCAAGCTCAAATCAGGACGAACAGCACGAGCAGAGCCACGATGACCGCCAGCACGACGAAGCCCGTATGGGTCCGGCGCGCCGGGTCAAGCGGCGAGCGATAGAGGCTCTGCAAGAACGACATGGGCACCTCGGAGGTCGCGCCATGTCCCTCGCCCTGCTTGATGTCCTTGGCAATAGCTTCGGCCGCATCCTCGCTCAAGGGCGGCCTGTTCACTCCCGACGTCATGGAACTCATCCTCCGGCAGTAAAACCGGGCACATGGTGAGCCGGATCTGCGACGAAGGCAACGGGCTAAGTCTGACTTGCAGCCAGATGCAAAAAAGCCGGGTCATCTGCCCGGCTTTTTCCATTCTCGGATGGCGCAAAATGCGTCCTGCGGCGGCTCAGCGCTTGGCCCAGAGCACCTTGAATCGGGCGTTGCGGCAGGTCTCGCCATATTCCTTGGAATTTTCCGCCAGCACCTGCTCGTAGGGAAGGCCACGATTGGCGACCATCATCAGCTTGCCACCCTGCTTCAGCGCCTTCAGCGCCGTCTTGATGATGGCGACGCCGAGCGACGGCTCAGCCGCGTGGCCTTCATGGAAGGGCGGATTCATGACGATGAGGTCGTACTTGTCGCGCGGCTCTTCGCTCGTCAGGTCGAACCAGTAGAAACGGGCCGGCATGCGCGGCGCGTTCGCCATCATGTTGACGCGGGCCGCCTCGAGCGCCTCGTGATCGGCCTCGAAGAGATCGACCCCCTTGGTACCCGGTGACGCTTCAGCAAGCTTGGCTGCGAGATAACCCCAGCCAGCGCCGAAATCGGCGGCGTGGCCATGGAAATCATTCGGAAGACGCGACGCCAGCAGCTCTGAGCCCGCATCGATGCGGTCGTGCGAGAACATGCCGGGCGAGGCCTCGAACAGGCCGTCGACGCGCACCGGCACCTTGGCAAGCTTTTGTACGGCGTCGGTGACATCTTCCGGGCGAGTGAACCAGAAGGCGACGCCGTGATACTTCGGCAGATGGTCGCCGTCCCATTCGAACTTGGCGATGCGCTTCTTCAGCGACTGGATGCCGTCTTCCTTGCCGCCGGCAACGACGATCAGACCGCCCTCGCGCGTGCGCTTCAGCGCCTCGGCGATCCGGTCTTCGTTCTCGCCCTTGTGCTTGCCGCAGAGGATCAGCGTGACGTCGTAGTCCTCGCCGGTGATTTCAGGCGCCACGTCGGCGCGGGCGGCTTCCAGGGCGCGATAGAGCGGCCGCAGCGGCTGCACCGCCGAGATCGACGCCTCGAAGCCCTGCGGCAGCCTGTAGCCCGCCTCGGCGCCGAGGAACAGCACGCGCTCGCCCTCGCCCGGCGGGTCGATCACGCCGCTGTCGAACGGGTAAAACAGGGTCTTCAACGAATCTCGGCTCATCGGTCTATCCGTCATCTTGCTATAAGAAAGGGGCGCGGAGCGATCCGCCCCGCGCCCCGAATGCATTCGGGTGAAGCGCGCTTATTCAGCGGCTTCGCCGTCGCCCTTCTTTTCAGACTTTTCGGCAACGATTTCCTTGCCGGTGGCCTGGTCGACGACCTTCATCGACAGGCGAACCTTGCCGCGCTCGTCGAAGCCCATGAGCTTGACCCAGACCTTGTCGCCTTCCTTGACGACGTCGGTCGTCTTGGCGACGCGCTCGGAGGCGAGCTGCGAGATGTGGACGAGACCGTCACGGGCGCCGAAGAAGTTGACGAAGGCGCCGAAGTCGGCGGTCTTCACAACGGTACCTTCGTAGACCTGGCCGACTTCCGGCTCGGCGACGATCGAGTGGATCCACTTGCGGGCCGCTTCGATTTCCTTGCCGGACGAGGAGGCGATCTTCACGGTGCCGTCGTCTTCGATGTTGATCTTGGCGCCGGTCTTTTCGACGATTTCGCGGATGACCTTGCCACCCGAACCGATGACTTCGCGGATCTTGTCGACCGGAATGTTCATGACTTCGATGCGCGGGGCGAACTCGCCGAGCTGGCCACGGCTTTCGGAAATGGCCTTGGCCATTTCGCCGAGGATGTGGAGACGGCCGCCCTTGGCCTGGTTGAGCGCGATGCCCATGATCTCTTCGGTGATGCCCTCGATCTTGATGTCCATCTGGAGCGAGGTGATGCCGGCGTCGGTACCGGCAACCTTGAAGTCCATGTCGCCGAGGTGGTCTTCGTCGCCGAGAATGTCGGAGAGAACGGCGAAGCGCTCATCTTCCTTGATCAGGCCCATGGCGATACCGGCAACCGGCTTTGCGAGCGGAACGCCGGCGTCCATGAGAGCGAGCGAGGTGCCGCAGACGGTGGCCATCGAGGACGAGCCGTTGGACTCGGTGATCTCGGAAACGACGCGCAGCGTGTAGGGGAACTGCTCGGCTTCCGGGAGCATCGGGCGGATAGCGCGCCAGGCGAGCTTGCCGTGACCGATTTCGCGACGGCCCGGGGAGCCCATGCGGCCGGTTTCGCCGACCGAGAAGGGCGGGAAGTTGTAGTGCAGCATGAAGCGTTCTTTGTACATGCCGGTCAGGCTGTCGACGTACTGTTCGTCTTCGCCGGTGCCGAGCGTGGCAACGACGATCGCCTGCGTTTCGCCGCGGGTGAACAGCGCCGAACCGTGGGTGCGCGGCAGAACGCCGACTTCCGACACGATCGGGCGAACGGTTTCCAGATCGCGGCCGTCGATGCGGCTCTTGGTGTCGAGGATGTTCCAGCGAACGATCTTGGCCTGCAGGTGCTTGAAGACGGCGCCGATTTCTTCGGCCGAATGGGCCGGGTTCTCGATGCCCTCAGGCAGGAAGTGTGCCTTCACCTTGGCCTTGACGGCGTCGACGGCAGCGTAACGGGCAGCCTTCTCGGTGATCTTGTAGGCGTTGCGCAGCTCGTCTTCGGCAAGCGAGAGCATGGCGTTTTCGAGAGCGGAATGATCTTCGGCTTCGAATTCGCGCGGCTCCTTGGCAGCGACTTCAGCGAGCTTGATGATGGCGTCGATGACCGGCTGGAAGCCCTTCTGACCGAAGACGACGGCGCCGAGCATAACGTCTTCCGGCAGTTCCTTGGCTTCGGATTCGACCATCAGCACCGCTTCCTGGGTGCCGGCGACGACGAGGTCGAGGGTCGATTCGTCCATCTCGTCGAGATGCGGGTTCAGAACGTACTGGCCGTTGATGTAGCCGACGCGCGCGCCACCGATCGGGCCCATGAAGGGGATGCCCGACAGCGTCAGCGCTGCAGAAGCGGCGACCATCGACAGGACGTCGGGGTTGTTTTCGAGGTCATGCTGCATGACCGTGACGATGACCTGGGTGTCGTTCTTGTAGCCATCGGGGAAGAGCGGACGGATCGGACGGTCGATCAGGCGCGAGACGAGCGTTTCGTTTTCGCTCGGACGACCTTCGCGCTTGAAGTAGCCACCCGGGATCTTGCCGGCGGCGTAGGTCTTTTCCTGGTAGTTGACGGTCAGCGGGAAGAAGTCCTGGCCCGGCTTCGGCGACTTGGCCGAAACGACGGTGGCGAGAACGACGGTTTCGCCGTAGGTGGCGAGAACGGCGCCGTCAGCCTGACGGGCGATCTTGCCGGTTTCGAGCTTGAGCGGACGCCCAGCCCATTCGATTTCAACCTTGTGGGTATCGAACATGTTCTGTCCTTCGTGTGCGGCGGACCTCTCCGCGGCTGTTACAGCGCGGGCGGTCGAAGGGCCGCATGAAATGGCGCATCACGGGCAAGACAACGGGAG
>Ga0102591_1000639_pt1 | contig 62126 bp, 57 predicted proteins | sample AraplaCol_mCL_r2_2_FD_76860 | JGI IMG/M metagenome (GOLD analysis project Ga0102591, IMG submission 76860) | Arabidopsis root microbial communities from North Carolina, USA - plate scrape MF_Col_mCL_r2 (SPADES assembly) (version 2) | ecosystem: Host-associated > Plants > Roots > Endosphere... | reverse complement strand
CACCAGCAATTGCTCGATTCCATCCGCGACAAGATTCTGCCGCTCGGTGACACTGTCGGCTTCATCTGCGGCCACGGTCCAGGCGGGCAGATCGGCGAGGAGCGCCGCACCAATCCCTATCTGCGCGGGCTCTGAAGAAGGACGGCTTGCCGTTGTAATCACGAAAAAAGCCCATGCCTTGATCGAGGCATGGGCTTTTTGATTCCGTATGCTCTGCGCCGATCAGCCGGCGGTGCAGAAGTAGCTGCGGCCGTCGTAACCGCGGAAGGTGCCGTTGTCCGGGTTGAACGAACGGTAGCGCTGCGAGCAGTAACGGTACCAGGACGGCGTCCAGGGCTCGAGCGAGCGGTAACCGCCGCCATAGCTGCCGCCGCCGTAGTTATCGACGACAACGGGACGGGCCTGATAGACGGGGCGAGGGCGATAGACCGGGCGCGGCTCGTAGTAATCGTATTCCGGTTCCGGATCGATATAGACGCGCTCGCCGTAGCCGCTGTTGTAACGCGGCTGCGAGGCGATCGCGCCGCCGATCAGCGCGCCAGCGGCGAGGCCCGCTGCGCCTGCCACCCATGCATCGTCATTGTTGTGGTGATGGCGATGGTCTGCCAGCGCGGCGCCGGAGGTCGGGACGATCATGGCGATTGCGGCGACCGAAAGAACGGCGGCTTTGATGAACGTGTTCATGGGCTTCAAATCCTATCGCATGGACCGGATCAATCCGGATTTCATGAGAGGACGTTAATGCCGCCACTGTGAACCGAGCCTGAACAAAAAAAACCCGGCAAGCCTGCCGGGCTTCAACTTTGAATCTGTCAGCGGATGTCGGCGTTAGCCGGCGATCTGCAGGTTGACCGCCTTCGGGCCTTTGCCGCGGCGATCCGGTTCGGTGTCGAAGCTCACCTTCTGGTTTTCCGTCAGACCGTTCAGGCCGGAGGCCTGGACTGCGGAAATGTGTACGAAGATATCTGCACCACCGTTGTCAGGCTTGATGAAACCAAAGCCCTTGTCGGTGTTGAAGAATTTTACAGTGCCAGTTTCGGCCATGCGTCAGGTCCTTTTCTCTCCACCCGTTTGACGGACGGGTAGCATTGCAATGTGCCCGGATGGGCGTTGGCAGGCAGTTCTCGACGTTTGAGGAAAGGGTCCTGGTTACCGCAGCCAGCCATTGGAAGGGCCGCATCACTGCTTCCCATCGGTCTGGCCGCCCGGAGTTTTTGCGTCTCCGGCCCGCTTTTATTTCAAGATCTTCCCATGTTCGCAGATTGCCCGAACGAAAGTAAGATTGATGGGTTTATTTTGAATTGGCAAGCAAAACTTTTCGGGATTGGTATTGCGTCTTGTCATTGCTCAAAAATCGGTCATTTGCGGCTTTGTGGGGCGCTGCGCAAAATATATCGCAAGCTGTTGAAATCACAGCTTTTTGAAAACAATTGCTGCAAAATTGAGTGGTTTCCGCCGATTTCTCGTGCGCGGCGCGTAAAGCAGGCCAATCGCTTAGGATGCGTGCCGTCGGCAACTCCCTGATATGTTTGAGGCTTCTCACGTCGGCGGTTTCTTACGTAGATTTCTTGCAGAAAATCTAGAGCTCTCGGGCCGGGTCGAAAACGCAGGGCAAAGCTACGCCTTCGTTGCGAAGCAACGGGCCTATTGCCTGAACAACAGCAAGTAAAGCCTCAGTCCAGCGTCTTGGCGGTGGCGTGCCTATAGTTTCTTGAGGAGCCCTCAGGCAGGTGCTGCGGCGCGGCGGCCCTTCGTCAGTTCCGGCACGATCTCTACCGTCAGCATGGCGGCAAAGATGATGGCGCAGCCGGCATAACCGATCGGGGTGATGACTTCGCCAAGCAGGAGAACGCCGAAGAGGGCGGCAAAGAGTGCTTCGCTCGACAGGAAGATCGCAGCCTGCGGCGCCGTGGTGTAGCGCTGCCCGACGACCTGAAGAATGAAGGCAAGGCCGCTCGAAAAGATGCCGGCATAGAGGATCTCGAAGAGCGCGCCCTCTATGGCAGCGAAGCTCAGCGGCTCGGTCGTGACGGCGAGGGCGAAGCCGAGCACGGCGCAGACGGCGAACTGCGTCATCGACAGCAGCATCGGCCGGCCGCTGCTTGGGGCAAACAGGCCGATGAGCAGCAGTTGCACCGCCCAGAACAGGGCGCAGACCACGGTCAGGTAGTCGCCACCCGTCAGCGTCGACAGCGTGCCGCCGCTCAAGAGGAAAATGCCGAACAGCGCCATCAACGCCCCCGGCCAGATCACCCAATGCGGCTTGCGGCGCAAGAAGATCACCGTCAAGACCGGGACGAAGACGACGTAGAGACCGGTGAGGAAGCCGGAATTGGTGACACTGGTGTCGAGCAGGCCGAATTGCTGCGTCACGGCGCCGGCAAAGAGCGCCAGGCCGATGAAGATGAAATTGCGCACGGTCGTCAGCTTGATCGGTTCGGCCGCGCGTTTCGTTTCGATGATGGCCAAGGGCATGGCGACCAGTGTCGCGATCGCAAAACGAAGCGCGATGAACCACAGCGGGCTGATCGCATCCATTGCCGTCGACTGTGCAACGAAGCCGGCGCCCCAGATGGCGCCTGAAATCAAAAGCAGCAGATTGGCCTGAATGCGCGGCATGTCGTTCTCTCCTCGGACAGGCGCGTCTAGCAGTTGCGTTTTCGCCGGGCAAGGCTCATCGTCGCCACGGTTGGGCGGAGTTGTTGCCGATGGAAACGGCCGGAGACACGGTGCCGGGAGAGGGCGCCGAGGAGGGGGCTCAGCTCCTATCACCCATCGGAGATCGGCGACCATGAGCGATGCCGGCTATTCCGGCACGCCGCTCGGGCGCAAGCTGGGACTGAAAGACGGGCAGCGGGCCCTGCTTCTCGGGGTTCCAGCCGGGCTCGATGCGATCAGCGGTTTTTCCGGCTTTCGGGCCAGCGAGACCGAGATCGGCACCGTGGCCGCGCGCGACATTGACTATGCGCATGTGTTCGAAACGGAGCGATCGGTTTTGGAAGAGCTCGCGCCGAAGCTGGCTGCGAGATTGAAGCCGGACGGCATGCTGTGGGTCTCCTGGCCAAAGAAGGCGTCGAAGCGGCCGACGACACTGACCGAGGACGTTTTGCGCGAAATCTTCCTGCCGCTCGGCCTTGTCGACGTGAAGGTTTGCGCGGTCGATGCCGTCTGGTCCGGGCTGAAATTCATGTTCCGGCGCGAGGTCCGCGATCGGCTATCGTGAACATGCGGCGCGCGCCGGCTATTGCGTCGCCGCCCGGGAGACCCTGAGCACGGCGCCGTCTTCCTCGTCCGTCACCATCAGCAAGGCGCCGTCGGGTGCCACGACGACGTCCCGGATGCGGCCGAATTCGCCGTCGAACAGCCGCTCCTCGGAGCCGATCGCGCCGCTGTCGTCGCGTTCGAGCCGGGCGAGCAACTGGTACTTCAGCGCCGCCACCAGAAGATCGCCATCCCATTCGGGAAACATCTCGCCGCGATAGACGGCAAGCGCGCCAGGCGCGATCGAGGGATCCCAATAGAAGAGCGGCTGATCGAGGCCTTCTTTCGCCGTGCCTTCGCCGATCTCGGCGCCGGAATAGTCCTTGCCGTAGGTAATGACGGGCCAGCCGTAATTGTGGCCGGGCTTCGGATTGTTGATCTCGTCGCCGCCGCGCGCGCCGTGCTCGACCGTCAGAAGCGTGCCGTCCTTCGGATCGAAGGCGATCCCTTGAGGATTGCGGTGGCCCTTCGACCAGATCTCCGGCAGGCCGCCGGTGCCGCCGCGATAAGGATTCGATCCGGGAACGCTGCCGTCGGCATTGATATGCAGGATGGCGCCGGCATGATCGCGCGGGTCTTGCGCCCGGTCGCCTTCGCCGCGATCGCCGATGCCGAAGAAAAGGCTGCCATCGGGAGCGATTGCGATGCGCGAGCCGAAATGCTGGCCCTTGCCGGTAAACTTGCTCATCCGGAAGAGCTCCTTGACGTCGGTAAGCCCGGTTCCGTCGGCGGCGAGCTTTGCCCGTAGGACGACGGTGCCGTAGCCGCCTTTGCCATTGGCGGCCATCGTCAAGTAGAGCGTCCGGGTTTCTGCAAAACGGGGATCGAGCGCGATGTCGAGCAGGCCGCCCTGGCCACGCTCGGCGACCTCGGGCACGCCCGTCAGCGGTTTCGAGAGCTTGCCGTCGCGCAGGATCCGCAGCCGACCCGGCCGCTCGCTGACGATCAGGCCGCCATCGGGGAGTGTCTCGACGGACCAGGGGTGTTCAAGCCCGGTCGCGAGCGTCTCGACACGCACGGTACCGTGCTCGCTCGGAAACTCGCGGGCATCCTGTGCCCCGGCGCTCGGAGGAGCAAACGTTGCCAGCGCAACGGACACGGCCAGGATTCCGACCGCACGCGACCGTTTGCCCGCCCGTCCCGATGTTCCAGCGCCCGTATGCCCCATTCCGTTTCTCCCGCACCGACTCGTTCAGCAGGCAAGCTGGGGCGATCGACGGAGCGGTTCAAGTCACATCCGATCAAAAGCGGTTTATTTCGAGATCGAGCCCGTGGTCAGCGGTACCGGACGCTGTTCGCCGATAAGTTCTGCATCGACGATGTAGCGCATCGGTCCCTGCTCGATCGCGTCGAAGGGCCAGCAGGTGGCGAGCGCCAGATGGTGGCCGCTGGCGGACGCGTTGATGCCGCTTTCGTCCCAGCGGGCAACCCGGCTTTCGCCGGCCCTAAACAGGAAGCGGCGGCCGTCCTTGCGGGTCAGCACCAGAAGGTCGCCGGGGTTGACGTCCTTCAGCCAGCGAAAATGCGTGTCGCGATGGGCGGCGATGACCGAGGTACCTTCGTCGCCGGGGAGCGGCGTCGTCGTCAACCAGGCGGGGCCGAAGGCCAGCGCTTCGCCGCTTGCGCCTTGGAGCACGATCGCCGAGCGGTTGATCCGAGGCGCCGAGATTTCCGCGGCCGTCTGGAAATCGGCCCAGGGCCAGGGCTTGCCATCCGGGTTGCCGTGCAGCTGCGCCTCGAAGGTACGCTTCAGAAGCACCTGCGAGACCTCGGCCTTGGCCTTCATGTAGAAGCCCTTGCCGATCAGAAGCAGACCGGCAAGGGCAATGAGCGAGATGATCGCGAGCACGATCGTTTCGACCGCCGAGAGGCGGGCGAGAAAGCCCGGCCGTGGCTCGGACTGATCCTTGTCAGCGGCCACGGCGGCGCACTCCGGCAAGCACGACGGCGGCGATCGGCGCCCGCCAGTAGACAAAGGTCGTGCCGGCAAGCAGAGCGAAGACGAGCAGCATCAGGCCGATCAGGATCTGCTTGTCGGCCTCCGTTGCCGTCTGCGGCAGGGCGACCTGGTTGTTGGCTTCCGCGAGCAGACCTGCCGCCCGCGCCGTCGGTGCGGCCAGCATGCGGTCGGCCGTGACCATCGCAAGCTTGGTTCGGCTTTCGAGCGCGGCGTCACGTTCGTTGACTTTGCCGGGGACAGTCTCGACAGGGGCTTCGCCGAAGACCTTTCCGAAGTCCCAGCCGGCGGGGAGATTGAGCGGCAGCTTCGTTTCGCTCAGGTTCTCGCTGGCGGGCCGCGACGGCGTCGCGTCGACGGCAACGAGGCTGGTCACGCGGGAGACCAGATGGTGGGCAAGTGCCACCGTCTCGATCCGCTTGTCGAGGGTCGCGGGGTCGGCGATCGTCGACGCGCTCGCTTCGAGGTCGTCGATCTTGCGGCGCGCCCAGAGCTTGGCGATGCCTTCGCCGGTCGAGGCCTTGGCGATGTCCATCTCCACCCGCCAGGGCTGGTCGCCGGCCTTGCCGAGGATCTGCATCTTGCCTTCGGGTGCGGTGCCGCCGAGTTCGGCCGTCAGCACCACGGGCTCGCCGCGATAAAGATCGGGCATCGGGTTGGGGGTGATGTCGCTCGCCGAGGCGCCCTCGAAGCTCGCGGCGATATCGGTCATTGCGGGGCTTTCGAGCTTGGTGAAAAGCTCGCCCATGCGCGCGGCGACCTCGCTCTCCGAGCCGATCAGCGTGAAGGTGCCGCGGCCATATTCGGCCGCCTTGGTCATGAAGTGGCTGTTCGGAGCAGAGCCGATGCCGACGGTGAAGACGCGAGCCTCGCCGCGGTTCTTCTGGATCTCCTCGAAAAGCTGCGTCTCGTTGCCGATCGCGCCGTCGGTCAGGAAGACCACCTGGCGAAGTGCGCCGGCCTGGACCGGTCCTTGCGTGCGAAGGGCCGCTTCCAGCGCCGGCAGCATCTCGGTGCCGCCATCGGCTGTCAGGCCGCGCACATAGGCGATTGCGTCCTCCCGCTTATCCGGTGTCGCTTCGACCAGCTCGGGGAAGTGTACCGACATGGTGTCGTTGAAGCGGATGACGTTGAAACGGTCCTCGGGCTTCAGCCTCGAGATCGCGAGCGCCAGGCTCTCCTTGGCTTGCTCCATCGACGGGCCGGCCATCGAGCCGGAATTGTCGATGACGAAGACGATCTCCCGCTTGACCGGCTTGGCGCCGGCCTCGTTTGCTGCTGCCGGCGGCGTGACGAAGGAAAGCAGATAGGTCTTGCCGCCGACCGTTTCGCGGAACAGGCCGGCATAGGGGCTCTTGCCCTCGATCGCCTTCCAGGTGAGCTCGAAGTCGCGATCGGCAGGCACGCTGTCGCCCTTCAGCGTCACGCGGCGGCTGAGATCGTCAAGATTGGCGATATCGACGTCGTGGTAGCCTGATTTCACTTCGCCGAGCGGGAAGCCGGCCTTGAGGTTCACCGTCAGTGTGACGGGGTTGATCCTGGCGTTCTCTTTGGGGTCGAGGACCGGCGCTTCGATCTTCTCGCGGTCGGGGACCGGGTCGCTGACGGCATAGCCGGTGCGGCTGTCGAGATCGACGGTCTGAACGATCGGCTGCGGGTTGTAGCGCGGCGCCACGACCATGGGGAAACGCAGCGAATAGAGGCCGTTCGATTGGCGGACCGCGCTCTGGTACTCGATCTGCACGACGACCGTTTCGCCGGGACCGATATTGGCGACCTGGTTGGTGAAGATGTTCGGGCGCTGCTGTTCGAGAAGTGCGGCCTTCTTGCCCTCGGCCTTTGCCTGTTCGTAAATCTCTTTGGCCGCCTGGCGCGGCTTGACCTGGCCCTCGATGAAACGGTCGCCGATCTGCATCTTCAGCGTGTCGACGGCCGAATCCTCGGGCAGGGGAAAGACATAGGTGCCCTCAACCCAGCCCTTGCTCGGGTTCTCGAAGCGCTGGGTGACGCGGGTGCGCATGATCGGGCCGTTGACGTCGATCTGAACGTCGGTCGCAAGGCGCGGCGCCTCGACGAAATAGCCCGGCTCCTTCGACGGAAAGAGCAGGGCGCCGGTGCCGATGTCGTTGGGGCGAACGTAGCCCGCCAGCTGCCGCGGCTTGGCATCAGCAGTTTGCGCGGTCGCCTGGGTCATCAGGCCGATGAACATCAGGATGCAGGCGGCAAGGGCTGCGATCGCCAGGTACATGCCCCAGCGCGCTTCGCTCTGCCGTGTCTTCATGGAAGCGATTTCGTCGTCGAGAAACATTGCATAACCCCCGTAATGCGAATGTGTTCGGATCATCGAAGGAAATGCCCGGAAACCGGCTGTTGCTGGACGGAATTGCGGCGTTCCGCGACAGTTGTGGTGGCTAAATTATGGCATTTGAAAAATTGCGGGATTGCGCTGATTTTTTTGAATAAATCGCGATCACCAACCGTTTCTGGCCGTTACGTTTCGTGGCCGTTCGAACGGGTGCCACAATCCGTTTTGTCGGCGCTCGACGGACGGTGATGCATCGCTCGGTATCGCGACCTCCGATCGACGATGCTGATCGCATTCATGAAACTTTGTCATGGTGACGCTTTTTGCCCGCGTTTCCGGCGTTTTTGCCTATCCGGCGCTTGCAAGACCGGGCGTCTTTCGACATAGACCTAACCGCTATGGAGCCTGCCTTTTCGTTCCGTAGCGATCACCTCGTCTCGAAACGATCAGGACCTTCACCCATGGCCTTCCTTGCCGATGCCCTTTCCCGTGTAAAGCCTTCCGCCACCATCGCCGTTTCGCAGAAAGCCCGTGAGCTGAAAGCGAAAGGCCGCGATGTCATCGGCCTTGGCGCCGGTGAGCCGGACTTCGACACGCCCGACAATATCAAGAAGGCCGCCATCGACGCGATCAACCGCGGCGAGACGAAGTACACGCCGGTCTCCGGCATTCCGGAACTGCGCGAAGCGATCGCCAAGAAGTTCAAGCGCGAAAACAACCTCGACTACACCGCCGCTCAGACGATCGTCGGCACCGGCGGAAAGCAGATTCTTTTCAACGCCTTCATGGCGACCCTGAACGCCGGCGATGAAGTCGTGATCCCTGCACCCTACTGGGTTTCCTACCCGGAAATGGTGGCGCTGTGCGGTGGTACGCCGGTGACGGTTTCGACCAAGCAGGAAAACAACTTCAAGCTCAAGGCCGAAGATCTGGACAAGGCGATCACGCCGAAGACCAAGTGGTTCATCTTCAACTCGCCGTCCAACCCGTCGGGTGCCGCCTACAGCCATGCCGAGCTGAAGGCGCTGACCGACGTGCTGATGAAGCACCCGCATGTCTGGATCCTCACCGACGACATGTACGAGCACCTGACCTATGGCGACTTCAAGTTCGCGACCCCGGTCGAGGTCGAGCCCGGTCTCTATGACCGCACGCTGACGATGAACGGCGTCTCCAAGGCCTATGCCATGACCGGCTGGCGCATCGGCTACGCCGCCGGCCCGCTGCAGCTGATCAAGGCCATGGACATGATCCAGGGCCAGCAGACCTCGGGCGCCACCTCGATCGCCCAGTGGGCGGCCGTCGAGGCGCTGAACGGCACGCAGGACTTCATTCCCGAAAACAAGAAGATCTTCGAAGGCCGCCGCGATCTCGTCGTGTCGATGCTGAACCAGGCCAAGGGCATTTCGTGCCCGACGCCCGAAGGCGCCTTCTACGTCTATCCGTCCTGCGCCGGCCTGATCGGCAAGACCGCGCCGTCGGGCAAGGTCATCGAGACGGACGAAGACTTCGTCTCCGAGCTGCTGGAATCCGAAGGCGTCGCCGTCGTCCACGGTTCGGCCTTCGGCCTCGGCCCGAACTTCCGCATCTCCTATGCGACCTCGGAAGCCCAGCTCGAGGAAGCCTGCCGCCGCATCCAGCGCTTCTGCGCCGCCTGCAAGTAAGCGCGGGCGACCGTCTTTCAAAAAAAGAACCCGCCGGCAACGGCGGGTTTTTCGTTCGTAAAGCGATTCAACCGTTGGTCATCCTGATTCAAGTCAGCCGGCTAAGGCCTTGAAATCAGGGCTCATTCTCAGGCGCCGGGAACCTCATCGTCGCCAACGATGCCACCCTCGCTTTCGAGGATCGAGAGGCGGCGGGCCTCGGAGCGGGTGAACTTCAGCCGTACGCCGATGCCGCGTTCGCCCTCCGGCAGAAACACCGCGCCGGCATTTTCGAGCGCATGCTTCAACGAGAGGATCACGGCGTCGCCGGGTTTCTCCAGCTTGCGCTCGAACTTGAGGATCGTCTCCTCGTCGACGCCGGAAAAGCTCGAAAGCATTTCGCGCGAAATTTCGATCAGCGCCCGGGCGGCGCGGCACTGTGGACCTGTAATCATCGTCACCTCCAGTTGCGGTGAGGATGCGCGAAGGGTGGCCGAGGGTCAACAACAAGCAGATGGCCCGCGGCGTTTCGACCGCGGGCCATCTGCTTGTTGTTTGCTTGCGGCGCGCTGGCGAGCATCATCGGCGTGCGCTTGCATCCGGACCGCTGGGGCCGCCCTCTATTTGCCCCGCATCGCCTCGATGAGGCCGGAGGCCTCGTCGCTGCCAAAGCCGGCGGCGAGGCGCTTTTTTGCCAGCCTTTCGATCGGCTCCATGAAGGTCGGATCGATGCCCAGGCTACGGCTTGCGGCAACGATGTTGGTGATCGCCACCGATTGCATTGAGAGGTTCGACATCACGTCGCGGCCGTGGTCGCCGCTGTCGATCCGTTCGGCATAATCAGGCAGCGCCGTCATCATCGCGGCAAGCCAGGGCTCGACCAGCGGCAGGAACTGCTTCGCGGTGAAGCCGACGCTGCCGGCGAGCGCCGTTGCGTGCAGATAGCCGCCGAAGAGACCGTACATCGCCGACAGCAAGGCGAGGTCGCTGACCGCGGCGAGAACAGGATCCTCGCCGAGATAGTGGCTCTGGCCGAAGGCGGCCAATTGCTCCCTGGTTTTTCGAAAGCATCGGCGCTACCACTATAGAGAATGAAGGCATCCGGTGTGCCGATCATCGGCGGCGTCGCCATGATTCCTCCGTCGAGATAGCGTGCGCCGTACGCTTCAAGGCGGGCCGCGACCGCCCGGACTTCATCCGGGCGACCGTTGGTGAGGTTGATGACGGTCTTGCCTGCGAGCATGGGGCCGACATCTGCCAGCGTCGTTTCGACGGCGGCGTAGTCGGTGAGGCATAGGATGAGGATATCGCTGGCCGCAATGGCTTCGGTGACCGTTGCTGCCCGGCGAGCGCCGCGGGCAACCAGCGCGTCGGCCCGCGCGGGCGTACGGTTCCAGACGGTGGCGGTGTTGCCCGCGTCGATGAGGGTTTTGGCAAGTGCCGTGCCCATGGCGCCGAGGCCGATGATGGAGATGGATTTGGATTTGGACATCGTGTTTCTCCGCTCCTGGTTCCCCGCTCTGGCCCGCTTCAGGCCGCCGGCGACAATTGCTGGCCGAGGCCACCGTCGACGGTGAGGCGGGCGCCGGTGGTGAAGGTGGCATCGAAGGCGAGAAACAGCACGGCGCGGGCGACTTCGTCCGCCGTGCCGTTGCGGCCCATCGGGGTGATCGCATCGCCGAGCGCCTTGAACTCGGCACGTTCGGCGTCGGTGACGCCCGCCACGCCCTTGGTCGGCGTATCGATGAAGCCGGGGCTGACCGAGTTGACCCTTATGCCGCGCGGCAGAAGCTCGGCGGCAAAGACGGAGGCAAACGAGATCAGCGCCGCCTTGCTGCCACTATAGACCGCCATTCCCGGATGGCCGCCGACATCAGCAACCGACGAGGTAAAGACGATCGAGCCGCCGTCGCGGATCAGCGGCGCCAGCCGCTGAACGGTGAAAAAGGCACCCTTGGTGTTGATGGTGAACTGGCGATCGTAGGAGGCCTCCGTCACCTGGTCGAATGGCTCGAGCAGCGATGTGCCGGCGTTGACGTGCAGGAGATCGATCGAACCCAGCTTCTGCCCGACCGTCGCCCCGAGCACAGCGATCTCGCCGAGATCGGCGACATCTGACTTTACCGCATGAACGCGGTCGCCGAAGCGCTGCTGGATCCGGGCGAGGTTCTCTTCGTTGTTTCCGGTCAGAAGCACCTCGCCGCCGCCGTCGACGAGCCGCTCGACCGTCGCCAGACCCATTCCATGCGTCCCGCCGATGACGACGGCTTTCTTGTCTTGATAGATACCCATTGTCTTTTCCTTCGATATCAGGCTTCGATGGGGAAGAGATAATTTCGTGGACGATATTGCGTAAGACGGGCAAACGTGGATGTATCGTCCACGTTTGTAGACATTGGAGGCCGCGATGCGCAATCTCAACGACTTCATCGTCTTTGCCCATGTGGTCGATCACAAGGGGTTCGCGCCGGCGGCGCGGGCGCTGAACGTGCCGAAATCGACGCTGAGCAAGCGCGTGGCCGAGCTGGAAAAGACGCTTGGCGTCCGGCTGATCAACCGAACTTCGCGTCGCTTCACCGTGACGGAGATAGGCGAGGATTTCTACCGGCATGCCTCGGCGATGTTGATAGAGGCGGAGGCGGCCGAAGCCATCGTCAAGGGGCGCCTTGCCGAACCGAGCGGAACGGTGAGGATCACCGCCTCTGTGCCGACGGCTCAGATGATGCTGGCGGGGCTGCTGCCGCCGCTGGCGCAGGCCTATCCCAAGATGCGGGTGATGCTGCACGCGACGGACCGTTTCGTCGATGTGGTGCAGGAGGGCTTCGACATCGCGGTGCGCGATCACTTCGCACCGCTGCCCGATTCCGGCATGGTGCAGCGGCGGGTGGCAAACGATGCCATCCTGCTCGTGGCAGCGCCCGCCTACCTGGAAAATCGCGGGCACCCGCGCGAACCGAGCGACCTTTCGCGCCACGACGGGCTGCTGGCCTCCCTGACCTCGGAGGGATGGACGATGCGCAACGACGCGGGCGTGGTCGTCAGGGTGCGCCCCATGCCGCGGTTCCTCGCAGACGAATCCAACGTGTTGCTCGAGGCCGCCGTCTCCGGTCTTGGCATCACCGCGCTACCGAGAAAGATCTGTCGGGCTGCAATCGAGGCTGGAAGTCTTGTGCGTGTGCTTGCCGATTGGGAGGCAGGCAGCGTGACGACGACGCTGTTGATGCCGCATCGGCGCGGGCAACTGCCGTCGGTTCGCGCCGTCGTCGACTTCATCGTCACGCATCTGCCAGGAGAGTGAGGCTGGGCGGCAGCGAAGGCGCATGCTCGAAAAGAAAAGGCCCGCTCGGAGCGGGCCTTCGAAGCTTGTCTCGATCGGTCGCTTAGCGCTCCGCGAGGGCCGGTTCGCCCTTCTTCTCGCGCACGAGGTTCATGAAGCGGCGGAAGAGATAGTGGCTGTCCTGCGGGCCGGGGGAGGCTTCCGGGTGGTGCTGGACCGAGAACACCGGCTTGCCGGCGACGCGCAGGCCGCAATTGGTGCCGTCGAAGAGCGAAATGTGAGTCTCATCAACACCCTGCGGCAGCGACTTCGAATCCACTGCGAAGCCGTGGTTCATCGAGACGATCTCGACCTTGCCGGTGGTGTGGTCCTTGACCGGATGGTTGGCGCCGTGGTGGCCCTGGTGCATCTTTTCGGTCTTGCCGCCGAGTGCCAGCGCCAGCATCTGGTGGCCGAGGCAGATGCCGAAGACCGGGATGTCGGTCTTGAGCAGGTCCTGGATGACCGGCACGGCGTATTTTCCGGTTGCTGCCGGGTCGCCGGGGCCGTTCGACAGGAAGATGCCGTCCGGCTTCTGCGCCAGCACTTCGTCGGCGCTGGTCGTGGCCGGCATGACCGTGACACGGGCGTTGAGGCCGGCAAAGAGGCGCAGGATGTTGCGCTTCACGCCGTAGTCGAGCGCGACGATATGGTAGGCGGCATCGGTTTCGCCGAGCGTCGAATAACCTTCGTTCCAGACCCAGGGCTGCTCGTCCCAGCGCGACGACTGGCCGGAGGTCGCGACCTTGGCAAGGTCGAGGCCCTCAAGGCCGCTCCAGGCCTTGGCTTCCTTCTTCAGCGTCTCGATATCGAAGACGCCCGAGGGGTCGTGGGCGATGACGGCGTTCGGCATGCCGTTTTCGCGGATCCAGGCGGTGAGCGCGCGGGTGTCGATGCCGCAAAGGCCGATGATGCCGCGGGCCTTCAGCCAGGCGTCGAGGTGCTTGGCGGCGCGGTAGTTGGACGGCTCGGTGATGTCGGCCTTGAAGATGACGCCGACCGCGCCGTGGCGTGCTGCCGGCGTCAGGTCTTCGATGTCTTCGTCATTGGCGCCGATGTTGCCGATGTGCGGGAAGGTGAAGGTGACGATCTGGCCGAGATAGGAGGGGTCCGTCAGGATTTCCTGGTAGCCCGTCAGCGCCGTGTTGAAGCAGACCTCCGCCTGCACTTTGCCGGTCGCGCCGATGCCCTTGCCCTCGATCACGGTGCCGTCGGCCAGAACGAGCAGTGCGGTTGGTTTTTCAGTGGTCCATGCGGGTGTCGCGGTCATCGTTCCTATCCCGTTGCGGCGCGAAGCGGGGGCTTGAAAGCCCGGCAGTCGATCGCCATTTCTTTGCTCAGGCATGGACGCGCGGAAACCCCGCGGAAAAGTGCTCTCATGCCGATGTTGTGCAGGTGCGGGAAAATACCCAAAGCGCTTAGCCGGGTCAACCGGCCGCTGTGAATTGTCGGGAAATAAAATTCCTTATAATTCAAGCGGTTGCGTATTCCGTTTGATTGCGCCTGTCACACTGGTTTAAGACGACGACAACAATGATGGTTTCGAACCGGTTCCGGGCAGAGCACCGCGGGCCGGTTTTGACATGGAGTATGGACATGCGCGACCTGTTCGCTAACGCACTGAAGGAAGCCCTCAAAGCCAAGGACGCACGGCGTACCTCGACCGTGCGGCTGATCCAGGCGGCGATCAAGGATCGGGACATTGCCAATCGGGGCCTCGGCAAGGACCCGGTCAGCGATGACGACATCCTGCAGATCCTCGCCAAGATGATCAAGCAGCGCGAAGAATCGGCTCGTATCTACGACGACGCCGGCCGGCCGGAGCTTGCCGCGCAGGAGCGTGAGGAAATCGTCATCATCAACCAGTTCCTGCCGGCCCAGCTTCCGGAGGCAAAGGTGAAGGAACTCTGCGCCTCGGTCATCGCCGAAACCGGCGCACATGGCCTGCGTGATATGGGCAAGTGCATGAACGTGCTCAAGGAGCGCTATCCCGGCCAGATGGACTTCGCCAAGGCCTCCGGCCTGGTGAAGGAACTGCTCAAGTAGCTCCGCTCAAGTCAGTGCCGCCGCCCGTTGCGATAAGACGGGCGTCGCCACCTCGGCTTTCGCCGGAAACGTCGCTTCGAATGCGCGATCGATGAGCGCGAACTTCTCCGCCTGATAATCCCAGTATTCACGGATGAAGGCTTTGGACAGCCAGACCGCGCCGCGTCCGGGCGACCGCTCCCACCCCATATTGCCCAAAAGGGCTGCCTTGTCGAAGATCCGCTTGAGGTGGGTCTTGGAGATGATGAAGCGTTCGCTGAGATCGCTCGGCGAAACCGGCCCGATGGCGAGGCGCTCTGCCTCGGGGTCGAAGGCGCCGATGCGGGAAAAGAGATCGTCCATCACCACGCCCCCGGAATTGACCCAGGTGAAGAGGTCGAAGGTCGGGCCTGGACGACGGACCGTGTCGTTGCCGACAAGCGCGTGGGCGACGGCGGCCTGCAGCCGGCCGAACTGGGCCTGCTCTTCGCTTAGCCGTGCCAGCCGCGACTGGCCATCGAAGGCGTCGAGGATGGCCAGATGGGACTGCATCCATTTCCAGACATAGTCGAGTGCTGCCTCGGTAGGCTCCAGCGGCCGGCTGCGCTTGTCTGGCTGCACCGTGATGTAGCGGGCGAAGCGGTAGGTAACCATTTCCTGCACGAAGGATGCCGCGGTGTTGCGGCTGGCTATCCCGTGCATGACGGCATAGTTGATGAAACGGCCGCTGTAGAGGCCGCTCGAGGGATCATCCGGATCGCGGTCGTGATAAAGTGCAAGCCCGGATTGGGCCATCAGCCAGCGCTGCTGCGAGGCAAAGATCGAGGCGAGCCGCGGGTTTGCCGCATACATCTCCACCATGCCGCGCGCATAGCTCAGCACCGCGCCGAAGAAAGCCGGACTGGAGGCGAGCACTTTGACGGAAATGGCCATGGCAAGTGATCCAATTCGAGACGGCGAATTGATCCTTTTCGTCAAAGGGGTGTCAAGTGCTACTTTTGGTCTTCAGAAAATATTCATACACAACTTTTGATTGGGCGTCCGGCGTGCGATTCCCGTTTCGCTCCTGTGAATAGCGTGCAAGCAGGATCACTGTTGTAGCGCCCGCCGGCCATGCCGCCTATATGGAGGATCGACCAGAGGTATCCATGCGCTTTTCACAGTCCTTTCTTGACGAGATACGCGATCGCGTTCCGATTTCGGACGTGATTGCCAAGCGCGTTAGCTGGGACCGGCGCAAGACCAACGTCTCGCGCGGCGACTATTGGGCCTGCTGCCCCTTTCACGGCGAGAAGTCGCCGAGCTTTCACTGCGAGGACCGCAAGGGCCGCTACCATTGCTTCGGCTGCGGTGTCTCGGGTGACCACTTCCGCTTTCTCACCGATCTCGAAGGCCTGAGCTTTCCCGAAGCCGTGCAGCAGATCGCTGACATGGCGGGCGTTGCCATGCCGCAACCGGATCCGCAGGCAGAGCGCCGGGAGAAGGAACGTACAAGCCTGCTCGACGTGATGGAGCTGGCGACCGCGTACTTCGAGGACCAACTCCAGACGGCCAACGGCGCCAAGGCGCGCGCCTATCTGCGCGAGCGCGGGCTGACGGGGCGCACGATCGAGACCTTTCGTTTGGGCTACGCGCCCGACAGCCGCAACGCGCTCAAGGAACATCTCGCCGGCAAGGGCGTCGGCAAGGAACAGATCGAGGCCTGCGGCCTCGTTGTGCACGGGCCGGACGTGCCGGTTTCCTACGACCGGTTCCGCGACCGCATCATGTTCCCGATCCTGTCGTCGCGCGAGAAGGTCATCGCGTTTGGCGGCCGCGCCATGTCGCCGGACGCGCCGGCCAAGTATCTGAACTCGAACGAGACCGAGCTCTTCCACAAGGGCAACGTGCTCTACAATTTCGCCCGCGCGCGCCGTGCTTCGCAAGGAGCCGCACGTGACGTCGGGCAGGACGATGCGGCCGGAACGATCATCGCCGTCGAAGGCTACATGGACGTGATCGCGCTGCATCAGGCGGGCGTCGAAAACGCCGTTGCGCCGCTCGGCACGGCGCTCACCGAAAACCAGCTCGATCTCTTGTGGAAGATGACGTCGCAGCCGGTGCTCTGCTTCGACGGCGATGGGGCGGGCATTCGTGCCGCAAACCGCGGCGTCGACCTGGCGCTGCCGCATCTGAAGCCCGGCCGTTCGGTCCGCTTCGCCATGCTTCCGGACGGGAAGGATCCCGACGACCTCGTGCGTCAGGAGGGCCGTGGACCCTTCGACAAGGTGCTCGCCAACGCCCGTTCGCTCGCCGAGATGGTCTGGCAGCGCGAGATCCAGGGCGGCGCTTTCGACACGCCGGAAAAGCGCGCCGAGCTCGAAGCACGGCTGAAGCAGGTGACATCCGTGATCGCCGACGAAAGCGTGCGCCGGCACTATGGCCAGGACATGCGCGACCGGCTTCACGCCTTCCTGCAATCCTCAGGGGCAGGGCGGGGCGAGCGGCGTCCGTTTGAACGCGGCGGCCGGCAGGGCGGTGGCGGCGGAGCACGCGGCGCTGGTCAGCCACGGGGGCCGAATGCGAGCGGGCCGACGGCAATCTCCGACCGGCTGGCGCGCTCGACACTGGTCAGCGGACAGCAGGTGGCGCCGCTTCTGAGAGAGAGCGTTCTGGCACTCACCATCGTCAACCATCCGCAATTGCTGTTCGACGAATATGACGAGATCTCGACGATCGAGTTCGACCACCGCGAGCTGCAGCGCTGCTGGGCGGCGGTGCTGAACGCTGCGGCTGCGCAGGGGCCGCGGTTGAACCGCGAGGATCTGCTCGAACAATTGCAGGCGGAGGGTTTTGGTGCGCTGATTGCCGCGATCGACCAGCAGATCCGCTATGCGCGGCTCTGGACCGCGACAACGGCGGCCGCGCCCGAGGACGCCCGCGAAGGATATCTGCAGGCGCTGGCACTGCACCAGCGCTCGAAGGCATTGCACTGGCAGGTGCGCGAGCTCGAACGCGAACTGGCCCATGCGACCGAGGAGGGCGACCTCGAAGCCGTGCCACAGCTTTTGCGCACGCTTCAGGAAGTGCAGCACGAAGTGACGCGGCTTGAAAACCAGGAAGCGATCATCGAAGGCTTTGGCGTGCTTTCAGGCCGCGTGAAGGGGCCGGCGGCGCGCTAGCTGCAGGGTTTTCCCCGCAGCGAAAGCAGGCCTGTTCTCGGCGAAGTCTCGACTATTCGCGCCAATGATCGGCCACCCATGGCGATGGGCGAAGGTAGTGCCGGAGATAGCGAAACGCATTCTTCTCGTAACGGTCGGATGCAAACAGCCCGAGGATATGGCCAAGCGGGGTGGAGACCTTGTCCTTCTTGCCGAAGCGGCCTTCGATCGCATGCTGCGGCAGGAGGTTGCGCGGGAACAGCACGACGCGCGCGTCCTTGGGCAGTCGGGGTGCCAGGAAAAAGTTGAGCGGGAACGGCCGGCGGCAGTCCTGCCGGAAATGCAGGACCCAGCGGCGGGGGAAAAGTTTGGTCCCGCCCGGCGCATTGCGCGTGACGAAGCGCTGCTCGAAACGGTATTCGTCGGCAATGCCTTGCGGGTCGGCGCGGAACTTCTCCTGCAACGGCACCAGCTTGCCGACTGGATAGCGAAACAGCGAGGTCTGGCCGAGGCGCTCGAACGGCGTCGTCTGGTTACGGGCGAGGATGACGTCGTCCGGTTCTCCCTCCTCGAAGAAACCATCGAGCGATCCGACGATGACCAGGTCGAGGTCCAGGAACAGGACGGGGCCTTTGAGATTGCCGAGCTTCGGCCCCCACAGCCGCGACTTCTGCCAGATGCCGGGCGTGTTCTTGGGCATTTCGCCGATGTCCAGCGGCGGCAAATCCTCGCACAGGATTTCCGGACGCAGGCCGTCGCGATTGTCGGTAAAGCAGGTGAAGGTGAAGGGCGGGGTGATGTTGCGCGCCACCATGGCGTAGAGCCGGTTGATGAACGGTGCGCCGTACTTCGTACCCCAGTTGATGCAGATGATCTGCTTGACGCCGCCGCTCGCCGCTAGAATATTTGCCATAATCACGTCCCGATTTCTGCGCGCCACTAAAGTACCGATGCGTTATCAAGGTCAAGCTGTCGGGGCAATCCCCGGTGAAGCGCAGCAGGGCCTGCGGGGAAAAACAGCCCTTGTCTCTTCAGTTGCGGCAAGGGCTATGGCATTGCCTGCGCATCTGGCCATGATGGCCTAAGCTGATTCCCGAAGGAGATGTGATGGAGTTCGTCGAAAGGGCGACGCCCTCAAGAAGCGCTGCCAGCAAGCTCTTCGACGAAGCCGGCCAGGCACCGCTCGACGTGCTGAAACGCGTCTATGGCTATTCTGCCTTTCGCGGCAAGCAGCAGGCAGTGGTCGAGCATGTGACCGCTGGCGGCGATGCCGTCGTTCTCTTTCCGACCGGCGCCGGCAAGTCGCTCTGCTTCCAGATCCCGGCGCTCTGCCGGCCCGGATTGGGTGTCGTCGTCTCGCCGCTGATCGCGCTGATGCGCGATCAGGTGGAGGCGCTGAAACAGCTTGGCGTCAATGCGGCTGCGCTGAATTCGTCGCTGACGCGCGAAGAGGCGATTGCGGTCAGGCGCCAGATCCACGACGGCACGCTCGACCTTCTCTATGTGACGCCGGAGCGGACCGTCACCGACGGCTTCGCCGATCTCATAGGCAATGCCCGAATCGCGCTTTTTGCCATCGACGAGGCGCACTGCGTTTCGCAATGGGGCCATGATTTCCGCCCCGAGTACCGCGCGCTCGGATTACTAGCCGAGCGCTATCCCGGCGTGCCGCGCATCGCGCTCACTGCCACCGCCGATCCGCACACCCGCGACGACATCGTCGAGCGGCTGGCGCTCAGCAATGCCGAGGTGTTTACCACCAGCTTCGACCGGCCGAACATCGCCTATGAAATCGTCGAGCGCGACCAGCCGCGCCAGCAACTGCTGCGCTTTCTCTCCCGCTTCAAAGGGGCGTCCGGCATCGTCTATTGCCTGTCGCGCGCCAAGGTCGAGGACACGGCCGAATGGCTGAACGCGCAAGGCATCCGGGCGCTACCCTATCATGCCGGCATGGACCGCGCGCTCCGCGACAGGCATCAGGACGCCTTCCTGAAAGAAGAGAGCCTCTGCCTCGTTGCGACCGTCGCCTTCGGCATGGGCATCGACAAGCCCGACGTGCGTTATGTCGCGCATCTCGACCTGCCGGGATCGGTGGAGGCCTATTACCAGGAGACCGGCCGCGCCGGTCGTGACGGGCAGCCCTCTGAGGTCTGGATGGCCTATGGCATGGCCGATGTGCTGCAGCGCCGCCGGATGATCGACGAGGGTGGAGCGGCGGATGACATCAAACGCATCGAGCGCGGCAAGCTCAATGCGCTCTTGGCGATCTGCGAGACGGCCGGCTGCCGCCGCCAGGCGATCCTTGCGCATTTCGGCGAGGCCCATCCCGGCCGTTGCGGCCATTGCGACACCTGCCTGAAGCCGGTCGAGACCTGGGACGGGACGGAAGCGGCGATCAAGGCGCTGGCCGCGGTCTATCGCACCGGCGAGCGCTTCGGCACCGGCCACGTGGTCGATGTGCTCATGGGCACGGTCAACGAGAAGACCGAGCGCTTCGGCCATGTCGACATGCCCGTCTTCGGCGCCGGCAAGGACCTGCCGGCTCGCACCTGGCAATCGGTCTTCCGGCAATTGCTGGCGGCGGGCCTGATCAGCGTCGACCATGCCGCCTTCGGCGCGATGAAGCTCGAGGCGGAGGCGCGTGCGGTGTTCAAGCGCGAGCGCCAGGTGTTTTTCCGCAAGGACCGCCCGACCTCGGGCAAGGCGGCGCGCGGCGCCAAGTCGGGATCGCAGCGCGAACGGGCCGATCTGGCCGGGTCCGATCTCGAACTTTTCGAACTGCTGCGCGCCGAGCGCTTCTCGATCGCCAAGGATCTGAACGTCCCGCCCTATGTCGTCTTCCCCGATGCGACCTTGATTGCGCTTGCCAAGGAACGCCCGCGTGACCTCGATGAACTGCTCGACATTCCCGGTATCGGCGAAAGCAAACGCGAACGCTACGGCGAGGCATTTCTGGCGGTCATCGACGGGTATCTCGACGGGTGATGGCGGTGGGCCCCGCGTCTCCGTCGTCGGAAAATGTCTGTGGCGAAGCGCTTCGCGACACAATATTTCCGGCCCGCCATCGCGCCTTGAAATGGCCTGTCGTTTTTACGCTGGATGCGGCCGAGCGCCGGATTTTGCTGCAAGTCAAAAGCCGTCATGATACTCGTCAGGCACGCGATGTTTTCTTGAAGCGAGAGCGCCATGACTTCAGCCTTTCTCACCCATCTCCGTTCAGAACTCGAAGGCCTGAAGACGGCCGGGTTGTACAAGTCGGAGCGTGTGATCACCTCGAAGCAGGCGGGTGAGATCAAGGTCGCCTCGGGCGAGCGGGTGCTCAACTTCTGCGCCAACAACTATCTCGGCCTTGCCGATAACACGGAGCTGGCCGAGGCCGGCAAACAGGCGCTCGACCGCTACGGCTACGGCATGGCCTCGGTGCGCTTCATCTGCGGCACGCAGGAGGAGCATAAACAGCTGGAGGCACGCATTTCGTCCTTCCTCGGCCTGGAAGACACGATCCTCTATTCCTCCTGTTTCGATGCCAATGGCGGCCTGTTCGAAACGCTGCTCGGCGAAGAGGATGCGATCATCTCCGATGCGCTCAACCACGCCTCGATCATCGACGGCGTGCGGCTGTCGAAGGCCAGGCGCTTCCGCTACGCCAACAACGACATGGCGGCGCTGGAGGAGGAGCTGAAGAAGGCCGAGGGCAGCCGCTTCAAGCTGATCGCCACGGACGGCGTCTTCTCGATGGACGGCATCATCGCCAATCTTAAGGGCGTCTGCGATCTCGCCGACAAATATGGCGCCATGGTCATGGTCGACGACAGCCATGCGGTCGGTTTCGTCGGGAAGAATGGCCGTGGCTCGGCCGAACATTGTGGCGTCGAGGGCCGGATCGACATCATCACCGGCACGCTCGGCAAGGCGCTCGGCGGTGCCTCGGGCGGCTACACCGCGGCCAAGGCCGAAGTGGTCGACTGGCTCAGGCAGCGCTCGCGCCCTTACCTGTTTTCCAACACCCTGGCGCCGGTGATTGCCGCCGCCTCGCTGAAGGTGTTCGACCTGATCGACAACGGCGATGCCTTGCGCGAACGGCTCTATGCCAATGCGAGCCTGTTTCGCACCGAGATGACCAAGCTCGGCTTCACGCTGGCCGGCGAGGGCCACCCGATCATCCCGGTGATGCTCGGTGATGCCGCACTCGCCCAGGAGATGGCGGCGCGCATGCTGAAGAAGGGCGTCTATGTCATCGGCTTCTCCTTCCCGGTGGTGCCGAAGGGCCAGGCGCGCATCCGCACGCAGATGTCGGCAGCGCATAGTGAAGCGGACGTCCGCCGGGCAATCGCCGCCTTCGAAGAGGTCGGCCGCGACCTCGGCGTGATCTGAGGGAGAGACTGATGACGAACATGATGAAGGCGCTGGTGAAGTCGAAGCCGGAAGAGGGCCTCTGGATGGAGCGCGTGCCGGTGCCGGAGATCGGCCCGAACGACGTGCTGATCAAGGTGAAGAAATCGGCGATCTGCGGCACCGACGTGCACATCTGGAACTGGGACCAGTGGGCCCAAAAGACCATTCCGGTGCCGATGGTCGTTGGTCACGAGTTCATGGGCGAGATCGCCGAGGTCGGCTCGGCGGTCACCAAATACCATGTCGGCGAGCGGGTCTCGGGCGAGGGCCACATCGTCTGCGGCAAGTGCCGCAACTGCCGGGCCGGCCGCGGGCATCTGTGCCGCAACACGCTCGGCGTCGGCGTCAACCGGCCGGGCTCGTTCGGCGAGTTCGTCTGCCTGCCGGAGTACAACGTCGTGCCGATCCCGGAGGATGTGCCCGACGAGATCGCGGCGATCTTCGATCCGTTCGGCAATGCGGTGCACACAGCACTCTCCTTCGATCTCGTCGGCGAGGACGTGCTGGTGACCGGCGCCGGGCCGATCGGCATCATGGGGGCGCTGGTCGCCAAGCGTTCGGGCGCGCGCAAGGTGGTGATCACCGACATCAACCCGACGCGGCTGGCGCTCGCGAAAAGCGTCGGCATCGACCATGTCGTCGATGCCTCGAAGGAAAACCTTGCCGACGTGATGAAGGCGATCGGCATGACCGAAGGTTTTGACGTCGGGCTGGAAATGTCGGGTGCGGCCCCTGCCTTCCGCGACATGATCGACAAGATGAACAATGGCGGCAAGATCGCCATTCTCGGCATCGCACCGGCCGGCTTCGAGATCGACTGGAACAAGGTGATCTTCAAGATGCTCAACCTCAAGGGCATCTATGGCCGCGAGATGTTCGAGACCTGGTACAAGATGATCGCCTTCGTGCAGGGCGGCCTCGACCTTGCCCCCGTCATCACCCACCGCATCAAGATCGACGAGTTCCGCGACGGCTTTCAGGCCATGCGCTCCGGCAATTCCGGAAAGGTCGTCATGGACTGGTAGGGCCGCAAGAGCGGGCCCGATCCGGCCCGGTCGAGCCCATCCGAGAAAAATTGTCTTTTGTCACTAGAACTAAGAATGCGTTTTATGCACTATTGATCGTCCACCATGCAGGGAGCGCATGATAGCCGATGGAAGTACGCGATCTCGAGGCCTTTCTCGCCGTTATGTCGACGGGCAGCATCACCGGTGCCGCCCGCCTGCTCGACCGCTCGCAGTCGCAGGTGACGCGCCTGATCCAGGACCTGGAGACGTCGCTCGGTTTTGCGCTGTTCGAGCGGAATGGCCCGAGGATCGCGCCGACCGACAAGGGCATTGCCTTCCACGAAGATGCGGAGCGTTTTGTCAGCGGCATCGGGCACCTGCGCAATCGCGCCAAGGCAATCGCCGGCAAGGAACCCGAGCCGATCGAGATCGCCGCAACGCCGGCCTTTGCCAGCGGCATCATCCCGATCGCACTTGCCGCGCTGCCGGAGCATCTGCTGCCCCACACGATCAATTTGCGCAGCATGCCGGCCGAGGCCGCCGTGCAGTCGGTGTTTGCGCGCACGGCGGATTTCTGCGTGACGTCACTGCCGGCCGATCAGCCCGGCCTGGACGTTCAGGGTTTTTTCGAAGGGCGCTGCGTCGCCGCGGTTGCGCCGCACGATCCGCTGGCTGCGAAAGACGTGATCTCGATCGCCGATCTGGCCGGGCGCACGCTGGTCACCATGTCCAATCCGTTTCGGCTGCGCCATAGCGTCGATGAAGTGCTCAACGCGGCCGGCGTGCGGCCCAGCCGCATCATCGCGACCAACGCGGCCAATAACGCCGTGCAGGTCGCATCGCTCGGCCTTGGCGTGGCGATCATCGAGCCGGCGACCGCCTACGGTCTGCAATCGGCACCCATCGTCGTTCGGCCTCTCGATGTCGAGATCCCCTTTCTGTGGGCGATCCTGTCGGCCGGGTCGCGCCCGCTCTCGGCCGGCGTCCGGGACCTCATTCAACGGATAGCGCGGATCGCTTCGGAGCGGATGCCGGATCTGACAGTGCATGATCCCAAGCAGATGGCGCGTATCGCCGAAAGGAGCTTTGCCGGCAGGAACGCCGGTAATGGTGCGCCGCCGGACAACCCGGCGGCGAAATAAAGGGGAGCAAAAAGCTCTGAACGCCCACACGAGAATTGAGCCTGCCAAAATGAGGAGAACGAGATGAACAATTTTGATGTCACCCGCCGATCGGCAATGAAGCTGTTGGCAGCCGGGGCCGGCGTGCTCGCAGCACCTTCGATCATCCGCCCGGCCTTCGCCCAGAGCAAGGTCGTCAACATCACGACCTATGACAAGTTCGTACCGCAGTCCTTCATCGACCAGTTCCAGAAGGATACCGGCATCGAGGTGCGCATCCGGCTGACCGACGACCAGGGAAAGCAGTACAACCTTTTGACCGCCGAAGGGGCTGCACCTTCCACCGACATTGTCACCGTGACCGGCCATCGCCTGTCGCAGTTCATGAAATCGAACCTGCTCTCGTCGCTCGACACCACGCGGCTGAAGAACTGGGGCAAGCTTGCAGCCGCCTACAAGGGCGCGCCGCAACTGACCGTCGACGGCAAGACCTTCGGCGTGCCGCTGCTTGCCGGCTTCGAGGGCCTGGTGCGCAACACCGAATACGCCAAGGCTTCCGACAGCTGGGCGATCATGTTCGATGACGAGAACAAGAACCTGACGTCCTATATCGTCAGCGACTTCCTCTCGATCGTCATGCGCTACCAGGGCAACGACGGCGACTATGTGACCTACGGCGACAAGCCCGAAGTCGCACAGGCCGCAACGAACCAGGCCCGCGATTTCCTCATCCAGCACAAGGACAAGGTGCGCAAGTACTACGATGCCGGCTCCGAGCTGCAGCAGATGTTGGTCAACGAGGACATCTACCTGGCGCAGGCCTGGTCCGGTCCGGCCGCCAAGCTCATCATGGACGGCCATCCGATCGAGATCTCGGTGCCGAAGGAAGGGACCTTCGGCTTCCTCTATTCGTTCAACATCGTCAACAACGCGCCGAATGCGGACGCTGCCTATACCTTCCTCGACGCCATCCTGTCGTCGCCGGAGATTGGTGCTGCGATGACCCGCCAGTCCGGCTTCTCGTCGGCCTTCGACGGCGTCGACAAGGTGCTGGACGAGAAGGAGCGTGCCGCGCTGTCGCTGCCGCCCGAGCAGGTCGAACGCATCCAGTTCTTCAGCTCCGTCAACCGCGACATGAAGAACGAGATGATCGACAAGGCAACGGCCGAGATCAAGTCGGCCTGACCTATCAAAATCCGGGCGATCGGCTGAGGCCGGTCGCCCGTCATAAAATGGACTCTTCCAGAGCCGGGAACAAAGACAATGCTGGATACGACAACACAACCGCCATCCGTCGGTTTGTCGACGGTGCCGCGCTATGCCGGATGGATCGGCAAGGCGGCACGTTCGGGGCTTTATCGCCATACGATCGGCCTGCTCGTCGAAAGCCGGCGCGTGCGTCTCGCCGTGCTGGCAGGCGTGCCGCTTTTCTGGATCGCTATGTTGCATATCGGGCCGATCCTGCAGATGGCCAATATCAGCCTTCTTGCCAACTATCCGCCGCAGCCGGACAAGAGCAGCGAATACACGCTGGCCAACTACGCGCTGTTCTTCTCCGATCGGCTCTATTTCCTGCCCTTTGTCCGCAGCCTGATCTTTGCCGCCGTGGTCACGATCTCGACACTGGTGATCGTCTATCCCGTGGCCTACTACGTCGCAAAGATTGTGCAGCCGAAGAACCGGATGCGGGCCCTGTTGCTGCTGCTCATCCCCTTCTGGGCCGGTGAGCTGATCCGCACCTTCTCGGTCATCATGCTGCTCGCCAACCGCGGGGCGCTGAACGTGCTCTTGCGGGAATTCGGCTTCATCGACCGGCCGATCCCGATGCTCTACACCTTCTTTTCGCTGAGCTTCGGCGTCATCTATCTGCTGGCGCTCTACATGCTCCTACCGCTCTATTCGGCGATCGAGAAGATCCCAACGCCGCTGATCCAGGCGGCAGCCGATCTTGGGGCTGGGCCGTGGCAGCGGTTTCGCCGGGTCATCCTGCCACTCTCCAAGGACGGCATCGTCTCGGGCTGCAGCCTCGTCTACCTGACGGCTGTCGGCGTCTTCGCTGCGCCGCTGCTGCTTGGCGGCCCGAATTCAGTGATTTTCCCTGAAGTTATCGCGACGCTGTTTCACGGCTCAAACGACAAATGGCCGGAAGGTGCTGCCTTTTCGATGATCATGCTTGTCGTGTCCTTGACGACCGTCGGGCTGTTCATGCGGGTCGTCGGCGGTCGCTCCGTCCGGCTGATGTGAGGGCGAACGATGCGAACCTATTTCAACGACCTCCCGAAAACCGCGCTTGGCGCTTCCTATTGGATCTTTGCCGTCTATCTGGTGCTGCCGCTGGCGCTGATGACCGCGATGAGCTTCAAGGATGCGAACTTCATCGCCTTCCCGATCGGCAACTGGACGCTGTCCTGGTACGGCAAGGTGATCCAGGACAAGCAGTTCCTCGAAGCCTCGCTCTATTCGATCGGCATTGCGCTCGCGACCACCGTTTCGGCGACGATCATCGGCGTCTGGATCGCACTTCTCGTTTCGGCGGAAAACATCTGGGGCAAAGCAGTGATCTTCGCGCTCGCCTGTCTTCCGGCCGTGGTGCCGGGGCTGATCAACGCGATCTCGATGCGCATCTTCATCCGCGCCGTCGACATTCCGACCGGAACCTTCGCGATCATCCTTGCGCATACGGTTCATGCCGTGCCCTTCGTCGTCATCATGGTTCTGACCCGGCTGCGGTCGATGCCGGCCAATCTGGTGGATGCGGCGCGCGATCTCGGCGCCGATCCCTTCATCGCCTTCCTGCGCGTCACCATCCCCTATCTGATGCCGGCGCTCTTCGGCGGCATGATCTTCTGCGTGTTGACCAGCATCGACGACTTCGTCCGCACCTTCTTCCTCGGCGGCTACCAGCCGACCCTGCCCATGCTGATCTTCGCCAAGGTGCAAGGTGGTATGTCGCCGGAAATCAACGCCATGGCGACCATCGTGCTCGTCGTCACCACCGCCATCGGCCTTTATGCCGAGCATTTCACCCGCCGATCGAGGAGCTGACGCAAATGCAGCCTGTCGTCCATTTCAAGAACGTCAACAAGTCCTATGGGGCGCTCACCGCCGTCGATGATCTCGATCTTGCGATCGCGCCCGGCCAGTTCGTCACGCTGCTTGGCCCATCCGGCTGCGGCAAGTCGACGACGCTGCGCATGCTCGGCGGCTTTGACAGCCCGACGTCGGGGGAAATCTACCTCGAGGGCAAGCCGATCTCGCACCTGCCGCCGAACAAGCGCAACGTCAACATCGTCTTCCAGGACTATGCGCTCTTTCCGCATCTGACGGTCGGCCGCAACATCGCCTTCGGCCTGGAATTGAAGGGCATGGAGAGCGCCGCGATCCACAGACGGGTCAGCGATCTCCTCGCCCTCGTCTCCCTTCAGGATCACGCCGAACGCATGCCGGCACAGCTTTCCGGCGGACAGCGCCAGCGCGTGGCGCTGATGCGGGCGCTGGCTCCGGATCCGAACGTGCTGCTCCTCGACGAGCCGCTGTCGGCGCTCGACGCGAAGCTGCGCCAGCAGATGCAGATCGAGCTGAAGTCGATCCAAAAGAAGACCGGCAAGACCTTCATCTTCGTCACCCACGACCAGGAGGAAGCGCTCACCATGTCCGACGTCATCGTCGTGATGAACAAGGGCAGGATCGAGCAGATGGGCGGGCCGGACGAACTCTATGCCCGGCCGCGTAGCCGCTTCGTTGCGAACTTCATCGGCCAGAGCAATTTCCTCGAAGGCATGGTTGCTTCGGTCTCCGGCGAGATCGCTGCCGTCGAGTGGCGCGGCAACATCGTGCATGCGGATGTGAACGGCACCTCGCCGATACCGGGAGACCATGCCACCGTGGCGCTGCGACCGGAGGCGGTTTTCTGCCTGTCGCGCAAGCCGGAAGACCGGCCGTCGCTCAAAGGGCGCATCGATCAGCGCGTCTTCAAGGGGGCTCACACGTCGCTGACCGTCAAGCTCGACAACGGCAGCACGCTCGAGGCGCAGATCGATCCGGTGGCGCTTTCGCATATCGAAGGGGACGACGTCTGGGTGGGGTGGCGCGACCGCGATGCCGTCCTTTTGGCGAAGTGAAGGGAGATCGGGGATGACCGACAGTCAAAAGCAGCAACGGCTTGCCGCGCTCAATGCGCGGGTAAGGCAGGACCTGAGCTACCTCAACTATCCGCCGGCCAACTGGTCGAAGCCGGTGACGACTGCGGCGGGCGATGACGTCAGCGATGTGGTCGTGATCGGCGGCGGCATGTGCGGGCTCGTTGCCTGGCATGCCTTGACGCGTGCCGGCATTGCCAATCTGCGCATCGTCGACCGCGCGCCGAAGGGTTTCGAGGGCCCTTGGGTCACCTATGCGCGCATGGAGACGCTGCGCTCGCCGAAGATCCTTCTCGGCCCGGCACTGGGCGTTGCGTCACTCAGCTTCCGCGCCTGGTTCACGGCGCTTCATGGCGAAGCGGAATGGGAGGAGCTGTTTCGCATCCCGCGGCCGATGTGGATGGATTACCTGCGCTGGTATCGCGATGTCATGGACATTCCGGTCGAAAACGACAGCCATGTCACCCGCGTCGTGTCGCGCCCCGATGGACTGCTGGAACTTGAAATCGCCGGCGGTGCAAAACCGTCGATCATCACCCGCAAGCTGGTGATGGCGACGGGCCGCGATGGGCTCGGCGAGCCGACCATTCCGGATTTCGTGAAGGGCATGGAGCGGCACAAGTCCTGGGCGCACTCGGCCGACGAGATCGACTTCGATCGCCTGAAGGGCAAGCGCGTCGTCGTCATCGGTGTCGGTGCTTCGGCGGTCGACAATGCCGCCGAGGCGTTGGAGCAAGGGGCAGGGGAGGTGCGGCTTCTCGCCCGCCGCAAGGAAATGCCGACGGTCAACAAGCTGATGGGCATCGGCTCTTATGGTGTGACCGCAGGCTTTGCCGAGATCTCGCCGGAATGGCGTTGGCGGCTGATGGACTATGCGGCCAAGCAGCAGACGCCGGCACCACACAATTCGACGCTGCGCGTCAGCCGGCACCCGAACGCCTACTTCCATTTCGACTGCGGCATCCGGTCGATGAGGGAAGAGGGCAGCGAGGTCGTTATCACCACGACGAACGGCCGCATCTTCCGCACCGACTTCGTCATCCTCGGCACTGGGTTCTCGATCGATCCGCTGAGCCGCAGCGAGCTTGCCCCCTATCAGGACCAGATCGCCTGCTGGGATGACCGATACGCGCCGCCACCGGGCGAAGAGAACCCCGGGCTCGGGCGCTTCCCCTGGCTGAGCGGAGACTTCTCCTTCACCGAGAAGGAGCCGGGAACAGCCCCCTGGCTGAAGGACATCCATTGCTTCAACTACGGCGCCTCCGTCAGCGTCGGCAAGGTCAGCGGCGACATTCCGGCCATCAGCGAGGGTGCGCTCTGGTTGGCGCGCGGGGTCGCGGCCTCGCTCTTCATTCGGGACGTCGACTACCATTGGGAAGCGCTAATCGCCTACGAAAAGCCGGAGCTCGACGGGACCGAATGGGTGGATGCCGACGCGCCGACGCCGGCGCAGAAGACGGCCTGAACCTCCCGCGTTTCAGATGACAGGAAAACCAATGACCTCTCCATCGACAACTGACGTAATTGACACCGTGCTCGGGCTCGATCGCTTTCCCGACCTGCAGGCGCTGCGCGAACAGCGGGCGAAGCTGAAGCAGTTGAGCCAGACGAGCTATCAGGCCGCCCTTCGCCCTGCCGATCCGCGCAACTTCTCCTATGCGCTCCGAGCAGCCCTTGCTGCGCGCATGGCGGCACTCTGGAAGTCGCAGGAGCTCTCCGCGCATTTCCGGGCGCTGCTCGAACGCGAGGACGAGGGCTCCGCGTTGGCGTCGATTGCCGATCCTGGCAACGGCATCGAAGACCCCCGCCTTCAGGCGATCCTCGCCCATGTCGATCTCGTCACGCTTTCGCCGAAGGAGGCGACGCGCACCAACATCGAAAAGCTCGCCGCCGCAGGTCTCGACGACCGGGACATCGTCACGCTCGCCGGCCTCATCGCCTTCGTGAACTATCAGGTGCTGGTTACGGCCGGCCTCAAGATGCTGAGGGACAACTGAGATGTCGCAAGCCGTGCACGAATTCACCGTCGAAGCGCTCGACTGGAAGCCCTATGTCAAGCCGGTCGATGTCGAGACCGCCACACCCGAACAGCTCGACGCGCTGAAGATCACGCCGTCCAACAGGAAGATTTCGGACTATGTGCTGGTTCTCGCCAACGAGCCGGAAACCCTGAAGGAGCGCACGCCGCTCTTCAACGACATCATGTATAGCGAGGGCGGGCTGTCGCGCGGTGGCCGGGAGATCGGCGCGCTTGCCGCATCCTTCGTCAACCGCTGCATCTATTGCGCCTCGGTTCATGCGGCGCGCTACATCCAGCTCGAAAAGCGGCCGGAGGTGGTCGACGAGATCTATGGCAGCGGCCTTGACGCGAACCTGCCGGAATTCGAGCAGGCGCTGTTCAATTTCGGCGTCGACCTGACGGCGCATCCCGACAATGTCGGCGCCTACCAGTTCTACCACCTGCGCGAGATCGGCCTCGACGACCTGCAGATCCTCGACCTTATCCACGCGGTTGCAATCTTCGGCTGGGCCAATCGGCTGATGCATACGCTCGGCGAACCACACCGGCTGGATTGAGTGAAACACGCTTCCGATCACGCTGCGGTCACGGTCCGTCCCTTCGACATCGCGCATCGCGACGTGCTTCGCATCGCGTTGCCGATGATGATCGCCTATCTGTCGAGCCCGCTTGTCGGGCTCGTCGCAACCGGCGTCATCGGCCAGTTGCGCGACGAGACCCTGATCGGCGGCGTGGCGCTTTCGACCGTCATCTTCGACGTCATCTTCGTCACCTTCAACTTCCTGCGCGGGGCGACCACGGGCTTTACGGCCCAGGCGCTCGGCGCCGGTGACCGGCGTGAAGAGCAGCGCATGCTCGCAAGCGGCCTCATCATCGCGATCGTGGCGGGGCTGGCACTGCTTTTGCTTCAAAAGCCGATCGGCGCGCTTGGCCTTGCCGCCATGGGCGCGGAAGGCAAGGTCGCCGAAGCGGCCGCCACCTATTTCGCCTGGCGGGTCTGGTCGGCGCCCTTCGTCCTCTTCAATTTCGTGGTTTTCGGCTGGATCATCGGGCGTGGCGATGCGCTCTGGGGCATGATCCTGCAAACCTTGCTCAATGCGCTGAACGCCGGCTTGAGCGTGCACTGGGTCCTCGGTCTCGGCTGGGGTGTGGCGGGCGTTGCTGCCGCCTCTCTCGTTGCCGAGGCCGTCACGGCACTGGCGGGGCTCTACCTCATCTGGGCAAAGACCGACCGGAGCGCGTGGAACCTGCCGGATCTGACGGCGTTCCGTCGCGCCTTTTCGGTCAATGGCGACATGATGATCCGCTCCTTCGCGCTTCTGATCGGGCTTTCCTTCTTCACCCGCCAAAGCGGCATGCTCGGCATCGAAGTCCTTGCGGCCAATACGATCCTGCTGCGCTTCTACTTCTTCGGCGTCGCCTTTCTCGACGGGGTGGCAACGGCAGCCGAGCAACTGGCCGGACGAGCCGTCGGCGCACGCTACCGGCCAGCCTTCGATCGCGCCGTCGGATTGACCACAATATGGGGCTTCGTCTTTGCTGGCCTTGTCGCGCTCTGTCTCTTTGTGGCCGGCGACTGGGTGATCGGCATCACCGCCCCGTCGGAAAGCGTGTCAGCACTTGCACACGCGTACCTGCCCTATGTCGCCGCCCTTCCGATCTTCGGTATCGTCGCCTTCCAGATGGATGGCGTCTATATCGGCGCCACCTGGTCGCGGCAGATGCGAAATCTGATGGTCGCCTCGCTGGTGATCTACTTTACCGCCTGGGCGATCCTGCAGCCGGTCTTCGGCAATGACGGACTGTGGATCGCGCTGATCCTGTTCCAAAGCGCCCGCAGCGTCGCCTTCCGGCTCATGCTGCCGCGGCTGGCCGACCGCACATTTTCGACCGTGCGCCAATGACCGGGCCCTGACGTTCGGCTATGCCCAGTCTCGGGTCGACGGCAACAGGGGCAGGGCCAGCGGATTGTTGCGATCCCCGGCAACCTGCTCGGCCAGGAGAAGTGCTGTCGTCGGCCCCAGGGTGAAGCCCTGGTGCCCATGGCCGAAATGGAACCACAGGCCCTTGTGACGACTGGGCCCGACGACGGGAAGCATGTCGGGCATGCAGGGACGGGTACCCGACCATGGCGCTGCTTCGATGGGGTCGCGGAGTGCAAAGAGCGTTCGTGCGGCGCTGACAGCGTGTCGTATCTGTCGGGATGCCGGGGCGGTGCCGAGCGGCGCCAGGTGCGCGCCGGTCAAAACCCGCCACCCCGCGTTCATCGGGGCGATCAAGGCGGAGCTGTCGATGTCCAGCATCGAAATGCGTGGGCCTTCCTTGCCGCCAAAGTGCCAGTGGTAGCCGCGCTTGAACACCATGGGGACACGATAGCCAAACCGCGCCAAAAGCATCGGCGACCACGGCCCCAGGGCGACGACCGCGTTTTCAGCCGTGAGATTGCCACCCTCCGACAGGACCCGCCAGCCCGCGCCGGTCTGCTGCAGGGACATGGCATCGCCCTGGGCGACCTTGCCGCCGCGGGCGACGAAGAGCGCGGCGTAGCGCGAGACCAGGTCGCCCGGATCACGGCAGGTCCAGGGTGAGGTCCAATGGACTGCGCCCGCCAGCCGGCTTTTGAGCGCAGGCTCGCTTGCCGCAAGCTCGTCGGAGGTAAGCACGTCCGACGGCACGCCGTATTCCCGTTTCAGACGCTCGGCGGTCGCGACAGCCGCATCGAGCTTTCCTGGCGAACGGTAGACCGCGCGCCAGCCCTCGCGAACGATCAGGTCGCCGGCATTGGCGGGTTCGATGAAGCGCGCATGATCGTCGCTCGCCCGCAGCGCCAGCTTCGAGTAGGCCGCGACGGTTCTCGCATAAGTCGCCGGCGCCGATTGCGTGAAATAGCGCCAGAGCGGTCCGGCCAGCCGCGGCATGTCGCCGAGCCGCCAGTCCGTATCGTTGCCGCGCTTCAATCCGACCCTGACGATCTCGGCAAGCGAGCGAGGAAAAGCATAGGGTTCGACGGCCTCGGTCTGGATGATGCCGGCATTGCCGTAGCTGGTTTCCCGGCCCGGTGCCTTGCGGTCGATAAGCACCACCTGGTGCCCGGTTTCCTGCAAAGCGAGCGCTGTGGAGACGCCGACCATGCCGGCGCCGAGGACGATAGAGGTGGTCATGGATTGGTTCCGCGGAAATGCTCGTCAGAAGGTGAGGCGGGAATTGTAGCCGACCACGAATTGGATGAAACGCGAGACGTCGACCATGTCGTCGCCCTGGTAGCGGATCGTGTACCCGTCGGTGCGTTCGACGCCCTTGAGATAGGAAAGATATTCGGCCGGAAGGCGGTTGCGGAAGACGATCTCAAGGACGGGGGTCTCCAACTTGAACGGCTTTGCCGAACCGGCCCTCGACAATGCCTTCTTGACGCCCTCGCGGATGCGGCGATGGGCGACGGCGGGCGTCAATGTGATCGCCGATTGCGTGCTGTAGACTTGCTTGACCGGCACCGTCACGATATCGCCGATACGCTCCCTGATCTCCTCCAGGGCGACGGTGTCGCCGGAAGCAAGCAGCACCGGTACGCCAAAATGTCCGGCAATGGCGGCGTTGATCCCGGCCTCCGGCATGACGGTGCCGTTGATGCGCACTTCGGCAAAGGCGGTGCCGCCGATCGTGTGCGACAGCACGCCGCCCTTGTGGCTTGCGCCGGCATGGTAGCCGAGAAGCATCGCGCCGACGAAGGAACCGAGTTCGACGCCCTGCATCATCATCAGCGGCCGCGGCCAGCTGCGCACGACCTGTACGTAGTCGGGCAGGCGGTCGATCAGGATGCTCTCGCCATTTCCATGGGAATCGCTGAGGATGACCTCCTCGACGCCTTCCTCGTGCGCAGCTTCGCAGGCGTGAACCACGGTGTCCGTCATCCAGCGCCGGGCGTTCTCGTACTCGAAACCTTCGGGCATCAACTGGTCGCGGCTCACGACCCCGACGATCCCTTCGATGTCAGCGGAAATATAGATGCGCATTCCTGCCTCCCCGGTCAGCCGCGCAAGGGCGCGGATAATGCATTTGACTTTCCGACGATAAACATAGTTTTATGATTAGAAAATATCTTTCTTGATAGGCGAGAGGCGAAAATGAAACTTTTCATCGCGGGGCTGGATACGGAGACCAACACCTTTTCGCCCATGCAGACCGGCATCGAGGCCTTCCGCGAGAACCTGATCGCCTATGGCGATGCCACCGGCAAGCCGCTCAACTGCTGCTCTTCGCAAATGTTCGTCTGGCGCAATGCCGCTCAAGAAAAAGGCTGGGATGTGGTGGAGAGCCTGTGCGCCGTGGCCGAGCCCGGCGGCAGGACGACGCGAGCGGTCTATGAGAGTTTCCGCGCCACCATTCTCGACGATCTCAAGGCCGCGATGCCGGTTAGCGCCGTGATGCTCGCGCTGCACGGTGCCTGTGTGGCCGACGGCTACGACGATGTCGAAGGCGATCTGCTTGCGCATGTCCGGCAGGTGGTGGGGCCGGATGTGCCGGTTGCGGCCGAACTCGACCTGCACTGCCATATCACCGAACGCATGCTGGCCAATGCGACCATGATCGCCACCTACAAGGAATATCCGCACACCGACATCGAAGAGGTTGCGGAACAACTGTTCCGGCTGATGGAGCGCACACTTGCGGGCGAAGTGAAGCCGGCCATGGGCATGCATGATTGCCGCATGATCAACACCTTCCACCCGCATCGCGCGCCCTTGCGTGGCATCGTTGACCGCATGAAGGCGATGGAAGGGCAGGACGGTGTGCTCTCGGTCTCCTTCGGTCACGGCTTCCCCTGGGGCGATGTCGAGGATGTCGGTGCCAAGATGCTTGTTGTGACCGACAACGATCCGGAAAAAGCCGCGCGTGTCGCCCGGTCCTTCGCTCGCGAGATATTCGAGGCGCGTGAACAGATGCGGGGAGACTATCTCGGGATCGACGCGGCGCTGGACCGGGCCGTTGCCGCGACAAGCGGTCCGATCGTGCTTGCCGATGTTTCGGACAATGCCGGCGGAGGCGCGCCTGGAGACTCGACCTTCATCCTGCGTCGTGTCATCGAACGCGGCATCGAAGACGTGGCCTCCTGCCTCTATTGGGATCCGATTGCGGTTCGCATGTGCCGCGAGGCGGGGGAAGGGGCCACTTTGGCACTGAGGGTCGGCGGCAAGGTCGGGCCTGCATCCGGCGACCCGCTCGACCTGACGGTGACGGTCAGGCGCGTGGCTTCAGGCATCACCCAGCGCTTCGGGCCGACGCCGCTTGCCATCGGCGATGCCGTGTGGGTGTCTTCCGGCAGCATCGACATCGTGATCAACACAGTGCGCACGCAGACCTTCCATCCGGAATGCATGACAGCGCTTGGCCTCGACCCCGCGCAAAAGAAGATCGTCGTGGTGAAATCCAGCAACCACTTCCGTGCCGGCTTCGAACCGATCGCGCGTGACATTCATTACGTCAGTGCGCCAGGCGCCTTGCAGCCGACATTCGAGGATCTGGCTTTCACCAAGCTGAAGCGCCCCTATTGGCCAAGGGTCGCCAACCCGTTTGCGGAGTAGGCGGGCTTCGAAACGCTGCAAGTGGTTGTGGGGCAGGGATTGCCGTCAACACGATGTTGCTTTCGGCCACGTATTATAGGAAATGGTTTTCCTATCATGCCAATCGGATTCTGTGTTGCGGGCGGGCGAGAACCGGCGAGCACTTCGATGGCGGCAGGCAAATGGAGACGCCAACGATGACCGACGCGAAATCCAGCCTTGGCGAGATCCTCAAGGATATTCGCAATCGCAACCGCTGGACCTTGGCCGAAGTCAGCTCCATGACCGGGCTTGCGGTCTCGACCCTTTCCAAGGTCGAGAACAACCAGATGCAGCTCACCTACGACCGCTTGATCCAGCTTGCCCAGGGCCTGAAGGTCGACATCGTCGAGCTTTTCGGGACCATGACAGGCGCGGAAGACGTCCCCAACATGATGGGGCGGCGCACCTATACCAAATCCGGAGACGGTCGGGAGATCGTCACGCAGAACTACGACTATCTCTATGTTTGCACGGAGATTTCCAAGAAATCGATGGTCCCGATCCTGGCGATGGCACGGGCGCGCACGCTCGAGGAATTCGGGCCGCTCATCCGCCACAAGGGCGAGGAGTTTTTCTACGTCCTCGACGGCGAATTGGAACTTCACACCGAGATCTACGCGCCCCTTCGGCTGAAGAAGGGTGATTCCTGCTACTTCGACGCCATGATGGGACACGCCTATTTGAGCGTCAGCGAGGAGCCGGCGCAGATCTTATGCGTTTGCTCGACCCCGGAAACCGAATTGGTCTCCACGCTGGCAAATGCGCAGACGATCAAGCTCAAAAGCTGATCGAAACTAAAAAACAAATACGATAAGAAAAAATATTGCACTTAGGAAAATCGTTTCCTAGTCTAGGACCGCGGTGGGTGCCGGGAGGGCATCGCACGCCGCAGTTCTGGGGAGGACGACGAGATGAACGGTTCCAAGTGGAAATCGATCGGCATTGCATTGCTTCTGGCATCGACGCCGCTTTCCGGCGCGATTGCTGCGCAGGACGTGCTGGTGCTGGCGCGCGCGGAAGATCCGCCGACAGCCGATCCAGGCATTGAGATCAGCAACAGCGGCTACACGCTCACTTATGCCGCCTATGAAAGGCTCGTCGCCTACAAGGGCGCCTCGACGGAAGTCGGGCCGGAACTGGCCGAAAGCTGGACTGCCGACGATGCCGGCCTCGTCTGGACCTTCAAGATTGCGGCCGGCCACAAGTTTGATGACGGCTCGCCGGTCGATGCCGCGGCCGTCAAGTTCAGCTTCGACCGGCTGATGAAGCTGAAGGCTGGCCCCTCCGACGCGTTCCCGGTCTTGAAGGAGGTCGAGGTCGTCGACCCGCAAACCGTAAAGTTTCACCTGACCGCGCCGTTTGCGCCGTTCATTTCCACGCTTGCCGTCTCCGGCGCTGCGATCATCAATCCCAAGGTCATGGAGCATGAGAAGGACGGCGACATGGCGAAGGCCTGGCTCGCCGAGCATACGGCCGGCAGCGGTCCCTATCGCATCGCTTCCTGGGAGCGCAACCAGAGCATCGTGCTCGACAGCAACGAACATTATGCAGGCGCCAAGCCGGCGCTGAAACAAGTCGTGCTCCGCATTGTCGGCGACGTGTCGGCGCGTCGCCTTCAACTGACCAACGGCGATGCCGACATCATCGAACAGATCCCGCTCGATCAGGCCGAAGCGCTGCAGAAGGATGCCTCCGTCGTCGTCGAGAGCAATCCGAGCATGTATGTGAACTACATCTACATGAACAATCGCCAGCCGCCGCTCGACGACGCCAAGGTGCGTCAGGCGATCTCCTATGCGGTCGACTACCAGGGCATCATCGACGGCATCATGCTCGGTCAGGCCAAGCAGATGCGCGGCGCGGTGCCGAGCGGCATGTGGGGGCATGATCCCCAGGGTTTCCAGTACAGCTACGACATCGAGAAGGCCAAGGCGTTGCTTGCCGAATCCGGCAAGGGTGACATCCATTTGACCTATACCTTCTCGCAGGCCGATCCTGCCTGGGAACCGGTTGGTCTGGCGCTGCAAGCCTCTCTCGCAGAAATCGGCGTCAAGCTCGATCTGCAGGCGGTCGCCGACACGACGAAGCGCGAGTTGGTCGCCAACGGCAAGTTCGACATGGCGCCCGGCGCCTGGACGCCTGATTTCGCCGACCCCTACATGTTCATGAACTACTGGTTCGACGCCGGTAAGATGGGCGGCCCGGGCAACCGTTCCTTCTACAACAACAGCAAGGTGACGGGTCTCGTCCAAGAGGCAGCTTCGATCGTCGACGAAGCAAAGCGCAAGGCTCTCTACATCGAGGCGCAGAAGCTTTCGACTGACGACGCGCCGTATCTCTACATCATGGAGAAGAACGACATCTTCGCCCGCCGCGCCGCGGTGAAGGGCTATGTCTACAATCCGATGCTGATCCAGGTCTACAACTTCGGAACGATGTCGAAGACGGAGTGAGGAGGAACGGTCAAGCTTCGCTTGGCCGACCGCATTCCACGGAACGCCTGCCGCCGGCCCCTGGCCGTGGCGGCAGGGTTCTTCGTTTCCCAAGCTAGGCCGGGGTTCCCCTGCCGGAAGGGCTGACGTCCATGGCAATCACCCGCATCATTCTTCCGCGTCTGATCCTCTTGCTTTTCGTCGTGCTGGGGGTCGCGGTCATCACCTTCACGATCTCGCATCTCATTCCCGGTGATCCGGCGCGCATGATCGCGGGCGACAGGGCAAGCGCCGAGACGCTTGAAAATGTCAGGCGCAATCTCGGTCTCGACCGGCCGGTCGTCGAACAATTCACCATCTATATCGGCAATCTGCTTCAGGGCGATCTCGGCACGTCGCTCAGGACCAATCGCCCCGTCGCGGCCGATATCCGCACCTTCCTGCCGGCGACGCTGGAGCTCGGCCTGGTCGCGCTTTTCATCGCGATCTGTCTCGGCGTGCCGCTCGGTGTGCTCTCGGCCGTCTACAAGGACGGTCCAATTGATCAGGTGGCACGAACGGTCTCGGTCTGCGGCATCTCGATGCCAGTCTTCTGGTTCGGCCTGATCCTGATCTACGTCTTCTATGCGAAATTCCAGATCCTGCCCGGCAGCGGGCGCCTGGCCATGGGTATTGCGACACCCGAGCGCATCACAGGCTTCCTGCTGATCGACTCGCTGCTGCAGGGCCGTTTCGACGCATTCCGCAGCGCCCTTTACCACATCATCCTGCCGGGCTTCGTGCTCGCCTTTGCCAATATGGGCGTGATCACGCGCCAGATCCGCGCCTCGATGCTCGACGTGCTGCAGGAAGATTACATCCGGACAGCACGCGCCAGTGGCCTGCGCAAGGGCATGATCATCTTCAACTATGCGCTCAGAAACGCGCTCATCCCGTCGATCACGCTGCTCGGGCTGGCGCTCGGCGATCTGCTCTATGGCGCGGTGCTGACGGAGACGATCTTCGCCTGGCCGGGCATGGGCACCTATGTTGTGACCTCGATCCAGACCCTCGATTTCCCCGCCATCATGGGTTTCACCATCGTCGCATCCATCGGCTACGTGCTGATCAACCTCCTGGTCGATCTCGCCTACATGCTCGCCGACCCGCAGATCAGGGAGGTCTGATCATGTCCGCCGTCATGCCGACAGAGCCTGCCGCGTCGAATGCAGCAATGCGCAGGACCAAGTCCTTTTCCGAGCGGCTGCGCTATTTCTGGTACCTCAGCCGCCGCAGCCCGCTGACGCTGGTCGGCGTCGCGATCATCCTGCTTGTCCTCGTGATGATCGTCGCCGCACCCGTGATCGCGCCCTACAATCCGGACAAGGTGTCGCTGACGGCGCGCCTGTTGCCACCGAGTGCGGCGCACTGGTTCGGCACCGACGAGGTCGGCCGCGACCTGTTCTCGCGCGTGATCTTTGGGGCAAGGGCTTCCTGCGGCGCCGCCTTCATGATCGTCCTGATCTCGATGTCGGTCGGGGTGCTGATCGGCTGCTTCTCGGGCGTCGTCGGCGGTCGGGTCGATACCGCCATCATGCGGCTGATGGATGTCGTGCTCGCCCTGCCGGCGCTGGTGCTCGCCATGGCGCTGGCCGCGGCGCTTGGCCCAAGCCTGTTCAATTCCATGCTGGCGGTCGCGATCGTACGCATCCCCGCCTATGTGCGCCTCGCCCGCGGCCAGACGCTGTCGCTGCGCGAGCAGGTCTTCGTCAAGGCGTCGCGCACCTTTGGCGCCTCGCCGTTCTACATCCTGCGCTGGCATATCCTGCCAAACGCCATGTCGCCGATCATCGTCCAGGCGACCCTCGATCTCGGCGGCGTCGTGCTGATTGCAGCCGCCCTCAGCTTCATCGGCCTCGGCGCGCAGCCGCCGACCGCCGAATGGGGCGCGCTCGTCAGCAGCGGCCGCAGCTACATGCTCGACCAATGGTGGTACGCGACCTTCCCGGGCCTGGCGATCCTGATCACGGCCATGGGGTGCAATCTCGTCGGCGACGGCATACGCGATATGCTCGACCCGCGCTTGAGGGGCAGATGATGACGATGGGAACGGCAGAACCACGCGGCCAGGCGCTGGCCATCAACAACCTGTCCCTGGAGTTTCCAACCTTCAGCGGCGCCGTCAAGGCGCTTGACGATGTGTCGATCAGCGTCGGCAAGGCCGAGATCGTCGGTATCGTCGGCGAGTCCGGCTGCGGCAAGTCGGTGACGACGATGGCGGCAACGGGGCTCCTGCCCAAGGGACGCTACCGCATCACCGGTGGCACCGTCAGGCTCTTTGGCCACAGCACGCTTTCCATGGACGACAATCAGTTGCAGGACCTGCGCGGCAAGGTGGTCTCGACCATCTTCCAGGAACCGATGAACGCGCTGAACCCGACGATCCGTATCGGCAAGCAGCTGACCGACGTCATCATGCGCCACGAGGAAATAGATCTCGCCGAGGCAAGGCGCGTGGCGCGGGACATTCTTGCCGACATGCTGATCGGCGAGCCCGAGCGGGTCATGAACCTCTATCCGTTCGAACTCTCCGGCGGCATGCGGCAGCGGGTGCTGATCGCCATGGCGTTTTCCTGCAACCCCGGCCTGATCATCGCCGACGAGCCGACGACTGCACTCGATGTTACCGTGCAGGCGGTGATCCTGCGGTTGATCCAGAACCGGGCGCACCGGACAGGCACGTCAGTCATCTTCATCTCGCACAATGTCGCCGTCGTCTCGCAGCTCTGCGATCGGCTCTACGTGATGTATGCCGGGCGGATCGTCGAGCACGGCGCGACGCGGACGGTCCTTGAAACGCCGCAGCATCCCTATACCCAGGCGCTGTTGCGCTGCCTGCCGGAGCGGGTCGCGCCGAAGCAGGAACTCGAAGCGATCCCTGGCGCTGTGCCGAACCTTCTGCACCCACCGGCGGGTTGCTACTTCCAGCCGCGATGCAAGGAAGCAGTCGAACAATGTCGAACCCGGTCTCCGCAACTGGTGGGGGCCAGCGGCCAGCAGGTCGCCTGCTGGCGTCGCGGTGTGGCGACCGAACTCGTAGAGCAGGGAGGCCGGCAATGACCGAAGGCGTTGGTACGATAGCGCGGCCGGTGCTCGAGGTTTCCGACCTCCATGTCCGCTTCCCGGCCTCCCGCAACTGGTTGGGGCGGCCCACGTCTTATGTGCATGCGGTCAATGGCGTGACCCTTGAGGTCGGCGCCGGCAAGAGCCTCGGCATCGTCGGCGAGTCAGGCTGCGGCAAGAGCACGCTCGCCCAGGCGATCATCGGGCTCGCGCCATTTGAACAGGGCAGGTTGGCGATCGACGGCGAGGATTTTCAGAAGGCTCAGGGCAAGCAAAAGCGCGCCTTGCGGCAGAAGATGCAGATCGTCTTTCAGGATCCGCAATCCTCGCTCGACCGGCGCCTGCCGGTCTGGCGGCTGATCAGCGAGCCGCTGCACATTCGCGGTGGGCACAGCAGGGCCGAACTGCATGAGAAGGCCGAGGAACTGGCCATCGCCGTCGGGCTCCGTCCGGAACACCTCGATCGCCTGCCGCACGAGTTTTCAGGCGGCCAGCGCCAGCGCATCGCCATTGCCCGCGCGATCAGCACGGACCCGGAGTTGCTGGTGCTGGACGAGCCGACATCGGCGCTCGACGTCTCGGTGCAGGCGCAGATCATCAATCTGCTCTTGAAGCTGCAGCGGGAGCGCGGGCTCACCTATCTCCTGATTTCGCACGACGTCGCGCTGGTGCGCCATTTCTGCGACGACGTCGCGGTGATGTATCTCGGCCAGATCGTCGAATCCGGCCCGGCCGACGAAGTGTTGCGCAATCCCCGCCATCCCTACACGCAGACGCTTCTGGCGGCTGCGCCGAGCTTCGAGAGCCCGCTGCCGGATATTGCCCAGGTGCGTGCGGGCGAGCTTCCCAACAACCGCCATCTGCCGGACGGCTGCTTCTACAAGCAGAGGTGCGACCGGATTGGCGGCGGCTGCGAGGCGGGCCAGGTGCTGCGGCGCCTGAGCGAGAGCGCCCGCCATGTCAGGTGTCACCTGGCGCAGACGTGAAAGCGCAGACGACGCGCCAGATCCGCGCCCGCCGGCCCAACCGCCGGAACGGCGCGGTGCGGCCTGTGCCATTTGATGCGCAATTTCGATAGTTTGAGAAATATAATTTTCTTATAGGAAAAATAATTTGATTGATATTTCCGACTGTGCAAATTTGTAGCCGCCGCCATCGGGCGGCGCTTGCCAATCGGGACCGCCTTTTCGCGATCCCGCCGCTTGCCGGAGATGAGATTGACTGACCCAACGCTGCTCGACGCCTTTCGTCAGCCTGCGGCAATCGGATGGGCGCGCGGTGACCCTGCGGGTCGATGCCCGCGGACGCCAGACGGCGCCTGTCGCCGGCGAGGCGGCGAACAGAATTTGCTTTGATGACATGAAAGAGGCCTGACATGACCAAGGAAGTTGAATGGGCGCGCATGACCGCGCCGAGCCTGCGCGAAATTGCCGGCAAACCGGGGGCGCTTGCAATCCTGCCGATCGGCTCGCTGGAGCAGCACGGCCCGCACCTGCCCGTCATCACCGACACCGCGAGCGCATCGGCAGCCGCGATCCGCGCGGCCCGGCTGGTGGCCGACGACATTCCGGTCGCCGTTCTTCCGGGCTTGTGGACTGGCATGAGCGAACATCACCTGCCCTTCGGCGGCACGATCACGCTCGATTACGATACGCTGAGCCGCGTCCTCCGCTGCATCGTCCGCTCGCTGAAGACGCTCGGCTTTCAGCGCCTGTTCATTGTCAATGGTCACGGGGGCAACATGGATCCGCTGGCGGTCGCCGTGCGCGAACTGGCGGTCGAGTTCGCCATGCCGATCGTCGCGACGACGCCGTGGATGCTGGCAACGGAGGAGGCATCAAAGATCTTCGAAGTCGACACCGGCGCCCACCATGCCTGCGAAGGTGAGGCCTCTGTCATGCTGGCGATTGTGCCGGACGCGGTAAAGACCGAGATGTTCGGTCAGGCTTTCGGTAACCAGCAGCACCCGGTCGACGTGCCGGCGGACGTGTCGCGCTTCTATTCCTTCTCCGAGCGCGCGCCGGTTACTGGCACCTGGGGCGATCCGCGCAGCGCAACCGCTGCAAAGGGCGAGCGTTTCCTCGATCTTCAGGCGAGCGAACTGGTGAAGCTGATCCGCAACGACGTGCTCTGGACCACGCCGGATCCGGTCTGGACCCCCGGCCGCGGGCTCGGCACCACGGCCGGCAGGGCCGAATGATCCTTCCGGCGCCATCCGCCGGCACTCGCATTCCATTCCTTTAGGGAGGACAGACCAATGAACGTGAAATTCGCGCGGACGCGCAACACCCTTGTAACGCTCTTCGCTGCCACCATGCTTACAGGCGCCGCGCTGACGCCGGCCATGGCAAAGACGCTCGTCTATTGCTCGGAAGGCGCGCCGGAAGGCTTCGACGCGGCACTGTACTCGGCTAACAGCACCTGGGACGCGTCGGCCGAGACGGTCTATGACCGCCTCACAGAATTCGAGCCCGGCACCACCAATGTCGTCCCGGGCCTTGCCGAAAGCTGGACCATTTCCGCCGACAATCTCGAATACACGCTGAAACTGCGCGCGGGCGTGAAGTTCCAGACGACGGACGATTTCACGCCGACGCGTGATTTCAATGCAGACGACGTGCTCTTCACCTTCAACCGGCAGATGGACAAGGACGATCCGTGGCATAGCTATTTCGCCGGCGCGAACTGGGAAATGTTCAACGCGATGGAGATGCCGGCGGCAATCAAGGAGATCGTCAAGGTCGATGACAGGACCGTCAAGTTCGTACTGAACCAGCCGGATGCGTCGCTGCCGTCGAAGCTCGCGCTGAACTTCGGCTCGATCGTGTCGAAGGAATATGCCGACAAGCTGGCGGCAGACGGGCGGCGCGAGGACCTCGACCGCAAGCCGGTCGGCACCGGACCGTTCCGCTTTGTCGACTACCAGCAGGACGCGGCGATCCGCTTTGCCGCCAACGCCGACTATTGGGATGGCGCGCCGAAGATCGACAATCTCATCTTCGCGATCACCACCGACCCGACCACTCGCATGCAGAAGCTTCAGGCGGGCGAATGCCATATCGCTCCGTATCCGGCACCGGCCGATATCGCCAAGCTAAAGGCAAATCCGGACCTCAACGTCATGGAGCAACCGGGCCTCAACGTTTCCTATCTGGCGATGAACACCCTGGTGGCGCCATTCGACAAGCTGGAGGTGCGCCGCGCCATCAACATGGCGATCGACCGCAAGGCGATCGTCGAGTCCGTCTATCAGGGCATGGGCCAGATGGCCAAGAGCGTCCTGCCGCCGACGATGTGGGGCTATAACGGCGGGATCGAGGGCTATGGCTACGATCCCGAAGCGGCCAAGAAGGTTCTCGACGAGGCCGGCGTCAAGGATCTGAAGATGAAGATCTGGGCAATGCCCGTCAGCCGCCCCTATATGCCGAATGCCCGCCGCGCCGCGGAACTGATGCAGGCGGATCTTGCCAAGGTCGGCATCGGTGTCGAGATCGTCTCCTACGAATGGGGCGAATACCTCAAGAAGTCGCGGGACAAGGCGCGCGACGGCGCCATCATCCTCGGCGGCACGAGCGACAATGGCGACCCCGACAACCTGCTCAGCTACTTCTTCAGCTGCTCAGGCGTCGGTGGCAGCAACAATGCCAACTGGTGCTACAAGCCGCTGGATGAGATCTTCCAGAAGGCCCGCGCCAGCTCGGACCAGGGCGAGCGGACGAAGCTCTACGAAGAGGCCCAGGCGATCATCAGCGATCAGGCGCCCTGGGTTCCGATCGCACATTCCACCGTCGTGCTGCCGATGTCGAAAAAGGTGAAGAACTACGTGATGGAGCCTCTGGGCTCGCATCGCTTCGACAAGGTCGACATCGAGGAGTAACTCACCCGATCCGGGCTGGGCGCGAGCTCGATTTTCTCGCGTGACTTAGGCGGGCGTTCGTCCCGTCCCGCCCGAGGCGCTGGAGATTTCACTCTCCAGTGGTCCCCGGGGGCGGGTGAACGACCGCGACAATGCCCGGCTGGCGGCGGCCAACGGCAGGGCGTTGATCGGCCTGTTCCAGTGACTACATCTTGCAACTCCCCAGTGTGGAGCGCAGCGGATAAAGAGCCGTGCGCCCTGTACGGAACCGCGGAATACCCGAAGCGAGGAAGTCTGCGCCTGCCGAGGCGCCGCCGGTTGGTGAAGTGTTGCTGCTCGCCCGACCGGTGCTAGGGGGACAGTAGAACCGGGCGTGTCGAGATCAGAAGCGGAAGTTCAGGCCCGTCTTGATCGCGTGATTGACCAGATTGTTCGAGCCCTTCACGCCACCGATCGTGGAGTCCACGCCGTTGAAGCGGGTCTGGGTATATTCGACCTTGCCGGAGATGTTTTCGGTAAATCCCATTTCTGCGCCCGCACCATAGGTCCAGCCCGTGTGCCAGCGATCGCGTGAGGTTACGGTGCCCTTGCCCTCGAAGCGGGCGGTGGTGACGCCCACCGTGCCGTAAAGCAACACGTTGTCGAGTGCGTAGCCCGCCTTGGCCCTGGCGTACCGCTCCAGGTCTGCTGCAAGGCGCCGCCTTTGCCAACCTGGTACTGTAAGCCGCCGGCGCGCGCCGCCTCGATCTCACCACCGACCACGAAATCGCCGAACTGTTGATTGTAGCCGACCTGGACGCCGCCGTTGATCTTGTTCTTGCTGCCCTTCTGGTTCGAGGAGCCGGTGCCGATGTGGCCGCCCGCATAGGCCCCCGTCCAACGATCCACATTGGCAAAGTCGACGCCCGAATTGTTGAAATCAGCGGCCTGTGCGGTCGAAGCGGTTGCGGCAACGGTCAGAGCAAGCGCGGCCGTCTTGAAGTTGAGTGTCATCGATCGTTTCCTTTATTGTCGCGGGCCGGCCCGGCCCGTTCAATGCTATCGGTTTGCCTCATCTGCTTGCAGGTTTCGCGCAGAGTTCATCCGGTTTTCATGGAGAGAGTACGCTTTGCGAGCCTCTGCTCCCGCAGTCTGTCGGCAAGGCGATTTCGAAGGTCATGCCGCCGAACTCGTTTCGCTTCGCGCTGGCCGAACCTCCATGGGCCTCGGCGATCGCGCGAACCACCGACAGGCCGAGACCGCTGCCGCCGCTCGCCCGGGATCGGGAGTCATCCGCGCGCCAGAACCGATCAAACGCGTGCTCGATGTCGACGTCGGACATACCAGGGCCGGAATCCTGGCATTGGAAGATTGCCTCCGAACCTCTCATCTTCGCCACGATGGAGAGCCGGCTTCCGGACGCATAGCGGGTGGCATTGTGCATGATCGCAAGCAAGGCCTGTCGCACTTTGCCGCGATCAAGCATCATCGGCGCCCGACTGAGGTTGAGCGATACCGGCATCCCGGCCTTGTCGAACTCGCCGAGCATCGCGGCTACGGCGGTCTCGACCTCTTCGCCCATGTCGCCTGGCTCCAACCGGAGCTCCAGCCGCCCTACATTCGAGAGCGCCAGGATGCGGAGATCCTCGACGATGCCGGTCAGGTGATCGATCTGACCGATCAAGCCATCGTAAAGCTCGGTGGTTGGCTTGAAGACGCCGTCGCGCATTCCCTGCAGGCGGCCCCGCAGCACCGTCAGCGGCGTTCGCAGCTCATGGGCAATGGCGTTGTTCTGGTACTGCAACTCCTTCTCTGCGTTCTCCAGCAGTTCAGCCATCCGGTTGAAATGGTCGATCACATCGTCGACCTCCCCCAGTCGTCTTGATCGAACGGGCACGCGGGTGGAGAAATTTCCCATCGCGATCGCCTTTGCGGCATCGCGGATGAGCACCAGTGCGTTCACGATCCGGTGGCTGAGGCGACCGCCGATGATCGCAGCGATGATGAGGCTGACGGTGAGCACTGCGGCCATAACCAGGAGCTCGACCAGGGTGACCGGCTCGAGGACCGCGTCGGGGTGCGTCAGATAGAGGACGTACATGTAAATGAACGATCCCGACGTCAGCACCCCAATGGTGGCCGTCACCGCCAGAAACATGTGTTTCGTCAGAAGCCAGCTGAAGCCTCCGATCGCCCATTCCCGTTTCCTGGGACGGCTGCCCGGGGTTGGGCCGAAGGTAAGGTCTGTCGTTTGGGGATCGCTCATGGTGGTTCTCGGAGTTTCTCTGCAATCAGCGGTGCAACCGGCAGGCACAGGATTCGTTGAGGCCGTGTGTGGGTTGCGTGGAGAGAGCGCCGAAATCGGAGGAGCAATCGTTCGAGGGACTTAGCTTGTCCGGCGCAATCACGGCCGGCGGCATCGGTTTGCGGTGCTTTGCAAAGAATCTGTTGGGCAAATGCACAGGTTGCAGGTTGTCCTGCATGGAGCACGCGCAGGTAGGTTTGTTGGGGCGTCTAGCCGGTAACCTGCAGGGCCGGGACCCCATCTACAGACAGGAGGCATCACCCATTGCAGACCCTTGCAAAGATTCTTGCATTGCCATTATTGACGGCACGGAAAATTGCAGGAACGATGGATCCTGCAAATGAACTTGCGGGGACGTCATGACGATACTCGATCGCATTAAGACGCATTCCAGGCGGCTTACCGATGCGGATCAGAAGCTGATCACCACCATGCTGGAAAACCGGGCGGAGGCCGCGTTCCTGTCGGGCCCGCAGCTTTCCCAGCGCGCTTCCGTTCATGAGGCCACCGCCACCCGGCTGGCGCAGAAGCTCGGCTACAAGGGCTTTCCGGACCTTCGCGCGCAGCTGCAGCGCGAGGTGCTGGACGATCAGGACGCGGCCAACCGCATGCGCCGCTCGGTCTCGAAGGTCGAGCATGGCGACTACCTGACCGATCTGATTGCGGCCGAGATCAGCGCGCTCGAAACGCTCGCCCGGTCCGTCGAGCAGACGGATATCGACAGGGCCGCGGACATGATTTTTTCCGCACGTCGCGTCTTCATCTTCGGGCAGGGGCATGCGCAATCCGTGGCCGGCTTCCTGCAGCGTCGCCTCGATCGCTTCGGCATGACCACGATCCAGCTGACGGGGCGCGGCCGGGACATCGCCGAGCGCTTGGTCAGCATGGAGGCAGGCGACCTCATCGTGGCGCTTGCCTTTCGCAAACAGCCGCAAAGCTACGCCCCGCTGATGCGGCATGCGACACGGGTCGGTGCGCCCTCGATCCTCGTTTCCGATCTGGTCGGGCCGCTGATGGAGCCCGCTGCCGATCTGATGCTTGCAGCGCCGAGGGGACGCTCGGGCAGCGAATTTCAGACACCGACGATCCCGTTTGCGATCGTCAACGCCATCGTGCTGACGATCGCCGGCCGCCACCAGGGGCAGGTGATCGGCAGGCTGGAGAAGCTGTCGGAGTTGTTCAACGACTTCGACTAGAGCGCCTGCGTTCACAGGAACGCACAAGGGACGTTCTAATACTTTGATTCTAGAGCATCTTTCCGCCCGCAAGTGATCCCACTTGAAGGCAGAATGCTCTAGCGGGGAACTATAAAGGGAGGAGAACGAAATGCTGAAAAAACTGACCAGTGCCGCACTTGCCGCATGCTTTGCACTGCCATCCTTGACGATGGCGTCCGATCTCGACGGGCTGACGCCGCAGCAACTGCTGCCGCTCGCACAGAAGGAGGGAAGCGTTACAGTCTTCTCGTTGTCGAGCCGCATAGCCAAGATCGAGAAGGCCTTCGAAGAGACCTATCCGGGCATCGACCTCATCGGCCTCGACATGAGTTCGACCAAGCAGATCGCGCGTGTCGAAGCGGAGCAACAGGCCGGCGTGCATGCTGTCGACGTGCTCTATATTGCCGACACACCTGTCGTGTTCACCAAGCTTCTGGAGGGGAAGCGGATCGTGAACTATGTGCCGCCGCGGGTCGCGAACGAACTGGAGGATCGCTACAAGGCGCCGCTCCTGACCCAGCGCCTCTCGACGAAGGTGCTGATGTACAACGAGAAGGCGTTTCCTGATGGTTCGCCCGTCAGTAATCTCTGGCAGCTCACCCAGCCGGAATGGCAGGGAAGGGTGCTGATGGTCGACCCGAGCCAGCGTGGCGAACTTCTCGATCTCCTGACCGAGATCGCGCTGCATCCGGACGAAATGGCCGCCGCCTACAAGGCGCATTTCGGCAAGGATATCGAAGTTGAAGGTGATCTTCAGGGCGCCGGTGAGCAGTTCATCAAGGACCTCTTCGCCAACGACCTGATCCTGGTTCCCAACAGCGACGTGCTCAACAAGTCGGTGGGAGACGTCAACGCCAAGAGCCCGCCCGTCGGTTTCGGCACCTATTCAGACCGTCGTGATAACGAGAAGGAGGGCTGGGCGCTGCAGATCGCCAACAATGTCGAACCGGCCAACGGCATCCTGTTTCCGGCGGTACTGACGGTCGCAGACAAGGCGCCGCATCCGGCGGCCGCTCGGTTGCTGATCGACTTCATGTTCGGCGACGATACGCCGACCGGCGGGGCGGGCTTCGAGCCCTTCAATGTCCCCGGCGACTACGCGACCCGCAAGACCATCGCCCACCATCCGGACTCGGTGAAGCTCGATGACTTAAAGGCCTGGACGATCGACCCGGCAAAGACGGCCGCCGCGCGCGGGCGCATTGCCGACCTGATCATCACGCTCCAGTAACGGAAACCGTCTGTCGGCACGCTTTTCCAAAACGCGTGCTGACAGACGCCGAGGCTCTGACATGACATCCCTATCGATATCCGCACCATCGGGCAGCCGGCTGCTCCGATCGGGCTTCCTCTTGCCGGCAATTCTCGTCGCCATCGTCGCGATCCTGGTCGTCGCTCCGCTCTTGCGCATCCTCTTCACGACGCTGACGCCTGAGGGCATCGCGGCCTGGAAGGCCGTGCTCGCCAGCCCGCTCTCGGCCAACCTCTGGTGGCGGCCGCTCCTCAATACCATGATCCTCGGTTTCAGCGTCGGCGCCGGCTGCCTGCTCATCGGCGGCTTCCTTGCCTGGCTTGTGGTGCTGACGGACGTGCCGGGCCGCCGCTTCCTCGGCCTGATGGCGTCGCTGCCCTACATGATCCCGAGCTTTGCCGCAGCCCTTGCCTGGGGCACGCTGTTTCGCAATTCGCGTCTCGGCGGTTCGGCCGGCTTCTTCGAAACCAGCGGCCTTGCCATTCCCGACTGGCTCGCCTGGGGGCTCATCCCGACGGCGATCGTGCTGATCGCGCACTATTATTCGCTCGCCTATACGATCATCGCCGCGGCCTTGAGTTCGGTCGGCGCCGATCTCGTCGAGGCAGGCCAGATGGCCGGCGCCAAGCGCCCGCGCATCTTCTTCGGCATCATCCTGCCGGTGGTCACGCCGGCGCTGATTGCCGCGGCATCGCTGACCTTCGCCGGTGCCGTCGCCAATTTCGCGGCACCCGCTTTGCTCGGCCTGCCGGTGCGGATGCAGACGCTTTCTACCCGTCTCTTCGGCATGATCGAGACCGGGCAGAACGAACGCGGCTTCGTGCTTGCGCTGCTGCTCATTGCAGTGTCGGCACTGTTCCTGTGGCTCTCCGATCGTATCGTCTCCGGTCGCAAGGCCTTCATCACGGTGACCGGCAAAGGCGGGCGGACCAAACGCTTCCCGCTTGGCGCCTGGCGCTGGCCACTCTTTGCCATCGCCGTCATCATCGGGTTTCTGACCACGGTGCTGCCGGTCCTCGTGCTGGCCGCGTCGAGCCTGGCACCGCAGAGCGGCGCGGTGTTTTCCAACTGGACGCTGCACTTCTGGATCGGCGAAGGTGGCGGCGAGATGGCGCAGGGGCAGGCGGGTATCTTCCGCAATCCGGTGCTGATCGACGCGATCTGGAACACGATCCGTCTCGGGCTGGTCGTCGCCTTCACCACGATGCTGCTCGGTCTTGGGCTGGCCTATACCATCGTCCAGCGCCGCGGCAGCCTGCTCGCGACGCTGCTGAGCCAGCTTGCCTTCCTGCCGCTTCTGGTGCCGAGCATCGCCTTTGCCGCGGCCTATATCGCGCTCTTCGGCGCGCCGATCGGGCCGCTGCCTTCGCTCTACGGCACCTTCGCCCTGCTGGTCATCGCGGCATCGGCGCACAATCTGCCCTTTGCCGTGCAGTCGGGGCGGTCGGTGCTGGGCCAGATCTCCGCCGACATCGAGGAAAGCGCCCGGCTGACGGGTGCGGGACTGATCCGTCGCCTGTTCGCGATCATCTTTCCCCTCGCGATCCGGGGCCTCTTTGCCGGCGCGATCCTCGTCTTCGTCAAGATGGTGCGGGATCTCTCGCTGGTCGTGCTGCTGTTCACCGCCACCTCGCCGGTCTTGAGCATGGTCGCCTATCGCTATGCTGCGGAAGGCTTCCTGCAGTTCGCCAATGCCATCACCCTCGTCATCCTCGTCGTCTGCCTGGCTGCCTCCTTCGTGGCCCACAGCCTGCAGAACCGTGTCCAGAAATGGAAAGCACCATGAATGCTTTAGCAACCGGCACTGCGGACGCCATCAAGATCCGCAGCCTCGTCAAACGCTTTGGCGCCTTTACCGCCGTCAAGGACGTCAACATCTCGGTACCGGCGGGGTCCTTTCTCGTGCTCGTCGGCCCCTCGGGTTGCGGCAAGTCGACCCTTCTGCGCATGCTGGCCGGGCTTGAAAGCCCGAGCGAAGGCGAAATCGCCTTCGTCGGGCAGACCGTATCGAGCGGCGCGGGCGGCGTCATTGCCGACGCCGGCAAGCGCAACGCCGGCCTCGTGTTCCAGAGCTATGCGCTCTGGCCGCACATGACGGTCGCCGGCAACATCGCCTGGCCGCTGAAGGTCGCCAGATGGCCGCGCGACAAGCGCGAGCAGCGTGTGCGGGAAGTGCTTTCGCTTCTCGGCATCGACACGCTTGCCGAACGGTATCCGGCCGAGATCTCCGGCGGCCAGCAGCAGCGCGTGGCGATCGCCCGCACGATCGCGCCACAGCCGAGCATTCTTTTGTTCGACGAGCCGCTGTCGAACCTCGATGCCAAGCTGCGCATCGAGATGCGCAGCGAGCTGATGCGCATCCACCGGGCGACGGGGGCGACATCGGTCTACGTCACGCACGACCAGGTCGAGGCGATGACCATGGCGACCCATGTCGCCGTGCTCAACAACGGCCGCGTCGAACAGTTTGGCAAGCCGATCGATCTCCTGCGCAATCCGCAGACCACCTTCGTTGCGACCTTCCTCGGCACGCCGCCGGCAAACCTGATACCGGTGCACCGCGCCGGCGACGGCCTCGTCTTCGGCGATATGGTGCTCGCGCCGGCTTCCGTGGCGGCCGGCCGCGACGATGCGCAACTGCTCTACCGTGCCGAAGACGTCAGCGTCGGCGCGGTCGCCGGAGCAGCGTCGCTTATGGCCCGCTTTGCCGAAGCAGCACCGATCGCGGGCCGAACCATGGTGACCGCCATGGTCGGCGACCTGCGCGTTACGGCCATGGCCGACAGCTACTTCACCGCCACACCGGGGGAGCCGATCCCCCTTTCCTTCATTCGCACCCCCGATGCGGTTTTCGCCGCCACCGGAGAAAGGATCCAACAATGAGGCTCATCCTCATGCGCCACGGCGAAACCCAGTGGAACGCCGAACAACGCCTTCAGGGACAGGACAACTCGCTCCTGTCCGAGCGTGGGGTCGCGCAGGTGAGGCGGTTCCGCCCCTACGCCAAGGCTTTGAAGCCGGTTCGCATTATCGCCTCCGATCTCGGCCGCACCCGGCAGACGGTCGCCCTCATCGGTCACCCGGACGCGCCGACCGACGAGCGCTTCCGCGAATTGGACATGGGCGAATGGACGGGACGGCGCAAGCCGGATCTGATCGCCGAGCGGCCGGAAGAATATGCCGCATGGCGCGCCGGTACGTTCACGCCGGCCAACGGCGAAACCTGGGGCGCCTTTCGCGGCCGCGTGGCCGAAGGTGTGCATGACTGGATGTCGCGCACCGAAGGGGACCTGCTCGTGGTTGCCCATGGCGGCGTGGTGCGCGCCGCCTGCCACGAATTCCTCGATCTTCCCCCGTCGCGCGTCGTCCCCGTCACGCCGGGGACGGCGACCATCCTGCATTTCCCGCGGCGCGGCAGCATGACCGCGCAGCTGGAGGGCTACAACATCGGATCTGTCGCACCCGACGACTTCGTCGCCGACTGATACTTGCGGCGAGGGGCATGAGATGAACTCCGGAACATTCGTTATCCTGGAACTCTTGGGTGGCGTGGCGCTGCTTCTGTGGGGCGTGCGCATGGTGCGCACTGGCGTGATGCGCGGCTGGGGCGACCGGCTGCAGCGCTTTGTCGAAGAACGCCTGTCGAACCGGCTTACCGCCTTCGGTGGCGGGGTCCTTGCGACCGCCGTGCTCGGCAGCGCCACGGCCATGGCGCTGATCGTTGCCGGGCTTGCAGGCGCCGGCGCGATTTCGGCCCGGACCGGGCTCGCCGTCCTGCTTGGGGCGGATATCGGCTCCGCGCTCGTCTCCGGCCTCTTTGCCTCCGGCTCGTCGCTTGCCGGCGTGCTCGCTCCGCTGTTTCTCCTGACCGGATACATCGCATTCAGCGTGTCCGGCGAATTCCGACCGCGTAACGCCGGCCGCATCCTGATGGGCCTCGGGCTGATGCTGATGGCCTTGAAGGTGATCGTGTCGGCGACCGCGCCACTGCGCGAAGCCACGCTTTTCCACGATGTCCTGCAGGCGGTCGCGACGGAGCCCGTGCTTGGCTTCCTCGTCGGTGCAATGCTTGCATGGCTGTTCCACTCGACGCTTGCCGTCATCCTGCTCGTCGCCTCGCTCCTGATGAACGGCAGCCTCGAAGTCGCCGGCGCCGTCCCGCTTATCCTCGGGATCAATTTCGGCGGCGGACTTCCGGCGGTCAGCGCCACGCTCGACCAGCCGCCATCTGCCCGCAAGCTGCCGGTCGCCAATCTCTTCTGCCGCGGGCTTCTGGCCGTGTCGCTGCTGCCCTTCGCGCGGCAGATCGTCGATATTGCCGGCCGTCTACCCACCGATCCGTTGCATGTCGCGGTCGGTCTTCACGTCACCTTCAACCTGGTCGTTGCGGCCGTGTTCCTGCCGCTGTCGTCGTTCGTCGTGAACCTTGTGGAACGGCTTGTCCCGCCAGCGCCGGTCGTTGGCGATCCCTTGACGTCTCCGCGCTATCTCGACAGCATGTCGCTGGAGACGCCGGCAATCGCGCTCAGCAATGCAACGACCGAAACGATCCGCATGAGCGAATTGCTGGAGCGCATGTTCCGGATGGCGCTGACGTCGTTACAGGCCGGCAGGCTCGAAAATCTGAAGGAACTGCTGCCCGTGGATGCACGGCTCGGCAATTACATGGCGTCGGTGCACGCCTATCTCGGACAATTGACACAGGACGGGTTGCCGGCCGGAGAGACGAGCAGAGCCCATGAGATCATGTTGTTTGCGAGCAATCTCGAACATGCGGGCGACGTCATCAAGCTAAGCCTTGCCGATCGCATCAGGGCGAAAATCAAGCAGAACATTCAGTTCACCGTCAGCCAGCGTGCGGCGATCGAGGCGCTCTCGGAGGTGATCGTGGCCTCGTTGCGATTGTTGCCTGCGGCCCTCTCCTCCCGCGACGTCGCGGCCGCATCGCGGCTCGCGGCCCAAAAGGACCGCTTCCGTGAACTCGAAGATGAAATCGTGCGCCGGCATCTCGGCGGCGAGCATGTGGAGACGGCGGCCGGTGCGAGAGACAATGCCCTCTTCATCGACCTCGTGCGCGACCTCCACCGGATCAATTCCGATATCGCAGCCGCCGGTTATCCGCTGGTGCAGGCCGCAGGCCTGTTGAGCAGCAGCCGAATTCTCAACGTCGGAGCGGTTGCCGGTGCGAGATGATCGCAGAGGCGATGTCGATCGGCCAGGCGCTGCTAGAGCTTGGCTGAGACCGCTGTCGCCGCCTCTCGGATAGTCTGCATCAGCAGAGAAAGGGCGAGCGGCGGCACCGCGTCGGCGCGCATGGTCAGGCCAACAGGACCTTTCGTTTCGCTTGTGTCGATCGGCAGGATTGCGATCGTGCCATCGTCGACATCGGCGGCGACGACACCGGCGGAGATGATCCAGATCGCATCGCTCGCCCGCACGAAGGCCCGGCCGAAGGCGTCGGACACTGTCTCGATCTGGTTCGGCAGACTGGCAATACCATTTGTGATCAGGAAGCGCTCGACGAAGGGGCGGATGATCGAGGCGCGTGTCGGCATCAGGACCGGGAAGTCGGCGAGCCGCGCAAAGGTGGAATGGGCGCCGGCAAGCAGCGGATGTCCAGCCCTGACGGCAAAGACCACCTGTTCCGAGTAGAGATGCTCGAAGGAAAAGCCGGTCATCTTTTCCGGTGCCGCAAGCCGCCCGACGACCAGATCGAGATCGCCGACGCGCAGCTGTTCGAGGAGGACTGCATTCTCGCCGGTGACGATCTTGATGCGGGCGCCGGTCTCCTCCTTGAGAAACAGCGTCATGGCGTGCGGCATGATGCGTGTCGAGACGGTCGGCAGCGCTCCGATGCGGACCGGAACGCCGTCGCCGGACCGTTCCTGCGAGACCGAATCGAGCCCTTGCCGAAGCGCCGTCAGCGCCGCACCGGCGTGGCGCAGGAACACCTCGCCATAGCGTGTTATCTTGATGCCGCGCCCGTCGCGCTCGAAGACCGCGACGCCAAGCACCTCTTCGAGTTCGCGGATCGTCTTGGTCACGGCCGGCTGGCTGACATGCAGCAGCTCGGCCGCCTTCATCACGCTCTTCTGCCGGGAGACCTCGACAAATGTCTGTAGATGGCGAAACTTGACCCGGGCGTCGATCATGGAATTCATAACCCTCAAGTTAATGAAATGCCATGAAATATCATTTTACCTAACCAGATTAAATATCCAATTTGGTGGCGGAGGAGAGAGCCCGTGCAGTTTGCCCGTATCAACGACATTACGATCCACTATCAGGTGATCGGCGCCACCGGCGACCGGCCGGTGCTGGTTTTCGCCAATTCGCTCGGCACGGATTTTCGCATCTGGCGCGATGTCATCGTCCGTCTTGCCGGCGATTTTGCCATCGTCCTCTACGACAAACGCGGCCATGGCCTCTCGGATATCGGGCCCACACCCTATGCGATCGAGGACCATGCGAACGACCTTGCCGGCCTGCTCGACATGCTCTCGGTCAAGCAGGCGATCATCTGCGGCCTCTCGGTCGGCGGCCTGATTGCGCAGTCGCTCTACCAGCGACGGCCCGATCTGGTTCGGGCGCTCGTCCTTTGCGACACGGCGCACAAGATCGGCACGGCCGAGACCTGGGCCGCACGCATCGCGGCGGTAGAGGAACACGGCATCGAGGCGATTGCCGATAGCGTGCTCGAGCGCTGGTTCACGCCGGCGTTTCGCCGCCCGGAAAACATCGCCTATGCCGGCTATCGCAACATGCTCGTCCGTCAGCCTGTAACCGGATACGTCGCCACCTGCGCCGCCATCCGCGACGCCGACTATACCGAGGCGGCAGCCCGCATCGCCGTGCCGACGCTTTGCGTCGTCGGCGATCAGGACGGCTCGACGCCGCCGGATGTCGTGCTTGCCACCGCCCGCCTCATTCCCGGTGCGCGCTACGAAGTCATCCGCGATGCCGGTCACATTCCCTGCGTCGAAAACCCGGAAGCCTTGACCGCGGTGCTTCGCGCCTTCTTCGAAATTGCAATGCATGGAGACAGGACCCATGAGTGACGCTTCTGCGCCCTCCGATCGCTATCGCCAGGGCATGGCCACGCGCCGTGCGGTGCTCGGCGACAATCACGTGGATCGGACGCAGTCGGTTTCTACCGAATTCGACCGCCCCTTCCAGGAGCTGATCACCGAAGCGGCGTGGGGCCATGTCTGGTCGCGGCCGACCTGGACGACGCGTGAGCGCTCGATCGTGACGATCGCGTTGCTCGCAGCCCTCGGCCAGGACGACGAGGTTGCTATGCATGTGCGGGCGACCGCCAACACCGGTGCGACCCGCGAGGATATCTGCGAGGCGCTGCTGCACGTGGCGATCTATGCCGGCGTGCCAGCGGCCAACCACGCGATCAAGATCGCCAAGCAGGTCTTTGCCGAGATCGATGCCGGCACGGCGGCCTGACGGGAGGAAGCGATGTCCGACAGAACCAATGGAAAGCCGGAGACGGGCGCCTTTTTCCCACGCGACCGTGGATGGCATGCGCCGGCGCTGACGCCGGGCTACAAGACCTCGGTGCTGCGCTCGCCTCAAAAGGCGCTGCTTTCGTTCGACGGCACGATTTCGGAAATTACCGGCCCGGTCTTCGGGCATTCGGTCGTCGGCGAACTCGACAACGACCTCATCCACAATTTCGCCAAGCCCGGTGAGAGCGCCATTGGCGAACGCATCATCGTGCATGGCCGCGTGCTCGACGAGCGCGGTCGCGCCGTGCCTGGGGCGCTGCTCGAATTCTGGCAGGCCAATGCCGGCGGCCGCTACCGCCACAAGAAGGAAAGCTATCTCGCGCCGCTCGATCCGAACTTCGGCGGCTGCGGCCGCACGATAACCGACGCGGAAGGGGGCTACGCTTTCCGGACGATCAAGCCCGGCCCCTATCCCTGGCCGAACGGCGTCAATGACTGGCGCCCGGCGCATATCCATTTCTCGGTCTTCGGCCATGGTTTCGCGCAGCGGCTGATCACCCAGATGTATTTCGAGGGCGACCCGATGATCTGGAAGTGTCCGATCGTCAACACCATCCCGGACCGCCAGGCGGTAGAACAATTGATCGCCCCGCTCGACTGGGCAAACACCATTCCCTTCGACGCACGGGCCTACAAGTTCGATATCGTGCTGCGGGGACGCCGCTCGACACTGTTCGAGAACCGGCTGGAGGGCAACTGATGGTTCAGCAACTCGGCTACCTCAAGGAGACGCCCTCGCAAACGGCCGGGCCCTACGTGCATATCGGCCTCACCCCGAACTTCTGCGGCATCACCGGCGTCTACGAGGCTGACCTCGGATCGCGGATGGTGAACGCTGAGACGCGTGGCGAGCGCATTACTATCACCGGACGGGTGATCGACGGCGCCGGCGCGCCGTTGAAAGACGCACTCGTCGAGATCTGGCAGGCGGATGCCGCCGGGTTCTACAATTCGCCGACCGAGATACGCGGTGCTGCGGACGCAAACTTCACCGGCTGGGGGCGCTGTGCAACGGGCGCCGAAGACGGGGTCTTTTCCTTCGAGACCATCAAGCCGGGGCAGGTTCCCTACAGCCACGACCGGAGAATGGCGCCGCACATCACCTTCTGGATCGTCGCGCGGGGCATCAACATAGGGCTTCACACCCGCATGTATTTCCCGGACGAGGCGGCAGCCAACGCTGCCGATCCGCTGCTTGCGCGCATCGAACATCGCCATCGCGTCGCGACGCTTGTCGCGACCGGAACGGCGCCTAATTATGTCTTCGACATTCACCTGCAGGGTGAGAAGGAAACGGTCTTCCTCGACATCTGAACAGGAATGTCACGCCTGGACATGGAGTGCCGCATGGGCGGCATTCAGGGCAGCAGGTGGCATTTCGTTCGGCGAGCCGCATCCGCGACCAGAAACGGGGAAATCATGACCTATTCCGCCTTCGACCACCCTTATCTTTCCGGGTTGCTGGGGGATGAGGCGGTTGCCGCCGAGTTCTCGGCTTCCGCCGATATCCATGCGATGCTCGCCTTCGAGGCGGCGCTTGCGCGGGCCGAGGCCGTGCACGGCATCATTCCGGCCAAGGCTGCCGACCGGATCACCGAGGCGTGCCGCGCCTTTTCGCCCGACGTCAGCGCGCTGAGGCGGGCCGTGGCGGCCGACGGGGTGGTTGTTCCGGAACTCGTGCGACAGTTGCGATTGATCGTCGGCGGCGAGGCGGCAGACTATGTGCATTACGGCGCCACCAGCCAGGATGTCATCGACACCAGCCTGATGCTCAGGATGAAGGCGGTGGCCGAGCTTTTCGCCGTCCGGCTCGGCAACATCGTCACGGTGCTCGAGGTGTGCGACAACGAATGGGGCGAGCGCGGACTGATGGGGCGCACCCGTATGCAGGCGGCGATCCCGATCACCGTGTCGGACCGGCTGCGCAGCTGGATCGAGCCGCTGCTCGATCACAAGGACCGGCTGGAAGCCATGGATCGCGATCTCTTCGCCGTCCAGTTCGGCGGCGCCGCCGGGACGCTGGAGAAGCTCGGTGACCGGGCGGACGACGTGCGCGCGACGCTTGCCGAAGAACTCGATCTCGCCGACTTTCCGCAATGGCACAGCCAGCGCTCGGAGGTGGCGGACTTTGCCAATGCCCTGTCGCTGGTCACGGGCAGCCTCGGCAAGTTCGGCCAGGACATCGCCTTGATGGCGCAGCAGGGCGACGAGATCGAGCTTGCGGGTGGCGGCGGATCCTCGGCAATGCCGCACAAGCAGAACCCGGTGGCAGCCGAAGTTCTGGTGGCGCTCGCGCGGTTCAACGCGACCCAGCTTTCCGGCATGCACCATGCGCTGATCCACGAACAGGAGCGTTCCGGCGCCGCCTGGACGCTGGAATGGCTGATCATGCCGCAGATGGCTGGTGCGACGGCGGCAGCGCTTCGTCTGGCTGGCGACCTCGTGGGCAACATACGCCGGCTTGGCCGCGCCTGAGCGGGCTGGTGACGCGATCCCTCAGCGGGCCGCGCGCAACATCGAGCGGTAGCGCACCTGGCTGTTCTTGAGGTGCTGGCGCATGGCGCTGCGCGCCTGCTCCTCGTCTCCATCCTGGATGGCGATGAGGATCGCCTCGTGCTCGGCGATCAATCGCGACAGCTCCGCAGACGCCAGCACGGTTTCCTCGCCGCTCTCCGAAACCGCTCGGCGGGGAATGAGCGCCGTGCCGAGCATCTGCAGGAACTCGCTGAAGCGCGGGTTGTTGGTCGCCTGGGCGATCGCCAGATGGAAGTTGAAGTCGGCCTCCGCCGTCGGCCGCCCCTGCGCGGCGCTCTCGCAGAAACTGTCGAACGCTTCGGCGATCTTTTCTTCCTGGGCCGGCGAACGGCGAAGGGCGGCAAGCGCTGCGGCATCGCCTTCGACGGCGGTCCTCAGTTCCAGCATTTCGATCAGCGAAGAGACGCGCGCAAGATCGATGCCGTGGAACGGCAGCGGGGTCGAAGGCGCAGGCTCCAGCACGAAGACACCGATACCGTGCCGCGCCTCGACAAGCCCGCCGGAGCGCAGCGCCGCGATCGCTTCGCGCACGACCGTGCGGCTCACGCCGAATTCCTGCGTCAGCTGCGCTTCCGAAGGCAGGCGGTCGCCAGGCTTGTAATGCCCGGCGCCGATCTGGCCGCTGAGGGCGTCCGTTACCTTGGCCACCAGCGTCTTGCCTTGAGAGGCGGGGGGGTCGGAGGCGGTGACGTTGCTCATGGGAATGGCCGTTTCTGCGACTTGGGTGCTTTGTGTCTGGATACGCCATTGCCGATCAAGGGCGCAATCCATGGCTGGCTGCAATGCGCGGGAACCAAGGGTGATGTCTCAATAAATCGGATCATCGACGAAGGCGCCGCCCTGATAGCGCACGAGAGAGTCGCCCGGCTGCGGCGTGGGGGTGTTTTCGGCGACTTTCTGACGGAAAACTTCGGCATTGTCCTTCGGGCGCCAGCCGAGCCAGGAAACATGCGAATTGTCCCACCAGCCGGCGTCGTTGGCCGAGGCGCCCCAGATGACCGGGCAACCGAGAACCGGCACACGGAAGACGGCCTCCGTCAAGGATACGAAGTCGTCATGGGAAAACCAGGTGGAGAGCATGCGATAGTTGACGGGCTCGGGCAGGCAGGAGCCGATGCGGACCAGGGCGGTCTCCTGGCCGAACTTCTCGAAATACATGCGCGCCAGCGCTTCGCCGAAGCACTTCGACACGCCGTAGAGCCCGTCGGGCCGGTAGGGCGCGTTCGGGCCGAGCCGTTCGCCTTGCGGATAGTAGCCGATCGTGTGGTTGGTGCTGGCAAAGAGGATGCGTGGCTTGTTGTTGGCGCGCGCCGCCTCATAGAGATTGTAGAGGCCGAGAATATTGCCGTCGAGGATTTCCGAGAACGGACGTTCGACCGAAATGCCGCCCAGATGCACGATCGCATCGCATCCGACGACAAGCTCGTTGACGGCGCCCCGGTCGGCCAGGTCGCACTGAACGCATTCCTCGTTTTCACCCGGCGGATCGAGCGGCGCGCGATCTGCTAGACGGATCGTCCTTGCCAATGGCGCCAGCCTTTCGCGCATGACACGGCCCAATTGCCCCGCCGCGCCGGTGATCAGAAGTCGTTCCATCGCCTGTCCCCCCAAGCCGGTGCAGGCGCTCACCGCGATCGATGCGCCCACATATCATATGATACCCGCTAACATATAATACATCTCTATTGCAATGCTTTCGCGATGAGGCGAATTTGTTAAGGAGCGATCTCTTGGCGGCGTTTGGCGCCGAATTTCGGCCTTATGGCATCACGTCGCTTTCGAAGTACAAAGACGACCCACAGATCTTATATGATGACTTGTATTACTACATATTGACATGTGTCTGATGACTTGCTTAGTAGGGCGCGTCGAGTTTTAGGGAGGACCCGCACGAAATGAACCCTGAGCAGATCAAGGCCGCGCTTGGATCGGGCCTGCTTTCGTTCCCGGTGACGCATTTCGATGCGGAGGGTCGGTTTGCGCCGGACAGCTATCGGGCGCA
>Ga0102591_1000635_pt1 | contig 62326 bp, 51 predicted proteins | sample AraplaCol_mCL_r2_2_FD_76860 | JGI IMG/M metagenome (GOLD analysis project Ga0102591, IMG submission 76860) | Arabidopsis root microbial communities from North Carolina, USA - plate scrape MF_Col_mCL_r2 (SPADES assembly) (version 2) | ecosystem: Host-associated > Plants > Roots > Endosphere... | reverse complement strand
ATGAAGAGATAGAAGGCGCTGGCGATCCAGGCCTGCACGGCCAGCACATGCGCGCGCAGCGACAGCGGCAGGTTATTGCCGAACGCTGCGACCAGCCCGCCGAACAGCGCGAGGATCGACACCCACAGCAGCATCGAGCCTTCATGGTTTCCCCACACGCCGGTGATCTTGTAGAGCAGCGGCTTCATGGAGTGGGAGTTCTCGTAGACATTGGCGACGGAGAAGTCCGAATTCACATGCAGCATCACCAGCGCCACGAACGAGGCGCCGACGAACAGCAGCTGCGCCAGCGCGGTGGAGCGCGCCACGTTCATCAGCGCATCGTCGCGCAAGCGCGCACCGATCAGCGGTACGATGGACTGGATCAGCGCCAGCCCGAGCGCCAGCACCAGCGCGTAATGTCCTGATTCCGCGATCAACGTACCGCTCCCTGCGGGTTGCCCTGCGCGGTCGTCGCCGCGGGCTTTTCACCACCAGAAGGCTTGGCACCGTAATCGTCCTTCCAGTGCCCCTGCTTCTTGAGGGCATCGGCAACGTCCTTGGGCATGTAGGTCTCGTCATGCTTGGCGAGCACGGTGTCGGCCTTGAACACGCCATTGGCATCGAGCGTGCCTTCGGCGACGACGCCCTGCCCTTCGCGGAACAGGTCGGGCAGAATGCCCTTGTAGGCGACGGGAAGCTTTGCGTTGCCGTCGGCGACCTCGAAGGTCACCGCGAGATTGTCGCCGCGCTGGAGCGAGCCGGGCTGCACCAGCCCACCGAGGCGAAACCGCTTGCCGGGCTCGACGTGCTTCTCGGCGACCATGGTCGGGGTCGAGAAGAACACGATGGAGTCGCGCAGTGCGTTGAGCACCAGCGCGGCCGCGAGCGCGAGCACGGCGAGCGAGCCGCCGATGATGGTCATACGTCGCTGCTTGCGCGTCATGGCGTATCCGTTCTCCGCTGCTCTCGTCCCGACATTGTCATCCGCCGAGCCCGAGAGTCTTGAGGCCCTCGTTGAGCTGGCGAAGCCGCTCGGCATCGCTGGCAACCGCCTGCCGGGCATCGGCCGATGCCCCGGCCGCCTTGTCACGGTCGCCCATCACGAGATAAGCGCGCACCAGGCGCAGCCATCCATCGACATCGTCGCCGTTCTGCTTCAACCGAGTGGCCAGGCGATCGACCATGCCGCGCACCATCGCGTTGCGATCGCCTTCGGCCATATCCTTGGAAGCGGCGATCGTCTCGTCCGACAGCGCCGGCATCGTCCCGCCGGCGACCCGCACCAGCGAGGTCTGCACCAGGGTTCGCCACGGCGCATCAGCGGGCGCTTTCGCAAGCAGCGCGCGCCAGATATTGGCCGCATCGTCCTTGCGGCCGTCCTGTTCGGCGGCTAGGCCGAGGAAGTAGTTCGCCTTGGGATCGTCGGCGTCCAGGGCATGGGCACGCTCGAATTCGGTCTTGGCCTCGGCGGTCACCACGCCGCCGGCGGCGGCCGAGAGCGCTTCACCGAGATCGGCCCGGCGCTCCGCGCTCTCGCCATTGTAGGTGAGCGAATTGCGATAGGCGCGCACGGCGTCGTCGAAACGGCCGAGCCGCTGCAGCACCGGCGCGAGCACGTTCCAGCCGCGCCCGTCGGTCGGATTCTTCTCCAGATGCTGCTGGACCTGTTCGACGAGGTTCTCGAGCGACTGCGCCTTGCCCGGCGCGCGCTCCCGTTGTGCCAGCGGAAAGTCCTGAAGTTTGGGCGAGCCAAGCGGCATGTAGATGGCAATCGCAACGAGTGGCAGGCCGGCGAGCGCCAGCACGGCCGCCGCACGGCGCCATTTCAGATTCGACGTCGGCGCCAGAGCGGGCTCGCTGGCGGCCGCGGCAAGCAGCCTGCGGCTGATCTCGACGCGCGCCGCCTCGGCGTCAGGCGCGGGGATCAAGCCTGCGGCGAGATCACGATCGACCTCGGCCAACTGGTCCTTGTAAACCGCGACTTCGCTGCCCTGGGCTTGCGCGCGTCCGTTACGGCCAAGCGGCAAGAGCACGGCGAAAATCGCCGCGACCGTCATCAGCGCGAACACGAACCATAGCGTCATCTGGCAAGCTTCCGGCAGCGCACGAACCGCGCCCATAGGTGGCTTTACACCACGGCCGGAGGATGCGGCAATTGACAATTGTCAATTCGGCGCGACCGCACACAGTCCCGAAACGGTGACAATCCAACGGCTTAGCCGATTTCGAACTCCGCGCTTTGCGCGGCGTCCTCGCCGTGCCCGTTGAAGGCCTTCAGGAAGTATATTCCCGGCTTGACGGCCTCCGGCAATCTGATGCGCAGCGCGCCGACCGGAACCGGAGACGCGACCCTCGTGATGGTCTCGGACAGTTGCCGACCGCTTGCCTTCTCGACCAGCACCACCTTCGCGCCGACCATCAGTCTTTGATACTTGGCAACAATGACGCGGTTCTCAATTTCGATGGAGCTGATAACGGGTTTCATGCGCCCACAAATAGAAGTTCCCCGGATTTGCACGGGGACCGTACGGCGCGCCACCGGCACCGTCAACCACAAATTGTGATCACGAAAAGATGCGCTTGAATCAGCTTGCGCGCGAGGATTTGCGCTCGCCGGTCGCAGCGTTCTCCGCGGCCCGGCTCATCAGCGAGGCGTAATCGTCGCCGAACAGCACCTGGCAGAAGCGAATCGCGGCCTGCACCTGCTGTTGCCTGTAGGTGCGGACCTTGTGATCGGCAGCGCGCAGCGACTGCACCAATTGCTCGGTCGAGCGCTCGACATATTGCTGGAGGTCGGAATAGGTGCGCAGGGTCACTTCGTTGATCGCAAGCTCGCTTGCATAGTTGCGGCAGGTCGCGACGAAATCGATCAGCGCCGCGGTTTCCTCTACCTCGGTACTGTCGATCCGCGCCCCCGGCGGAATGTCCTTCTCGGCGCGCTGGCGCAGGATGCGGCGAACGCGGCCGGGAACGCTGTCGATCTCGGATTGCAGCGCATTGGAGATGTCGGCCCGGATCGAGGTCAGCTGCTTGCCCCAGGCGGAATCGTTGCGCAGGTCGAGCTCGGTGCGCAGGCCGCGCACGCCGTCATGCAACGCTTTGAGATTGCCGGCAACGTTGTCGAAATGGCCGCGCTTGATGTCCATGCGCAGGGTGGCGGCAACGCAGGACAGATCGTGCAGCGCGATCGTGACGGCCACGCCGTAGGGCGTCGCGGCGACGCGGATCTCGTCGTCGGAGGCGGCAATCTTGATGGCGAGGCGGATGATCTGCCACGGCGCTGTCATCCGCTGCACCACGATCGACAGCGCGAAGGGCAGCATTTGCGGGGTCTGCAGCACCGGAATGTTCAGCGCCGACGTCACCGAGGCGATCTGGGGATCGCCGAACGCGCGTAAGGTGCGCGGCAGCTTCTCGTTCAGGGCGGCGATGGCGTCGCGGACCTGAAGCACGGCTCCCATCGAATAGAGGTCCTCGATCACGTTGGGCGGGCCGACCCGGGCCAGCGCGCGCGACTTGTCGCCGCCGCCGGGACCCGTCAGCGCGAAAATGGCGTCCGCGGCAACCGATTGGAGCTTCGAGGCCAGCGCCTCGACCTGCCCCGCACTGTCCGCCGGCATGCGCGCCAGCGCCGCCTCGAATTCGTTCACCTTGTCCGGGGCGCCGTCACGGCCCAGCCATTGCCAGATCGGATGCAGCGAGGCGCGGCGGATCTGCCCGACCCGGATCGGAACGCCCGCCTCGACCAGGAACGGTTCCAACGCCTGGAACAGCAGCCGGGACAGGTCGTCCGTGCGCGGCGGCGCGGCCTCCTCGGCTTCGGTCTTACGGACGATCTTGCGCAATTGCTCGAGCACGAGGGTCGCCACCGCCGTATCCTGGCCGCGTTCGAGCGCACGCTCGAACTCCCGCATCAGCAGGGCCTGCGCCTGCGGCGGGAGCTGCGCGAGATAGTCCCTCAGCCGCTCGATCGATGTCTGGCTCATGCGCCCGGGTAAATGCACGGTAAGATGGCGGACATGGGATGCGTCCGGGCGCGATCATAGGAGGGCCCACTTAAGAAGCAGTTTAGGAAGTCGTGCGGAATCCCTCCGGTTGGCTTCGGCCGGGGCCTTGGCGAGGATGAAAAGCCACGTGGAACCAAGGGATTAGACTGCCGGCAGGACCAGATCCGCCCGCAGGCCGCCGGTCGGCGCGCCGCCGAGCGAGAGGCTGCCGCCATAGAGCGCAGCAAGGTCGGTCACGATCGACAGCCCCAGCCCCGAGCCGGGCTTGGACTCGTCGAGCCGCTGGCCGCGCCGGGATACCTGGGCGCGCTCGGCCTCCGACAGTCCGCGGCCGTCGTCGTCGACGATGATCCGCAGGCGCGGGCCGGCGCCCGCCTGGGTCGGCGTCTCCACCAGAACCTCGATGGAGACGCGCGAAGCCGCCCATTTGCAGGCATTGTCGACGAGGTTGCCGACCATCTCCTCCAGGTCCTGGCGCTCGCCGCGGAATTTCGCCGACGGATCGGCCTTGGCTTCGACTACGATGCCGCGATCGCGATGGATCTTCTCCATGGTCCGCCGTAGCGCCTCGATGGCGGGCGCCACCTCGGTCACGGTCGCGACCACGGAGACTCGCGCGGCGATGCGGGCACGCTCCAGATGGTGCGCCACCTGGTCGCGCATCACGTCGGCCTGCTCCATCACCTTGGCCGCGAACGGGTCGGCCGCGTGGGCGCCGGCCTCGTTGACGATGACCGAGAGCGGCGTCTTGATCGCATGGGCGAGATTGCCGACATGGGTGCGCGCGCGCTCGACGATCTCGCGATTGGCATCGATCAGCGCGTTGGTCTCGCGCGCAAGCGGCGCGATCTCGACCGGGAATTCTCCCTCGAGCCGCTCCGCCCGCCCGGAGCGGATGTCGGCGATCGATTCGGAGATGCGTTTGAGCGGCGCGAGGCCGAAGCGGACCTGGAACACCGTCGTGAGCAGCAGCACGATGCCGAGCGCGGTGAAGGTGCCGCCGAGATAATAGTCGAAGCTGCGCGTCTCGTCGAAGATCTCGGTGTCGTCGCCGGCGACGCTGACCAGGAACTTGCCGTCGGCGCCGAGATCGACGGGACGCTCGACCATGCGCAAATTCTGCCCCTCGGGCCCATCGACATAAGCGAGCCGAATGCCGGCGGCGGTGAGCTCGGTGCCCTGCTCCTCCAGCTTCGGCAGCTTCTTGTCCCAGAGCGAGCGCGAGGAGCGCACTTCCGGCTTTTCGGTGTCGGTCCGCGTGATCTGCCAGTACCAGCCGGACAGCGGCAGCTCGAACAGGGGCTCGCCCAACGACTGGAACTGACGGTCCGGCGGCTCGTCGGGGGTCGCGACCTCGGCGATGAGGGTGCGCAGATAAAGGTTGAGGCGGCGGTCGAAGGCACGCTCGGTCGCGCTCTTGTAGACCGACGACAGCACCACGCCGGTGATGGCCAGGATCACCACGAGCCAGGCCGTCGCCGACAGGAACAGGCGGTTCGCAAGCGAACTAGCGCGCATCGGAATGATCCCGGCAGGCGCAGGATGGCAGGGCGTCGGAGCTCATGTCCGGACCAAGGCCCCTGTCGGGGCTGTCCGTCAAGCCCCGGAACGCGTCAGGCGGCCGGCGGGGTCAGGAGATAGCCGAGGCCGCGGACGGTCTGGATGATGTCGACGTCGAGCTTCTTGCGGATGCGGCCGACGAAGACCTCGATCGTGTTGGAGTCGCGGTCGAAATCCTGGTCGTAGAGGTGCTCGACCAGTTCGGTGCGGGAGACCACCCGCCCGGAATGGTGCATCAGGTAGGCCAGAAGCCGATATTCGTGCGAGGTCATCTTGACCGGATTGCCGGAGACGCTGACCCGGCCGGTCCGGGTATCGAGGGTCACGGGGCCGCAGCTGAGCTCGCTCTGGGCATGGCCGGTCGAGCGCCGCAGCAGCGCGCGGATGCGCGCCAGCACCTCCTCGAGGTGGAACGGTTTGGGGACGTAGTCGTCGGCGCCGGCGTCGAAGCCCTGCACCTTGTCGCTCCAGCGGTCGCGTGCGGTGAGGATCAGCACCGGCATGGTGCGGCCGTTGCGGCGCCAGGCTTCCAGCACCGAGATGCCGTCTTTCTTCGGCAGGCCGATGTCGAGCACGACGGCATCATACGGCTCGTTGTCGCCGAGATAGTGCCCCTCCTCACCATCGAAGGCACGATCGACGACATAACCGGCGTCGGTCAGCGCCTTGGTGAGCTGGCGATTGAGATCGGGGTCGTCCTCAACAACGAGCAGGCGCACGCTTCTCTCCAGAAATAGATTGCATCAACACCGCGCCAGATGAGCAATTCCGGCGTGAACCGCGTATGAACGCGGGGAACCCGCCGCGTTACTTTTTGGTCATATACGATGCTGGCCGCCAACGCGACTGCGCCCGCCCTGCGACCGGGCGAGCCGGCAGCAGGACGGGCGTAATGTGCCGCGTATCGCGGCGCGCCGGAAGGTCCGCCCTTCCCGTCAGGTCGGCCGTCAGGTCCGGAAGAACACGAACCAGATGACGGCGAGGATCAGGATCGCAAGCCCGGTCGAGATGGCGAGCAGGGCGGCGACGGACGGCCCAGGTTCACCCTGCCGCGCCTCGGTTGCCGTTTCGACGATCGGTTGCTGCTCTCGCGTGGTTGCCATAATGCCCTCAATCTGTGGATGTCGCTCCCGATAGCCGCGACCTCCTCGCAGCCGATGTCCCCAGCCAACGCGTGATGTGATATGATGTTCCGGCTTTTGCGCCCGGATCGGGCGGCGATCGCTGGCCCCGCGGCCGGTTAACGCAGTTACAAGATTCAGCAACCGACCTTGCTTTGATTCGTTGTTCCTCGATGGTATCCTAGTCGTCTGTCCCTGTTGCGTTTGGAGTAGCCCATGGCCCCCCGCGCCAATTGGAAGGGTTTTCTGCGTCTGTCGCTCGTGACCTGTCCGGTCGCGCTCTATCCGGCCACTTCGGATACCGAGAAGGTCTCCTTCAACCAGATCAACCGCAAGACCGGCCACCGGATCAAGTACCTCAAGGTCGACGCCGAGACCGGTGACGAGGTGACATCCGAGGACATCGTCAAGGGCTACAAGGTCGACACCGACACCTATATCGAGGTCACCAAGGACGAGCTCGACGACATCGCACTCGACTCCACGCACACGATCGACATCGACGAGTTCGTGCCGAAGGCGGACATCGACAACCGCTATCTGATCCGCCCCTATTATCTCGTGCCCGACGGCAAGGTCGGCCATGACGCCTATGCGGTGATCCGCGAGACCATCCGCAGCATGGACAAGGTCGCGATCGGCCGCGTCGTGCTGACCAACCGCGAGCACATCATCGCGCTCGAGCCGCTCGAGAGCGGGCTGATGGGCACGCTGCTGCGCTACCCCTACGAGGTCCGCAGCGAGACCGAATATTTCGACGACATCCAGGACGTGAAGCTCACCAGGGACATGCTCGATCTCGCCAAGCATATCGTCGAGAAGAAGTCCGGTGCGTTCGAGCCCGAGCTGTTCGAGGACCATTACGAAAGCGCCCTGATCGATCTCATCAACAAGAAGCGCTCCGGCATGCCGATCGCGGCCAAGGCCACGCCGAAGACCAGCGGCAATGTCATCAACCTCATGGACGCGCTGAAGAAGAGCATCGCGAACGAGAAGGACACGGCGCCCGCGGCGAAGGTCGCCAAGGAGGCCACCAAGGCCAAGAAGCCGAAGAAGCGCGTCGAGGGCCAGCGCGAGATGCTGCTGCCGATCTCAGGCAAGGGCGGCAAGGAGGCCGCGGCGAAGACGGCGAAGGAGGCTCCGAAAAAGGCCGCCGACAAGCCGGTGCGCGCACCGGCGCGGGCGAAGAAGGCGAGCTGACCAGCATCGCATCTGCGATCACGCCGTGATGTCACTCCTTCCGGATCAGGCGGCCTGACATGCCCTGGTCGACGGCGTTCGACGATCCCGTTCGCGTGGACGACAGGCGCCAGTTGCGCACGCTTCAACAGGCGGCGGACTACATCATGCGCCTGCCCGAGGACGCCCAGCACGAGGCACACTGGCAGACCGCCATCGAGACCTTGATCAAGGCGGCCGAAACCGGCGGCGGCTGGGTGATGTTCGCCCGCATCGCCATGTTGCGGGCGCTGAACGCGGGCGGCCGGCGCGGATGAGCGCAATGGCCGGGCCAACAGCCTCAACAATCCGTTAACCTGCACGCCTCTCTCCGGTGCGGCGAGCGGCTCTCGGCGCGCTTCGCAACCCCTGCCGGTGGCAGGCCGGTGATTTGAATCCATTTGGACGGGCCGATGGAACCTAAATTTAATGGATGCCGTCGTATCAGCGGAGGCGCGCGCGCCCGGGCTTAATTCTTTTGGCGCGCGTAAAGACTTATTCGATCGATTGACGAGTTCGACGACGACGCGGCCACACGTTGGATCGGATGAACAGGAGTTGGGAATGCGTTTGCTTAGGTCGTTCCTTGCCGATGAGAATGCTGCAACCGCGATCGAATACGGCCTGATTGCCGCGGGGATCGCGCTCGCGATCGTCACCATCGTGAACAGCACCGGCGGCGCACTGCTCAACAACAAGTTCAACTCGATCGACGCCGCCACGAAGTAACCGGCCGACCCGACCGGAGGCCATCCGGCATCAGCGACATCGTCATGGCGCGCAGGCCCGCCGGTCGCGCCGGCCATGATCTGGGTCAACAGCACTGGCATCGCGACGGCTAAGCATGGAGGCCGAGTTTCCTCCCTGCCGGCCTGTCCATGCATCCAGACCTCCCGCACTCCCAACTGAAAATCCGCCGCGTCCGGCTCGATACCGGCCGCGAGAACGTCGTCATTATCTCCAGGCAGTCGAAGGCGCTCCGCGCCGAGATTTTCCGCGGCTTCAGCCGCGTCGAGCTGAATCAGGGCGGCAAGGTCCTGCTCGCGACCTTGCTGATCACCGACGACGATACGCTGGTGGCCCCGGACGAGATCGGCCTCTCTGAACCGGCGTTGCGCCGCTTCGCGCAAGGCGCCGGCACACTTGTCACGGTCAGGCCTGCCGCACCTCCGGAGAGCCTGGAAGCGGTGCGCGCGAAGATCCGCGGACGAATTCTGAGCCAGGCCGAGATCGGCGCGATCATCAACGACCTCGCGCATTATCGTTACTCCGACATGGAGATCGCCGCCTTCCTGATCGGTTCGGCGAGCTTCATCACCAGCGACGAGCTGCTCGCCCTCACCGGGGCAATGGCCCAGGCCGGCACGCAATTGGTGTGGCCGACGCCCGTCGTCGTCGACAAGCATTGCATCGGCGGCATCCCCGGCAACCGCACCTCGATGGTCGTGGTGCCGATCGTCGCCGCGCACGGCCTGCCGATTCCCAAGACCTCCTCGCGCGCCATCACCTCGCCTGCCGGCACCGCCGACACGATGGAGGTGCTGGCGCGGGTGAATGTCGGCGTCGAGGAGATGAAGGCGATCGTCTCGGCCTGCAACGGCTGTCTGATCTGGGGCGGCCACGTGAACCTGTCGCCGGCCGACGACGTCCTGATCTCGGTCGAGCGTCCCTTGAGCCTCGATACGCGCGAGCAGATGGTCGCCTCCATCATGTCCAAGAAGATCGCGGCAGGCTCGACCCATCTGCTCATCGACATTCCGGTCGGACCGACCGCGAAGGTCACCAATGGCGTCGAGGCGATGCGGCTGCGCAAGCTGTTCGAATTCGTCGGCGACCGCTTCGGCCGCTCGGTCGAGGTGATCATGACCGACGGCAGCCAGCCGATCGGCAACGGCATCGGACCGGTGCTCGAGGCCAATGACGTCATGGCCGTGCTCGGCAACGAACCTGATGCGCCGCGCGATCTGCGCGAGAAGTCGCTGCGGCTCGCCGCTCATCTCTTGGAATACGATCCGAAGCTGCGCGGCGGCGCCGGCTACGCCCGGGCGCGCGAGCTGCTCGACAGCGGCGCGGCGCTGAAGCAGATGCAGAAGATCATCGACGCCCAGGGGCCGTCGACATGCAGCAACGAGTTGGGACCGCTCAGCTTCGACGTCAAGGCGGCGCATGACGGCACCGTGTCCGCGATCGACTGCCTGCGTCTCAACCGCCTCGCCCGCACCGCCGGCGCGCCGCTCGACAAGGGCGCCGGCATCCGCCTGTTCAAGAAGATCGGCGACCGCGTCGAGCAGGGCGAGCCGCTCTATCGGGTCTACACGTTCGATCGGCCCGAGCATGATCTGGCGACCGATGCCGCCACCGAGCAAAGCGGTTACCTCGTCAACGGTCATGAAACCCCGCAAGGCAAGTCGGCGTCGTGAGCACGATCGCGCTTCAGACATTGTCCGGCGGCAGCGACGCGGCGAAACGCCTCGCGGCACGACTTGGCCTGTCCTGCGCCGAGATCGCCGTGCATCGCTTTCCTGACGGCGAGCTGCGCGTCGCCGTCGCGCCGGCGACCGACACCACTCTCCTCTATGCCCCGCTCGATCAGCCCAATGACAAGCTGATCACGCTGCTGTTCGCTGCGGAAGCCCTGCGGCGCGGCGGCGCCAAGCGGCTGGTGCTGATCGCGCCCTATCTTTGCTACATGCGGCAGGATGCTGCGTTTCATGCGGGCGAAGCCATCAGCCAGCGTGCGATGGGCGCGCTGCTGGCAAGGACCGTCGACCGCATCGTCACCGTGGATGCGCATTTGCATCGCACCCCCGACATCAGGTCCGTCTTTCCAGGCATTGAAGCGGAGAACCTGTCCGCGATGCCGGCTATCGCGAAGGCCATAGCGACGGCCGGCATCGACCCCGCCACGGTCGTGATCGGACCCGACATGGAGTCCGAGCCCTGGGTCAGCGACATCGCGAGCCGGCTGCGATTGCAGCATACGGTGGCGAGCAAGACGCGGCACGGCGATCGTTCCGTGGCGATCAGTTTTGCCGACCCCGGCCTGCTGTCGGGACGGCCGGCGCTGCTGGTGGACGACATCGTCTCCTCCGGAACGACGCTGATCGAAGCGGCCAAGACCCTGACGGCGAGGGGCGCGACCGCCGTCGATGCGGTCGTGACGCATGCGCTGTTTCCACCCGCGATGCTCGCCGCCTTCACCGAAGCCGGCATCCGATCGGTTCGTTCGACCGACAGCGTTCCGCATCCGACCAATGCGATTTCGCTCGACGAGAGCCTCGCAGCCGCGTTGCGACGCGAACTGACCAGCACACATCTTCCGGAGACGATTCCATGAGCATCACCGTTCGGTTCTGCGGCGCCGCCCGCACCGTGACTGGTTCCAGCTATCTGTTCCAGACCGCGGCGGGCCGCTTCCTGGTCGATTGCGGCCTGTTCCAGGGCCAGAAGACGCTGAAGGAGCTCAACTACGGCGCCTTTCCGTTCCGCCCTGCCGATATCGACGCCGTGCTGCTCACGCACGCCCATATCGACCATAGCGGCCTGTTGCCGAAGCTCGTGCGAGGCGGATTCGAGGGACCGATCCTGGCGACGCGGGGCACCATCGACCTTTGCTCCTACATGCTGCCCGACGCCGGCAGCATCCAGGAATCGGAAGTCACGCAGCTCAACCGGCGCAACGTCTCGCGGGGCCGCAAGGAAGTTTACCCGATCTACACGCAGGCCGACGCGATTGCATCGCTGCAATCGTTTCGCGCCGTCGACTATGAAAGCTGGACCCATGTGATCCCCGGCGTCCGCGCGCGCTACTGGAACGCCGGCCATCTGCTCGGCTCGGCCTCGATCGAGCTCGAAATCGACGAACAAGGCGCGCCGCGTCCGATGCGCGTGCTGCTCTCCGGCGATGTCGGCCCGGAGGCGAAGCTGCTGCAGCCCGATCCCGAGGCGCCGACCGATTTCGACTATGTCATCTCGGAATCGACCTATGGCGACCGCCTGCGCGAGGCGACGACCCCTGCCCTCCGCCGCAAGCACCTCGCCGCCGAGGTGCGCGAGGCAGCAAGTGCCGGCGGCGCGCTGCTGATCCCCGCCTTCGCGGTCGAGCGCACCCAGGAGCTGATCGTCGATCTCGTCGATTTGATGGAGCATGGCGAGATTCCGACCGCACCGATCTTCCTCGATTCGCCGCTCGCGATCCGCGCCACCGAAGTGTTTCGCCGCCATGCCGAGAGCCTCGACCCGTCGGTCGATGCCGCGCGCCTGCTCAACTCGCCGCATCTCAAATTCACCGAGACCGCGGACGAGAGCAAGGCGATCATGCGCCTGTCCGGATTCCATATCATCATCGCAGCGAGCGGCATGTGCGATGCAGGCCGCATCCGCCATCATCTGAAGCGCTGGCTGTGGAACGAGCGCGCCACTGTGCTGCTCGCCGGCTTCCAGGCCAACGGCACGCTCGGCCGCTTCCTCCAGAATGGGACCAAGGCGGTGCGGATCCAAGGCGAGGAAATCAAGGTCGCGGCCCGCATCCGCATGATCGACGAATATTCCGGCCATGCCGATGGCGCCGGCATGGCCGGCTGGATCGCGGCGCGACGGCCGATCGCCCGCGGGCTGTTCCTGGTCCACGGCGAGGAAGGCGCCATCGCAGGACTCGCCGAACGTGTCGCCGAGCGCATCGTTCCGGCGGCGAAGGTCTATCAGCCGACCCTGGACGACATCTACGAGCTCGCCGCAGCCGAACCGCGTGTGCTCGACGTCGATCACCGCCGGCGCCTCGCGCCGGAGGCCGTGACCCGCCTCGACTGGCACAACGAGATGTCCGAGCTCATGCTCGATATCAACGACCGGATCGGCGCCGCCGCCGACGACCGCGCCCGCGGCGTGATCGTCCGCCGGCTGCGCCGGGCGCTGGAGGAAACGACGTAGAGACGCGTTGGCGCCTCTCCAACCGACGTCATTGGCCATATCGCGCCGCTCTCGTGTCCCGGACGCGCTGCGGCGCTCTTGCGCTGCTGCGCAGAGCCGGGACCCATGTTTCCGACGGTCGCGCTGTGAGACTGGGCCCCGGCTCTGCGCCGCATCACTTCGTGCTGCGGCGCGTCCGGGGCACGAGACCGATTTCTGGCGATAGACACGGCGGCTCATTCTCGCGACGTGTTTCGCCCGAGGTTTGCTGGCTTCTTCCGCCCTTCTTGAGAGCAAGGGCGCAGGGAAGGCCGGGCGCCGGCTGGCACCCGCAATCCCGTGTGCGAAAAAATGCGCACGGGGTGGATCACAGGTGACGCCGGTCGCCCGGCCTTCCCTGCGCGATGGTTTTCACGGTGTCCTTCGCGCTCTCCTCGGGGAGCGTTGCACTATTGCCCCCGTCGCCTTGCGGATGTGTGATGCGCGTGCCGGTTGGCCGCCACATCTCCGCCAAGACTTGACGCCAGAACCCCGGGCGTCAGGACCACACGACTTCTCCGTCCGCGCACATCCCTCATCCGCATTCCCGGGACTGGCGTGCGCTCGCCGCCGGAACCGAACGAAGGACGCTGTCAGCGTCGTGTCGTATCGCGCCTGCCGCTGCTCACGGTTTCCCGCCCTGCAGCCACCATCGCGCGCCGACGCCGTCGCGGCCACCGCATCCCGGCCCGCGTCTCGTGACGATCGCGAAACGCCCCTTGTGGCGGGCGGGATGGCCAAGGCTTGTACGGCAAAACCGAACTTCTGTAAATACGAATATTTTTGCCAGGGGTTATCGACCCAGCGCTGGCGTGTTTTGCCCGCCGGGCAACACAACGGATGGTGGATGGCATCGGCCGGGCTGCCGCGAACACGGCTGCGTGAACTGTCGCTCCACCCGGCCCTTCCCGAAAATCAAGCTGTTCTCAAGGAAAACAGGAGCCCATCGGAAGACTTCAGCCAAGCCGGAACTGGCACCCGGGCCTACAGACGGATTGTCTGCCGTTCGCCTCGGCATCGCGAAAAGCGTCACGATACCGCCGCACGGCCTATTTCGATCACGTAGAGCGAGAAGTGAACATGGCTGTCACAGCGAATTTTTCTGCCGGAATTCTCACCGTCTTTGGCAATGGCCACAACAACGCGGTCACGTTGGGCCGGAACGCGGCGGGGACGATCGTCGTCAACCATGGCGCGGTCCCGATCAAGGGTGGCCCCGCCACGGTCGCCAACACCAAACTGATCCAGGCCTTCGGCCAGGACGGCAACGACATCATCACGATCGACGAGAGCAACGGCGCGATGCCCGCCGCGAACCTGTTCGGCGGCGCCGGCAACGATACGCTGACTGGCGGATCCGGCGGCGACATGCTGTTCGGCCAATCCGGCAACGACACGCTGTTCGGCAAGGGCGGCAACGACCTGCTGTTCGGCGGTTCCGGCAATGACGTGCTGGTCGGCGGCGACGGCAACGACCAGATGTTCGGCGAAGCCGGCAACGACCGCATGATCTGGAACCCCGGCGACGACAGCGACCTGATGGAAGGCGGCGAAGGCATCGACACCGCGGAAGTCAATGGCGGCAACGGCAGCGAGACCTTCGCCATCACGGCCAACGGCACCCGCGTGCGCTTCGACCGTGTCGATCCCGCCCCCTTCTCGCTCGACATCGGCACCACCGAGAACCTCGTGGTCCACGCCGGTGGCGGTGACGATGTGATCACCGCGACAGGCAATCTCGCCGCGCTGATCACGCTGACCCTCGACGGCGGGGCCGGTAACGACACCATCCTCGGCGGCAACGGCGCGGACCTGCTACTCGGTGGCGACGGCAACGACTTCATCGACGGCAACCAGGGCAACGACACCGCTTTGCTCGGCGCCGGCAACGACACCTTCCAGTGGGATCCCGGCGACGGCAGCGACAAGGTCGACGGACAGGCGGGAACCGACACATTGCTGTTCAACGGCTCGAACATCAGCGAGGACATCACACTATCCGCGGCCAATGGCGGCCATGCGTTGCTCACCCGCAATGTCGCCAACATCACGATGGACCTCGACGGCATTGAAACTGTCACGATCAATGCCCAGGGCGGCAGCGACAACATCGTCATCAACAACCTGGCTGGCACCGACGTCAGGCAGGTCAATATCGATCTCGGGTCGAATGGCGCCGGCGACGGCGCGGCCGACACCGTGACGCTGGTCGGCACCAACGGCGGCAATGCGATCGAGATATCCGGCACGGGCACGTCGGTGGCGGTCACGGGACTGCCGGCGGCCGTGGCCATCACCAATGCGGAAGGCGCCAACGATGCGCTTCTCGTCGAGAGCCTCGGCGGCAACGACACGATCTCGGCGGCCGCGCTGGCCGCAGGGATCGTGCACCTGACCATCGATGGCGGTGCCGGCAATGACACGATCACCGGCAGCGCCGGCAACGACACGTTGATCGGCGGCGACGGCAATGATGTCGTCGTCGGCGGCCGCGGCAACGACGTCGCCCTGCTCGGCGCCGGCACCGACGTCTTTCAATGGAACCCCGGCGACGGCAGCGACACCGTCGAGGGCGGCACCGGCGTCGACAGCTTGCGGTTCTTCGGCGCCAACATTGCCGAAACCATGTCCGTCGTGGCGAACGGCGATCGCGTCCTGCTGACCCGCGACGTCGCCAACATCACGATGGACCTGCACGGGGTCGAGCATGTCGATCTCCATGCGCTGGGCGGCTCCGACCATATCACCGTGGGCGATCTGAGCGGGACCGAATTGACGCGGGTGAACATCGACCTCGGCGGCTCGACCGGAACGCCCGACGGCGCCGTCGATATCGTTTCAGTCGATGCTACCCAGGGCGCCGACACGTTCGGCGTCAGCGGCAATGCCGGCGGCGTGACGGTGTTCGGCCTGCATGCGGCCACCCACCTGACCTCCATGGACGGAACCGATCAGCTGACGCTCAACGGCCTTTCCGGCGACGACGTCATCGACGCCAGCGGCCTTGCTGCCGGCGTGCTGCAGCTGACGATCAACGGCGGCATCGGCAACGACACCATCCGCGGCAGCCAGGGCGACGACCTCATCAACGGCGGCGACGGCAACGACGTCGCGCTGATGGGTGCGGGCAACGACACGTTCGTCTGGAATCCCGGTGACGACAACGACACGGTCGAGGGCCAGGCCGGCAGCGACACGCTGCTGTTCAACGGCGCCAACATTGCCGAAAACATCAACATCTTTGCCAACGGCTCCCGCGCCGAGCTGACGCGCGACGTCGCGAACATCACGATGGACACGCATGGCGTCGAGACGATCGCCTTCGATGCCCGCGGCGGCGCCGACAAGATCACCGTCGGCGACATGACCGGCACCGACGTCACGCAGGTGAAGATCGACCTCGGTGCCAACCCCGGCAACCCCGGCGGCGACGGCGCGGTCGACAACATCGTGATCAACGGCACCGGCGGCGACGACGTCATCACGCTGTCGCTCAACAGCAACGGCGCGCTGGTGATCGACGGCCTCGCCAGCCAGGTCGTGATCGAGAATTTCGACTTCAACGACACCATCACCATCAACGGCCTCGGCGGCGACGACGTGATCGAGGCCTCGGGCGTCGGCCCGGGCGGGCCGCATCTCGTCTTCGACGGCGGTGCCGGCGACGACGTGTTGATCGGCAGCGCCGGGAACGACACGCTGCTCGGCGGGCTTGGCGATGACGTGCTGATCGGCGGTGGCGGCCTCGACGTGCTGGACGGTGGGCCCGGCGACAACGTGGTGATCCAGTCGTTGCTCGCGCATGCAAGCTTCCATTCGGGTACGCTGGTCTGAGCCGGCGAGGCGCGCTTCGCCCGGCGCCGGCCCGCTGACCTGCGGATAACGCAATCGAATACAGCCCGGACGGCGCAGCGCGCTGTCCGGGCCATGACGCTTTGACGGCCATGCTGGTCCTGATATTCTGTCCGCGTCGTGGTTCGGCGGGGCCATGCCATCGATCGTTGAACCCGAGCTGCCGAAAGAATGCGGATGAGAAGCGTGACGCTCCTGGCTCTCGGCCTCGTGCTTGTCGTCGCATGGTCGCATGACAGCGCGAGAAGCCAGACTTCGAACGCCCCGCCGGTTTCGCTTGCTCCGCCCGATGCATCGCCGCCGCGCCCGGGTGCCACCAAGCCCGCACGGGTGACGACAAACAGAGCTCCGCCAGCGACGTCCCGCACAGAGACCTCGGTGCCCACGATAGGCGGGTCTCAAGCGATACCGAATCCGGCCGCCGACTATGACGGCTTCAGCATCGGCACCGTCGATGACAATGACGCCCCGCACCAGGCGGCGCCGCCAATGAGGTCACGCGCCGCAAAGGACACCAGGTCCGATCCGGATGCAGATGTCCTCGAGCGGGAAGATGGGGCGTTGAAGCGAAAGCTGATGATCTGCCAGAACTGCAAATAGGACGCTTGTTGGCCGGCCAGCCCAACTGCGGCCGTGGCAGCTCGCAAGCTCGCGGCCCGGATCGCGCGCAGCGACGTCCGGGGAGCGGGTCCGGCCGATCAATTGCACCCGCTCCCCAAGTTTCAGATTTTCGCGTCAGCGATCCCTAAGGGCGGATAGCAACTCTTTTCCCAGCGGTCCGGCCGAAGCGGGGTTCTGCCCCGTGATGAGCCGGCCGTCGACGACGACGTGAGGTTGCCAGTTGGCGGCCGACGAGTAGTCGGCCCCCTCTGCCCTCAACGCGTCCTCGAGCTCGTAAGGCACGTCATCGCGGGCGTAGTCGTATTCTTCCTTCTTCGAGAAGGACGTGAGCTTCTTGCCGCGCACGAATGGCGTGCCGTCACCGAGGTTGACGCCCAGCAGCGCGCACGGCCCGTGACAAACAGCGGCGACGAGCTTGCCTGTGGTCCAGGCGCGCACGACGGCACTCTGGACCGTTGCATTGCGCTGGATGTCCACCATGGGCCCGAGACCGCCGGGCACCAGGATGGCGTCGTAGTCGGCAGCGTCCACCTCGGACAATCTGCGACTGTGATTCAGGCGACGAAAGGCCTTGCTCGCGAGAAACTCCTTCTGGGCGGGATCCTTCTCGTCATACGCATCGTACGGCGTCCATCCCCCGGCCGGCGACGCAAACTCGACCGCGACCCCGGCCTTGTCGAGCACGTCGAAAGGATGGGCGATCTCGGCGAAAAAGAAGCCTGTCTTGCGGCTGTGCGGACCAATCACCGCTGCGTTGGTGACGATGAAGAGGACATGTTGGGTCACGGTTTTTCCTTTCGATGAGACTATGTGGGATCGCGCCGGCGCGACGCGGCAGACCGCATCAATTCGGACAGGGCTGTCCCGCCGCGCCCCACCTCGCCATGTCCTTGACATGGTCCTCGAAGGTACCCGGCGGCGTCGAACGTCCCTCTCCGGGCGCCCAGCCTCGCGGAATGAAGCCGTTCAGCGAGGCATCGTGGCGCAAATGCTCGACGAGGCCGGCGGCATCGCGACCGCCATTTCGCTTGGGATCTTTCATCTGCGCGCAGATTTCCTTGCCGCTCTTGCCGAACCAGATGAAGGCCACCGGCGCAAGCTGCCAGTCGATGCCGGCGCGCGGCGGCGACGGCGCGGGCTCGTTCGCCTGTGTCGAGGTCATGTGACAGGTCGAGCACGGGACCGCCTCCGTGCCGATGCGGCTCTCGCCGCCGTGGATGTTCATGCCGTGCACGCGGGGCTTGGTTTCGCCGGCCGGTGTCCAGATCGGGATGGCCTTGGCATCGACATGGCAATTGGCACACCGTGGATGCGTCACCACCGCTTCGATCCGCTTCCAAGCCTCGAGCCCCTCGACGCGGCTGACGCTGCCCCGCGGCAGCAAGTCCTTGGCCGCCAGCTTGACCTCGTCTTTGGCCGCGACGATGCCCGTGACGGCAGACACGGCGACACCTGCGAGAAGCAGCGCGATCAGCGAAATCTTCATGGCCTGCCTCACACGAAATCGATGAACTTGTTGAAGGGCATTTCGCGGATGCGCAGCCCGGTCGCAGCGAAGATCGCGTTGGCGAGCGCAGGCGCGGCCGGCGGCACCGGCGGCTCTCCGACGCCCCTCACCTTGGGATCGTTCTCGAGCCCGCGAACTTCGATCACCGGACATTGGTAGAGGCGCATGGCCTCGTGGTGGTTGTAGTTGGTCTGCTGCACCGCGCCCTTCGCGTAAGTGAGCTCGCAGTTGATGGCGTGGCCGAGCCCCCAGACCACCCCGCCCTGCACCTGGTTCTCGAAATTGACGGGGTCGATCACCTTGCCGACGTCGACGGCGACCCAGACCTTGTCGACCCTGATGCCCCTGTCGGTCTTGGTGACCTCCACGACTTCGGCAGTCGGTGTGCCGAAGGACTCGACGAAGGCAACGCCCCGGCCTCGGCCGTTGCCGAGCGGTCCCTTCCAGTTGGACATCTCCGCCAGCGTCTCCAGCAGCTTGCGATAGTGCGGCACGGCGCACATCTCGATCCGCGCCTTCATCGGATCGAGCCCCGCCGCATGGATCAATTCGTCGATGAAGCTCTCGGTGAAGAAGCCGGCCGTCGAGGCACCGACCGACCGCCACGTGGTGCTCGGCGACAACCCCTGCGCCTCGTAAGTCGTGGCCCGGAAATTGGGGATGTCGTAGTAGACGTTCCAGAGGCCCGCCGCCAATTGAGCGTCGGGATCCTTCGAGGGGGCGCCCGAACGTTCGAGCAGCCCCTTGAGCGGGGCCGTCGAGGCCAGCTGCAGATCGGCCGCGACGATCTTGCCCTTGTCGATGCTGCCTCTGTGCCGGGCGAGCGCAATCTGCCGCGGAATGTCCTGGAGAAAATCCTCCTCGCGCGAGAACACCAGCTTGATCGGCGTGCCGCGCATCTGGTTTGCGATCTCGGCCAGCACACGTACGTTCTCGTACTCGAGACGGTGGCCGAAACTCCCGCCGGTCCACTGATTGTGGAAGGTGATCTGTTCCGGTTTCAGGCCGATCGCGGTCGCCGCGACATGCTGCACGAATTGAGGGCTCTGGTGGCCGACCCAGATTTCCATCCCCTTGTCGGTGACGAGGCCGATCCCGTTGAGCGGTTCGAGCGGCTGATGGGCAACGTAGGGCGCGCGATACTCCGCCTCGATGCGCGTGCCCGTCTTCAGGCCGGCTTCGACATCGCCGATCTTGCGCCATTCCTTGCCCAGGAACTCCGGCTTGAACGAGGATTGCAGCACCTTCCAATGGTCGGCCTGGTCGGCGGGGTACACTGAAGGCGCCCACTCGCACCTGACGGCATCGGCGCCCCTCATCGCGTACCAGCTGTTGGTGGCGATCACCGCGATGCCATTGTTGATTTCGAGGATCTTCCTGACCCCCGGCATCGATTGCGCCTTGCTCGCGTCATAGGATTTCAGCGGCTGCCCCTTGTTGGGGTTCAGCTTGACGGAAGCGTACAGCATGCCTTCCATCTTCATGTCGATGCCGAACTTCAACTCGCCCAGAACCTTGGAGCGAACGTCAAGGCGCATCATCGGCTTGCCGATCAAGCGCCAGGTGGAGGGATCGCGCGTCTGCGCATCGAGCACCGGAGGAATGCCGGCGGCGTCCGCCGCGAGCTCGACATAGGGAATCTTCTTGCCGTCGGGGAGGATAACGTGCCCGGATCGGGTACGGATGTCGGCCACCGCGACGCCCGAACGCTTGGCAGCGGCGGCCTTCAACGTTTCACGCGCGATGGCGCCGGCCTTGCGCAGCTTCTCATAGGTGTCGGGGATCGTGCTCGAGCCGCCCGTCATCTGCATGCCGGACTTTCGAAGACCTTCGAGCGCCGCGGCGCGACCCGCTTCGGCCGCGGGGCTCTGATCCGAGGCGAGGAACGGCGCCAGCTCCTCCTTGAACCCGGTGTTGAAATAGGCGGGACTGGGACCAGCGAAGCGAACTTCGAACTGGCCGGGATCGAGGTCCATCTCCTCGGCGATCATGATCGGCTGCACAGAGCCGACGCCCTGCCCGATGTCGGCATGCTGTGCTATCAGCGTGATCTTGTCCGGGCTGATCTCGACCCAGGGATTGAACGTCACGGAATTCGGCCCGAGGCCGGCGGTCAGGGGATTGTCGCCGGCGGCCGGTGCGGCCGCTTCGGCACCGCCAAAGGAGCCGAAGGCGATGCCGCCGGCCATCGCGGCGGAGCCGAAGACAAACGCGCGCCGCGAGAGATCCTGCATATGGCCCATATCACTTCTCCGCCATTTTCTTGGCCGCGGCCGCATGGATCGCCGCGCGGATGCGCGGATAGGTGCCGCAGCGGCAGAGGTTTCCCGACATCACCTGATTGATCTGCTCGTCCGTCGGCTTGGGGATCTTCGTGAGCAGGGAAATCGCCTGCATGATCTGACCGGTCTGGCAGTAGCCGCATTGCGGAACCTGGTGCTCGATCCAGGCCTGCAAGACCGGATGGTGATCCTTGTTGCCAAGGCCTTCGAGCGTGACGACCGATTTGCCGGCGACCTCGCCGATATGCGACTGACAGGATCGTACCGCCTTGCCGTCGATGTGAACGGTGCAGGCGCCGCATTGCGCGACCCCGCAGCCATATTTGGCACTGGTGATGCCGAGCTCGTCGCGCAGCACCCACAACAAGGGCATCTCGGGAACGACGTCGACACGGTGCTTGGTGCCGTTGACGGTGAGCTCGATCATGTCGGTATATCCCCTAGCGGACTTCGTCGGCACAACAGCACTGCCTGATGGACGCTGAGCCGTATTCCCGATTCCTGCGGAATCATGCGCAATCCCTGCGGAATGCCGGATCGGCTTTCACCTCGGCCTGGCCGCAGCACAATTCACGATACTGCCCCGGCGTGAGACTTGCGGACTTGCGGAACACGCGCGTGAAATTGGCTTGCGAGCCGAAACCGAACTCCAGGGCGATTTCGACCAGGGAGAGATGGTTGCGTGCGAGTTCGTGCCGCGCAGCCTGGACGCGGCGATCGGTCACGTAACGGTGCGGTGACAATCCAGTCGCCTCGCGAAACAACCGGGAGAAATGATAGGGGCTGAGGCAAGCCTGGGCCGCGAGATCCTCCAGCCTGATATCGCTGCCAAGAGAAGCCTCGATATAGTCCAGCACGCGCTGCAGGCGCCTGGGATCGAGCGACGGCGACTTGTCAGGCGGCCGCCAGCGGTCGATCGTGTAATTCCCGAGCAGATGCGCCGCGAGCGCAACCTGGATTCCCTCCACGAACAGCGCGTCGGTCGGCTGGCGCGGGCGATGGAGCAGGTCGCGAAGCGGCGAGCAGATGTGGAACAGGATCTGGTCCGCCAGACCGTGGGCATAAGCAATCTCGACCTTGGCCGGATCGATATCGAAGTCCGCAAGCGCGCTCCGGTCCAGCAGCACCGGCGGGAGATAGAGGAGCAGGCATTCCATCCGGTCCGAAAGCTCGAGATGACTCTCCTGCGTCCCAACCGGAACGAGATAGCTTATGCCCGGACGTGCGTAGCTCCTCTGGACTTCGCCATTGCCGACCCGGCACACCATGCCGCCGCCTGACAGCACCATGACGATTTCGGTGCAGATAGGAACGGGCGTTGCCTGGCGCCCCGCCTCGAACCTGCGATGCTCGATGCTCAGCCCCGGCCAATCATTGGCCGCCGCGAGCTTCTCGCTGTTCTTGTATTTCAGATCTCCATGCGTCACGAGCGCCATTACGACCTCCGCTGGTTGCGGCGAATCCCGGCCCCGTATCGCAAGCGAGCGATCATTCCATCCGGTGATGAGTTGCAGCCCCGGCCGCTGCCACGCCGATGCGAACTTTCTCACAAGCGGCGATCGCGAAGTCCAGAGCCGGCGCGGTTAAAAGAGGTAAAAGGCAAGCAACGCAAAGACTTGGAGCGCGGCGCGTTCGGCTTCGAAAGCCGGTCTCATCGCCCGATGAGCAAGATGCGTCCGTCATCGCGCATGAATCGGAAATACCGCAGTGTGCGCTTTCGCTAGCGAAAGGCTTGTCGACGGCAATGTCGCCGTATCGAGGATCGGAGCCTGCCATGAAGACGCTCATCACCATGCTTGCCGCAATGTCGATCGCTACGGCCTCCCCCGCCGTCGCAGCCGAGAAGACCGTCTCCATCGTCCTGGTCCATGGCGCCTTCGTCGATGGCTCGGGCTGGAAGGACACCTACGACATTCTCTCGAAGGCAGGCTATGAAGTGCTCGTCGTCCAGCAGCCGACGATCTCGCTGCGTGACGATGTCGCGGAGACCGAGCGTGTGATCGCCAAGGCGCGGCATCCGGTGATTCTCGTCGGGCACTCCTATGGTGGAATGGTCATCACCGAGGCCGGCGACAACCCGAAGGTTCGCAGCCTCGTCTATCTCGCCGCATATGCGCCCGAGGCTGGGGAGTCGGTCAGCACGCTGTCGGAAATACCCGTGCCGCCCGGCGAGCACGCGGGTCCGCTGGTCAAGGAGGGCAATTATCTCTTCGTCGACCACGATAAATTCCCGACCGCGTTCGCCGCCGGCGTCGATGCCGCAACGGCCCGCTTCATGGCTGCGGCGCAATTGCCGTTTGGATTGCAGGCGGTGCAGACCAAGGTCGACCGCGTGGCCTGGAAGACGAAGCCGACCCATTACATGGTGACGATGGAGGATCACATTATCCCTCCGTCCTTGCTGCGCATGATGGCCAAGCGCTCGGGCGCGAAGGTGACGGAAATCAAGAGCAGCCACGCGGTGATGCTGGCGCATCCGCGCGAGGTCGCGGCCTTCATCAGAAGCGCAGACACCTCCCCGGCCGATTGAGATCGGTCCCACGGCCGTCACACGCAAGGATTCGCAACATGGCCCTCAAGACTATTCTGCCGGGCAAGCTCGGCTTCGGTGCAGCGCCGCTCGGCAACATGTTTCGCGACATCCCGGAGCAGGAAGCGCTCGCGACGGTGAAAGCGGCCTGGGATGACGGCATCCGCTATTTCGACACCGCGCCGTTCTACGGCGCGGGCCTCGCCGAGATCCGCTTGGGCGCGGCGCTCGCCGGCCGGCCGCGGAATGACTACGTCGTCAGCACCAAGGTCGGCCGCCTGATCCTGGATGAGGTCGAGGATGTCAGTGCACGCGACCTCGGCGAGAAGGGCGGCGTCTTCAAATACGGCCGTCCGAACCGGATCGTGAACGATTACTCCGCCGATGCGACGTTGCGTTCGATCGAGGACAGCCTGAAGCGACTCGGCATCGACCACATCGATATCGCCTTCGTGCATGACGTCGCGCAGGATTTTTACGGCGACGAGTGGCTGTCGGTGTTCGAAAGCGCGCGCAAGGGCGCATTCAGGACGCTGGACCGGCTGCGCGACGAGGGCGTGATCAAGGCATGGGGCCTCGGCGTCAACCGGGTCGAGCCGATCGAGCTGCTGCTCGCGCTCGAAGAGCCGCGCCCCGATGGCTTCCTGCTCGCGGGGCGCTATACGCTGCTCGACCATGCGCGGGCTCTTCAGCGGGTGATGCCGATGGTGGCGGAACACGAGCTCGCGATCATCGTCGGCGGCCCCTACAGTTCGGGCGCGCTCGTCGGCGGCCCGAATTTCGAATATGCGCCGGCGCCCCCGGAAATCCTCGACAAGGTGGCGCGGATCAAGGCCATCGCCGACCGCTACGGCATCGGTATGAAGGCGGCTGGCCTGCAGTTCGCGTTGGCAAACCCGGTCGTCGCCGCCGTGATCCCCGGGGCGAGCCGGCCCGGCCGCATCGCCGAGGACCGCGCGGCCCTTGACCAATCAATACCCGGCGATTTCTGGCGCGAACTTCGATCGGCCGGTCTCGTCAATCCGGCGGCTCCGCTTCCGGACGCCGGCTGACCGGCACATGACATCACCCACAGACCGAGGAGACGAGAATGACCGACGAAACCTGCAACGTTGCCGAGATCGAGCGCCGCACCCTGCTTCGCACGGCAGGCGCCGCGATGATCACCGGTCTTGCGGTCGGCAGCATCCCGTCAGCCGCGTCCGCGGCGCCGGGCGGCATGTCGTCAACCGAGCGCGACGAGGCGCCGCTCGGTGCGCGGCTGCAGGGCGTCCAGCATTTCGGGCTGACGGTGCAGAACATGGAGCGGGCTTATCAATTCTATACGGAGGTGCTGGGCGGCACCGAGGTCTTCCGTCATGGCGACTTCCAGGGCGACGGCGTGCAGAACACGCTGCTGGCCGACCAGGAGATCGAGGCGAACGTGGGCGGGGTCAATCCACGGACCATCGGCGTTCCCGACCTCAGAAGCGGAGCGCAACGGCTCGATGTCCGCTTCATCCAGTTCGACAACATGGTGCTCGAACTGTTGCAATATCGGGAGGCCGACCAGCCCATGGGTAGCGCGAAGAGCTTTGCCGAGCCGTTGGAGCACATGAGTCCGGCTTTCCCGCGCATGATGCACATCTGCTTCCATGTTCGCGACGATGTCGACTTCAACAAGTTCATTGCCGACCTCGAAGCCGAATCCGCGCGCCGCGGCATGACGCAGGTGAGAGCGAACCGTACCATCCGCGTCATGACAGAGGCGGATCGCAAGGCTGCTCCTCGCAGCGCCAACACCAACCGGGTGACCGCGGAACCCTCGAACGGCTGGGAGCTGATCTATTGCAAGGGGCCGGAGGGCGAGCAGCTCGAATTCGTCAAAGCGCTCGGCCCGGTCAAGCAGCGCTTCAGCGAGGCCCTGGCAAAGCGCCAGCAGACAATCGTGCGCTGACCATCAATCGTCGGGCGACCGGCTTCCGCTGGTCGCCCGACAAGGCATCCATGATCTCAATGTGGAGGATTGCATCATGCAAAAGCTCGTCCGCAATTCGCTTGGCGCCCTGCTCTTCGCTGCCGCGATGGCGATGCCGACGGCATCGGTCGTCGCGCAGGAAGCCCCGCGCGTGCGCTATCAGGAGATTCCGGAAGGCGCCTATTCGGTGGTCGCCCAGGTGCGCGCCAAGGCCGGGAAGGAAGACGCATTGCGTGCGGTCACGCTTCCGCTGATCGACCTGGTTCGCGGCGATCCCAAGAACCTGGTCTATTTTCTCCAGGAAGACCGCGCCAAACCGGGTCATTTCATCTTCTACGAGGTGTTCGCCAGCCAGGCCGATTTCGACGCACATAATGCCATGCCTTATGTGCAGGCGTGGTTCGCCAAGCTTCCGGAACTTGCCGATGGCGGAGTCGAAGTCCTGCACATGGCGGTTCTCGGCGTGCCTAAGAAATAGCCGGCCCGCGCGAGCGGTTTTGTCGCAGCCATTCCGCCGGCAGCAATCGTGCGAATTCAGAACCGGTCACTTCAACAGCTTTGCAGCGCATGATAATTGCAAGCGATCCTTTCGATCGACTGGCAATGGTCAATGCGGGCTGCCACGGAAACACAACAACGGGGCACACGCCGACGGGAACTCACTTACTGCTTCGGCCCATTTCGACTGGTTCCCCGCCGCCAATTGCTCCTTCTCGAGGGGCGCCCCGTCAAGCTGGGCGGACGCGCATTCGAGCTCCTGCAGGTGCTGGTGCAGCGCTGCGGCGATCTGGTCAGCAAGAATGAGCTGATGGCTGCGGCTTGGCCGGGCACCTTCCTCCACGACAGCAATCTCAAGGTCAACATGTGGAGCCTGCGGCGCTCGCTGGGAGATACCCAGATCGAGCCCGTCTACATCGCGACCGTGGCGCGCCGCGGGTACAAGTTCATCGCGGACGTGCAAATCGGCATCGGCGAGGTCGAGGACGATCTGGCGCCTGCCGATCCGCCTTCCCTGTCCAATCCGCCATTGTTGCGCGGCATCGTTGGTCGCGAAGCGGACATCGCCGAAATCGCTGATCTGTTGGCTGACAACAGGCACGTGACGCTGGCTGGCACGGGAGGGATCGGCAAGACGACGGTTGCGGTGGCCGTCGCCCAGGCGTTTGCACCACGGTGCCGCGACGGCGTCTGCTTCGTCGACCTCGCCACGATCTCCGATCCGACGCTGTTCGGCGCGGCGCTGCTGACGGCGCTGGGCATCAGAGGCAATACGGACAACGGTCTGGCTGCGGCTCTCGATTATTTGAGGCCGCGGCAGATGCTGCTCATCCTGGACAATTGCGAGCATGTGCTGCCCGCCGCCACGATCTTTGCCGGCAAGTTCATGACGGATACATCGCCGTCCAGGCTCCTTGCGACGAGCCGCGAGCCGCTCGGCACCGCCGCCGAGCATATCGTGCGGCTAGGTTCGCTGGCCTCACCGAGACCCGGCCTGGCCCTCACCGTCGATCAGGCCGTCAGGTTTCCGGCAGTGCAGCTGTTCGTCCGTCGCGCGGCCGAATGGTCGGACTACCAGTTCGCCGGTGACGATTGCGAGGACGTCGCCTCGATCTGTCACGCGCTCGACGGACTTCCGCTGGCGATCGAACTGGCGGCGGCCCAGATCGGCAAGTTCACCCCTCGCGAATTGGTGGCGCTGCTCGATCGGAAATTGGGTTTTCGCGCCTCCGACGCCGAGGCCGCGCCGCCGCGCCATGAAACCCTGATGGCGACAATCGACTGGAGCTTCCGTCTGTTGCCGCAGAACGAAGCGAGACTATTCTGCCTGCTGTCGGTGTTCAGTGAGGCGTTTGACGCCGGGGATGCGGTTTTCGTCGCAGAGGCGGCGGGGATCACCCCGGTCGACGTCGTCACCGGCCTCGGCAGTCTCGTCGCCAAATCGCTGTTGAGTGCACAGGCGCGCGGCGCAAGCCTGCGGTATCGGCTGCTCGACAGCACGCGGCGGTATGCCGCCGAGCGACGCTTGGCCGATCCGGCCTGCGGCCGGGCACTGCGCCGCCATGCAGAATGCGTCCTCGCGCTGTTCGAGCAGTCCGAGGAGGAGTGGAACTGGCGCGAGCCGGCCGATTGGACCCAGCGCTACCTCGGTCGCATCGCCGATCTGAGAGCTGCGCTTTCTTGGGCATTCGGAGAGGCAGGCGATGCCCATCTGGGAATCAAGCTCACGGTTGCGGCGATCACCCTGTGGTCGGAAACCTCCATCCTGTCGGAAGCGCAGGCACGGTTGAACGGTGCGCTCGCTTTGGCCAAGACGGTCGCGTGCGATGATCTGTCGAAGGCAAAGCTCGCCTGCGCCCTTGGATGGAGCCTGTTCTACGCCCGCAACATGTCGAATGAGAACGAGGTTGCCTGGCTCGATGCGATCGCCTTTGCACGGCGGGCCGGCAACATCGAGTATCAGCAACGTGCGCTGGTGGGCTTTGCCTTTTACCTGTTGCAGATCGGCCAGCTCCCGCGCGCCATAACCTATCTCGAGGAGGCCACCGCGCTGGCCGACCGGGAACGCGACCTGACGGCAACGTCCGAAGCCGACCGGGCACTGGCCTGGGCCCGCGCCTTTGCCGGCCAATTGAGCAAGAGCCGCCCGGTTCTGGATCGTCTTGCGGCGAACTATTCCCTGGCAGAGGGCCGTTCGCGCAAAGACGCGAACGAGGTCTACCGGTTCATCACCGTCCGCTTCAACCTGCCCTTCGTGGCCTGGATGCAAGGACAACCCGACTACGCGGCGAGGCTGGCCCAAGACGCCGTCGATGCCGCGGACCGCAGTGGTCATTGGGTATCGCAATCGAACGCACTTGGCCTCGCCGCCCTTCCTGTCGCGTTCGAAACCGGCAATCTGGACGCGCTCGAGAGCTACACGATGCGGCTGCGTCGCAACCTGGAACGCGAGCGCATCTCGCGCTGGGTTCCGGTCGAGCGCTATTTCTCCGCCTGCCTTCGCGACTTGCGTGGCGATCCGCGCGCGGTGGAGCATATTCGAGCCGCGATCGAAGAGTTGATCGAATGCCGCTTCCTGATGCGGATAGGCAGCTATCTCGCGGTCCTCGCCCGCGCTTATTTGCGACAAGGGCGGATCGCGGAGGCGCGCGAGGCCATCACGCGGGCAATCGGCCATCAGGAACGTCAGGGCGAGCGCTGGTGCCGGTCAGAACTTCAGCGGGTCGACGCAGCGGTCCTTCTTCATTCCGGCGAGCCGCTACGCGCTGAAAAACGGCTGCAACAGGCACTCGCCGAGGCACGCGCCATTGGAGCGGCGACATTCGAATTGCGCATCGCCACCGATCTCGCCGCACACTGGATCGGGACCGGCCGCAGGATCAAGGCTGTCCGACTGCTGGCCCCGATCTATGAAGGCTTCGCCGAGGGCTTCGAGACGCCGGATCTGGTTGCGGCCTCGCGCCTGCTGGAGCGCGAGCCGCCGAGGGCGATCGGCTGCGGCCACTATCGCCAGCCGAAGCCAATGCACGCCCGCGATGCATAGCTGGCCTACCGCCGCACCTGCCGCGCGCGCTTTACGCCTCGCGTAATTCCTGATCCTCTCTCCCCAACCAGCCGGATCAACCGGCCTCGCCAGGGAGAGAGACGCCATGAAGCTCGGCACCGCCATTGCGGAAATCATGCGGCGCGAGGGGATCGAGATCCTCTGCGGCTATCCCGTCAACCATCTGATCGAGCACGCGGCCAAGGCCGAGATCCGCCCGGTGATGGTGCGGCAGGAGCGCGTCGGCATCCACATGGCGGATGCGATCTCGCGCGTGACGTCGGGACGCAGCATCGGCGCGTTCTGCATGCAGCATGGGCCCGGCGCGGAGAACGCGATGGGCGGCGTCGCGCAGTGCTTCGGCGAATCCGTTCCGGTGCTGGTGCTGCCGATGGGCTATCAGCGCCGGCTTGCGCATATTGAGCCGAACTTCAATTCCAGCGAGGCGATGAAGCCGTTTTCGAAATCGTCCGAGCCGATCATCCTCGCCGCGGAAGTCGCCAACATCTTCCGCCGCGCCTTCACGAAATTGAAGAACGGCCGCGGCGGTCCCGTCATCGTCGAGATCCCCTCGGACATGTGGAACGAGGAGGTGCCGGAGCCGCTCGACTACACGCCGGTGCTGCGCACGCGCTACGGCGCCGATCCCGTGCATGTAAAGGAGGCGGCCAGCCTGCTCGTCAACGCCAAGCGTCCGGTGATCTATGCCGGCCAGGGCGTGCATTACGCGCAGGCCTGGCCGCAATTGAAGCGGCTCGCCGAGCGGTTGGCGATCCCGGTGACCACCAGCCTCGGCGGCAAATCATCGTTCCCGGAAACGCATCCGCTCTCGCTCGGCTCCGGCGGCCTCGCGGTGCCGCGTGCGGTGCCGAAATTCCTCACTGAAGCCGACGTCATCTTCGGCATCGGCTGCTCATTCACCGAGACCAATTTCGGCATCGCGATGCCGAAGGGCAAGACCATCATCCATTCCACGCTCGATCCCAATCATCTCAACAAGGATGTGGAAGCGAAAATCGGCCTGGTCGGCGACGCCGGCCTCGTGCTCGACGCGCTGCTGGAGGAGATCGGCAAGACCGTCACATCCGATCGCAATGCCTCCGCCGTTGCGGCGGAGATCGCGGCCTCGCACGAGGAATGGCTGGCGAAATGGATGCCGAAGCTCACCAGCAACGACGCGCCGCTCAGCCCCTATCGCGTGCTGTGGGACCTGCAGCACACCGTCGACATCGACAACACCATCATCACGCACGACGCCGGCAGCCCGCGCGACCAGCTCTCGCCGTTCTGGAAATCGACAAAACCCCTCACCTATCTCGGCTGGGGCAAGACGACGCAACTCGGCTACGGCCTCGGGCTCGCGATGGGCGCCAAGCTCGCAAGGCCCGACAAGCTCTGCATCAATGTCTGGGGCGATGCGGCCATCGGCTTCACGGGAATGGATTTCGAGACGGCGGTGCGCGAGCGCATCCCGATCATGTCGATCCTGCTCAATAATTTCTCGATGGCGATCGAACTGAAAGTGATGCCGATCTCGACCGAAAAATACCGCTCGACCGACATCTCCGGCGACTACGCCGCAATGGCGCGCGCCTTCGGCGGCTATGGCGAGCGGGTGCTGAAGCCCGAGGACATCATCCCCGCGATCAAGCGGGGCATCCAGAAGACCAAAGAAGGCGTTCCCGTGCTGCTTGAGTTCACCACCAGCAAGGAAACCGAGGTGTCGCGGCCGGGCACGTGAGCGAGATCAGTTAGCGGCCACATCTCAACGCATAGGGATCTCTCAGCGAGAGCATGTCGTTTTCGCGAAGTCTCGAAATCACTCCGCATGCAAAGGCCGGCGCACACGAGCATTCACCGATAGCGTGCTCCAGCGATCGAAATCGTCTGGGATCGCAGCCCGCGTGCGCCAGCAAATAATTCCGCTGGGCCGGAGGCAAGTCCTTCAGGGTGTCATATACCTTGGCAACAACATCTTTTTGCCGAGGGTCGCCGGCGCAACTCTCCGCGATGGCCGACGCGGGCAAAACGACCGCCAACAATGTCCCGGCAACGACAGAGCGGAGCCTATGCATCGGAGTCCCCCGCCGTTGCTATGCTCTCTATGCTCCGTAGCACTCCCGGAGCCTTGGGATAAGCGAGGATCAAGAGGGTCATGATCGAAAGAGGACTTCGGCTCGCTAAATCGAGCAGAATCTCGGCCCAGAACGATTCTTCCTGGCCAGCCAGATGAGTTTGAGGCTCTGGAACTTTTCGCGCCGCAAAGCGGACTTCATCGATCTCATACAAGATCTCATTAGCATGCCCGACCAATTCCTCGATTTCGCTGTAGGCAATTTCTCCTGCCAGATGCGCCGGAAGGGTTACATTCAAGATTCCAACGCTGATGCGATCGGGCAACCGTGCAGCAAGAGCAGCGAGATTGGCTCGAATGGTCTTCTCATCGTCGACGATCCACTCCCAGGGAGGTCCGGGCGGTGGCGGCGGCGTTCGATGAACTCGATCGATCAAACGCGAACGCAGCACCTTCAACTGCTCAAATCTTTCCTTCTCCGACAAGCATGCAAATGCCTTAGGACCAAACGACGTCGGGCTATCGGGCACGACCGGCCAGAGCTGGAAAGCCTTGATGAAGCTGGCGCTGTCACCTTCCAAGAACATCCGCCAGTTCTGGCCTCTGATCAGCAGAGGAATTACGACCGCGCGGGAATTCGCCCGTCCTCTTATGATGGGAAGCTCTCTCGACCGAACGTAGTCAGACTTGATGAAGTCATCGGAGATCGCGAGCAGGACGTGCGTCGCCGTTCTCAGGTGACGTTCGATCTCGGCGTCCCAAAGTTCTCCGGCACGGATTTCGCCGTCGTGAAAGACGGAAATCCGGTCATCACGTTGGAGTTCATCGAGGACGAATTTGATCGGCGCGACGAGATCAATATCCTCGTGCGAATAGCTCAGAAATACGCTCGGCGTCATAATCTTCTGCCCGGTGTTCAAATAGGCATGAAATATACGGCTGGCAAAGTTCGTATCTTCAAATCGTAATATCTACTGGTTGTACAGTCAATTGACGACACGTCGCAAGTGGCGCCTTCGCTGACAGACGAAAGGTGAGCCGCTTCGGAGCTTGGCGAGCGAGTGGATCAGCCCGAGGACATTGTCCCCGCGATCAGGTGCGGCATCCAGAAGACGCAGCCAGCAAGGAAACCGAGGTGTCACGGCCGGGCACGTGAGCTTCCGGCGAGGCCGCAAGCGCTGGCTCCGGCCGCGGGGGATGTGATAATCCGGCTTGGTGCCGCGCAGCTCGCGGCATCGAGCCGGATTGCGGATGACTGACCGTCCCAACGATATCGCCGAGGAACTCGCAGCCGAGAACGCCCGGCTGCGCAGCGAGCTGGCGATTGCGCGGGATCGCCAGAGCGCCAGCGCCGAGATCCTGCGCAATATCGCGGCCTCCCCCTCCGATGCCCGGCCGGTGTTCGCGGCGATCGCGTCCAGTTCCAGGCGCTTGCTCGACGGCTTCTCCGCCACCGTGCTCCGGTTCATCGGCGACGAGCTGCATCTCGTGGCGTTCACACCGACCAGCCCGGAGGCGGACGAAGGACTGAAGGCCTCGTTCCCGCGCAAGATCGCGGACTTTCCGACCTTCGCCCTGGTGCGCGGCGGCGAGACCATCCAGTTTCCGGACAGTGAGGCCGATGACGTCCCCGAGCTGAACCGCGCGCTGGCCCGGCTGCGCGGCTTTCGCAGCGTGTTGTTCATGCCGCTGATGAACCGGGGAACGCCGGTCGGCATGATCAGCGTCACGCGCGCCCAGCCCGGCGCATTCGCGCCCGACCTCGTTCAGCTGCTGCAGACCTTCGCCGACCAGGCCGTGATCGCAATCGAGAATGCGCGGTTGTTCAACGAGACGCGCGAAGCGCTGGAGCGCCAGACCGCCACGGCGGACATTCTGAAGGTGATGGCGGCCTCGCCCTCGAACGTGCAGCCGGTGTTCGACGCCATCGCCGCCAACGCCAACCGGCTGATCGGCGGCTTCTCCACCGCGGTGCTGCGCTATGCCGACGGCGCCGCACACCTTGCCGCCTTCACGCCGACCGATCCGGCCGGCGACCAGGTGCTGCAGGCGTCGTTCCCGGTGCCGTTCGCGCAATTTCCACCCTATTCGCTCGTGGCGCATGGCACGGCGGCGCAATTGCCGGACACCGAGCTCGAGCCGGCGGCGCGCGACATCGCGCGTGCGCGGGGCTATCGCAGCATGCTGTTCGCGCCCTTGATGAGCGAGGGCGAGGCGATCGGAATCATCATCGCGACGCGACGCGCGACCGGTGCGTTCGCCGATCATCACGTGCGGTTGCTGCAGACTTTTGCCGACCAGGCGGTGATCGCGATCAAGAATGTCAGCCTGTTCAACGAGGTCGCGACCCGCACCGGGGAGCTCGCCCGCTCGCTCGACGATCTGCGCGCCGCGCAGGACCGGCTGGTCCAGACCGAGAAGCTCGCCTCGCTCGGCCAGCTCACCGCCGGCATCGCGCACGAGATCAAGAACCCGCTCAACTTCGTCAACAATTTCGCCTCGCTCTCCGCCGAATTGACCGACGAGCTGAACGAGGTGCTCGCACCTGTCGGCCTCGCAGACGACGTTCGCGCCGAGGTCGACGAGCTCACCGCGCTGCTGAAGGACAATCTGGGCAAGATCGTGCAGCATGGGCGGCGCGCCGATTCCATCGTCAAGAACATGCTGCTGCATTCGCGCGAGGGCGGCGGCGAGCATCGCCTGAGCGACATCAATGCGGTGGTCGAGGAGAGCCTCAACCTCGCCTACCATGGCGCGCGGGCCGAGAAGCCGCAGTTCGACGTGACGCTCGAACGCGATTTCGATCCCGCGGCAGGCTCGGCCGATGTGTTCCCGCAGGAGATCACCCGGGTGCTGCTGAACCTGATCTCGAACGGATTCCATGCGGTCGCCAAGCGCAAGGCGGAGAACGCGGCGGCCGGCTACGCGCCGGTCGTGACCGCCGCGACCCGCGACCGCGGCGATCACATCGAGATCCGCATTCGCGACAACGGCATCGGCATCCCGGACGCGGTGAAGGAGAAGATGTTCAATCCGTTCTTCACCACCAAGCCGGCTGGCGAAGGCACCGGGCTCGGACTGTCGATGAGCCACGACATCGTGGTGAAGCAGCACGGCGGCACGATCGACGTCGCGACCGAGCCGGGCAAGTTCACTGAATTCACGATTCGGTTGCCGCGCAAGAGTGGTCTGTCCGACAACAGCTGAGGATAATCGCCCCGTGGGTGCTTTCAGCAAACTGAAGTGGCTCATGCGGCGGCAATTGCTGTCGTTGTCCGGCGTCGGCCTCATGCTGGGTGCCCTGTTCTTCGCGGCCTCGCTGACGCCGACGCTGGTCCCGCGGAGCTATCTCACGCAGGGCGCCGTCGCCGGCGCCTGCTTCGGGATCGGCTATCTCGCGGGCAATGTCTGGCGCTGGCTGTGGCACTATCTCGAATTGCCCGAGCCGTCGGCACGCCTGAGATCGACCGCAAATGCGCTGGTCGCGGTCGCCTGCCTGCTCGTCGTCATCCTCTTTCTATGGCGGGCGGCCGGTTGGCAGAACTCGATCCGCGCCGTGATGAAGATGGCACCGGTCGAGACCGCCCATCCGCTCAAGGTCTGCGTCGTCGCCCTGATGACGTTCGTCGTGCTGCTGGTGCTGACGCGGCTGTTCGTGCTCGCCGCCGGCTTCATTGCCGCGCGGACCAGGCGCATCGTTCCGAAGAGAATGGCGAACGTCATCGGCGTGCTCGCCGCGGGCCTGCTGTTCTGGTCGATCGCCACCAATGTCCTGATCCGGACGGCGTTCAACGCACTCGATTCGTCCTTTCGCGAAGTCGACGCCTTGCTCGAGCCCGAACGGCCGCAGCCGACCGCGCCGGAACGGACGGGAAGTCCCGCCTCGCTGGTGAAGTGGAAGCAGCTCGGACGCATGGGGCGCAGGTTCATCGCCTCGGGGCCGACCGCAACGGAGATCAGCGCCGTGACGGGACGGCCCGCGAAGGAGCCGGTGCGGGTCTATGTGGGCCTCGGTGGCGCCGACACGGCGCAAGCGCGCGCCAGGCTCGCGCTCGACGAGCTGAAGCGGCAGCACGGCTTCGACCGCAAGATCCTGATCGTGGTCACGCCGACCGGAACCGGCTGGATCGACCCCGCCGCGATGGATACCGTCGAATATCTCCACCATGGCGACATCGCCAGTGTCGCGATGCAGTATTCCTATCTCAACAGTCCGCTGTCGCTGCTGTTTCAGCCCGAGTTCGGTGCGGAAGCCGCGCGCGCTTTGTTTGCCGAAATCTACGGCTACTGGACCACGCTGCCGAAGGACCGGCGGCCGAAGCTTTACCTGCATGGACTGAGCCTCGGCGCGATGAACTCGGAAAAATCTGCAGAGCTGTTCGAGACGATCGGCGATCCCATTGCGGGCGCCCTTTGGAGCGGCGCGCCGTTCGAAAGTCGCATCTGGCGCTGGATCACCGCGAACCGCAATCCGGGCACGCCGGCCTGGCTGCCGGAATTCCGCGACGGCCGCTTCGTGCGCTTCATGAACCAGGATGGACCGACGGTGCCGGCAGATGCGCCTTGGGGCCCGATGCGCGTCGTCTATCTGCAATATGCCAGCGACGCGATCAGCTTCTTCGCCTATCGCGACGCCTATCGAGCCCCTGACTGGATGTCGGTGCCGCGCGGGCCGGATGTGTCACCGGAGCTGCGATGGTATCCCGTCGTGACGATGCTGCAGCTCGCCCTCGACATGGCGGTCGCGACCCATACGCCGATGGGCTTTGGCCATGTCTACGCGCCCGAGCACTACGTCGATGCCTGGGTCGCCGTCACCGATGACCATGATTGGTCCGCCGAGGCGCTGGCGCAGCTCAAGGCCCATCTTGCAGCGGCGGCGCGAAGGGCCGCCGGGGGCAACGTCGCAGAGCAGCCTTATACCGATCGGGGCGGCTGAGCCCTATTCTGCCATCTCGACGGGTTGCTGCGCCGAGGGGCCGGCCAGCGGCCGCTCCTCCATCGCGATCAGGCAGAGCGCGGCCCCGGTCATCAGCGCGGTGGCGGCGCCGAACACGTAGCGGAAGGCGTGGCGCATGTCCTCAGTGGGAATCGCAACGGCGCCTGCGGCGTGATGCTCGCCCGCAAGCGGAACGTCGATGCCGAGCGCGATGAGCAGGATGGCTGCGAAAGCGGCGACGGTGAAGGACGACATCAGCGAGCGGAAGAAGTTCAACGCACCCGTGATGGTGCCGACCTGCGGCCGCGCGACCGAATTCTGGATTGAGACGACGCAGACCGGAAAGGTGGTGCCGAGGCCGAGTGCGAACGCCGCCATCAGCGTCAACAGGCCCCATAGCGGGAGCGTCGTCAACGTGAGGCCAAGGCCGCACAGCGCGGCCCAGGAGGTGCCGACGATGGCGACGCGCTTGTAATGCTTGGCCCGCGCCATGGTACGGCCGGCGATGGCTGCACCGCAGGTCGAGACGGCCGCGAGCGGAATGAGCGCAAGGCCCGCCTCGCTGGCGCTGAGATGATAGACGGATTCATAATAGAGCGGGAGCTGGACGGTGAGCCCCGTGATGGCGCCGAGCGCGCAGCCGCCGGCCATCAGCCCGAACGGCACGACGCTTCCGCCGAGCAACGGCAGCGGCAGGAACGGCTCATCCGCGCGACGCGCGTGCCAGACGAAGCTGACGACGAGCGCGACCGCGCCGCCGACCATCGCAAGCACCGTCGGCGAGAGCCAGGGAAAGCGCGTGCCGCCCCAGGTCAGCACCAGCATGAAGACGACGGCGGAGGCCATCAGCAGCACGCCGCCGAGCCAGTCGACCTTGCGCTTGCGGTGGAATACCGGAATCTTCTTCATCTTCGGCAGCAGCAGCGCGAGTGCCGCGGCGGTCAGCGGCAGGTTGATCCAGAAGATCATCGACCAGTGCAGATGCTCGGCGAAGACGCCGCCGATCACCGGGCCCAAAATGCCGCCGACCATCCAGACGCTGGAGAAATAGGCCTGGTACTGGCCGCGTTCGCGCGGGGAGACGACATCCGAAATCACGGTCTGCACCACAGGCATGATGCCGCCGCCGCCGAGGCCCTGAAGGCCGCGCGCCAGGATCAGCATGGGCATGTTCGGGGCGATCGCGCACAGCACCGAGCCCGCCACGAACAGGCTGAGCGAGATGATGATCATGGCGCGCCGGCCATAGATGTCGCTCAAGGTGCCGAACACCGGCGCGACCGCGGTCGAGGCGAGCAGATAGGCGGTGATCACCCAGGAGAGATTGGAGACGTCCTGAAACTGGCGCCCGATGGTCGGCAGCGCGGTCGCCACGATGGTCTGGTCGAGGGCGGCCAGGAACATCGTCAGCATCAGGCTGATGACGATGGTGCGGACCTCGTCCTGCGACAGCGGCACCGGCGGCGCGATGGACGGCGCGTCATCGACACTGATGACTTCGCTCGGAAGCCGGGACAGCTCTTCGGCGATATCGTCAGGCAAAGTCTGGGTGTCGGCAGAACTGCTCTGCCGGTCGAACTTGTTCATTTCGCTCGGACGTCGTGTGGCGGCGCAACGCCGCGAAGGATTCGTTCTATAGTAACAACATAGACGGCAAAGTCCTTCTCCGGCAGGCACCGCCGCGCATGGGTGCATCCCACCGACGCACCATCGCGATTGCGTGAGTGACGTTTCTGGCCTCCCAGGTCCGGGCGGCTCGGGACGGCTTCCGAAAGCAGCCCCCGTAAAGTCCCGGACCCTACAGGTCCAGCGGCTCGAGCAGATCGATCAGATGCGGCTTGTCGGGATCGACGATCACCACTTTCCCGGCGAGCTTGGGATTGTTCTTGAAGAGAGCGCCAAGGCTGTGTTTTGCGGGCGACCAATTCTCCCTGACCGGCTTGTTTGACGCCGGATTTTTCTTCTTTCGGGCCTTTTCTTTGGCTTGCTCCTTTTCCCAGTCTGCTTGTCGCGCGATATCTATTTCCTCGACCGGATACGTAAGGTGGATCGTGTAGTCAGCGTCGGCGCCCCGAGCCTGCAGCAGCATCTCGAGCGTGGCACGTTCGGGATTGCCATGCTCGCCATCCCCGGAGAAGACGTAGTGATCGGCCGGCAGGCGGTTGAAGAAGATCGTCTCCATATTGTTGTCGCTGCCGTGGTGCGGAACCTTCAAGAGATCAACGTGCTTCTTGCCGCCCGCTTTCAACAGCCCGGCCTGCTCCATTCCCTCCAAAATCTTGTCGCCTCGGGCGTCGCCCGTCAGCAGCATCGTCTTGCCCCCGAGTTCGGCGAGGACGACGATGCTGGACAGGTTCGGAATGGATTCGTCGACGAAAGCCGCCAGCGCGGCTTCGGGCGATTTCTTTTTCTTCTCCTTTTGCGCGCGCAGCCATTTGTCATGCTCTTCCTGCAAGGCCAGCAGTTCCGGTTGCATCGGCCCAACCACCGTTATCGTCAGATCGCCGAGTGTCACTGGCTTCGCGGTTTCGGCCGCGAGGATCAGCTTGCCCTTGAATTTGTGGTTGGGCTTCCAGCCGAGGGCCTTGGCGTCGTCCCGCAAGGTGCGGCCCTGCGGAATGCTCGACAGCACTTCGACCGTTTGATGCATATCCTCATTTTCGATGGCGGCATCGTCCCTGAGCATGCTCTTTCCGAAGCTCGCCAGCACGCTCCCGGAATCGATGCCCGCCTCACCTGCCGCAACCGTCGTCTCGACTGACGCGGTGCCGAAACCCGCCACCAGTTCATGGGGATTGGTCTTGAGCAAGTCGTCGAAACTGTTGTGCCACAGGCTGGTCACGGCGAGCCGCACGTCCGGGCTGTTGGTGCGCTGCTCCTTGGTGAGGTCGAGAATGCCCTTGATGTGGTCGTCGTCGACATGGCTCACCATGACGACGTCGATCGGTAGCGCCTCCTCGCCCAGATCGCGTGTTTCATGGATCTTTTGCAGCCGCGGCTTGAGAAAGGGCTCGTACACATCCGAAGGGCCGCCATCGATCAAGATCAGATGTGGATCCTGCTCCGATCCGAAATGAAGCATCAGACAATCGCCCTTGCGCGCTCGTAATACATCCAGACTGAAGAACATGCCCGTCTCCTAGATGGATTGAAAGGCGCGCAGCACGTCGAGCATGCCGTGGCCCTGGAAACTTCGTTCGCGACCGAGATCGGTCGCGCTTTCGCACAGGATGCGCTTGACCCGCCGAGGCTGGCCGATCAGTTCCTCGTAGCGCGCCAGCAGCATGGCCGCGGCGCCACTGACGTGCGGCGCGGCCATGCTGGTACCGGATTCAGGGCCCCATTCCTGGTGATTGCCTCCGATGATGCATGATTGCACCCGCTCCCCCGGCGCCACCAGATCGGGCTTGAGGCGACCATCGCCCGTCGGGCCGCGGCTCGAGAAGAAGCTCACGCCATAGGTGTGCGGCCAATTGCCGTGCGTGGACCCGACCGTGATGACGCTCTCGCTATTTCCGGGATCCGTGATGCTGAACGCGGCATAGCTTTCGAAAACGCCGCCGTCGGTGGTCGTGAGCTTCTGGAAGCCGCGATTACCCGCCGCGGCCACGACCACGACCCCGCTCTCCACGAGCCTCTCGCATTCGTTGCACACCGGCGTGCGCCCACAGGCGTAATTGCGAACGTTGTGCGGGATCGACAGGCTGAGATTGGCGCCGTGAATCGTGATGTAGTTGTGCCGTTCGTTCACGTAGCGGATGTATTGCAGAGCGGCGATGACCGCGAATTCAGTGTCATCGATGGTCTTGCCCAGAACGCGGAAATCGTAGATGCGGATGTCGGGACACATCCCGTCGGGATGGCCAGTCCTGCGTCCATCGGCGCCGATGATGCCCGCGACGTGGGTACCATGCAGACTGACCGGCTGCGGCGGGTTCTTGAGCGTGATCAGCTTTTCGACGACCCCCCAGTTGATGGGACGCTTTGCCCTTGCGTTCGCGGCAATCTCCTTCAGATAGCCCGACGCCACGGCCGGTTCGATCCCGGCCGCATTCGCGATTTCCGCGAGTTCGGCGTCCGCAAGGTCGTCCTCGTCGTTGCTGACGATCTCGCGAATCCTGGTGAAGTCGAACGTCTTCCTGACGCGCGATCGTTCAGGCTTTTCGCGCTCGGCGAAGGCCTCGTGGTCGGCGTCGATGCCGGAATCGAGCACCGCCCAAATGATGTTCTTGCAGTTCACTTTGAACAGGGAGTGCGCGGCATCGGCCTTCACGGCTGGCACGGAGCGGTCGAGCGCCGCCGCCGCGACGCGGTTGAGCGAGACCTGGAAGATGTAGCCTTCGCTCCCGGCTTCGTCGTCGTCGGGATCGTCCGATGCAAGCGCTTTGGGATTGGCCTGAATCACTCCGTAAAGCTCGAACATGCCCGCGATGATTTCGGGGACGTGGGGCAGATAGGCGCGGAATGCCTCATCGATCTGCAGCCGCGGCAGATGCGGTACCGGCTCAGGCGGGGCGCTGCCCGGAATGGTCGGACGCTCGAGCTTGCCGATCCAATAAATCAAGCCCGCGAGCGCGATGTACCTTTCGAGTGACGTAAAGTTCCTCTGATCGTCGCCGCGCTGATCGGGCTCTCGTTGGAGCAACGCGTACAGGTTGGCCTGGTCGATCTTCAGTATTCGTTCCTGAAGCTTCGACTGGCTCCACCATTGCGTCAGAGGCACGAGGATGCGGAGCACTTCGTCGAAATACAGCCTCGCTCCCACGAGGCCCTGCAGATAGGCGACCTTCGCCCTCACCTTCGGCCGCTTCGATGGCGGTGGATTTTCGGCCTGGCGCTCCTGCTGGCGCAGATCTATCCCCCGCGGGATGATTTGGGCAACGGCCGCGGCCGTGACGTTCTTGTGCGGTGTTATCAACACGTCCTGAACAAGGCCCGGATCAAGCGCATAGGCGGCCCAGACGTCACCCAACAAGGGCGAATCCTGGAGCACGCGGCGGTCGTCGACCGGACCTAACAGGATATGCTCGACGAGTTCCGCCGGAACCGAGAACTGCAGGGGCCTGTCCGCCTTGGTGGCAGCATCGCTCGGCGGAGGCTGCGCCGTGCCGGACTGCGGCTTTGCAGTCGTTGCATTTTCAGCTGCACTCGAACCGGATTCGGCTCCCTCCGTCGCGGTCGATAGGGGCGCATCTGCCGATTTCGGCGTGCCCCGACGCGATCCACGTCCCTGCTTGCGTTGCTTTGCCACGTTCGGACCTCTGCGTCAGACCCCAGACTGCGGATAGGGAAAGGCCGGCGGCGGCCCGACCGCCGCGACATGCTTGCGCACGGCCGCATCGCAAACCGCGTAACCCCAGTTGATCAACTGTTCCTGGGTCTTCGGGTCGAGCTTCTTCAGCCGCGTCGGCAGTTCGGCAAGCCGCATCGTGCGATCCAGCGGACAGTTGAGTGCATCCGGCAGCTGGTAATCGGTAATGTCGGTGCGGATGCCCCAATAGGCGCCCTTGCGCGTTCCCGACTTGAAGGAGTCGACGACCTGGCGCTTGCGCAGCGAACGCACCTGGTTGTCGATCAGGTTGAGAACCCTGTAGGAATGCCGCGGCCAGTCCGTCTCCGGCTGCTCCTCCTCTCGGGTCTTGCCGCCGGCATCACTGACCAGAACGGTCTGGTGCCGCTTCCATGCTGTCTCCAACCCGAGATTGTCATAGACCCCGCCGTCGCTGAGAACGACGCGCGTCGTGAATGGCGGTCGCTGGAGATCGAGCCCGGTACCCGGCACGAAGTCCGTGTCCTTCAGACGCAGTTCAAACGGGGACAGGACCGGCGGAAACGCGGACGACGCAGCGACCGCCTGCGCCAGGGGAGTCCTCGGATTCTTCACCTCGCCAACCCGATAGTCGCGCATATAGGGCTTCATGAAACGCCAGAGAACGCCCGATTGCACATTGGTTGCGTTGATCACGAAGCGCGGTTCGTCAGGCATGTCCTGCAGCGTCTTGCCGTGAAACAGGTGATCGTCGTACGCCTCGGCGATACGGTCGCCGATGCTGCCCGGCAACAGCGCGCCCAGGATGACCGACTCGGCATCGATCGTGATGCCAGCGAAGGCGCGCAACGGCGCGACAAACTTAGGAATGAAATGGCTGTTGACGCTGCCGGGTTTGAAACTGAGGCCGGGCCACGCCAGCGCCAACATGCCGGCAGTGATCGACCCGCCTGAAACGCTCGATATGCGCTTGACGCCCTCCAGCAGCCCCGTCTCGTAGAGGCGCCAAAGGACGCCGATGTGAAACACCATCGCGCGATATCCTCCACCGGAAAGGCAGAGCGCGGTGGTCGGTTCTGGTGGCTTGCTCTCGTCGTCGGTCGGTATCGGGTGAACCGGGTCAGTATTCATCGGACCCCTCAAAAATTTAGGGTACCTCAATAACTTGCAACAACCTGAATAATTATCGTCTTAAATCTACAACCACCTTAGCGCTTCAACCTTTGAATGTGAAGCGCCTGCGCGTGCGACCGCTGCGCACAGCGGCTCAGGGCCGCTTCTTCAGGCGGGCCCGCTTCGGCAGCAGCGCCGGCCATTGCACGATGTGGTCCTCGAGCTCCTCGTCGGGGGTGTCCTCCTCGCTGCCCTCGACCCGGCCACGTACGGAGACGCCGGCCTCGTGCACGGTGTTGGGATCGCCGGAGACCAGCGGATGCCACCAATAGAGGTCACGGCCCTCGGCGACGAGCTTGTAGCCACAGCTCGGCGGCAGCCAATTCAGGGTGCGGACATTGGCCGGGGTCAGACGGACGCAATCCGGAACCTTGTCGGACCGATTCGGATAGTCCTTGCAGCCGCAGCTCATCCCATCGAGCAGCTTGCAGCCGATATGGGTGAAATAGATGTGCCCCGTGTCCTCGTCCTCGAGCTTGTTCAGGCAGCAGCGGCCGCAGCCGTCGCACAGGCTTTCCCATTCGGGCCCCGACATCTCTTCCAACGTCTTGGTTTTCCAGAAGAATCCTTCCTGGCTTGAAGGTCGTTTGGGAGCTGCGGTCATGCGCCTCAACAAGATTCGAAAGAGTGACGGCGAAGGTCATCTAGGGCGAGCGGCCGGGGTGGTGCAAGCAATGCGCCTTTGAGGCCCGTAATGACCCGGGGTCAATTCAGCCTGTTGTTCAAAATCGCGAGCGTGACCATTGGTTTATGGGCCCCGCTCGGCTAGAAGGAACAGCAAGTCCCTCGGATGCCGGCCGGGCGCCTTGGGTTTGCCGCAACATTCCCCCAAGACGTCTCGATGCCGCCCCGGCCGGGTGCTTGAACGCTTTCGAAGCGAGCCTCAAGGGTTCTAGGTGCGCCAGATCATACCACCGCATTGGAAGCAGAGGATCCGGAATTTCTTCCTGGATCTCGATGCGCGCATCGACTCCTCGCTGTTCTCCTCGGCCAAGGGCATCCGCGAGCTCTACGAGCGCTATTCGACCTTCATGGACCGCTTCTATGTCGGGCGGTGGAAGCGCTGGGTGTTCATCGAGCCGCTGTCGGAGGCCGCGACCCTCGGCCTCGGCGGCCTCGTCGTGATGCTCACGCTCGCCATCCCCGCCTTCCGCGAAACCGCGGACGAGGACTGGCTGAAGAAGTCCGATCTCGCGGTGAGCTTCCTCGACCGCTACGGCAACCCGATCGGCAGCCGCGGCATCAAGCACAACGACTCGATCCCGCTGGAAGATTTTCCTGATGTGCTGATCAAGGCGACGCTGGCGACCGAAGACCGCCGCTTCTACGAGCATTTCGGCATCGACATCGCCGGCACCGCGCGCGCGCTCGTCACCAACGCCCAGGCCGGCGGCGTCCGCCAGGGCGGCTCCTCGATCACGCAGCAGCTCGCCAAGAACCTGTTCCTGAGCAACGAGCGCACCATCGAGCGCAAGGTCAACGAGGCCTTCCTCGCGGTCTGGCTGGAATGGCGACTGACCAAGAACGAGATCCTCAAGCTGTATCTCGACCGCGCCTATATGGGCGGCGGCACCTTCGGCGTCGACGGCGCGGCGCATTTCTACTTCAACAAATCCGCCCGCGACGTGACGCTGGCGGAAGCTGCGATGCTCGCCGGCCTGTTCAAGGCGCCGACCAAATACGCTCCCCACATCAACCTGCCCGCGGCGCGTGCCCGCGCCAACGTCGTGCTCGACAATCTCGTCGACGCCGGCTTCATGACCGAGGGCCAGGTGTTCGGTGCCCGCCGCAATCCAGCCTTCGCCGTCGACCGCCGCGACGAGGCTTCGCCAAACTACTATCTCGACTACGCCTTCGACGAGATGCGCAAGCTGGTCGACACCTTCCCGAAATCCTACACCGAGCGCGTCTTCGTGGTGCGCCTCGCGATCGACACCAACGTGCAGAAGGCCGCGGAAGACGCGGTGGAGAACCAGCTGCGCCAGTTCGGCCGCGACTATCACGCGACGCAGGCCGCGACCGTGGTGTCCGATCTCGACGGCGGCATCCGCGCCATGGTCGGCGGCCGCGACTACGGCGCCAGCCAGTTCAACCGCGCCACCGACGCCTATCGCCAGCCGGGTTCGTCGTTCAAGCCTTACGTCTACACCACCGCGCTGCTCAACGGCTTCACGCCGAACTCGATCGTGGTCGACGGCCCGGTCTGCATCGGCAATTGGTGCCCGCAGAACTATGGCCATTCCTATTCCGGCTCGGTGACGCTGACGCAGGCGATCACGCGCTCGATCAACGTCGTGCCCGTCAAGCTGTCGATCGCGATCGGCCAGAAGGAGCAGCCGAAGGCGCCGAACCCGGCCAAGATCGGCCGCGCCAAGATCGTCGAGGTCGCGCGCCGCTTCGGCCTCAAGGCTCCTCTGCCCGACACGCCGTCGTTGCCGATCGGCTCGGACGAAGTCACCGTGCTCGAGCACGCCGTGGCGTATGCGACCTTTCCCAACCGCGGCAAATCGGTGACGCCGCATTCGGTGCTCGAAGTGCGCACCGGCGCTGGTGATCTGGTCTGGCGTTGGGACCGCGACGGTCCGAAGCCGAAGCAGGCGATTCCGCCGAACATCGCCGCCGACATGGCGGGCATGATGAGCCACGTCGTCAGCGAAGGCACCGCGCGCCGCGCCGCGCTCGACGGCATTCCGACCGCGGGCAAGACCGGCACGACCAACGCGTATCGCGACGCCTGGTTCGTCGGCTACACCGGCAATTTCACCTGCGCGGTCTGGTACGGCAACGACGACTATTCGCCGACCAACCGCATGACCGGCGGCTCGCTGCCGGCGCAGACCTGGCACGACATCATGCTCGCGGCGCATCAGGGCGTCGAGGTCCGGGAGATCCCCGGCATCGGCATGGGCCAGAAGCTGCCGCCGCAGCATGTCAGCAACGCGCAGGCCAACGCGGCGCCGAAGGTGCTGGAGACCAAGCCGGGTCCGCCGCCGGTGCTGACCAAGCGCGGCGCCGACATCCTGGTGCGCGTCGAGAAGCTGCTCGATGACGCCGCCAAGACGGCCAGGAAATCGGCGGATGCCGACACCAAGCCAGCTGGGCCGTCCTCGGCGACGAGCGCACTCGCCTTCCCGCAGAACTATGCGGAAGAGAATGCCAACGCCTCCGTCCCGCGCAAGAACTGATCGAAACAAGTGCGTCTGATCCTGATCACATTGACGGCGCTCCTTCTCGCAGGCGTGGTTGGCGTCGGCGCGACCTGGATGACGACGACACGCGGCACCGAGATCGGCGCGCTGACCATCGGTGCCTGGACCGCGCGGCCGCGCACCGGCACCGCCGATGTCGATCCCTATTCGCGCGCCACCATCGTGCGCAACGGCGAGCTGCCGATCGGCACCGGCGACGGCGTCGCCTTCACCGCCACCACCGACGACAAGAAGAAGGCGCTCGACGGCCGCTGCGACGTGATCGTCTCCGGCGTGACGCCGCCGGCGCGGTTCTGGACGCTGACGCTGTATGATCGCAAGGGCCATCTCGTCGCCAACTCGCTGCAGCGCTACGGCTTCACCAGCCAGGAGATCGTCCGGTCCTCCGACGGATCGTTCGAGATCCGCATCGCCTCGCGCTCGCGCGCCGGCAACTGGCTGCCGACCGGCGGCATCGAGCGCTACGCGCTGATGCTGCGCCTCTACGATACCCCGGTCGGGGTCGCGACGCGCACCCAGCGCGATGCGCCGATGCCCTCCATCGCGACGGTGGGCTGCTCATGATCCGGCTCTTGTTCACCGTCGTTGCCGGCATCGTGCTGGGTCTCGTGGTCCACCTCGTCAGCGTGCTGGCGCTGCCGCGGATCGCGACGCAGGACGCTTATTCGCGGCTGACGCCGATGACCAAGCTCAACGGCGTCAGCCAGCTTCCGCTCGCCGATCCCTCGACGTCGCCGATGCCTTTCATGGACCCGGCCTTCGCGCTGGCGATCTGCCGCTATGACCTCACAAGCGGGCCGATCAAGCTGACGGTGCCGGTGAGCCAGGCCTACACTTCCGTGTCGTTCTACACCCGCAACGAGATCGCCTATTACGCCATCAACGACCGCTCGGCGGGTCGCAAGGTGATCGAGCTCGATTTGATGACGGAGGCGCAGCACAACGAGCTGCCCGAGGACGAAGAGGTCACCGCGGCCGACCGCCTGATCATCGACTCTCCCTCGACCACCGGCCTGATCGTGATGAAGGCGCTCGCTCCCGAGCCCGGCCTGATGCCGCAGGCGCAGGCAACGCTTGCGGCCGCGAGCTGCGGACCGCAGACCGAGCAGCCTGCCAAGGCCGAGGCGCCGCGCGGCCGGCGGTGAGGCGCGGCTGGCTCGGCAGCCTCATAACTAAAAGTGCGAAAACAACCCCATGCACAGTAGCGGGGGCATTGAAATCATTGGGGTCTTCAGTCGTCGATGACGACACGATGGCTCGCAATGACGCTGCTTTGACAGGTCGGGCAAAACACTCGCAGAACGGCATCATCGCGAGGAACGGCGCTCCCCGGTCAATGAATGATCTGGCCGAGGAAATCCCGCGCGCGCTCGGTGCTCGGCGCGCGGAAGAAGGTTTCGGGATCGGCTTCCTCGACAATCGCCCCGTGGTCCATGAAAGCCACACGGTCCGCGACTTCGCGGGCGAAGCCCATCTCGTGCGTGACGCAGACCATGGTCATGCCGTCGCGCGCGAGCTCCACCATGATGTCGAGCACCTCCTTGACCATCTCGGGGTCGAGCGCGGACGTCGGCTCGTCGAACAGCATGATCTTCGGCTGCATGCAGAGGGCGCGCGCGATGGCGACACGCTGCTGCTGGCCGCCGGACAGCTGTCCCGGATATTTGTCCGCCTGATCGTGGATGCGCACCTTGCGCAGGAAACCCCGTGCGCGCTCGTTCGCCTGCGCGCGCGACAGGCCGCGCACCTTCATCGGCGCCAGCATGCAATTCTCGATGATCGAGAGATGCGGAAACAGGTTGAAGCTCTGGAACACCATGCCGACCTCGCGGCGGACGGTGTTGATGTCCCCCATCCGGTCCGTCAGCTCGACGCCGTCGACGACGATCCGGCCGGAATCATGCGTCTCGATATGGTTGATGCAGCGGATCAGCGTCGACTTGCCCGAACCCGACGGACCGCAAAGCACGATCTTCTCACCTGCCCTCACACTGAGATTGATGTCGTTCAGGGCCGTGAAGCGGCCGAACCGCTTCACCACCCCCTCCACGGCGACGATGGCCTGCGGTCGGCCCGTCTCGTCCACAATGGTCTGCTGCACCATTTTCGTCTCCCAGGAAGCAGAATGTCTCATCCGATTGCCTATCGACGCGCTCCGGCGATCGCATAGCGCTTGCGCAGCAGCGCAACACCCTGCGAGGCCGCCGAGCTGATCGCGAGGTAGACCACGACGATCACGAGGTACATCTCGACGAGGCGGCCATTGAGCTGCGCCAGCTTCGAGGCTGCGCCGAGCAGATCGGTGAGCGAGAGCACGTAGACCAGCGACGTGTCCTGGAACAGGACGATGGTCTGGCTCAGGATGATCGGGCTCGCCACGCGGAGCACTTGCGGCATGATCACGCTGCGATAGGTCTCGAAGGTGGACAATGCGAGCGCCTGGCACGCCTCGAACTGCCCGCGGTTCACGGCGCGCAGGCCGACGCGGATGATCTCCGAATAGTAGGCCGCCTCGAACAGGCCGAAGGTGATGAAGGCCGTCCAGGTGGCGCCGATCGGGACCGGCCGCCCGCTCCCGCTGAGATGGCCAAGCACGATCGGCACCAGGAAGAAGAACCAGAACAGGACGAGGATCAGCGGGATCGAGCGGACCAGCGCGATGTAGCCGCGCACGATCTTTGCGATCACCGGCACCTCGAAATGCTGCAACAGCGCAAAGCAGGTGCCGAGGACCATGCCGACCACGAAGGCGACCGCGGTGAGCGCCAACGAAAACAGCAATCCGGACCAGAGATAGGGCCACGCCTGCAGAACGATCGAGAAATCGAGGCTGTTCATTTCGCAATCTCCATCCCCGCGGGCAACGAGCCGGCCTGTTGAATGTCCTCGGCAAGGTTCGGCGCGATATCATCGTCTGTCCGCGCCGTGCCGGGGATGCGCACGGCCCGGTCGATCAGCGCCATCCCCTGATACGCAATCAGCGCCAGCGCGAGATAGATCAGCGTTGCAGCGCCGAACGCGGTGAAGGTCTGGAACGTAGCTTCGCTGATCTGGCGCGCCTGGGCCGTGAGCTCCATCAGCCCGATCGTGAGTGCGACCGAGGTGTTCTTGTAGATGCCCATCACCTCGCTGGTCAGGCTCGGCACGATCAAGCGCAGTGCCTGCGGCACGATGATGTGGCGATAGGTCAGATACGAGCTGAGCCCGAGCGCGCTCGCCGCCTCGGTCTGTCCTTTCGGCAGGGCCTCGATCCCCGCACGGACCTGCTCGGCGATCCGGGCAGCGGTGTAGAGCCCGAGGCAAACGAGCGCCGGAAAGAACGATCCCCAGGGCGGCGGAATCTGCTTGATCGCGTTTCCAAGCGTCGTGGGAAGGATCTCCGGCAGGACGAAGTACCAGAGGAACATCTGCACCAGGACCGGGATGTTGCGGAAGATCTCGACATAGAGCCGCGCAAGCACCGCAACCGCCCGGTTCTGCACGGTGCGGCCGATGCCGACGACGATTCCGACCGCAAAGGCAATCCACCAGCCGAAGAACGCCAGTGCCAGGGTCCAGCCGAGGCCCGACAACAGCCAGTCGATATAGCGCTGGCCATCCGCCGTCGGTTCAAAGAGCACTGCGAACATGGCCAACCTCGAAGCTTTCGGATGCGAGAGAGGATCAGCGTGCGACCGACATTCCTGTTCTCCGGCTAATCGACCGCGTCGCTGGGATGGGCGATCCGCTGCTGCAGTTCGTCCGTCAGCGGGAAAGCGAGGTTCTCGCCCTTGGGCGGGATCGCCCGCGTGAACCATTTGGCGTAAGTCTTTTCAAACTGGCCCGAGGCCATCTGCTTCGACAGAACGTCGTCGACGAGCGCCTTGAAGGGCGCATCGCCCTTCGTGAACATCAAGCCATAATAGATCTTGGCGTAGCCCTCGGGGAGAAAGATCAGCGCATCCGGTTTCGGAGCCGCGGCCTTGAGGCCGGCGAGAAGGATATCGTCCTCCATGAAGGCGGCCGCGCGGCCGGTATTCAGCATCAGGAAGGATTCGGCGTGGTCTTTCGCCTGGACGATATTGAAGCCGAGTTGCTCCTTCGCGTTTACGCCTTGCGCGAAGCCGACGGCATTGGAGCCCTGGGTCACGACGATGGTCTTGCCCTTGAGATCGCCCGCCGTCTTCAGGCCGCTATCCGCCTTGACCAGCCAGCGCGGCTGGCTGACGAAGGTGGCGACCGAGAACGAGACCTGCTCCTGCCGCTTCCTGTCGTTCGCCGTGCCGCCGCACTCGATGTCGATGGTGCCGCTTTGAATGAGCGGGATCCGGTTGGACGAGTTCACCGGCGTATATTTGACGGCGAGATTGGGCAGGTTCAGCTCCGTCCTGACCCTCTCGACGATCGCCGCGCAGAGGTCCATCGAGAAGCCGATCGGCTTTTGATCGGGACCTAGATAGGAGAACGGAATGGACGCCTCGCGATGACCGATGGTGACGGCCCCGCTCGACTTGATCCTGGCGAGCGTGGGACTGTCGGCCGCGATCGACGGCGCAGCGAAGGCGGTAGCGGCCGCAAGGCCGGACAGAACGCCCCAGACACGCGCAAAACCAGTCATGTGCATCTCCCCTCTGAATAACAGTCTAGGCGGCCCTGAATGACGGCTTCACGCCGCGCCGCTTGATGATGTCGATCAGGCGATCGACATCGGCGAAATCGTTGAACATCCCGAACGACACGCGAATGCCGTCGCGCTCGGGCGAGACGCGAATGCCGTTCTCTTCGAAATGGCCGAGCCATTCGGCGGCAGGCAGCGCGATGACATAGATGTGCGGCGCGCGGTGCCGCCGCTCGCGGGGACCGACGAGGCGAATATCCAGCGCGTCGAGGCCAGCGATGAGATGATCGCCGAGATCGAGACAATGGTTCTGAATGTTCTGCACGCCCAGGGCTTCGATCATGTCGAGCGAGGCGCCGAGCGCATGGATCGCCGGAAGATTGAAGTTGCCGAGCTCGAAGCGGCGCGCGCTGGCGGCGAGCTCCAGTTTGTCGGGCCGGGCGATCAGATCGGCCGGAACCTCCGCCAGGCCGGCGGCGGCGAGATAGGCAGGCGCGAGCTCGGTCCTCGACTTGTCCCAGACCAGCAGGCCCAGCCCCTGCGGCACGAGCAGGCCCTTGTGGCTGCCCGACCCGATGAAGGTCGCGCGCATCGCTCTCGCATCGATCGGCACGACGCCGATCGCCTGCATCACGTCGACGACGAAATAGAGCCCCTTCTCCGCGCAGAGCGCGCCGACGCTGTCAACGTCGAAACGATGACCGGCGTGGAAGGTCACCTGCGACATCGAGATCGCCCGGGTCTTCTCGCCAATATGCGGACGAAGGCTGTCTGCGTTCACGACCTCCGTCATCGGCGCAAAATCGACCGTGACGCCCTTGCGCCTGAGATTGAGGAACGCATAGGCGTTGTTGGGATGATCGCCGTGGATCATCAGCACCTTGTCGCCGACGCGCAGCGGCAGCGCGTTGGCGGCGATGTTCATGCTTTCCGAGGTGTTCTTGGTGAAGGCGATCTCATCGCCCGTCACGCCGAGAAACCGCGCCAGCTTCTCGCGGGTCTGCTCAACCCGGTCGAGCCAGACGCTTTTCGGGCCGGCCGTCTCAAGACCCTCGCGGAGGAAAAGATCGATCGCCGCCTTGACCGGCCGCGCGAGCGGGGTCTGGAAGCCGGAGTCGAGATAGGTGATACGCCCGACGGCCGGAAATTCCTTCCGCACGGCATCGACGTCGTAATGGCGAGACATCTCGTTCTCCCGATGAGCGCGCCCGGAGCCGTGGACGCACTGCACAAATCCCGATCACCTTTCGGCAACGCCAACGATATGAGCAATGCGGACGAGCGGTCGAGATTAATTTTCATATTTCAATAGTATTTATTCCGAAAAATGATAATTCATTGATGCGCCGCCGAGGGAGGACAGATGCCGGATATCAATGCCGATGGACCGCTCGACCGGGCCTTCGCCATCGTGGGCCACGTCGCCGGCCAGGTCAGAGCGGTCTCAGTCGCGGAGATCGCCAGCGCGCTCGCCCTCCCGCTGCCGACCGCGCATCGCCTGATCGGCAATCTCGAGCAGCGCGGGCTTCTGCAGAAGGCGTTGGGGACCAAGCGCTACGTGGTCGGCAATCAACTGGTCACGCTGTCGGCCAAGGTCATCGGCGCGGCCTTCCGCACCGCGCGCCGGCACGCCGTGCTGCGCGCTGTCGCGGCCGAGATCGGCGAGCAATGCGAGATCGGCGTGGTGCGGGACAATGTCGTGGCCTATGTCGACAGTGTCCGCGTGTCGCAACCGCAGGGGCTGCAATTCAATCCGGGCCAGGCGGCGCCGCTCCACTGCACCTCGACCGGCAAGATCTATATGAGCCGGCTGCCGGAGCGGGCGCGCGAGAAGCTGTGCCGTGCACTTGTACTCACCAAGTACACGGAGACCACCATCGTCGATGTCGAGGGTCTGATGAAGGTCCTCGACGAGACCCGCAAGCGCGGCTGGGCCAAGACCAACGAAGAATATGTGCGAGGTGTGGTCGGCTGCGCCGTGCCCATCCTGTCTCCGGACCGCGAACTGATCGCCTGCCTCGGCGTCTCCCTTCCCGTCGCCCGCGTGAGCTTCGCAGAGCTGGACCGCTTCATCGCGCCGCTTCAGAAAGCCGCCGCACTGCTGTCGGAAACCATCCTCCAGGCTGACGAGGATGCTGCGGGCGATGGATCTGAGAAGTTCTAGTCCTGCATCGCCCGCCGCGCCCAGAGCAGCGCCAACGGACCCAGCGCGATTCCGGCCGCCAGCACGATGAACACCAGCAGCCAGCCGCTCGCGCTTTGTGTGCCGCCCGCCAGGTCGAGCGCAACGCCGGTTCCCCAGGCACCGAGCGCCGACAAGCCGAAGCCGACCGTCGAGTGCAGGGCCAGGGTTGCACCGCGATGCTCGGAGACGGCCGCAGCCGACATGCCTGCGGTCAGCGCACCCGAATCCGCCGGCACCGTCAGGCCGTAGATCATCAGCAGCAGCGCGAGCACCCATGAAGGGGCCGTTGCGTTGAAGCCGATCACGAGCGCGACGCAGGCCGACGCGATCATCACGACCGTGATCGCGCGATGCCGTCCGAACTTCAAAGCGGCTTCGTTGCCGAGGATGCTGGCGGGCATCGAGATCACGGCGAAGCAGAAGCTCATCAGCACGGGCGTCATCCAGGACGGCGCGCCTTGATGCGCAACGACGAAGGTCCAGAACCCGACCAGCCAGGTGCGGATGCCATAGAGCTCGAAGCAGTGGGCGCCGTAACCGAGGATGTAGCCGAGCGCCTCGCGATTGGCGAAGACGGGTGCGAAGTTCAGAAGACGTCCGGCCTTCGGCGCCGGCCGTCGTTCCTCGATCAGGAAGCACGCGGCCACCATCGCGATCGGGCCGACGCCGGTGACATAGAATGCAGTCCGCCAGCCCCAGCGATCGGCGAGGACTTGCGCAACCAGGAACGACAGGCCGACGCCGACCGAGAAACTCGAGGTGTACAGCGTCACCGCCCGCGAGGTGTCGCCGGCAGGCAATCGGTCAGTCAACGCCTTCAGCCCCGGCATGTAGGCGCCGGCAAAGCCCAACCCCGCGAGCGACCAGATGAGGGTGCCCGACCAGAACCCGTCGGCGAAGATGCCGAACGCCAGGGTCGCGAGACCGCTGACGATGGAGCCGCACAGCAGCACGATCCGCGCGTCGATGCGATCGGTCAGCGTCGTCAGCACCGGAACGGCCAGCATGTATCCGAACGCGTAGCCGCTTGCCATCAGCCCGCCTTCGGCGGCGGACAGCCCCCACGCCGGCATCAGATGCTGCGCCAGGTTCGCGGACAGCGTCACGTGCGGCAGCAGATTGCCGAGCTGGCCGACACACATCACCGCAATCAGCGGCCCCCCGCTCAAGCTCCGAATGCTTCCCTCCTCCCGTCCGGTGAGACGCCCGCCTTCGGCGGGCCCTCAGGATGACGACTGAGTGCGCGGCTGTCGTTTCAACAGGCACCCATGCTGCTCAGCCTCATCCCGAGGAGCCTGCGAACCGGTCCTCTCGAAGGACGAGGCGTGCCAAGCGCCACGACAAGAGCGCGCCGCCACGCAGTGAGGCTACTCACGAGCAGCCACATCCGGCGCGGCCCTCCTTCTTGGCCGTTTCATCGGCGGCGCAGCAGGCTGACGTCTCCTCCTTCGCCGGACCGCCGCAGCACCCCGCCGCACCGGCCGTCTCCACGCCGCCGCGGGTGCAGACGCCGGTCTCCGGCAGCACCAGCTCGACCCGAGCAGCAGCCTTCTTGTCGCCGGCGATGTCGGCGGCGATCGAGCGCACCTGCTCGTAGCCTGTCATCATCAGGAAAGTCGGCGCCCGGCCGTAGGATTTCATGCCGGCGATGTAGAAGCCCGGCTCGTCATGCGCGAGCTCGCGCGCGCCGTGCGGACGGACCGTGCCGCAGCTGTGCTCGTTGGGATCGATCAGCGGCGCGAGCGCGACCGGCGCCTCGATCGCGGGATCGAGACGCAGGCGCAGCTCGGACAGGAACGAGAGATCGGGCCGGAATCCGGCCGCAACGACCAGCTCGTCGGCAATCACGCTGCGCGCGCCGCAGCAGGCGCCGGCCGAAATCCCGAGACGGCCTTCGGCGTCCGACACATGCGTGACGCCGAACCCGGTCTCGATGGCGATCTTGCCGGCCGCGACCAGCGCAGCGAAGGTCGAGCCGAGCTCACCTCGCGCGGCAAGCTGGTCATTGCTGCCGCCGCCAAAGGCCTTTGCCGGTTCAGTGCCGCGCAAGAGCCAGACCGGCCTGGTGCCCGGCACTTCCTCGGCGAGCTGCGCAAGATCGATCAGCGTGCCCACGGCGGAATGGCCGGCGCCGAGCACGGCGACGGTCTTCCCGGCATATCTGGCGCGATCTGTGCCGCGCACGTCCGGCATGCCGTAGGCGATGCGGCTCACGCACTCGCGCTCGCCGATCGCGGGGAGACCGTTGCTGCCGGCGGGATTGGGCGAGAACCACGTGCCCGACACGTCGATGACGGCATCGGCGCGCAGCACCTCCGGGCCCTTGCCGTTCTGATAGCGGATCTCGAACGGCGCCTGCTCCCGCCCCTTCGTCTTCGCCTTGTCGAAGCCGGCGCGGCTGATGGCGGTGACGCGGCTCGAGGTCCGGATCGTCTCGCGCAGCGGCGTTCGCGTCGCGAGCGGCGCGAGGTAGCGCTCGATCAGCTCGCCGCCGGTCGGATAGGATTGCGGGTCCGGCGAATTCCATCCCGTCGGCGCCAGCAGGCGCGCTGCCGCCCTGTCGACGTTGTATTCCCATGGCGAGAACAGCTGCACGTGCTGCCACTGGCGGACCGCGTGGGCAGCCTCACCTCCGGCCTCGAGCACGATGGGAGACATGCCGCGCTCGAGCACGTGCGCGGCGGCAGCGAGGCCCACCGGCCCGGCTCCGATGATCGCAACCGTCTTGTCGTTCATCCCGCTTCTCCCATCTTTCTAGAATCATGGAATAACTCGGCAAAAGAATCAGGCCGCCGTTTGCGTACCTTTGCATCCGACTTCGTCGGCACAGCACTCTGCCGCCAGGAAGTCGACCAAGCCCCGCATCGCGTCGAAGTTCGCGTGGCAGATCAGAGTCGTGGATTCCCTGACCTGGCTGACGAGCCCGACCGCAACCAGGGTCTTGATGTGATGCGACAGCGTCGACGCCGGAACCTTCAGCTTCTCCTGCAAGCGGCCGACGGGCATGCCCGCGTGTCCGGCCCGAACCAGGGCGCGATAGATCTGGAGCCGGGTTTGATTACCCAGGGCTTCCAGACGTGCTGCTGCGTCGGCGATCTTCATGACGCCACGCTGCGCCTGTCGAAGCTGTCTGTCAAACCATATTTCTAGAATATTCGAATTATGAACCAGCCGAGCACCGGAATTCCGATTGACGCCTGCACAACAATTCCATAGATCTGGATATATGGAAAATGAAGAAGCCGTCCTCGCCCTCGCGGCCCTGGCCCAACCGACCCGCCTGGAAGCGTTCCGGACGCTGGTCAGGCACGAGCCCGACGGGCTTGCCGCCGGCGATCTCGCCCGCCTGCTGGAGGTCCCGCAGAACACGCTCTCCGCGCATCTGGCGATCCTGAGCCGGGCGCGCCTCGTCTCGTCCGAGCGGCACAGCCGCTCGATCGTCTACCGCGCCAATCTCGACGAATTCCGCGACATCGCGGTTTTCCTGCTGCGCGATTGCTGCGGCGGACGCCCCGAAGTCTGCAACCCCGTGGTCGAGACACTGCAATCCTGCTGCTCGCCGAAACGGAAGGAGCGAAGCCGTGCCTGACCAGATCTACAACGTGCTGTTCCTGTGTACCGGCAATTCGGCCCGATCCATCCTGGCCGAGTCGATCCTCCGCAAAGACGGCGCCAGCCGCTTTCGGTCCTTCTCCGCCGGCAGCACGCCGAAAGGCGCAGTTCACCCCCTGGCGCTGCGCACGCTCGAGGCCATGGACTACCCGGTCGACGGGATGCGTTCGAAAAGCTGGCTGGAGTTCGCGGGCGCCGATGCGCCCGTGATGGATTTCGTCTTCACCGTTTGCGACAACGCCGCCGGCGAGTCGTGCCCGATCTGGCCGGGTCAGCCGATGACAGCGCATTGGGGCATTGAAGACCCCGCTGCGGCCGAAGGTTCGGAGCTGGAGAGGCAGGCAGCGTTCGTCACGGCCTTCCGCTATCTCAAGAATCGGATCGATACCTTCGTGAACCTGCCGCTGAGGAGCATCGACAAGCTTTCGCTCGGCACCAGGCTGCGCGAGATCGGCCGCTCCGACGGTGCGACATCCAGCCGAAACGACGTGGCGTGACGATGGGCATCTTTGAACGATACCTCACTCTGTGGGTCGCGCTCTGTATCCTCGTCGGCGTGGCCCTGGGGCACGTCATGCCCGGCTTCTTCGGCACGGTCGCAGCCGCCGAGGTCGCCAAGGTCAACCTGCCGGTCGCAGTGCTGATCTGGCTCATGATCGTGCCCATGTTGCTGAAGATCGACTTCGGCTCGCTCGGTCAGGTCCGGGAGCACTGGCGTGGCGTCGGCGTCACCCTTTTCATCAATTGGGCCGTGAAGCCGTTCTCGATGGCACTGCTCGGCTCCTTCTTCATCGGCCACCTCTTCGCGCCACTGCTGCCGGCCGGCCAGATCTCTTCCTATATCGCAGGCCTGATCCTGCTGGCGGCCGCGCCCTGCACCGCGATGGTGTTCGTATGGTCGAACCTGTGCGAGGGCGAGCCGCACTACACGCTGAGCCAGGTCGCCTTGAACGATTTGATCATGGTGTTCCTGTTCGCGCCGCTGGTGGGACTGCTGCTCGGCGTGGCATCGATCACCGTCCCCTGGGGGACGTTGCTGCTCTCCGTCCTGCTTTACATCGTGGTTCCCGTGATCGTCGCGCAGCTCTGGCGCAAAGCGTTGCTGCGAAGCGGCGTGGCCGGCTTCGACCGCGTCATGCGGATGCTGCAGCCTCTGTCGCTGGTTGCGCTGCTCGCCACATTGGTGCTGCTGTTCGGCTTCCAGGGAGAGCAGATCGTCAGGCAGCCGCTCGTCATTGCCATCCTCGCCGTGCCGATCCTGGTCCAGGTCTATCTCAATGCGGGGCTGGCGTACTGGCTGAGCCGACGATTTGGCGTCGCCTGGTGCGTCGCCGCCCCAGCCGCCCTCATCGGCGCCAGCAACTTCTTCGAGCTGGCGGTCGCCGCCGCGATCAGCCTGTTCGGCCTGGACTCCGGTGCTGCGCTCGCGACCGTGGTCGGCGTGCTGGTCGAGGTCCCCGTGATGCTGTCCGTCGTCCGCATCGTCAAGGCGACGCGGGGCTGGTATGAAGCCGGCGCAGGCAAGGCTGCCACGGCCCTGGAAGCGCGCCAGTGAGTTGCGGAGAACCGATCATGAGCGTTACGATCTATCACAACCCCGCTTGCGGCACCTCGCGCAACACGCTGGCGATGATCCGGCAGAGCGGCACGGAGCCCGTCGTGATCGAGTACCTGAAGACGCCGCCTTCGCGGGAGACGCTAAAGGAGCTGATCGCGGGGCTGGGCATTCCGGTCCGCGCGCTGCTGCGCGAGAAGGGAACACCGTACAGGGAGCTCGGCCTCGACGATCCCAGATGGTCCGACGACGAGCTGATCGACCACATGCTCGCCCATCCCATCCTGATCAACCGTCCGATCGTGGTGACGCCGAAGGGCACACGCTTGTGCCGCCCATCGGAAGCGGTCATCGATCTCCTGGATGATCCCGTCGGCCGCTTCGTGAAGGAAGACGGCGAAGTGGTGGAAGCGCGATAGGACCACATCGTCTTCTCTCGCAGCGCTGCGCTCCGTTCGCGGACGACATCTCGCGACGCTACTCCGCCGCTTGCGACGCGCGCAGGCCGTTCACCGTTTCCACGGCGGCCTCGTCCGCGAGCGCCGGCTGCTCGCCCTCGGGCAGTCCCCGCCCCCTCACCAGCCCGAAGATCGCGGGGATCACGATCAGGGTCAGCAGCGTCGATGAGATCATCCCGCCGATCATCGGCAGCGCGATGCGCTGCATGATCTCCGATCCGGTTCCGGTGCTCCACATGATCGGCAGCAGGCCCGCCATGATGGCCACCACGGTCATCATCTTGGGCCGGACGCGCTCGACGGCGCCCACCATGATGGCCTCGTGGAGATCGCGTCGGGTGAAGACGCGGCCCTCGATGTTGCGCCTTGCCTTCATCTCGGCCAGTGCGTGGTCGAGATAGATCAGCATCACGACGCCGGTCTCCGCGGCGACACCGGCGAGCGCGATGAAGCCGACGGCGACCGCGACCGACAGGTTGAAGCCGAACCACCACATCATCCAGATGCCGCCGACCAGCGCGAACGGCAGCGACAGCATCACGATCAGCGTCTCGGTCATCGCCCTGAAGTTCAGATACAGCAGCAGGAAGATGATCGTGAGCGTCACGGGCACCACGATCTTCAGCCGCGCGGCGGCGCGCTGCAGATATTCGTACTGTCCGCTCCAGACCACATAGGTGCCTGCCGGGAACTGGATGCTCTCCGTCACCGCGCGTTGCGCGTCGGCGACGTAGCTGCCGATGTCGCGGTCGCGGATGTCGACATAGATGTAGGTCGCGAGCTGGCCGTTCTCGGTGCGGATCGAGGTCGGCCCGCGCGCCGGCTCGACCTTGGCGACTTCGCCGAGCGGCACTGCGCCTCCCGCGGGCATCGGCACCAGGATTTCGCTGGCGATCGCCTTGGGATTGTCGCGGAGGTCGCGCGGATAGCGCATGTTCACCGTGAAGCGCTGCCGGCCCTCCACGGTCGTCGTCACCGTCTGGCCGCCGAGCGCGGCGGCGATAGTGTCCTGCACGTCCTGGATCAGGATGCCATAGCGGGCGAGCGCCTCGCGATCGGGCACGATCTCGAGATAATAGCCGCCGATGCCGCGCTCGGCATAGGCCGATGACGTGCCCGGAACCGTCTTGATCACGCGTTCGACCTGCCGCGCCAGGCGGTCGATCTCGACGAGATCGGTGCCCATGACCTTGACGCCGACAGGCGTGCGGATGCCGGTGGATAGCATGTCGATGCGCGCCTTGATCGGCATGGTCCAGGCGTTGGAGACGCCGGGAAACTGCAGCGCCTTGTCCATCTCAGCGATCAGGCTGTCGACGGTGACCCCCGGACGCCATTGCTCCCTGGGCTTCAGGTTGACCACCGTCTCGAACATCTCGGTTGGCGCCGGATCTGTCGCGGTCGCCGCCCGTCCCGCCTTGCCGTAGACCGAGGCGACCTCGGGGAACGATTTGATGATGCGGTCCTGGGTCTGCATCAGCTCGGCCGCCTTGGTGACGGAAATGCCGGGCAGCGTGGTCGGCATATAGAGCAGCGTGCCCTCGTTCAACGTCGGCATGAACTCGGTGCCGAGCCGGCTAGCCGGCCATGCCGTAACGGCGAGAATGGCGACCGAGGCGAGGATCACCGGCATCTTGGCGCGCAGCACGCCCTTGATCACGGGCCGGTAGATCCAGATCAGGAATCGATTGATGACGTTCCTGCTCTCCGGCACGATCCGGCCGCGCACGAAGATCACCATCAGCGCCGGCACGAGCGTCACGGACAACAGAGCCGCCGCCGCCATCGAGAACGTCTTGGTGAAGGCGAGCGGGCTGAACAGCCGCCCCTCCTGCGATTCCAGCGTGAAGATCGGCATGAACGACACGGTGATGATCAAGAGGCTGAAGAACAGCGCAGGACCGACTTCGGACGCCGCATCGATCAGGATCTGCACACGCGATTGGCCGGGCTCGGCGCGTTCGAGATGCTTGTGGGCGTTCTCGATCATGACGATGGCGGCATCCACCATGGCGCCGATCGCAATCGCGATGCCGCCCAGGCTCATGATGTTCGAGCCGAGGCCGAGCAGCTTCATGGCGCCGAACGCCATCAGCACGCCGACCGGCAGCATCAGTATCGCGACCAGCGCGCTGCGGACGTGCAGCAGGAACACGATACAGACCAACGCGACGACGACGCTCTCCTCGAACAGCGTGTGCTTGAGCGTGTCGATGGCCGCGTAGATCAGGCTGGAGCGGTCGTAGACCGGAACGATCTCGACCGATTTCGGCAGGCTGCTCGCGATCTCCTTGAAGCGCTTCTTGACGTTCTCGATGACGTCGAGGGCATTGACGCCGAAGCGCTGCAGCACGATGCCGCTGGCGACCTCGCCCTCGCCGTTCAGCTCGGTGATGCCCCGGCGCTCGTCCGGCCCGAGCTCGACATGGGCAACGTCGCGGAGCAGCACCGGCGTGCCGTTGCTGGTCTTCAGCACGATGTTGCCGAGATCGTTGATGCTCTTGATGTAGCCCTTGCCGCGGATGACGTATTCGAACTCGGCGAGCTCGACGGTGCGCCCGCCGACATCGGCGTTGCTGGCGCGGATCGCGTCACGGATCTTCTGCATGCTGATGCCGCGGTCGCGCATCCGCTGCGGATCGAGCACCACGTTGTACTGCTTGACGAAGCCGCCGATGCCGGCGACCTCGGCGACACCTTCGGCCTTGGCCAACGCGAATTTCAGATTCCAGTCCTGGATCGTGCGGGTGTCCGCCAGATTCAACTCTTTCGATACCACCGCGTATTGGTAGACCCAGCCCACGCCGGTCGCATCGGGCCCGATGGTCGGACTGACGCCGGCGGGCAGCCGTGATGCCGCGCCGTTCAAAAACTCCAGCACGCGCGAGCGCGCCCAGTAGATGTCGGTGCCGTCCTCGAAGATCACGTAAACGAACGACACGCCGAAGAAGGAGAAGCCGCGCACGACCTTCGACTTCGGCACGGTCAGCATCGCCGTGGTCAGGGGATAGGTGACCTGGTCCTCGATCACCTGCGGCGCCTGGCCGGGATATTCGGTGTAGACGATGACCTGGGTGTCCGAGAGATCCGGGATCGCATCGAGCGGCAGATGGATCAGCGCGTAGAAGCCGGCCGCGGCCGCAAAGCCGGTACCGAACAGCACCAGCAGCAGATTGCGCGCCGACCAGGCAATGATGCGGGCGATCATTTGTGCTCTCCCACGGCATGGCCGGGTTCGGAAGCCTGCGGCGCTCCTTCGGCAAAGCCTTTGAGCGCGGCCTTCAGATTGCTTTCCGCATCGATCAGGAAGTTGGCGGAGGTGACCACTGCCTCGCCGTCCGCGAGTCCGTCGCGCACCTCGATATAGCCGCCGCCGCGGCGGCCAAGCTTCACCTCGCGCGGCTCGAAGCGCCCCGCGCCCTTGTCGACGAGAACGGCCTGGCGCGTGCCGGTGTCGAGCACCGCGCTGTCCTGGATCGCCAGCACGGGGGCGCCATCGGTCGTATCGATGTCGGCATCGACATACATGTCAGGCAGCAGCGCTGCATCTGGGTTGGCGAGCTCGATGCGAACGCGCACCGTTCGGGTGTCGCGATTGACCTGCGGATAGACCACCGCGATCCTGCCGCTGAAAACGCGGTCGGGATAGCTGCGCGCGCGCACCGTGACGCCCTGCCCGACCGCAACGTTGCCGAGGTCGCGCTCGGCGACGTCGACCAGCGCCCAAACCAGCGAGATGTCCGCGATCCGAAACAGCACGTCGCCGGGATTGGCGCGCATGCCTTCGATCGCGCTGCGTTCGAGCACGATGCCGTCGCGCGGCGCCGACCAATGCACGGTGACGGGCGCGACGCGCGTCCGCTCCATCTCGGCCATCACGGGCTCGGGGACGTCGAGATTGACCAGCCGTTGCCGCGAACCGCGGCCGTAGACCTCGACGCCGCCCGTGGTTTTGGATGTGATCGTCGCGAGATATTCAGCCGCGGCGGAGGCGACCGCGGAACTGTAGATCTCCATCAGTGGCTGGCCCGCTTTCACGCGCGTGCCTGTGGTGACGTCAGCGACCTTCTGCACGAAACTTTCGGCGCGCATCGCGATCACCGAGACGCGGCGTTCGTCGAGCTGGATCG